>Ga0209698_10005818_pt1 | contig 13226 bp, 2 predicted proteins | sample LitLauG_LLR_2012_FD_187203 | JGI IMG/M metagenome (GOLD analysis project Ga0209698, IMG submission 187203) | Freshwater sediment microbial communities from Pennsylvania, USA - Little Laurel Run_MetaG_LLR_2012 (SPAdes) (version 2) | ecosystem: Environmental > Aquatic > Freshwater > Creek >... | reverse complement strand
ATCGGCGTAATGAACGGCAACATCCCCGCGCCGCTGGTGGCCTTCGATGAGGACGATGAAATGTTCCTCACCCTCACGAACGTCGGCATGATCATGCGGCCGGACCTCTTCGAGCAGCACACCATTCACTTCCACGGGTATCCCAACGCTTCCTCGGTCTATGACGGCGTGCCAGACGCATCAGTAGCCATCAACATCGGTGGCAGCTTCACGTATTACTACCTCGCGCCGGATGCTGGCACTTATTTCTGGCACTGCCACATCACGCCTCCTGAACACTTGCAGATGGGTATGGTCGGGCAGCTTTATGTGCGCCCCAGGCAAGATCGTGTCCCGAGCGGCAATCCGCTTTATGCCTCGCTTCAGACACAGCAAATGGATTTGCGCACGGCCTGTAAGCGGCCCGGTGATGGATTCTTCACTGGCACCTTGCCTCCCGACATTTTGTGCGCCAACCCACTCCCGGCCATCAACACTGGCCTCAGCCAGGGCGCCGATAAACTGGGCAACCCGCAAAAATACGTCTACAACGACGGTGACGGTTCCACTGCTTATGACACCGAATACGCCCTCCAGATCCACGGTTTCGACCCCAACTTCCACTTTGTCGGCATGACCTTCAACCCGGAAAACTTTGCGACCATGAAAGACAAGTACTTCCTTCTGAACGGACGCAGCTACCCTGATACGGTCACCCCCGGTCCCTTGGCCACTCAGACGTCGGATGGCCGGGTGCACTACTCTCAGCCGCTTCCATCGATCATCAACATTCCAGCAGGCGGCAAAGCTTTGTTGCGCATTGCGGACCTGGACGTTTCCGAATATCAAACGCTGGCAAGCCTGGGAATTCCCATGAAGGAAGTGGGCTTTAATGCCAAGCTGTTGCGAGATCAGGAAGGAAACAACCTCGAGTTTTACACCAACTCCATCACTCTGGGTGGCGGCGAGTCGCTGGATGTGATTCTGGACGCCAGCGATGCGGGCTGCGGATCCACTGGGTGCGCGGCAACTCTTTATCCGGCCGGTAGCGTTTTCTATCTCTACACTCCGAATCTCGACCACCTGTCCAACTCCGAAGAAAATTTCGGCGGTCTCATGACCGAGGTGCACATCTGCAGCAGCATCACCAATGGTGTCTGCAATTAGGAGAGCAGCAATGAGGGCAACGAAAATGACGAAATCGATCTCGATCACAAGATTGCTTTTGGCACCCGTAGTGGCGCTCTTACTCGTGGCGACGGCGCACGCTGCGACTCCTGGGATCACTGGCCCGACGTTCAACTTGACGGCGCAGACCGCGTTCCTGAATCAGCCGGATGGGGCGGCGGTTTACGCCTGGGGATATGGCTGCAATGGTGCGCCAGCCGGATTTGCGCCCGCGGCGATCACGAACGCGACATGTCCGAACATGCAAGTTCCCGGACCTACGCTGATCGTCACGGAAGGACAGACCGTCACGGTGACGCTGACGAATGGGCTTCCCACTTCCGTCGGCAACACCTCGATTCTTTTTCCCGGATTTGCGGTGACCACGGCAGGCACGGGAGTTCCGGGGTTGCTGGCACAGGAGGCGGCGCCGGGCGGAACGGTGACCTATACGTTTACCGCCACCACCCCCGGCACTCATCCCTACTACAGTGGCACGCAAAGCGACTTGCAAATTGAGATGGGCTTATACGGCGCTCTGATCGTGCTTCCCGCCAACGTTCCTTCCAACTGCACCACTGGTTTGGCTGCCACAAACCAGTCTGTGAAAGGTGTTTGGGGCGAAGCTGACTTCCGGCTGGCGGCTTCTGCATATGACAGTCCGCTGACGTGCTACGACCGGGAGTATCTGTTTCAGTGGTCTGAAATGGACCCCAGCATTCACCGCGCCGCTTTGGCGCAAGTGACGGCGACGCAGGGCTGTACCGCAGGGGCGCCGGGTTGCAGTCTGCAGGTCCCCACCGAGCCTTACCATCCCGCGTACTTCCTTATTAATGGCCGTTCGATGCCCGACCTCATGGACGCCAACTACGCTGCCGAGTACCCTCACCAACCGTACAACGGCAATCCACACATGCATCCAGGTGACCTGACCTTGGTTCGCGCTATTGGCCAGGGCCGTTGGCAACATCCGTTCCACGAGCACGGCAACCACGTACGCATCCTGGGGCGCGACGGAAACTTGGTTACCACGCCGGATGGAAATGGTCTCGCCGGGTTGTTGATGTTCAACACGGACACGACTCCCGGGCAGGCTTTTGAAGGAATTTTCTACTGGTCCGGCAGGGGGCTCAACTGGGATCCGTATGGTCACAATCCCACTTCCACCGACGCTTACGCGAAGGTTGGCTGTACGTCCGATGCCAACGGATACAACACTCAAGTCGTCACGTTGGATAAGCTGCACACCATCAATTACTACGAATGGTGCGGGGACCACAATAAGCCACTGGAAGTCGCCCCCTTTGGTGACGTCGCGGCTGGCGGCCCCGCAACTCTTCCGGATCCAAACATATTCACCAACGGTCCCTGGTACGGGGGCACTCCCTATCTCGGTCCGGACGCCACAACACGCTCGGCTGGGCCGACTTCTAATTTGCAACCTTCGAATATTCAGGCCAATCCGGGCAACGAACGCGGGTTTGCCTTTATGTGGCACTCCCACAACGAACGTGAAATTACCACCAACAACGTTTTCCCCGGCGGAATGCTAATGATGATGCTGGTTGATTCCCGTGAATTTGTGATCGACGAGTCCAACTGAACTGACGGCGAGGAAGAACGATGCGAAACTATAATTTCAAAGCAATCATCAAAGCCGCGCTGCGAGTCGCGTGCATCCTTCCCTTCGCGGCGGTTGCGGCCTTCGGCCAGCAGCAGGTCAATCTGACTGCAGCACCGGCCACCGCGCCCCTGCCGGATGGCTCGGCGGTGCCGATGTGGGGTTACAGTTGCGGCACGGCCGTGACTGGCTCGACCGCCACCTGCACCGCTCTGAATCCCGCCGCGGGAGCGGGCATGTGGTCACCGGTCGTGATCACTGTTCCCACGGGACAGTCGCTGACCATCAATCTCACCAATGGTTTGCCCGCGCCTGTACCGACCTCGATCACTATCGTAGGTCAAGTCGGCGGCGGTCTCGGAGTTCTCGGCCAAAGGACCACCACGCAAGCCCCGAAGCATGACAACCAGCCAGTGGTTTGGCCTACCGCGGACGCCGCTGGCGGAGTCTTTACGCCGCCGCCGCAAGGGCCGCGCGTGCAGTCGTTCGCTACCGAAGTTGCGCCTGGAGCAACCACGGCATTGACCTGGAGCCTCCTCAAACCTGGCACGTACCTTATCGAGTCCGGCACCCATCCTTCGATTCAGGGCCCCATGGGTTTGTATGGAATTCTCGTGGTCACCACCGTTCCCGTTGGAGCGACTGCCGGTACGGCTTATCCCACCAGTGGCACCGGAACGCCTGTTAGCTACAATGCGGAAGTTCCGTTGCTTCTGAGCGAAATCGACCCGGCACAAAACAACGGAGTGAACACCGCGGTGAACACCGTTGGTTTCAGCGAGTCCTCGACGCTAGGGCCATTCCTGGGTGTGGCGGTTGCCTCCGTTAAACTCACCTCGGGAGGCGCAGGTTACACTGGCTTCACGCCCACGAATAACACCTTCGTCGTGAACATTAATGGCGGCGGCGGCTTGGGCGCTACGGCCACAGCAACTGTGGATACTAACCCCACGAGTGGTACGTACCAGCAGGTAATCGGCCTGGCACTCAATGGCGGAGGCTCCGGATATACTACCGCACCGCCTGTTTCGCTGGCTGTCGGTACTTACACCACCGCTGCGACGGCCGTGTCCGCTTTGCTGCTCCAACCCAATTCCATTGCCCATTGCAGTGGAGGAGCAGCGGCGTGTTATCCGCCGGCGGTGAATTACACCCCGCTGTATTACACGATCAACGGAGTTGCGTTCAATAAAACGAATGCGTCGGGCTCGGTATTCTCGGCTACCCCAGGTTCGGCCACGACGCCCGTTACTGGCAACGTCTTGGTGCGCTTCGTCAATGCCGGCTTGCGCATGCACGTGCCGGCGATCGTGGGATCGCAAACAACGCAAACGAGCACCTCGCCTGCGGTCGGCGGTTTTTCATTGATCGCGGAAGATGGCAACCCGCTGCCGGGCCTGCCTCGCGTGCAGACTGAAGTGTTTATGGCCGCGGGCAAGACTTACGATGTGATGATCAATGTGCCCGCAAGTGGCGGGAACGCTCTCCCAGTGTATGACCGCGAGCTGAGCCTCTCCGGCAATGCCACCCAGCGGGACGCCGGTATGTTGGCCTATATTGGAATTAACGGTTCCGCAATTCAGACGGGCATCCCTGTACTCGGGGGCGCGGTAGCCAGGGCAGATACCTACAACTCGGTAGTTCCGTGTACGGTGGCACCGTGCAATGCGGTGGTCGTTTCGGATCCTTCCAAAGGCGTCATCGCTAACGACACAAACGTCTACGGAGTTCAGCTTCTGACTGCCCCGACCGGGGGCACAGTTACACTGAATCATGACGGGACGTTTGCTTATGTACCCAACGTCTCAACCACTTCAGACACCTTTACGTACTGCGCGAACGGCACCGTGTCCGGGACGACATGCTCGTCCGGCATAACTGCGTTGGTGACTCTGGGTGCGTGCACCACCACTTCCGGTTGCCTCGAGACCGCCGGTGGCATCACGGTGGGTAATTCGACCTACACCTCGAACGTAGCCACCTTGCTTAAGATCGCCTCCCCCGGCGTTCTGTCGGCAGCCAGCGATTCCAAGGGCTATCCTCTGTCGGTAGTGACGGGAAGTGTGGTGGTGGGGGCAGGCCTGACCCTTAACGTGGACTCACACGGTGGGTTCACCGCCAGCGTTGGCGGGTCTGGAACATACTACTTCGGTTTTTCAGTAAAGAACTCACAGGGGACGGCGAGCACCACAACTGCGTGCCCCTCGAGCCCGGGCACCCCGGTGGCAGGCTGCGGGTTGGTTACGCTCAATTTCCCAACCGGAAGCGGTCTAACTGTCAAGGTGTTGGACGGCTACGACAAGACAACTCAAATCACCGACTACCGGTGGGTCATTGAAGAGGATAAGACTTTCTACATCGATCCCACCAAAACAACGAACAGCGGCGGGTCTTCAATCGTTCCGACCTTTGGCGTCAATTTCCATACTAGCAACATGCCTTATGTGGCGCAGGGGTGCACTGGGACGGTTTCCTGCGAAGCCGGCCAGATGATGGTCGATTCGACCGGGGCTCATGTGCCAGCGGTCTGCGATTTGGGCGACGGTGTTTGCCGGCCCGATACTACTGGAAATGGATTTACGACTGTGGATCCAAAGAATGTCGCTCTGGATCCGAACAAACGCTACTACATCTCAGTTCTACCGGGGGACGCGGCCAATCCATTTGCCAATGGATACGGAGGTTCGCCAGCTTGCTCCGCAAATACCACAACAAATGTACTGATACCGTCTTCAACCTGCGGTCACGGCATGGGTGGCGCGCCAATCACTTTCGGCCAAACGGCCGTAACGATTATTACTCAGCCTTCTCCCTATCCGCCGGGCAAGCTTTCTGTGTTTGTTTTCGAGGATGACTTCCCGCTCAACGGTGAACACGATTCCGGCGGCGGAGTCGACGTGATCGCTACGAACGAACCGGGTTTGGGCGGCTTCCAAATCCACCTGTGGGACGCCATGGGAGGTAATGGCGATTTCACCGGACAGATGACCTATGACATGTTCAACCAGCCACTCACCAATAGCCTGGATGGAACGGTGGATCCACTTTCCGGACTCAATGCCTGCCCGATCACGCAGCAAGGTCAGGGAATCACCGGCATGATCGTTACCTGTCCGAAGTACGAGGCGGACGGCCAGACGCTCTCCCCGTTGGCGGGCCAGGCGGTGATAAACAACCTCATGCCCGGAAGATGGGGGGTAATCGCTACGCCTGCAGCGGACCGCATCGCGCGCGGTGAGGAGTGGCTCCAGACGAATACTCTGGATGGCCAGAAAGCCCACGATGTTTTCACCAGAATCGGCGAGCCTAGCTACTTCCAGGAGTTTGGCCCCGCGTCGTACCATGTGTCCATCGGATTCGCCAACCCGGCGATCATTCAGTCTCGCTTGGCGGGAGTTTGCACTGGCAGTGATCTCAACTTGCCACTTACAACACCCAACTGCAGCAATACCATCACCGGCAAAGTCACCAGTGAACGCTTGAGCCGTACACCCGATGAGCGGCTCTACAGCAGCGGTTCGCGCGACGCCTTCTATTGGACGCAATGCTATGTCAGCGTCGGAGATCCCGATGGTGAAGACTTCGCGTTTACGAAGTGCGCTGCCGACGGAACCTTTACTCTGACGGGCATTCCAACAGGTAATTGGCGGGTAACCACCTTTGACCAGTGGAACGACCAGCTTGTGGATGGCCTGTCCACTCCCGTTGCAGCGACTGGCAACACAACTATCAATATGGGAGACATCTCTGCTACGCAGTGGCAGACGGACCTTTATACTCAGACTTTTATTGACGACAAGAAGACTGGAGTTTCGGCAGACCACACCGTTGGAATTCCGTTCGCTAACGTTGCTGTCCGGCTGCGCGACGGCAGCCTCGAAAACCTCCTTGTCACAGACTTTACTGGTACCGCCAACTTCAACGAGACGTTCCCATTGTTCAGTTGGTACACGGTGGAAACCGATGTTACTCGTTACAAGAACACGGGGACGCACGTGGTCTACGACGCTGGCGGGCCTGCCGACGGCACACTGTCAACCTGCGGCGGGACTTTGTCCGGCACAGGCTATCCGCCGTGCGGGACCTCAACCGTTGGCAAGAATTTGGCCAACACGGTTGAGACTGTTTCTGTGCCCGCGAACTTGCGCGTGCCGGGAGCCGTCTATTGTGCAACTGCGGATTGCACGGGGAAGTCGATTAATGGCTTGAATGGTTCAAATACCAGCGATCCGCCCAGTGTTTGCACAACAGATGCGACTGGGAATACGACTTGCTCAACTACTCTTTCTACGGGCCGAATCGATCCTCCGTGGGTTGGTGTAGAGGGTTGGCAAGGCTTCCCCGGCCAGAACAGCTTCCTGGAGTTCGGCAAGGCGCCATACTTCCCAGGCGAGAACGGCGGCATCAAAGGCCACGTCATCTATGCCTCAACGCGTCCCTTTGACGACCCGCAGCAGCTCGTCCAGACACAGTGGGAGCCATTGGTTCCACATGTCACGATCAACCTCTATCAGGAAGGCACTGCCCCGGACGGCAGCCAATCCCTGACCTTGGTCGACCACACGCAGACTAGCAGTTTTGACGATTGGGCACAGGGCTTCCATCAGGACGCGCTTGGGAACACCATTCCCAATATGAGCTGCCCCGGGCAGTCTACCGCCGATCTCTTTTACTTCACTTTGTTCAACCAACCGGACTACCTCGATCTGTACAACGCCCAGCATCCCGGTGGGGGTGCGTACAATTCGGGTGCGACTCCGACTCCATTGCCGTACAACTCTCAATTCAAGTGCTACGACGGCATGCACAACTGGAATCAGCTCCAGCCGGCTCCCTACGACGGCATGTACCAGTTCCCGAGCGTCATCGCTAGCAATCCAACTACCGGCAGACCAACCGGAACGAACTGCACGATTTGTTCTTCAACTCCCGATCCAGTTCCATCGACTGGACCTGACGCCGACCCCTTGCGGAGCGGCCTCCCGATGCTTCCGCCGGGCAAGTATGTGGTCGAAGTGGTGTTGCCTCCCGGTTTTGAATTGGTCAAGGAAGAGGACAAAAACATCCTTATCGGGGACAATTTCATCGCTCCGGTGACGCAGGAGTTTGGCGGCTTGGGTAACATATTTATCCTTCCCGACCAGGCTCAGGTTGGGAGCGCCTACAACCCCAATAATCCGCAAAACCCAACGCAGAGCTTTGGCGCCACGCCGAACAATGGCATCGTCCCTGGGTTTATCCCCGAGCCTACTTGGCCCTGCGTCGGCGAAGCGCGCATCGTTCCCGACTACATCAGCCTGTATCCGCAGACCAAGCAGGTAGCTCCATTTGCTGGTGCTTCGAAGAACTTGTGCGACCGCAAAGAAGTGACTTTGGCTGACCAGATGGGTGCAATTGCCAAGTTCTACATTTATACCTCGACCCATATCGCCTCGAAATTCACCGGTGGTATTACCGACGACTACACTTCGGAGTTTGATCCCTTCTCCCCGCAGTTTGGTGAGAAGTTTGCACCGCCCAACATGCCTATATCCCTCAAGGATTGGGCCGGAAATGAAGTTTCTCGCGTGTATAGCGACCAGTGGGGCGCCTATAACGGCATGACTTATTCGACGTGGGAAGTCAACCCGCCGAACCCGACCGGATATTCTCCGACGATGATGGTCGTTTGCATGAACGATCCTGGCAACGGTTCCACACCGGATCCCCTGTTCAACCCTGCGTACAGCCAGTTCTGCTACGAACTGCCGTTCATGCCGGGCACGACTCAATACCTGGATACACCTGTGGTGCCCACCTCCGCCTTCGCAGGCGCGGGCTACAACAATGTGGACTGCGCTTACCCGGATGCCACGCCCGCCATCTCTGAAGTGGATGGCGATGGAGTTGGTCCTTGGGTCCAGAATGGCGGTAGCACGCTCACCATCAAGGCCCTGGGCGACCAGATGGTCAATAACTACGCCTACTCCGGGCCATCTGCCACTACAGCTCCGTACAATCAGAAGAAGATCAAGCGTCACTACGGCTTCGGTTCTGCCCGGGGAACTGTAACCATCGGCGGGAGAACTGCGCCTATTACGGGTTGGTCTGATACCCTGATCACCGTCACGGTGCCCAACAATGTGCCCAATTGCGCGATTCAACAACAAGCCCAATACAGTGGTTTACAGGCGAAGTGCGGTCAGTTGGTCATCACTTCCGCCAATGGCAAGCAATCTGTTGACACCGTAACTGTCACCGTCGGTGGAAAGGCTCCGACCGTGTTGGCGTCTGGGCAGACGATTCAATCGGCCATTGACACCGCCATGCCGGGCGACCTCATCATCGTTCCTGCAGGCGCGTACAACGAATTAGTGCTGATGTGGAAGCCCGTCCGGTTGCAAGGCGTCGGAGCTGCCACCAGCATAATCAACGCCAATCCGCACCCAGCAGGTAAACTGGATCCGTGGCGCCGCCAAGCCGTCTGTTTGTTCGGCTTGGCCATTGACGGCCAGCCCTTTACCGCTAGCGGTGGCAGCAATCCCTATGATTCGTCAGGCACATACGGTTGCCCTGGAACCGGCTGGGTAGGCTATAACGGCAGCCCCAGCAATCCACAGGTAGATCGCTTGCCGCGGGAAGGCATACTCGGTTGGGATGCCACGCTCAATGGCAACCTTGCTGAGCAATTGCAAGAGCCCTCGCTCATGGGAGCCTACGAAGGAGCCGGGATCACGGTTCTGGCAAAGGGAGTTAATGTGCCCCCCGGAACGGATGTGTTCGGGAGCACTGCGGAAGCTGATTTTCCGACAGGCACCACGCTTCTTTCCGTTGCGGATTGCGGCGGGACGACGGCTGTTCCAGTGAACCCGTTCCCGAGCAACTTCTGGTGCAACCCGTCGAGTATCGACGGATTGGGCATCACCGACAGCTCCCAGGGCGGCGGAGGCATCTTCGTCCACGGATGGGGTCATAACATCCAAATCGCGAACAACCGGGTAAGCAACAACTCGGGAACACTCTCCGGCGGCATCAGCATCGGCCAGGGCGAATTCCCCGACGCCTATCTTGCCCCCAACAGCGGAACGGTCTCTCCAGGCTCTTGCCAGGACAGCCCCATCACGAATACACAGCTCCCGTTCTGCTTTTACATGAACGTGAACATCCACAACAACGCCGTCACTTTGAATTCCTCCACCGGTGACGAGTTGTTCTCGGCCACACCCGCAGGAGCAGGCGGCGTGAATCTGTGCACGGGCGCCGACTACTACAAGTTCAATTTCAATTGGGTCTGCGGCAACCTTAGCACGGGTGACGGCGGCGGTCTGGCTCATCTCGGGTTCAGTTACAACGGGGACATTGAACACAACACGTTTGTGTTCAACCAGAGCACCAACCCGACCATCCCCACTAACGGCGGCGGCCTCATTATCATGGGTGCTCCACCAGACTCCAGCAACGCAGCGGGCGTGGAGTGCGGCAGCGTGACTGACAACGACTGCGCCCCTGGCCTCGGCGATGGCGCCGGTCCAAACCTGGTGATTAATGCCAACTTGATCCAAGGCAACGCTGCGGAAAGCGGTAGCGGCGGCGGCTTGCGCTTCCAGGGCGTCAATGGCACGGAAGTTCCTCGGTTTCCGGCGAATCCGGAGCGGTGGTACTCCGTCCAGGTCACGAATAACATCATCGCCAACAACGTAGCCGGTTGGGACGGAGGCGGCGTGTCTCTCGAAGACTCACTGGCGGTGAACTTCATCAACAACACCGTTGTCTCCAACGACACTACGGCCTCGGCAGGCGTGTTGTTCCAGACCCTTGGAGCGCCGAACGCAAGTTCGCAATCGCCTCCAAACTCGACGAATAACGGCCCGAATTCTTTGCCTCAGCCGGCCGGTCTGGTTTCACTGACCAATAGCTCGCAATTGACTTCGTCTCTGACGACGGGACCGGTCACTTGCCCGAATGGCCATGCGAACTGCACGCAGTTCTCGAACCCGCTGCTGGCGAACAACCTGTTCTGGCAGAACCGCAGCTATGAAGTTGGTGTGGGTGCCCTTAGCGCTCAGTACCAGCAGAAGATCATCACGCTGTATCTGTCGGGATTTGGCGGGACTCCAGGAATTGCAGCGCCAAGCCAGCCGGCAACGGATGCCCAAACGGCGAACGGCAACGGTTTCACCATCACTGGTGGCACCGGCGCCTGCACGCAGGCAAGCTATTGGGACCTAGGCGTTCGCGGTGACACCGGACCTGGTGTCCATACCACACCCGGGTTGGTCTTTTCCCCAACCTATTCGATTCTGACGAATGCGTCGGAAGTCGGCAATGGCACCAACGACCAGTTCGGCAACCCAAGCCTTGTTAGCCAGTACTGCAACGGCTCGCGGTTCCCGCCGGAAAATGGAGCCAAAGGGGCGGGCTGGCAAGTGCCTCCAGGTATCGCGGACGCGACTGTCCCGAACCCAGTCTTCAACCTGACTCCCACCGCCACGGTGGACGAGGGCAACAACTGGGTCAACATCCAGTGGGGCCCATTGACTCTGATCAACCCGGTGAGCGGAGCAGCGCTCGGCGACTACGAACCAGCAACCGGTTCACCGGCGATCGATGCCATTCCGCTCCTTTCCGCGAACGGACTGGAAGCACCGAAAACAGACTACTTCGGTCACGTCCGGCCGGCGGGAACTGGCTACGACATCGGCGCCGTGGAGTACATCGCTGCTGATAATACGCCGAAGCTGTCGAGCATCACCCCCAATACCGGTGTGCGCGGCACTTCGGTCAACGTGACGCTAATCGGCACGGATTTCGTCGATATACAAGGCTCCACGAGCATGGCCGTTTCGGGCGCCGGCATCACCATCACGGCGTTCAGCGTGGTCAGCGACTCGGAGATCACAGCAACGTTAGCCATCGCAGCTAACGCTGGACTGGGAGCGCACAACGTCACCGTCATTACACTGAATGGTACGAGCAACGCCGTACCGTTCACGGTGACCAATCCACCGGCACCGGCGCTGACATCCATCGCTCCCATCTCTGGCTTCCGTGGAACGGCTGTACCAGTGACCCTCACTGGCACCAACTTCTTCACTGGAGCTACGGTGGCTGTGTCCGGCGGAGGTATCACCGTCAGCGGAGTGAACGTAGTTAGTTCCACTTCGATCACAGCGATCTTTACGATATCGGCTACGACGGCGATCTCGGCCAGAAACGTCACTGTCACCTCCATCGGCGGAACCAGCAATGCCGTCACGTTCTCGACTCATGGGCCGGTCCTGACTTCGATCGCACCTAACACTGGCGCGCGTGGCACCAGCTTCCCTGTGACTCTTACGGGCAGTGGTTTCACGGGAACGACCGCAGTCACGGTCGCCAATTCTCCCAACATGACGGTAAGCAACGTAGTCGTGGTGAACGACGCTACGATCACCGCCACCCTTACTCTTGCACCTGCCACCGCACTCGGGGCGCACAACGTCAATGTGACCGCCCCAGGCGGCACCAGCAATAACGTGACGTTTACCGTTGCCAATCCGGCAACCCCGACACTGACCTCGGTCGCTCCTAACACGGGCGTTCGCGGGACGGCAATTCCCGTGACCATTACTGGAACTAACTTCACAGCCGCGGGAACCACGGTGGCAGTGTCTGGCACCGGCGTGACCGTCAGTGGCGTGACTGTGGCGAGTTCCACATCGATCACGGCTACCTTCACGATCACGGCTGGCGCAACGCTCTCGGCAAGGAACGTTACCGTTAACACGCCGGGAGGAACCAGCAACGCCGTGACGTTCACGGTGAACGGCGCGACACTAACCGGGATATCTCCCGCGACCGGCACGCACAACACGATCGTTCCGGTCACACTGACAGGCACTAACCTGGCTGGGGCAACCGTGGTAACTATCTCGGGTGGAGGCGTCACTTGCACCGGCGTCACGTCGACCGCCACAACCGTCAGCGCGAACTGCGCAATTACCAACGGCGCGGCACACACAGCCAGGAGCGTAACCGCCACGACGCCAATCGGGACAACTAATACTCTGGCGAACGCATTCACGGTAAACTAGGACGAATCGCAAGAGCCGGACATCGAGGGGATCACCCCCGATGTCCGGCCTTTGCGATCACGAGAACTGCATCCATCGATTCGAGGAACAATGCTCGGCAGTCACATTTCCGAAAGTATAAAGATGATGCTTCTGGTAGGAGTTCTCGCCGGTGGCATACCTGTTCGTGATGCGAAAGCACAGTCCACGCCGACAGGAGCGCAACCGGCGGCCGGGGCCCAGCCATCTCGCTACCTGCCAAATCACATGGCTATGCGGGCAGTCGCCCTTTATGGGACCACTTGGGGAGTTGAATCGCTGAGCGTAAAGTCCGTGGAGTCAGGCGAGATCATACGATTCTCATATCACGTGATTGATGCGGAGAAGGCCAAACAGTTGAACGATAAGAAGTCCGATCCTGTCTTGAT
>Ga0209698_10005817_pt1 | contig 13226 bp, 10 predicted proteins | sample LitLauG_LLR_2012_FD_187203 | JGI IMG/M metagenome (GOLD analysis project Ga0209698, IMG submission 187203) | Freshwater sediment microbial communities from Pennsylvania, USA - Little Laurel Run_MetaG_LLR_2012 (SPAdes) (version 2) | ecosystem: Environmental > Aquatic > Freshwater > Creek >... | reverse complement strand
CCGCCGAGCCCGTCGATCCCGCCGATCCCGCGCCAGCCCCGACGCGCAGCCGCCTCGATACCTGGGCGGCGAGCTTCAGCGTGGCCTGCGTCAATGCCACGGTGCGCTGGCCGCCGGCGGCGCGCAGCCGGGCTGCCGGCGCGCTCGGCAGCCTGGGCTGGACGCTGGTGGCTTCGCGCCGCCGTGTCACCCGGGCCAACCTGCGCGCCTGCTTTCCCGATCTGCCCGAGGAGCAGCGCGACGCGATCGGCCGGCGCCTGTTCCGCAACCTGGCACGCGCCACGCTCGATCACTCGGTGCTGTGGAAAGGCACGCGCGCCGAGGTCGAATCCTTCGTCCGCGTCGAAGGCGCCGAGCGACTGCTGGACACGACGCTGCGGCCGCTCATCATGGTGGCGCCGCATTTCGTCGGGCTGGACGCGGGCGGGGTGCGCATCGCCACGCTGGTGCGCGGCGTCTCCATCTATGCGCGCCAGTCCAATCCGGTATGGGACCGCTGGCTGCTGCACGGTCGCTCCCGCTTCATCGAGCCGGTGTTGATCGCGCGGCGCGGCGCCGACCTGCGCGTGGCGGTGCGCGCGATGCGCGAAGGCATGCCGTTTTACTACCTGCCGGACATCGACGCGGGACCGTCCAACTCGATCTTCGCCCCATTCATGGGCGTGCCCACGGCCACGCTGTCGATGCTGCCGCGGCTGGCGCGGATGACCGGGGCGCGCGTGCTGATGACCGTCACCGAGCAGACCGACGAGGGCTACCTGCTGCACATCGGGGAACCCTGGGACGATTTCCCGGGACCGAACCTGCAGGAGGACACCGCGCGCATGAACCGCGAGATCGAGCGCTGGGTGCGCCGCATGCCGGACCAGTATCTGTGGACGCACCGCCGCTTCAAGACGCGGCCGCCGGGGCAGGCGCCGTTCTACTGAGCGCCGGGGCGGGTTCAGGCCGTGGCAGCCGGTTCGCGCTGGTTTTCCTGGATGAAGCGGTCGAAGTCGGCGGCCGCCAGCGGCTTTGCGAACAAGTAGCCCTGCCCCTCCTCGCAACCCCAGTCGCGCAGCATCGCCGCCTGTTCCTCGGTCTCGATGCCTTCGGCCACGACACGCAGGCCGAGCGTCTTGGCGATTCCGACGATGGCGACGGCGATCGCGCGCGATCCGGGCGAGGTTTCGAGGTCCTTCACGAAGCTGCGGTCGATCTTCATGACGTCGATCGGCAGGTCCTTCAAATAGGACAGCGACGAATACCCGGTCCCGAAGTCGTCGAGCGCGATGCGAAAGCCCTTCTTGCGCAGGCGTTCCAGCGCCCTCGCGCTGGCATACCGGTCATCGACCATGACGCCCTCGGTGATCTCGAGTTCGATGTCATGCGGCTTCAGGCCGTACGACTCGACGATGCCCTTCAGGCGCGGCGCCAGGTCCGGGTCGCGCAACTGGCCCGCAGACAGGTTGACGGACACGGGACAGACCACCCCGGCATCGCCCGTTCGCGCCGCCAGGAACGCGCAGGTCTGCTTCAGGACCGAGTCGGTCAGAGCATCGATCAAGCCCACCTCCTCTGCCAGTTCGACGAACTCCACAGGGGACACCGCGCCACGCGTCGCGTGACGCCACCGTGCCAGGGCCTCGGCGCCGACCAGGCGGCGATCGGAAAGCCGCACGCGCGGCTGGAAATGGACGCCGATGTCGCCCTGGCCCAAGGCCGCCCGCAGGTCCTCTTCGAGCGCCAGCGTCTCGACGGCGACCTTTCTCATCGCCTCCTGGAAATGCACCGCGCGGCCGCGGCCCTGGGCCTTGGCCTGGTAAAGGGCCGTGTCGGCGCAACGGATCAGGTCCTCCCGCGTCGAACCGTCCTTGCTGCTGCTTGCGATGCCGATGCTTGCGCTCACGTGCACCACGGCGTGACCGATGCGGTAGGGCGCCGACAGCGCCCCGATGATGTCGTCGGCGAGAGTCCCGACATTGCGCTGGGTCCCGTCCTGCGCCGTCAGCACGATGAATTCGTCGCCCCCGAGGCGGGCGACCACGTCATCGCCCTGCACGCAATCGCGCAGGCGACGCGCGGCCTGGACCAGCAGCGCGTCGCCGGCGTCATGGCCCAGTCCGTCGTTGACGCCCTTGAAGCGGTCCAGATCGATGAACAGCAGTGCGAAAGGCGGATCCGGCGGCGGCGCCGCCAGCTTCGATGCCGCGGCGCCAGCCATGGCCTCGCCACGCCCACCCTGGCCAAGCCGCTCCTCGATGATCTCGTGCAGTCGCAGGCGGTTCGGCAGACCGGTCAGGCTGTCGCTGCGTGCCTCGTCCACCAGTTTGCGCTGCCAGTCGGAGGCGTCGAACGCGACCCCGGTCCGGTTCGCCAGTTCCTGCAGATGGACCTGGCCCGGACCATCCAGCGCACGGTCGAGCGGCAGGCCCAGCGCGAGCAGGGTGCGGGCGCCGCCCGTGTTGCGGCCGGACGCGATCACGCAGCGCCGCGCACCGCGGTCGAACAGCGCTTTGCAAAGGGCGCCGGCCGCGGGATCGTCGCGACCGTCAATATTCTGGACCTTGCGTCCGTCCGGTGGTGTCGCTTCGACCTCGCCGGCCATGATGACCAGCCGTTCGCCCGCATGGTCGCCATCAGCGGCCGTGCCAATCCAGGCCGCGGCCTGGGCGCGGGCGTCCGTGCCAGCGCCGACGCGAGCGACCGCGGCGATCGAGCCCGGCACCAGCAGGCGCAGACGCAGCAGGACGCGGCCGATGATCCGTTCGGGGTCCTGGTGCGACAGAATGTCCTGGTCGATCGCCGACAGCGTCCGCAGCACGCCGATCTGGCTTTCCAGGTTCTGCGCCATGCCGTTGAAGGAGGCCGCCAGCTGACCGAACTCGTCCTGCCGGTCGACCGGGACGGGACGCGAAAAGTCCCAGGCCGCGACCCGGCGCGTGGCCTCGATCAGCCGTTCCAGCGGCACCAGGACGCGGCGGATCTGGGTCAGGCTCAGAAGCAGCACCAGCACCAGGCAAACCAGGGCGACCTTCACATAGGTTGCTCCCAGGCCCCGCTCGGCCAGCGCGGCCGAATCGATCGGGCGCATCGCGACGAAAGTCCACGCCGATAGCGTCAGATGGGAAGCTGCGGGCAGCGTCCATACGCCAGAGTCGAAGTGCGGCGCCGGCGCGGCCTGGGGCTGGCGTCCCTGCGCCAATGCCTGTGCCAGCACCGACAGGTTCGGGTTGGAGCAAAACAGCGGCTGACGTCCGGATTGCTCGAACACGCAAACGTCGGTCGTTGCCGGCAGGCTTTGCTCATCGCCGAACAGGTAACCGGGCAGCAGCACCCCGAGCAGTCGCGGCCTCGCCTCCGCCGTCCGGCTCGGTTTGCGGATCATCGCCAGCAGGGGGGCGTCAGCCTCCACATCGGGCAGCGGGATCACCGCGGCATCGCCGGCGATCGATGCCGGCGCAGCGACCCGGGCCCCGAGAGCCGCGAGGCTCTGGCGTGACGCCGTGCGGTCGGTCCACAGCGGCGTCACCGCCCCACTGTCGACGACGGTGGCCAGTGCGCGAAAGACCTGCGGTCGACCGGCGTCGCCCACTGCTTCCAGCGCGGCAAGGCCGGCGGTGTCGAGCTGCGCGAGCCGATCTTGCGCGACGCGCAGGCGTCCGATGACGCCCATCCCGTAGCTCTTGCTGTAACCCGTCATTTCGGCGCCGGCGCTGCGCTCCAGCAGGTCGGCAACCCCCTGGTAGGTCAGCAGCGCCAGCAGCGCGACCGGCAGCGTCGAAGCGAACAGGAACAGCGCGAAGATGCGGCGCCCGACGGCGCTGCGCAGGAATGTGCCTTCGATGCGCACCGCGTCCGCCCGTCAGAAGCCGCTGGCCAGCCCGTAGTAGGAACCGCTGCCGGCGCGAATCACGTCGTCCTGGCTCACGCTTTGCGTGATCGGGTAGGCGGTCTGTCCGTCGATGCCGATGCTGTACAGGTCGTAGTCGTTGTTCAGGGGATTCAGGCTGCGGTCGCGCCGCAGGTGCCCGTTGCCGTGCATCCCGGTGTGGTCGATGTACTGGTAGGCGTAGCCCCAGGGGTCGATGCAGGTGGTCGCGGTGCAACCGACGGTGGTCAGGTCGGGCGGGTACTGGCCGGTGTCGGTGTAGTAAAGGTCGATCTTCACCGCCAGTGCCCGGACGTCGGTGGTCGCCTGCGCCACCTGGGTCTTGTAAATGGAGCTGCGATAGGACGGCACCGCGATACTGGCAAGGATCGCGAAGATCGCGACCACGAACATCAGCTCGACCAAGGTCAGGCCGCGCGCCGGCAGGCGCGGTGGGCACGCAGCGAGAGCCGCGATCGCCGGCCCGGTCGGGCGCGGGATCCGGCGACCTGGCTCAATCCGATCGCGCTCGGCGGCGCGAGCGGCAAGGTCGTGACAGCGCGGTGAAGCCATCGTGTCCTGCGAGATCGCGCATATCGGCGTGAAGCCCCGGCGCTGCTCGGGCGGACCTGTCCACAGGTTGGGAAAGGTCATTGCTGCCTCGTATCGTAGGACCGTGCTTCAGCGTACAAAGCGCGGCGCTGCACTGGGAAATGGCCCCATTTCCGCGTTGGCGTGGGTTCCCTCACAATGACATCCTCGGCTTCAAGGCTGGCGCCAGCATGCATCGCCGTACCGCGGTCTGCTTTCTTGCTCTTCTCGGCCTGGCTTACGCGCCGGCCCGGGCAGCCAGATCCGGCGAAATACCGGTCGGCGGCAGGCTGCCGGACGTGCTGATGCGCGGCCTGAATGGGCCGGCGCGCCGGCTGTCCGAGTACCGCGGCCGACCGCTGATCATCAATGTCTGGGCCAGCTGGTGCGGTCCCTGCATGGAGGAAATGTCCTCGCTCGAGCGGCTGGCGTGGCTGGACGACCGCATGCCGTTTTCGATGATCGGGGTCTCGACCGACGATGACGTGGAAGCGGCGCGGGCGGTGCTGCGGCGGAACCGGGCCACGCTGCGCCACTTCATCGACCACGACCTTGAACTGGAGACGCTGCTGGGCGCCCGCACGATCCCGCTCACCGTGCTGGTGGACGCCGACGGCCGGGTGGTCGACAAGATCGATGGCTCGCGCCAGTGGGACTCGCCCGAGTCATTGCGGCTGATCGCCCGCGCATTCCGGCTGGGACGGACGCCGGGCGCAGCGGCCGGCACCAGGACCGGCCTGCCCGCGAATGCAAATTCCGGCCCGCAATAAGGCCGCGGGCGGCGATAATGACGCCATGAAGCTTCGGTTCGCGAAGATGCAGGGAGCCGGCAACGACTTCGTCATGCTCGACGGAATCGGCCAGAACCTGGATCTGTCGCCGGCGCGCGTGCGTCGGCTGGCCGATCGGCGCTTCGGCGTCGGCGCGGACCAGGTGCTGGTGGTCGAGCGCCCCGGCGATGCGCGGGCCGACTTCCGCTACCGCATCTTCAACGCCGACGGCGGCGAGGTCGAGCACTGCGGCAACGGCGCGCGCTGCTTCCTGATGTTCGTGCGGGACAGCGGCCTGACCACGAAGACCAGCATCCGGGTGCAGACCAGCTCGGGCCTGATCGAGCCGCGCCTGCTCGACGACGGCAGCGTGCGGGTCGACATGGGTGCGCCTTCCCTGCGGCCCGCGGACAGCGCGTTCGACGGCACCGGCCTGCCTTCGCGCCGCCACGGCCTGGCCACGCTCTGGGCCCTGCCGGTGCAGCACCTGGAACGCTGGATCGGCGTCGTGTCGATGGGCAATCCACATGCGGTGCAGCAGGTCGAGGACGTCGAGGCGGCCCCGGTCGCCAGCGAAGGACCGCAGATCGAGAACCACCCCCGCTTCGCGCAACGCGTCAACGCCGGATTCATGCAGGTGGTCGATCGTCACTCGATCCGGCTGCGCGTGTGGGAGCGCGGCGTCGGGGAAACGCTGGCCTGCGGCACCGGCGCCTGCGCGGCGGCGGTGTCGGGGATCGCGCAAGGGCTGCTGGATTCTCCGGTCCAGGTGCAGGCGCGCGGCGGCACGCTGCGCATCGAATGGGACGCGGCCCCCACCTCCAGTGGGGACGCACCGGCCGCGGTGTACATGTCCGGGCCGGCGGTCCGGGTCTTCGAAGGCGAGATCGAGATCGAATGAACGCTCCCACGGCAATCAGACAGAACCTCGACAACGAAATTGACGAGGCGATCGTGCCCGGCCCGGCACCCAACGAGGACGCGGTGGCGCAGTACGTCGCCGACCATCCGGACCTGTTCCGGCGCCGGCCGTCGCTGCTGGCGGCGATCGACCTGCCGGATCCGCACGACGGCCGTGCCGCCTCGCTCGGGCAGCGCCAGACGCTGATCCTGCGCGAACGGGTGCGCGCGCTGGAGGCGAGCCTGGCCGAGCTGGTGCACCGGGGCCGCGAGAACGACACCATCGACGAGCGTGTCACCCGCTGGACTGCAAAACTGCTGTCCATCGGCGCGGAGTCGGAACTGCCGGGGCGGCTGGTCGATGCGCTCGAAGGCATCTTCGACGTGCCGGCAGCCGCGCTGCGCCTGTGGGAGGTGGCATCGCCGTTCGCCACGCTGCCCTGTGCCGCGCCGGTCAGCGCCGACGTGGTGCGCTTTGCCGACAGCATGCTGGCGCCGTATTGCGGCCCGAACAGCGACTTCGCGGCGGCCGGCTGGCTGCGCGCCGATGCCGATCCGATCCGCAGCCTGGCCATGATCGCCCTGCGCAGTCCCGGCGGTGAGGCGCCAGCCACTCGCGCCTTCGGCCTGCTGGTGCTCGGCTCGCCCGATCCGCAGCGTTTCCGCAGCGACATGGGAACCGAATTCCTGGCGCGCATCGGCGAGCTCGCCGCGGCGGCGCTGTCGCGACTGCGTGGGTGAACGCCGCCGAGCAGCGGACCCGGATGGACGAGCTGCCGGCCTGCGTCACTGAATTCCTGCACGACATGGCGGCCGTGCGGCGCCTGTCGCCGTTGAGCGTCACCGCATACCGGCGCGACCTGCAGCGGCTGGCACAACTGTGCGGCGCTGACGCGCTGCCGGACCTGGGCCCGGCCGACATCCGCCGCGCCGCCGGTCGCCTGCATGCGCAGGGGCTTGCCCCGTCCAGCGTGGCGCGCATGCTGTCGTCGTGGCGGGCGTTCTATCGCTTCCGCGCCTTGCGCCAGGCCGGCAGCTCGAATCCGGCATTGGGAGTGCGCGGCCCGCGCCGGCCGCAGCGGCTGCCCAAGGCGCTGGCGCCGGACCAGGCGGTGGCACTGGCGGACCATCGGACCGGCACCGATCCGCTGGCGCTGCGCGACCATGCGATCGTCGAGCTGATGTATTCGAGCGGTCTGCGCCTGTCGGAGCTGGTCGCGCTGGACTGTCACTGGTTCGGCGCCGAGTCCGGCCAGCCGGCCTCGCTCGGTTGGATCGACCTGGCGCAGCGCGAGCTCACCGTCACCGGCAAAGGATCGAAGCGGCGCACCGTGCCGGTCGGACGCCAGGCGGTGGACGCGCTGCAGGCCTGGCTGATGGCGCGGGCGGGTTGCGCCGGCGCCCAGCAGCGGGCCCTGTTCGTGTCCCGCAACGGCGCGCGCCTGTCGCCGCGCAGCGTGCAGGCCCGCATCGGGCTGCTCGCCACCAAGGCCGGACTGGGCGTTCACGTGCACCCGCACGTGCTGCGTCACTCGATGGCATCGCACCTGCTGCAGTCCAGCGGGGATCTGCGCGCCGTGCAGGAACTGCTGGGCCACTGCAGCATTTCCACCACCCAGATCTACACGCGCCTGGACTGGCAGCACCTGGCCAAGGCCTACGATGCATGCCACCCGCGCGCCAGGCGACTGCCGCCTGTCGTGCCTCCGTCCAACAAGAAAGACTGAAGACAAGGACTGAAGCGCCGGACGGTCGGAACATCGCCGCCGGGCCGCTCTGATGAAGCATGGTCGAACTGATCCTGAAGCCAGGCAAGGAACGCTCGCTGGCGCGGCGCCATCCCTGGATCTACGGCACCGCAGTGGCGCGCGTGACCGGCAATCCGGGCGCCGGCGACCTGGTCGCCGTGAAAAGCGCCGACCAGCGCTGGCTTGCCTGGGCGGCCTATGCGCCCGAATCGGCGATCCGCGCGCGCTGCTGGAGCTTTACCGAGTCCGACCGTATCGACGCCAGCTGGATGGCCTGGAAGGTGCGCAATGCGGTTGGTCGGCGCGCACGCCTGTCGGAACTGAGCGACGCGCTGCGGCTGGTCTATGGCGAGGCCGACGGCCTGCCCGGCTTCATCGCCGACCGCTATGGCACCCAGCTGGTGGTGCAGATGCAGGCGCCGGGCGTGCAGGCTGGCGCCGATGCGCTGCTCGATGCGCTGTGCGCGGCCAGCGGTTGCGCCGACGTGTTCGACCGGTCCGACGGCGGCCTGCGCGCGCGCGACGGGCTGGAGGCCCACTCCGGCGTGCTGCGCGGCAGCGAGCCGCCGGCGCGCATCCCGATCCGCGAGAACGGCATGGCGTTCCAGGTCGACGTGCGGCGCGGCCACAAGACCGGCTTTTATATCGACCAGCGCGACAGCCGGCTGATGGCGCGCGAGCTGGCACGCGAGCTGGCGACCACGCTGGGCCGGCCACCGCGCGCGTTGAATGCGTTCTGCTACACGGGCGGCTTTTCGGTGGCGATGGCCCAGGGCGGCGCCCGGCCGGTGGTGTCGATCGATTCGTCCGGCGATGCGCTGGCGATGGCACGCGAGCATGTCGAGGGCAACGGCCTGGCCGGCGCCGACTTCGAGTGGATCGACAACGACGTGTTCGAGCAGCTGCGCGCGTGCCGCGATGCCGGCCAGCGCTTCGACCTGATCGTGCTCGATCCGCCCAAGTTCGCCGCCAGCCACCACCAGGTCGAGCGCGCCGCCCGCGCCTACAAGGACATCAACCTGAACGCGCTGCGCCTGCTCGAGCCGGGCGGCCTGATGATGACGTTTTCCTGCTCGGGCGCGATCGACGTGGACCTGTTCCAGAAGATCGTGGCCGGCGCCGTGTTCGACGCCGACATCGACTGCGTGATGCGAGCCCGGCTCGGCCCCGGTGCCGACCATCCGATGATGATGACCCACCCCGAAGGCGAGTACCTCAAGGGCCTGCTGCTGCAGCGGGTTTGATGCCCCGGGTCCACGATTAGAATCGTCCGCCAGCAAGGTTGCACGGGGCGGTTGCACGAGACCGCGGTCAGCATCGGCGCGGCACCTCCCATCTGAAGGAGGCACCATGGCGGGTAGCGCAGCGAAGAAATCCGTACGAGGCAGCAGCGCATCAAAAGGGCGCAGCGCCGTTCGCCGTACCGGCTCCAGGCGCGCCGGCGTGATCCTGGTCGCCACCCGCAAGGGGGCCTGGATCTTTCACGGCAATGCCGGGCGCAGCGCCTGGCGCGCTGACGGACCGCACTTCCTCGGCCATGTCGTCAGTCACGTGGTGCTGGACCCGCGCGACGGCCGCACGCTGCTGGCGGCGGCGCGCACCGGCCACCTGGGTCCCACCGTGTTTCGTTCGACCAATCTCGGGCGCAGCTGGAAGGAAGCCAGCCGCCCGCCGGCCTTCGCCAAGGCCGGGGCCGGCACCGAGGCACGGTCGGTCGACCATACCTTCTGGCTGACGCCAGGCCACGCCAGCCAGGCCGGCACCTGGTACGCGGGCACATCGCCGCAAGGACTGTTCCGCTCGGAAGACGGCGGCGACACCTGGGAGCCGCTGGCGTCGGTCAACGACAGCGCCAGCTTGCGCCTGTTGATGGGCAGCGTGCAGGACGGCACGCCGGACGGGCCCAAGCTGCATTCGATCATCGTCGACCCGCGCGACCCGGCACACCTTTATTTCGGCATGTCGGGCGGCAGCGTGCACGAATCGACTGACGCCGGCCTGACCTGGGCGCCGCTGGCGGCGGGCATGGAAGTGGTGGAAGGGATGGACGCCGCCAACCTGGCTTTCCACGATCCGCATTGCATCCGCCTGTGCCCGAGCAACCCGGACCGCCTCTACCAGCAGAACCATTGCGGCATCTACCGCATCGATCGCCCGTCGAACCAATGGGTGCGGGTGGGCCGGAGCATGCCCAAGCGGGTCGGCGACATCGGCTTTCCAATGGTGGTGCATCCGCGCGATGCCGACACGGCCTGGGTGCTGCCGATGGATGGCACGCAGGTCTGGCCGCGCACCTGCCCGGATGGCCGGCCCGCAGTCTACGTCACACGCAACGGCGGGCGCACCTGGCAGCGCCTGGATGCCGGCCTGCCGGCCGAGCAGGCCTGGTGGACCGTCAAGCGCCAGGCGATGACCCTGGATGCGAACGATCCGGTCGGACTCTACTTCGGGACGACCAGTGGCGAGCTCTGGGCCAGTCGGGACGCGGGCGCCCGCTGGAAATGCCTGGCCGCGCATCTGCCTGAAATCTATGCGGTGGAGTCCGGCGTGCCCGCATAGTGGCGCGTTGCATGAAGGTGCTGATCCCGTCCTCGCTGCACTCGTACACCGGGGCGCCCTGGGTGCTGGCCGACGGCTCCACGCTGGCGCTCGTGCTGGCTCACCTTGATCGGCAGTTCCCGGGAATACGGTTCCGCATGATCGACGAGCAGGACCGCGTACGTCGTCACATCCGTTTCTTCGCCGGCGGCGTTGCGCTGACCGACCTGGCGCACCCGCTGCGGCCGGACGACGAACTGCTGATCGTGCAGGCGCTCAGCGGCGGCTGACCCGAGCTGCGACGAACTGACGATATCGAGCTCGCCCAGCGGCCGCCGACCCGGCCATCGGCGCTCTGGGCGCCAGGCGGACCGGGCAGCGCAGGTCGCGTGCGCCAGCCGCGCCCGCTTTCAGGCCGCGGTTCGCTGCGTCCTTTGGAGCTGTGCCAGCAGCACCCGGTAGAGGTGCTCGGGGACCACCGGCTTGGCCACGAAATCGCTCATGCCCGCGTCCAGGCACCGGTTGCGGTATTCATCGAAAGCGTTGCCGCTGCAGCCGATGATCGGCGTGACCGACCGGCCCGGCAGTGCGCGTCGCCCTGGCAGCGGGATGAATGGAGCCGGCGACCGCTTCAGCCCCCGGCCCGAGTGAGGATTCGGATGACAGGGTTGTGTGCATCGAATCGCCTCGCAGACAAGCTCGACGACCATCAGCCTGTCGTGGTGCGCCCTTGCCGCAGCGGACTCAAGCCTGTCGACGCAACAATCGGCAACAAGATCTGGAGCCCCCTCTGGTCTCGATGTTTCTCGATTCATCGTGCCCGGATGCACCGGGGTTCGGAGCCGCCCGCGCCAGCGGCCATGCCGGCACCATCGGAGCTGCCTTCGCACTTCGATGGGGTAAACCCGCATATCGATGTCAGGGAAACGCACGACCCGAATTCGAAATCTGCTTGCGTGGACGAATCTGTACCTGGCTGTAGCGGTTTGCAGTGATTTGTACGCAAACCGCTGGCACGGCGGCCTTGCTCGTTCACCTGCAGATCACAAAACATCATTTGCCGCGTGTTGCAAATCAGCGGATCCCGGTGTGCGATGACGTAGTATCAATCGAGGTGCGTCGAACTCACGCAATCTCGACTGGACTTCAAGCTGGAACGGTGGTGACGATGCGACACGTGCCCGGCGCTGCCAGAAATGCGCCTTCCGGACCGTCGATGCGCTCGATTGACCAGCTGTTGAACGAGCTGGCAGCAAGTCAGTTCGAAGTCGATGCACTCAAACAGCAGTTGCAACGCACTCAGCTCGCGCTGGACGAATCTCGCGATCGCAACCTGAACCTGTACGAACTCGCACCGGTTGGCTACGTCACGCTTGGTGCCGACGCCCGGATCGAAGCGATCAACATGACCGGTGCCGCGATGCTCGGCGAGGAGCGGTGCGGACTGATCAACGAGGCCTTCGGGCGCCACGTCGCGCCGGCCGATGCCGAACTCTGGCGCCGATTCTTCCAGAATGCACTGCATCACCCCCTGCGGCTGACCTGCGAGCTCGCGCTGCGGCGCCCGGACCAGTTGCAGGTTCATGTCCGCCTCGACTGTCTGCGTCCCGATGATCCGGCCGCCGGGGTCCGGGTGTCGCTGACCGACATCACGGAGCGCCGCCTCGCGGAAGCGGAACTGCGCATCGCCGCCACCGCGTTCGAGTCCCAGATCGCGATGATCGTCACTGATCCGGACTCCGTCATCCTGCGGGTCAATCGCGCCTACACCGAGCTGACCGGGTACCGCGCCGACCAGGTCATCGGCTGCAAGCCGTCGATATTCAGCTCGGGTCGACATGACAAGGAGTTCTATCAGCGCCTGAAGCAATCGCTGCAGGAAAGCGGATACTGGCAAGGCGAGATCTGGAACCGTCGCAGTACCGGCCAGATCGAAGTCGACTGGCTGAACATCTCGGCAGTGCGGGCGCCGGACGGCGCCGTCACCCACTACGTCGGCACCTATTCCGAGATCACCCGGAAAAAGGAAGCCGAGGCCGAGATTCACCGGCTGGCCCATTTCGATGCGCTCACCGGCCTGCCGAACCGCCGGCTGCTGCTCGATCGAGTTCGACGTGCGCTGGCAGTCAGCGGCCGCAACGGGCACCACGGCGCCCTGATCTTCCTGGACCTGGATCATTTCAAGAGCCTGAACGACACGCTGGGCCACGACATCGGCGACCAGTTGCTGGTCGACGTCGCCCGCCGCATCGAATCACGGTTGCGCGAGGGCGACACGGTTGCTCGTCTGGGCGGCGACGAATTCGTGGTGATGCTCGAGGGCCTGAGCGAAGAGCCCGGCGAGGCCGCCATCCAGACCGACCTGGTGGTGGAGAAACTCCGATCCGGCCTTGCGGCTCCCTGCAGGCTGGCCGGGCGCGAGGTCTTATGCGCCGCCAGTTTCGGCGCGACGCTGTTTCTCGGGCACCGGGAACCGATCGAGACGCTGTTGCGCCATGCGGACCTTGCGATGTACCAGGCCAAGGGCGCGGGCCGCAATACGCTGCGCTTCTTCGACCCGGCCATGCAGACCGCCCTGGAAGAGCGCAGTGCGCTCGAATCGGACCTGCGCAAGGCGCTCGAGGAAGGCCAGTTTCACCTGCACTACCAGGCGCAGGTCGACGACGCCGGCAAAGTCGTCGGCGCCGAGGCCCTGCTGCGGTGGCTGCACCCGGTGCAAGGGATGGTGCTGCCCGGCCGGTTCATCGGGGTCGCCGAAGAGACCGACCTGATCCTGGCGATCGGCAGCTGGGTGCTGCACCAGGCCTGCCGCCAGCTCCGGTCCTGGTC
>Ga0209698_10005816_pt1 | contig 13227 bp, 11 predicted proteins | sample LitLauG_LLR_2012_FD_187203 | JGI IMG/M metagenome (GOLD analysis project Ga0209698, IMG submission 187203) | Freshwater sediment microbial communities from Pennsylvania, USA - Little Laurel Run_MetaG_LLR_2012 (SPAdes) (version 2) | ecosystem: Environmental > Aquatic > Freshwater > Creek >... | reverse complement strand
GGCGATCCGGTCGAGGGAAAATTTCAGGTGCTGCGCACCGACAATGCGGGCGCGAGCTGGCGCTACTCCAATCCGCGCAAGATGCCGGCCGCACTGCCCGACGAAGGCGCATTCGCCGCCAGCAATTCGTGCCTTACCACGCAAGGCAAGAAGAACGCCTGGTTCGTGACCGGGGGCGGGGCTTCGCGCGTATTCCGCTCGACCGACGGCGGCAAGAGTTGGAAGGCGAGTGCCGCTCCGATCGATCACAAAGTGCCCTCGGCGGGGATTTTCTCGGTCGCGTTTCGGGATGCGCGACACGGAGTGATCGCCGGCGGCGATTATGCGCAGCCCGACGCGGAGGGGGCCAACCTGGCTACAACCCGGGATGGTGGCAAGAACTGGAGGCTCGCGGCCATTCCACGGCAGAAGTTCTTGTCGGCGATCGCCTATGTCTCGGCGCAGGCGATAGAGTCGAACGCGGACTCGCTCGTCGCTGCCGGAAGTTCAGTTAACTCTCTATATAACAATGACTTACGATCAGTCGAGTTCGCGGCGGCGCCCGGGTTCAACGCCGTAGCTTCCCGCTTCGGAGTGGTCTACGCCGCGGGATCTGGAGGTCGGATCAGCAGGGCGGTCCTAGGCCCGTGCGGGGTGGCTTGCGAAGGCCGGGGCAAGCAGCCGTGAAGTGCAACGGCTTTGGTACCGGGTTCCTGACTGAGAACTGCCGGAACTTTTTGACCGATGGTAGGTTTTAGAGTGTGCCCGGGGGGAAGCCCCCCGCGGCTAATCGAGCGATCACTTTTTTGGAGGAATTTTCATGAAGAAAGCCCTTGCGGTTGCAACTGTCGGCCTCGCATTTGCGGCCGGCGCGGCGTTCGGCCAGCGCGTAAAGGACTGGCACGATCTGGAAGAAGTGCACGAACACGTCAATCAGGCGATTCACGAACTGGAGCGCGCGCGCGCGGCGAACCATTACGACATGGACGGCCATGGAGCCAAGGCGGAGGAACATCTTCGCGCAGCCGAACATGAGCTGAACGAATCGATCGAGTGGGCAAGGCGGAACGGCCACTGAGGTTCTCGGTGGTTCGAGCTTGGAAGATTGAGTTTCGCGCAGGCGTCCGGAACATCGGGCGCCTGCTTTTGTTTCTGGCCGGGGATACACCTTGATACGAACCTGGGTAGTTAACAAGTGGGAATAATGGCGATATGACACGGCATGTGCACGCCAAATTTGTCGTTTATCGCGTTTGAAGTGGGAGGGTGGTTGGTTCTTGGCGGATGCGCGGAGTGCAGACCTGCTTGATCCCTAGAGTGTTCCTATGGGAACAATTGGGGGACAGGCTTCGGGGTGCGATGGCTGACAGTGTTCCTATGGGAACATTCGCTCCGAAGATTTTCCCGTTCTCGGTGGCGCTGCACATCGAAGAGCATCTGGCCGCCGAAGGTGCTGAGAAAACGTCCCTTGTCGGAACAGGCGGTTACACTTTCCCCGGCGATTGGCTTTTCCTGCGGGCTCCCGCAATTCCCAAAACAGGCCACGCCCGCGCTTTTTTATTGCCTGCACCAAACACGGGCATTGATTTCGCGTCGCCCTTCGCTTTACTGTGTCTTTGCTCAGGCGATTCTCCAAAACCTATGGCGCGAATCATCGCAGTTGCCAACCAAAAAGGCGGCGTGGGCAAGACTACGACCGCGATCAATCTGGCGGCCTCGTTCGCAGCAGCGGAAGTGAACACGCTGCTGGTCGATTGCGATCCCCAGGCCAACGCGTCGAGCGGGCTCGGTTTCGCCAAGGATCCCGACCGGGTCAGCATCTATCATCTTCTGATGGGTGCCGCCACCGCTGATGAGGCCCTGCTCCAGACCGGACTCGAGCAGCTCTGGATCATTCCTTCGCACAAAAACCTGATCGGCGCAAACATCGAACTGATCGACGCCGACGACCGCGAGTTCCGTCTCCGCAAAGCGATCGAACCCCTGCGCGAGCGCTTTCACTACATCGTGCTCGATTGTCCGCCAGCGCTGGACCTGCTCACACTGAACGCTCTGGTCGCGGCCGATTCTGTTCTGATCCCCATGCAGGGCGAATACTTTGCGCTCGAAGGCGTCAGCGAGTTGCTCGATACGATTGACCGGATTCGCGAAGCATTGAATCCGTCGCTTGCGATCGAGGGCGTGGCACTGGCCATGTTTGACGAGCGCACCAACCTGGCGCAGCAAGTCCGCACCGAGCTGAAGAACTTTTTCGGCGACAAGCTGCTGACGACGACTGTGCCCCGCAACATTCGCCTGGCGGAAGCGCCGAGCCATGGGAAAGCAGTCCTCCAATATGACCCACGGTCACGTGGAGCCGAGAGCTACATCAAGCTGGCCAAAGAGATCATCGAGCGCGCCGGGAGTCAGGCTGGGGAGTCGCCGGAGCCGCAGGCACAGCAAGTTCCCCCGCTGGCCAGTTGAGGACTTCGACAGAAGCGCAAGACACAGGAGTTCGATAACAGGAGTTTCAAGAAATGGAAAAGAGAAAAGTCCTGGGCCGTGGGTTGGATTCGCTGCTGGGCGCGCGCCGGACGGGCATGACCGCGGCGCAGCCGGTGGCCGCCGCAATCGATGACGCGTCGCTGGAAACATTTGCCGACGAATCCGTCGCCGACGGCACCACCGGCACGGTGATCGAAATTCAGGCGGTCGCCGAAACGCGGCACTCACCGAACCACATCGTGCAGATCGCCATTGACGACATCGACGGCAATCCTTATCAGACGCGCACTTACTTCGACGAGGCCGCGCTCAACGATCTGGCCGAGTCGATCAAGACGCAGGGAGTGCTGCAGCCAATCGTGGTGCGTCCATCGAAGCCCGACGGGCGTTACTTCCTCGTGCTCGGCGAGCGGCGCTTGCGCGCTTCCAAACTTGCGGGCAAGGCCACCGTTCCGGCGATCGTCAAGCGCGTGAACGAACAGCAGGCCGCCGAGCTCACCGTCATCGAAAACCTGCAGCGCCAGGACCTGAACTGCATTGAGCAAGGCGAAGCGTTTCGCGTGCTCAGCGTTGACTTCCGCCTGACGCAGCAGCAGATCGCCGAGCGCGTGGGCTTGTCGCGTGAATCGGTCGCGAACTACATGCGCATCCTCAAGCTGCCCGAGAGCGTGCGAAAACATCTGGCGAATGGCACCATCCGCTTCAGCGAAGCGCGCGAACTGCTGCGCCTGGAAAACGACGACGAAGTGACCAAGCTCGCCGATGAGCTGGTGAACCGCTCCATGCAGATCAACCAGTTGCGCGACCGCATCACCGAAATTCAGGAGCGGCGCTTCGGCGGCGGGCAGAAACCGGCTGCGGCTGCCGCGAGTCCGATCGATCCGAACGTGCGCGCCGAACAGATGGAATTGGAACGCATGCTGGGACTGCGCGTGAAGATCCGCGACCGCAAAGGCAAAGGCTCGATTGAAATTCAATATGGCAGCGTCGAAGATTATGAGCGCGTTGTGGAGTTGCTGAGAGGGAAGACCTAGCGCGTGCTCCTCGCTGTTACTCACTCCGACTCTTGGGGGCGTTCCGCTCATGCTTCGCGCTCTCACGCCCTTGCGTCATCCCGAAACTCGGCGTAGTTCAGCCGAGTGAGGGATCTCGCGCGGGGTGCGTTCACGGCCCTTCACGCGAGATCCCTCCGCCTGAAAAACAGCTCCGCTCGGGATGACACTTTAACGGGATGTAACACGCCACAAAGCAGCTTTGGACAGCGCACCCGGCGCGACAACCCCGCGCTTCCCCTGATAAGATGGCGTGCAACGAGGGGGTTTATCGATGCAAACACTGTCTCAGATAGTAGGTCAGTTACAAACGCAACGGAAACAGGTCCAGAGCGAGTTACAGCGTCTGGATGCGGCCATCGCAGCGCTTCGCGGCCTGGGCACGAGCAACGGCGCAGGCAAACTCAGCGTGGTCGCTCCCGTTCGACGCAAGCTGTCGGCCGCGGCCAGGAAGAAAATTGCCACCGCGCAGCGCGCCCGCTGGGCAGCATGGAGAGCGAAAAAGTCGAAGCAGGAGAAAGCTGCGTAAGAACGAAGCCCGCTGGCTTGCGTGCTTGTGGAAACCAAGCTAGCTTATTAGGTGTATGAGCGACTTGCGAAACCAGATCAGCAGCCTCTCAGCCGAGGAGAAGGCCGAACTGCTCGATACGGTTTGGGAGAGCCTCGAAGCCGACGCGGCATTGTTGACCGAGGCGCAGAGGGCGGAGCTCGATTACCGCATCGAGCGGCACGGGCAGAATCCCGCTGACGTCGTCCCGTGGCAACAGGTCAGGGCAGGTCTGTTTAAGAAACCGTGACTCTTTCGGTTGTCTGGACACCAGAGGCCAACGAGGACCTGCTTGAAGCGCGATCATGGTATGACGCTATTCGGCCCGAACTGGGGGAGCGTTTCGCCTTGGCAGTCGAAGCTGCGGTCGAGGCAATCGCCCAACATCCATTCAGCTTCCCATCAGTTCACCGGGAACGTCGCCGTGCGGGAGTGCGTCGTTTTCCCTATGGGTTGTTCTTCGAGGTGCAAGAGCAGCGGATCGTGGTGATAGCCTGCTTTCACGGCAGGCGCGATCCGCGACGGTGGCAATTGCGCTAACAACGCCTTACTGTCCCTTCGCCCGCGCTGCGTTCACCTTCGTCAGCAAGTCCTGCGACGGCGCTTGTGTCGGCCCGGCGATCTTCACCGCTTCCATCAGCACCTCGCGCGCCTCGGTGGTCTTCATGGCCTTGGCGTAGGCGACGCCCAGGCGATAGAGCGCAATCGCATACTGCGGCTCGTTGCGACCCTTCAGCAGCGCCCTCGCCGACTGCAACTCGGCAATCGCGCCCGGCAGCTTGCTCTGCTTGATGTCGGCATAGCCCAGCGTCGAGTGCGCGATGCCGGCGGAAATCTTCCGCTGGTCGTCGGCATCGGGAGCGTCGGGCTTGGCGACTTCGATCGCCTTCTGCGCATAAGTCGCGGCCTTGGCAGCGCTGGTTGGCTTGGGATCGTCGGAATAGAAATTCGCCAGCAGCAGCAGTGCGGTCAGCGAATTGGGATTGGTGGCCAGAGTTTTTTCGCCGTAGGCCACCAGTCGCGCGGAGTCGTTCAACTGCCCCGGGCCGAGCGTGTACATCGCATAGCTGGAAACCTGGTCGCCGAATTTTGAAGCGGGAAATGCGGCGGTGTATTTTTCGATGTCAGCCATGCGCGCCTTGGGATCGTTCTCGCCGACGATCACGTTAAAGCCCGACGACTCCAGAAAATCGCAGGAGCTTTGCGAGGCGGTCTTCTCTTCGGCGACCTGACGTGCAAAGACGTCGTCGCTCATGTCGGCGGGCTTGTTCTTCCCGATCGCGCTGCACACTTCGCCGCCCCGCGCCGCATAGTCGAGCAGCTTGCCATTATTTTTCGACTGCTGCGCCAGGCTGGCCTGCGAGACGATGATGTCCAGATTGTGCGGCGAAGAGGCGAGCGCTTTGTCTCCGTAGTCGAGCGCCTGGCTCAAGTCGCCGGCGGTCTGGTAGGCCTGCGAGATCTGCCAATTGCCATAAGCCACGGCCGCGGGGTTGGCGGAGTATTTCTTCACGAAATCCTGATAGAGAGTGAGCTTCTTCTGCGCATCGGCCTCGCTGGAAATTGCTTGCAGGTCGCGGTCCTCGTCAGAACCGGCCGCGAATGCGAGCTTATCGCCCTGGGCTGTGAGACTTGATGCGGGAAGAAAGGATGCGGCAAGAAGGAGCGAAGCAGCGAAACGGTTCATGGAAGCGCCTCCGCCGCATGCTGGCAGACGGGGCCTGCACGCAGCAGGCGAATCGTAGCGCCGAACCGCGCGAGGCGCAAGTGGGTCAGGCGGCGCGGGCAGTGTTCCAAATTCATTAACCACGAAGGGCACGAAGTTACACGAAAGACTTCACCGCAGGGTTTGACTTCGTGTACCTTCGTGCCCTCAGTAGTTAATAACGACAGTGGTTAATAACGAACGTTCATCCCGAGGTTGTCTGCCATGAAGGCCCAGGCGTCGGCGGTTTCGTCGATGGTCTTGGTGACCGACTTGCCGGCGCCGTGGCCAGCCTTGGTTTCGATACGAATCAGGACGGGCGCCGTTCCTGCCTGATCAGCCTGTAAGGTCGCAGCGAACTTGAAGCTGTGTCCGGGGACCACGCGATCGTCGTGGTCCGCGGTGAGGACCAGCGTGGGCGGATATTTCGTGCCCGGCTTCAGATTGTGCAGCGGCGAGTAGGCATAGAGCGCCTTGAACTCGTCGGCGTTGTCGGACGAGCCATAGTCGCTGGTCCAGGCCCAGCCGATGGTGAACTTGTGGAAGCGGAGCATGTCCATGACGCCGACCGCAGGCAGCGCGACGCCGAACAGGTCAGGACGCTGGGTCATGCAGGCACCGACGAGCAGGCCGCCATTGCTGCCGCCGCGGATGGCAAGCTTGGGCGTGGAAGTGTACTTGTTCGAGATGAGCCATTCGGCGGCGGCGATGAAGTCGTCGAACACATTCTGCTTCTTCAATTTCGTGCCGGCCTCGTGCCACTCCTCGCCATATTCGCCGCCGCCGCGAAGGTTGGGTTGCGCATAGATGCCTCCCATCTCGAGGAAGACCAGGTTCGCTACCGAAAACGCGGGCGTGAGGGAAATATCGAATCCGCCATAGGCATAGAGCAGCGTCGGGTTCTGCCCGTCGAGCTTGATGCCCTTCTTATAAGTGATGAACATGGGCACGCGCGTTCCATCTTTGCTGTCGTAGAAGACCTGCTTGGTTTCGTACAGCGATGGATCGAAATCCACCTTGGGTTGGCGGAACACGCTGCTAGTGCCGCTTGCGGGATCGTAGCGATAAATGATGGTCGGCGCGGTGAAACTGGTGAAGGCGTAAAAAGTCTCGTTGTCCTTGCGCTTGCCGCCAAAGCCGCCGGCGGTGCCGATGCCGGGGAGATCCACGTTGCGCAGAAATTTTCCGGCCAGGTCGTAGACACGCACTTCGCTGCGCGCGTCTTTCAGGTACGAGAGTAGAAAAGAATCGTGGACCACGCTCGCGCCTTCCAGCTTGTCCGGGCCCTGCGGCACCACGGTCTTCCACTGGTCGCGTTCAGGATGGCGAGTGTCGATGGCGATGACGCGTCCGCGCGGCGCATCGAGATTGGTGCGAATCCAGAAGATGGGACCGTCGTTGTCGATGAACTGATATTCGGCGTCGAACTCGTCGAGCAGGCGCACCACTTCCGAATCCGGCTTGCTCAAGTCCTTGTAGTAGAGGCGCGTCTTGGGCGAAGTCCCCTGCCAGACATGAATGACGAGATAGCGCCCGTCATCGGTGACCGAGCCGCCAAAGCCCAGCTCTTTATTGTCCGGGCGGTCGTAGATGAGTTTGTCGTCCGACTGCGGCGTGCCGGCGCGATGGTAAAAAAGCTTCTGGAAATAAACCGCATCGCGCAGCATAGAATCTTTCTTCGGCTCGTCGTAGCGGCTGTAGAAAAACCCCTTGCCGTCTTTGGTCCACGAAGCGCCGGAGAACTTCACCCACTTCAGCACTTCGGGCAGATCTTTGCCGGTGTCGATGTCGCGAATGTGCCACTCGGTCCAGTCGGAGCCGGAAGCGGCGAGGCCGTAGGCCATCCTCTTGCCGTCGTCAGTGACGGCGGTTCCGGCCAGCGCAACCGTGCCGTCGGCCGAGAGCGTATTGGGATCGAGCAGCACGCGCGGCTCGGCGTTGAGCGCGTCGGCAACCAGCAGCACGCTCTGGTTCTGCAGCCCGGAGTTGTGCTCGAAGAAATAACGTCCGCCCTGTTTTTCGGGCACCGAGAAGCGCTCGAAGTTCCACAGCCGGGTCAGGCGTTCGTGAATTTTGTCGCGATAAGGAATCTGCGAGATGTAGGCGTCGGTGACTTTGTTTTCCGCTTCGATCCAAGCGCGGGTTTCGGGCGAGTCCGTGTCTTCGAGCCAGCGATAGGGATCAGCCACCTTGGTGCCGTGGTAGTCGTCCACCTGATCACCCTTGCGGGGCTGCGGATAGGGCAGCGTGGATTGGGATGAGCCGATGCGGGCGAAGGCGATGAGCAGAAAAAGGGAAAGAAGCGGGGACGCAGAGCGGATGATCATGTAGGCCTCGGGGAGTTATTGTGCATGAGCGAGAAGGAGCGGGGCAAGGCGGCCTGTTCAAGTAGCTCTGTCATTCCGACCGGTGCGAAGCGCAGTGGAGGAACCTGCTTTTTCTCGACGCCGGCAAACAGCAGGTTCCTCCACTGCGTTCGCTACGCTCACTTCGGTCGGAATGACAATTTTTCCCGGAGAGCTACGCCATGTTGCGGCGGCGGGGACGTTCCTCGACCGGCGGTTGCTTGCCCTTCACATACACAACCAGATGGCGGCGCGGGCCTTCGTCTTCGCTTTGGGTGTGCAAGTCTTCCTGGTCGCGCAGCGCGAGGTGCACCATGCGGCGCTCGCGCGACGACATGGGAGCAAAGCTGTAGGGCAACCCGGTCTGTCGGACTTTTTCGGCTGCGACGGTGGCGGCGGCGCGCAACTCCTGCAGGCGCAGCGATCGATGGTTCTGGCAGTCGAAAGAAATTTTTTCGTGCTCGCCATGCGGCAGATGAAGAATTTCAAAGGCCAGCACTTCCAGCGCGCGCAGCAGTTCCCCGTTGCGGGAAAGCAGCAGAGTGGCGTCGGGGCCGGAGAAGTCGACAAGAATTTCCGGGCGCTCCCAGTCGCGGTCGTCGCCGGCGGGCGGATCGACCACGATGCGGTACTTCAGGCGGAAGCCGCCAAGGGTGAGCACGTTCTTGAGAAAGTCGTTGAGTTGGTTGGCTGCAGCGAGTTTGTCCATGGTCACTTGTCCTTCTTGCGGGCGCGCTTTTCCGCCAGTTCCCGCATTTCGCGCCCCAGCTCGGTGCGGTTCATGATCATCTGCTGGGCGATGCCGATCAGGTTGGTCTCGGTGTAATAAAGATTCAGTCCGCTGGCCAGGTTCCAGAAGATGAAGCCCATCATCGCGGGCATCATGATGGTCATCATTCTTTGCTGGGCGGGGTCCATGCCGGCTTGCGGAGTCATTCGCTGCATGATCAGCATGCTGACCACCATGAAGATGGGCAGGAAGCGCAGGGCGGTCATTTCCGGCGACGAGAGATCGTGGATCCAGAGCCAGGGCGCCTGGCGAAGCTCGACGGCGTTGCTCAACATGCGGTAGTAAGCATAGAGGAACGGCATCTGAATGAGCAGGGGCAGGCAGCCGCCGGCCGGGTTCACGCCTTCCTTCTTATAGAGCTCGGCTACTTCAGTATTCATTTCAGCCTTGCGCGGGTCGCGCATGCTGTACTTCTTATATTTTTCCTGGATGGCCTTGATCTGCGGGGCGACGCGCTGCATGCGCAGCATGGACTTCATCTGCGTGATGCGCAGCGGGAGCAGCAGCAACGTGATGACCAGGGTCTGGAGCATGATGGCCCAGCCCCAGTTGCCGACGATGTGGTTGTGGATCCACTTCAACCAGAGAAACAAAGGTTTGGCGATGATGCCGAACCAGCCGTAGTCGACCAGCCCGCTGAGGCTGGGCTCGCCGCTGGAGATGCCGGGGATGGACACGGTCTGTAGCGTGGCAATGTCTTTGGGGCCGACGTAGATGCGCCCGCGCGATGGGCCGGCGAGACTGCCGACCGCGGTGCCCAGCACTTCAAAGGGATGGTTCGCGTCGAAGGGATTGGGAACCGGATTGCGCAGCGTGACCAGCGCGGCGGTCGCGGCGTCGTCGGGAAGAAAGATCGCGGCGAAGTATTGTCCGGATGTGCCCGCCCAGTGGAACGGGCCGGTGACGGTTGCGCCGTTGCTGACCGGATTGCAGCGCGAGAGGAAAGAAAGCATTCCGCAGCGCGCCGGCGGGCGAACGATGTCGGAGCCGGACTGGTAGGCGACCGTGACCGCTACATAAGAAGCGGGCGTGGCCTGATCGCCGAAGCCGGAGGGCCAGGCAGGAAAAGCGGCGACTGGCGATCCTTTATAGGTGACGCTGGCTTCCGCGCGGACGACATAAGAATCGTCGAAGTGAAAAGTTTTGTGGACGACGAGGTCGCCGTCGGAGTAATCGAAACTCGCCCCGGTGGCGGAGTGGCCGGGGTCAAGCACAAACAGGGCTGAGTTGATGCGGTCGCGGAGGGTCGCGTCGTAGGTGAACAGGGAAAGCGGGTAGCCGTATTTTTCGGCGGCCGGTGCGTTCACCAGGTCGAGCGGGCCGGTCTGCTTGTCGTTTTGAAATTTCTTTAGCACCCAGGACTTGACCAGCGCGCCGCGATTGGTGAAGGTGATGCGGTAGAGATCGTTCTCGAGGACTGTCTCGGCCTCGGCGGAAGCCTGGACTGCGGTGGCGGAAGGAGCGGCCGCGCTGGGAGCTGCAGCGACTGCTGCAACTGGAGCAGCGGCAGCCGGAACCGATTGCGTCTGCGTCTTGGCCGGCTGCGGCGGTTGCGGCGCGTATTTGCGCAGCAGCGGCTGCGAAATCATGATCACCAGAAAAGTGAGCGCGAACACCAGCAGGAGCTTTCTGTCGGCCCCGGGTTCCTGTTGCGGATTTTGATATTCAGCCAAAATTCAATCCAATCTTTCGACCATCAAACTGCGCGCTGCGAAGCACGCGAACACACTGCGGTGCCGCAGTCCTGCACCGGATCGTAACCGCCTCGCGCGAACGGATGGCAGCGCAGAAGCCGAAGCAGCGCCATCGCGCCGCCGCGCGCCACGCCGAAACGCTCGACCGCCTCCATCGCATATTCCGAGCAGGTGGGCACGTAGCGGCAGGAGGGCGGAAACATGGGCGAGACAAACCGCTTGTAGGCGGCGAGTGCGTAAAGTGCGAATTGGGAGGGGGAAGTCACTTTTGTTCTCTGTCAGTTCTCAGTCCGTGGCTGCGGCGTCTTGCACTTTTGCGAAATTACGGTGAAGGCGCGGGTGACTTCTTCCTGCACGCCGGTAAATTTTGCGGCGAGCAGCGAGCGCTTCGGGTTGATGACGATGTCGACCGCGAGTTCCGACGCGGGGCGGCAGAGCCGGACAGCTTCGCGCAGGCGGCGGCGCATGCGGTTGCGCTGCACCGCGTCGCCGAGCGCGCGGCTGACGGTGAAGCCGACGCGGAACCCGGGCGTAGCGGCCGAACCGGCCGGACTCTTGGCGCCATCCCGCGGAAGATAGAAGACGGTCATGGAATTGGAGAAATGGCGCCGGCCCAGCTTGTAGACGCGGTCGAACTCGGCATGGCGCAGCAGCCGCGAAGCCCGCGGAAGACTTCTCCGGGTGCTTCGAGCCGGCTGGAGCGGACTGCCGTCAGAACTCGCCGCAGAAGCCATGTTGCCCACATCTGTGCCGGGGACCAGGACCGCTTACTCGCGGAATCCGGGTTTGACGGAGACCCGCTTGCGCCCCTTGGCGCGGCGGCGGGAAAGAACTTTCTGCCCGCCCTGGGTCTTCATGCGCGAGCGGAATCCGTGCTTTTTGACCCGCTTGCGGCGGTTGGGTTGGAATGTGCGTTTCGGCATGGAACGTCAAGTGCTCCTAGCTGGATCAGAGGTCAACGAGCAAACCATAAGTATAAACGACAGGCGGGGCCTCGGGCAAAGGCATTGGCGGCACCATGCCGGGTCATCCCGGCAGCTTGACCGTGGGAAGGTCTCAAGGGCGGGAGATTCCTCCGCCCGCTGGTGAAAGCGCCGGGCGCTCGGAATGACACCGAGGCGGGTGCTTGAAGTGAAACGGTCGGGCCCTCTTCGCCGGGGAGAGAGTCCAACGACTCCAAGCGAAGGAGGAAGGCAGAGAGGCGTGCCCTGAAGAAATTGCACACATTGCGTTGCAGTTACATCCTCGGCACTTGACAACGTGTTCGGAAGAGAGTCTTTATTACAGCGCGCGGAAAAATTTCGCGCCGAACTTTTCCGCGCGAAGAAAAATTTGTGCTAGTCTGTTGCGGCTTTCGGATTTCTTTTCGCAAGGCTCCAGCGCAACAGCGGCGCGATGCAGTTCGCAGCACAAGCAAGGTTTCCAGGCAGGCATTCAACAAACTAGCGTTCATATAACAGGCGCCCTTGGCCGGCCAGAGGGCGCGGAGAGCATTTCATAAATCATGTCTGTTTCAAGCACAAACCTCCCGCCAAATCCGTGGGCGCGCATTCTGGATGCGCTGGAGAAAAAAATCAACCGCCACTCCTACGACACGTGGTTGAAACCCACCAAGTTCAGCCATACCAGCGGCGGGACTTTATTTGTGCGCGTGCCGAGCGTGGACTTCCGCCGCGCGGGCGACAAATATGCCGACCTGATTCAGGAAGCCATCGACAACCTTGAACTGGAACTGCACGAAGTGAAGTTCGTGACGCCGGAAGACGATCCGGCGGCCACGCCGGTGCGGCACGACGGCGGCCTGACCACCGGTCCGGTTTCTCAGGCGCGCTTCGACTGGGACGGAGCGGCGCAACTGAATCCGCGCTACACCTTCGACGCGTTTGTCATCGGCTCGGGCAACCAGTTCGCGCACGCCGCCTGTCAGGCCGTGGCCGAAAGGCCTTCGAAGGCCTACAACCCGCTGTTCCTTTATGGCGGCGTCGGCATGGGCAAGACCCACCTGATGCAGGCCATCGGGCACGAGATCAAGCGGCGGCAGCCGCAGGCCGCCATCTGCTACGTGTCGAGCGAGAAGTTCACCAACGACATGATCAACTCGCTGCGCTACGACAAGATGACCAGCTTCCGCGACCGCTTCCGCACCGTGGACGCGCTGTTGGTCGACGACATCCAGTTCCTCACCGGCAAGGAGCGCACCCAGGAAGAGTTCTTCCACACTTTCAACGCGCTGCACGAGTCGATGAAGCAGATCGTCATTGCCAGCGACCGCTCGCCCAAGGAACTGGCGGAAATTGAAGACCGGCTGCGCAGCCGCTTTGAGTGGGGACTGATCGCCGACATCCAGCCGCCCGATCTGGAGACCAAAGTCGCCATCCTGCAGAAGAAGGCGGAACTGGAAAAGGTGACTCTGCCGCCCGACGTCGCCATGTTCGTGGCGCAGAATATCCGCTCCAACGTGCGCGAACTGGAAGGCGCGCTGGTGAGGCTGGTGGCGCACTCGTCGCTGACCGGATCGGAAATTTCACTGCCTTACGCGCAGCAGGTGCTGAAGAATTTTATCGATTCGCAGGCGCGCAAGGTGACGATTGAGTCGATCCAGAAACTGGTGGCTGAGCAATTTGGGCTGCG
>Ga0209698_10005815_pt1 | contig 13229 bp, 12 predicted proteins | sample LitLauG_LLR_2012_FD_187203 | JGI IMG/M metagenome (GOLD analysis project Ga0209698, IMG submission 187203) | Freshwater sediment microbial communities from Pennsylvania, USA - Little Laurel Run_MetaG_LLR_2012 (SPAdes) (version 2) | ecosystem: Environmental > Aquatic > Freshwater > Creek >... | reverse complement strand
GGTGACGGAAAGAGTCATTCGATTCGTCGGCGGCTTTACGGAAGGAGATTGCGGCAGGGCACTGGGGATCGCCACCACACCCGGCTTGGGAGGCAGGCCGATGCGCATGGTTTCTTTTTTGAGCTGCTTCTGAGTGACTTTGAGGCTGGGAGTGGCCCCGCTCGCAGTGAGATTGATTGTTTTGGTTGGAACCTGCATTCCCTGCGGCAGCACCGGTTTCTGTGGCGCGGTGGTACGGGATGGAGGTACAACGGGGAGCTTGGCCCCGGGGGGCAAATTAGGATTGGGCGGCGGCGGCGGTGTCAAAGCCATATAAGATACAAATAAAACGACTACCGTTTAGGCGTCAATAACTTTTTTATGTTATAGGCAAATATATTAAAAACATTTTTAACGAAAACAGGCCTAGAAATTTACAAAAGAAGACAGCCACGCAAAAAAAACGAAGAGAGTACCGTCTTAAAATCAAATCGCCACATGTCCGGACCCGCCATTGATTACATGCGCTTATAGAAGGAAATAAGAGCTCAATCGGATAGGATGAACGGGCTATTTCATGCCGGATGTTATTTAAAAACCCGTCCGACTGACCCCACCTGTCACAGCTAAGCTTATTAACTGCATAGACTTGCTACTATCGGCCTTGCGTCTTTTTTCCCGTTGACGCACCTTCGTCTCCCACCTAATGTTTTGTGTTTGCCGGTATCCAGCAAGGAGGATAACGGCCTATGGGCTGGCAGGCCGCAGCCGCCCATGAATCAACTCAGCGGTATAACAGGTTCAGCAAGGAAGTAGAAAAATTTATGATTAAAGTGGGCATCAATGGTTTCGGTCGCATCGGTCGCATGGTTTTCCGTGCAGCAATCCAGAATTTTTCCAAAGACATCGAGATCGTCGGCATCAACGACCTGCTCGACCCCGACTACCTTGCATACATGCTGCAGTACGATTCCGTACATGGCCGTTTCCAGGGCGAAATCGGCATCGAAGGCAATAACCTCATCATCAACGGCAAAAAAATCCGGCTCACGGCCGAAAAAGATCCCGCCACACTGAAGTGGAATGAAGTCGGCGCCGATATCGTCGTTGAATCCACCGGTCTTTTCCTGGACCACGCCTCCGCCGAGGCGCATCTCAAGGCTGGCGCTAAAAAGGTCATTCTCTCGGCTCCGTCCAAGGATGAAACCCCCATGTTTGTGTACGGCGTCAATCACAGCACCTACGCGGGCCAGACCATTATCTCCAACGCCTCTTGTACCACCAACTGTCTCGCCCCGGTGGCCAAGGTGTTGAACGACACCTTCGGCATCAAGCGCGGCCTCATGACCACGGTGCACGCCACCACCGCCACGCAAAAGACGGTGGACGGCCCGTCCAAAAAAGACTGGCGCGGCGGTCGCGGCATTCTGGAAAACATCATCCCCTCCTCCACCGGAGCCGCCAAGGCCGTGGGCAAGGTGATTCCGGCCTTGAACAAAAAACTCACCGGCATGGCCTTCCGCGTCCCCACCTCGGACGTTTCCGTGGTTGACCTCACCGTCGAACTCAACAAGGAAGCCTCCTACGCCGACATCTGCGCCGCCATGAAGACTGCGGCCAACGGTCCGTTGAAGGGCGTTCTGGCCTACACCGAAGACAAAGTGGTCTCCACCGACTTCCGTGGCGAGTCCTGCACCTCGGTGTTTGACGCCGAGGCCGGCATCGCGCTGGACAGCACCTTTGTCAAAGTTGTTTCCTGGTACGACAATGAATGGGGTTATTCCAACAAGGTTTTGGAAATGGCCCGCGTCATCGCCAAGTAATTCAAAAACTGTTCCAAAGACGGCCTGCGGTCATCCCGCAGGCCGTCTTCCCCCACCTCCACCTCTCCCAAGTTATGGCCAAAAAATCCATCCGCGACGTCTCCTTTCAAGGCAAGCGCGCCCTGATCCGTGTCGATTTCAACGTTCCGCAGGACAAAGCCACCGGCGCCATCACCAATCCCCAGCGCATCACGGCCGCCCTGCCGACCATCCAATACATCCTCGATCAGGGTGGATCGGTGGTGCTGATGAGCCATCTCGGCCGCCCCGACGGTCAGCGCGTGGAAAAATATTCCCTCAAGCCGGTTGCCGCCAAACTGCAGGAACTGCTGGGCAAGCCCGTCCTGTTCCTCAATGACTGCGTGGGCACCGAAGTCACCTCCGCCTGCGCCAAGCTGCAGCCCGGCCAGGTCATTCTTCTGGAAAATCTCCGCTTTCACATCGAGGAGGAAGGCAAAGTCAAGAACGAGGACGGCACGTCCACCAAGGCCGACCCCGAAAAGGTCAAAGCCTTCCGCAATTCCCTCACCGCCCTGGGCGATATTTATGTCAACGACGCCTTCGGTACCGCACACCGCGCCCACTCCTCGGTGGTTGGCGTGGCCCTGCCGGAAAAAGTCGCCGGCTTCCTCATGCTCAAGGAGCTGGAAGCCTTCGCCGCTGTCATCGACAATCCGCAGCGCCCCTTGCTCGCCATCCTGGGCGGCGCCAAAATTGCCGACAAAATTCCGCTGATTAAAAACCTCATCGACAAGGCTGACGAAATCATCATCGGCGGCGGCATGGCCTACACCTTCAAGAAAATTCTCAATGGCATGGCCATCGGCACCAGTCTCTTCGACCCCGAAGGTGCCAAGATCGTCCAGGAACTGGCCGACAAAGCCAAGTCCCGCGGCGTCAAACTGACCTTCCCTGTCGATTACATTTGTGCCGACAAATTTGACGCCCAGGCCGACACGCGTGCCGCCGACGACCAGAGTGGCATCCCGGACGGCTGGATGGGTCTGGATTGCGGTCCGAAATCCAACGCGCTTTTCCGCGAATCCATACTCCGCTCCAAGACCATCATTTGGAACGGCCCGGCCGGTGTCTTTGAATTCGACAAGTTCGCCGTTGGCACGGAGCAGATGGCCCGGGCCATTGCCGAAGCCACCGCCGCCGGAACCATCACCGTGGTGGGCGGGGGCGACACCGCCACCGCTGCCAAAAAATTCAAGGTGGCCGACAAAGTCACCCACTGTTCAACCGGCGGTGGGGCTTCACTCGAACTCTTGGAAGGTAAAGTCCTGCCCGGCGTGGCCGCGCTGGACGAAAAATAAACCGCCACCTGCAAACGGACCACGCTCATTAACCGCAAACTCTGAAAACTCCCATGCCCGCACGCAAAAAAATTATCGCTGGAAACTGGAAAATGAACAAAACCGCCACGGAGACGGCCACCCTGGTGGCCGAACTGCTGGTGGAACTGGAGAAATTTGATCTGGCCGATGTCGTCATCTGCCCTCCCTACACCGCGCTGCACGCCTGCCAGGAAGCCCTCGGCTCCCACTCCAACATCATGCTCGGTGCGCAAAACATGCACCAGGAACCCTTCGGCGCCTACACCGGCGAGATTTCCGCAGCCATGCTGCGCGACTTGTTCTGCCGCTACGTCATCCTCGGTCATTCCGAACGCCGCCAGTACTTCGGCGAGACCAACGCCATCATCCAGAAAAAAGCCCTCGCCGCCTTCAAGGCCCACCTCAAACCCATCATCTGCGTTGGCGAAACCCTCTCCGAACGCGAAGGCAAAAAAATGGAACAGGTGGTCACCACCCAGATCCGCCAGTCCTGCGCCGGGTTCAGCGTGGAAAACTGGGAGGACACCGTCATCGCCTATGAGCCCGTCTGGGCCATCGGCACAGGCAAAACCGCCTCCCCCGCTCAGGCCCAGGAAGTGCATGCCCTGATCCGCGCCACGGTGGAGACGATTTCCTCCAAGGCCGTGGCGGAAAAACTGCGCATCCAGTACGGCGGCAGCGTCAAACCCGAAAACGCCAGCGAACTGCTCAACCAGCCCGACATCGACGGCGCCCTGGTCGGCGGAGCCAGCCTCGATGCCGCGTCGTTTGTGGCCATCATTAAAAATTCTTGTCAGGCTTCCTGAAAAGTCTAGTTTCCCAAAACGCATGATCAGCATCCTTATTTACGTCATCACCACGATTTTTGTGGTTTGCAGCCTTTTGCTGACCCTTGTGGTCATGATGCAGCGCCCACGCTCCGAAGGTCTTGGTGCTGCCTTCGGTGGCGGCATGACCGAATCCCTGTTCGGCGCGCAAACCACTGATGTTCTGACCAAGATCACCATCTGGCTGGCGGTTGTTTTCTTCCTTTGCACGATGTCCCTGGCCCTGCTTTACTCCAAGCGTACATCCAACAATGACTTGGAGCGGCAGTTGAAAGCCAAAGCCGCCGTGGAGCAAGCCCTTGACGCCAATAAACCGCAGCCTGCCGCCAACGCCACGCTTACCACACCGGTTGAGAAGCCGGCTGAAACCACTGCCCCCACGGGCAAACCCGCGCCCGCCCAGTAATGGTGCAGCCCGGACGGGTGCGCCAATGACCCGTGGCCTTTCTCTGTTACTGGCCGCCTTGTTGCTCGGCTCCTGCTCCTACCGGCCTGCCGACGTGGATTTCATTTTCATCAACGGCCCGGAGCCACAGTCCATCGACCCGGCCATCCTCACCGGTCAGCCCGATGGACGCATCGCCAGCTCCGTTTTTGAGGGCCTCACCACACACAACTCCCGCGGCCAACTCATCCCGGGCATGGCGGAAAGCTGGAAGCACGACAGCAATCACCTCGTCTATACCTTCCATCTGCGCGACGCCAGTTGGAGCAACGGCGAGAAGGTGACGGCGACGGATTTCGTGGGCAGTTGGCAGCGCATTTTGGAGCCCGCCACAGCCAGCCCTTATGCCGAGCTGCTTTTCTTCATTAAAAATGCCGAGGAATACCAGAAGGGCCGGCTCAAGGATTTTTCCAAGGTCGGGGTGCAAGCCCTGGATGCCCGGACTCTGCGAGTGGAATTGAAAAACCCCACCCCCTTCTTCCCCGATGTGGCCGCCACCACCACCTATCTTCCGGCCCATTTGCCCAGTGTGGCCCGCTACGGTGAATCCTGGACCCGGCCCGAATACATCGTCGGCAACGGGCCCTACCTGCTCAAAGCCTGGAAGTTCAATGACCGCATCGAACTGGAACGGAACGAACGCTATTGGCGCAAGGAGCAGGTGCGCCTGCGCCGCATCGATGCCCTCAGCGTCACCCAATCCAACACAGCCCTCAACCTGTACCTCACCGGCCAGGCTGATCTCATCATCGACAAAAGCCTCGTCCCGCCGGTGCTGATCGACAAGCTCCGCACCCGGACTGATTTTCATGCCTTCACATTTCTGGCCAATTATTTCTACCGCTTCAATGTCGCGCGACCTCCCTTCAACAATCTCAAGATCCGCCAGGCCTTCAGCGCCGCCATCGACCGCCAGCGCATCGTCAATAAAATCACCAAGGCCGGCGAACTACCCGCCACCTGCTTCGTCCCGCCCGGTTTGCCCGGTTACCTTGCATCTGGAGGAATCGACTACAACCCGTCCCAAGCCCGCCAATGGCTGGCCGAAGGCGGTTATCCAAGCGGACAGAATTTTCCCCATGTGGAGCTGCTCTACAACAAAACCGACCTCAACGAACAGGTGGCCGTTGAAATACAGACCCTGTGGCGCGAGGTGCTGGGAGTGCCGGTCGAACTCAAGCGTCAGGAATGGGCCACCTATTTCAAATCGCTCGACGATCTCGACTACGACATCGCCCGCTCCAGTTGGGTCGGCGATTATCCCGATCCCCTGACCTTCCTGGACTGCTTTGTCACCGGTCGTGGCAACAATCGCACCGGCTGGAGCAATGCCGCCTACGACCGGATTCTCGAACAATCCTCGCGTGAGACGGATCCGGCACGGCGGATGGCCGCTCTGCACCAGGCTGAGGACATTCTGGTGGCCCAGGAATGCCCCATTGCACCGATTTATTTTTTCGCGGGGATTTTATTTTACGACGGCAAGCGCCTCGGCGGCATTGATGGAAATCTGCTCGACGAGCATCCCCTGCGCGAAATTTATTGGAAGGACCGGAACTGATCATGCTCTCGTTCATTCTCAAACGGCTCCTGCTGACCTTGCCGGTTTTTTTCATCGTGGTTTCAGGCACTTTCCTGCTCATGCGTCTGGCCCCGGGCAGTCCCTTCGGCGCCGAGCGTAAATTATCTCCGGAAAATGAGGCCCGACTCCAGCAGCGCTTTCATATCGACGGAACCCTCGGACAACAGTTTGCCGCCTATTGGAAAAGCCTGGGTCGCGGTGACCTGGGCGATTCCCTCAAATACCGCAATCGCACAGTGTCGGAAATCATCGGCCAGACGCTGCCCAACTCCGCGTTACTCGGTCTGGGCGCGCTGCTGCTGGCTCTCGGCATTGGCGTTGTCGCCGGTTCGTACAGCGCCGTGCACCACAATACCGCCCGCGACCGCGTGACCCTGCTGCTGGCTCTGGCCGGCATCTGTCTGCCGTCTTTTGTGCTGGCCCCGCTGCTGATTCTGCTCCTGGCTCTGTTGATACCCCTGCTGCCCGCGGCCGGTTGGGGCACGCCGGGGCATTACATCCTGCCCATGCTTTGCCTGGGCCTGCCTTACGGGGCCTATTGCACCCGACTGGTCCGCACCAGCATGCTGGATGTCCTCAATCAGGATTACATCCGCACCGCCCGCGCCAAGGGTGTGAGCGAACCGTCCGTGGTTTTCCGTCATGCCCTGCGCGTGGCCTGCCTGCCCCTAATCAGCTATGCCGGACCTCTCGCCGCCAATATTTTGACCGGCAGCATGATCGTCGAGGCCATTTTCAAAATCCCCGGCCTGGGCGCTTTTTTCGTCAATGCCGTCATCAACCGCGATGTCTTTCTCGTCGGCGGCTGTGTCATCGTCTATTTCACTCTGCTGGTGTTCCTCAATTTGCTCGGCGACATCCTCATGGCGCTGCTGGACCGGAGGATACGCTTGTGGTGACGTCGCAGAATAATAAAACCATACTGTTCTGCCTGCTGGTCTTGGGCCTGGTGGTTCTGCTCGCCGCTGTCGGGCCGCATTACTCCGCCTATGACCAAAAAGCCACGAGTGGCGAACAATTTTCACCCCCCTCCTCCGCACATTGGTTCGGCACTGATGTTCACGGTCGCGATTTATTGACACGGGTTCTTTCCGGAGCCCGCATTTCGTTGCTGGTTGGCGCCACGGGTGCCCTGGTCAGTCTGGTGGTCGGTGTGCTTTATGGCCTCATCAGCGGCTACGCCGGGGGTTGGCTGGACAACCTCATGATGCGCTTTGTGGAAATTTTATATTCCCTGCCCCGCTTGATCGTGGTCATTGTGCTGATCTCGCTGTTTGACCAGCAGGCCAAAACATGGATGCAACATCACGGTCTGGCGGCCTGGGTGCCGGAGTCGCGCCTGCTGCTGCTTTTTGCCGGTCTGGGTTTGGTGGAATGGCTGACCATGGCGCGGGTGGTGCGCGGCCAGGTGTTGAGCCTGCGCGAACGGGCCTTTGTGCAGGCCGCCCGCAGCATGGGCCAAACACCCGCCTTGATACTCCTCAAACATTTGCTGCCCAATCTGCTGCCTCTCATTCTGGTTTATCTCACCCTGACCGTACCCAGCGTCATTCTCGAGGAATCCTTCCTCAGTTTTTTGGGCTTGGGTGTGCAGGCCCCCTATGCCAGTTGGGGCACCCTGCTTTCCGACGGCGCAGAAATGATCAATCCCCTGCAAATTCATTGGTGGCTGCTTTTGGCCCCGGCCTCCTTCATGGCTCTCACCCTGCTGGCCTTCAATTTTCTGGGCGATGCCCTGCGCGACCGCATTGGCAGATAAGCCGGTTTATCCACTGCGGCACCACACTCCAACTGGTTCCGGGCTGGTTCAACAAGATTGTACCCGGCTAGAAATCAGGCTTGTGACCCGGGCCTGGGCAGGCAAGAATCCATGTCACAATTTATGATCCAGAGTGTTGACCGACCCATGACCCCCGACCTGCAAGCCGCCCTGATCTGTGAGGATGTACGCTTGGAGGTTTCCGGCTCCAACTCCCTGGTGGGCGTGCTCAATGCGATTCTTGCCCCCAGTTTCCCGCTGCGCGTCATCAAACTTTGTGTCTTCACCCGCTGGTGCTCGGGCCAGGGCGGCTTCCGCCAGACCACCCGCATTCTGTCAGCCGAGGATGAGTCGGAATTGAGTCACACCGAAACCAAATTCGCCCTGCGGGACGAGGACATCCACGCCACCAATGTCGCTGTGTTCGCCGGCCTGGAGTTCAAAAGACCCGGCGATTACCCGGTGGAAATCCTGCTCGATGACGATCTCAAGCTCAGATTCAACCTGCGTGTGCTGCAGTTGGAGCGGGAATCATGAAGACCGTATCCGTCCGGGTACCGGCCACCACGGCGAATCTGGGGCCTGGATTCGACACCCTGGGCGTGGCCTTGAATTTGTATAACACTGTTACGTTAGGTGAAAAGGCCGTTTCCTGGCCGGATGCTTTCATGGCGGAGGCTGCCTCCGCCTTTTTTGAAAAAACCGGCTTGGAAAATATCGCCACCACCGTCTCCATTCACGGCGAGGTACCCCGCTCCCGCGGCCTGGGCAGCAGTGTCACCGTCCGACTGGGATTGATCGCAGGACTGAATGCACAACATGACTCACCACTGACCAAAAACGAAGTCCTGCAACTGGTCATCGGTTTGGAGGGTCACCCCGACAACGCCGTTCCGGCCTGCCACGGCGGATTTGCCGTTTCCGCCAGTCATGGCTTCGGCACAACTGCGGTTGATCCAGCCTTGAAATTTGTGGCGGTCATTCCGGATTACGAGGTCGAAACCCATGTGGCGCGCCAGGCCTTGCCCGCACAGGTCAGCCTCACGGAGGCCGTACAGAACATCCAGAACAGCGGCTTGATCGTCGCCGCCTTCACATTGAAAAAATACGAATGGCTGCGGGGCTCGTTCACCGACCACCTCCACCAGCCCTACCGCGCCAAGCTCATTCCCGGCTGCCACGAAGCATTCCGCGCCGCCGAAGCTGCCGGTGCCTTGGCCGCCTTCATCAGCGGGTCGGGTTCCACACCCATCGCCCTGACCTTGAACAATGAAAAAGAAATCGCCCGGGTCATGAGCGCAGCCCTCCAACAATCCCGCACCTGCCAGGTGGTTTCACGCATCCTGCAGGCCGACAACGAAGGTGTGAAAATTTCCTGATGGGTATCATCCCGCAAAGGACACCTGGGTCCTACGACTGTTTACTCCATTGAGCAGGAGCAGAACAGATTGCGGTCACCATAGACATTGTCCACGCGTGAAACCGGTGGCCAATACTTGTCGTCCTTGAGCCAGGGCGCGGGATAGGCCGCCACTTCCCGGCTGTAGGGCCGGTCCCATGTGTCCGACAATAACACGGACGCCGGATGCGGCGCGTGCTTGAGCGGATTGTTGTTACGGTCGAGGCGCCCCTCCGCCACGGCGGCAATCTCCCGGCGTATCGAAATCATGGCGTCGCAAAAGCGGTCCAATTCCTCCATCGATTCACTCTCGGTCGGTTCCACCATGAGCGTTCCAGGTATCGGCCAGGACATGGTCGGGGCATGAAATCCGTAATCCATCAGGCGCTTGGCCACATCCTCGACTTCCACTCCGGAATCGGCCTTGAGTCCACGCAAATCCAGAATGCATTCATGGGCCACATAACCGGCCTGGCCTTTGTACAAAACCGGGTAGTGGTCAGCGAGACGGCGGGCAATATAATTGGCGTTGAGTATGGCGTGGCTGCTGGATGCAGCCAGCCCCCGGCCCCCCATCAGGGCGATGTACATCCAGGAAATGGGCAGGATGCAGCCGCTGCCCCAGCGCGAGGCGGAAACGGCATGACTTGCAGCAAGGCCTTCCGACGGGTTGCCGGGCAGGAACGGTTGCAAATGAGCCGCCACACAGATCGGACCCATGCCGGGACCGCCGCCGCCGTGCGGAATACAGAATGTTTTGTGCAGGTTCAGGTGGCAGACATCGGCTCCGATGGTGCCGGGGCTGCACAGGCCCACTTGGGCATTCATGTTGGCTCCGTCCATGTACACCTGACCGCCATTGGCATGGACGATGGCGCAAACCTCACGGATGTTTTCCTCAAAAACCCCATGAGTGGAGGGATAGGTCACCATCAGCGCAGCAAGCTTGCTCCGGTGCAACTCCGCCTTGGAGCGCAGGTCTGTCATGTCGATTTCCCCCCGGCTATCGCAGGCCACAATGACGACCTGATAGCCCACCATCACCGCGCTGGCGAAGTTGGTGCCGTGCGCCGATTGGGGAATCAGGCAGATGTTGCGTTCCGAATTTCCGGCCGCCTGGTGGTAGCCGCAGATGGCCAACAGTCCGGCATATTCCCCCTGCGACCCTGCGTTGGGCTGGAGGGACACGGCGGCAAACCCGGTCAGAGCAGCCAGCCAAGCTTCCAAATCGACAAAAAGTTTTTCATAGCCACGTGTCTGATCCTGCGGCGCATAGGGGTGAATCTGACAGAATTCCGGCCAGGTCACGGGATACATTTCCGCGGCCGCATTCAGCTTCATGGTACAGGAACCGAGCGGAATCATGGAGTGCGTCAGGGAAAGATCCTTGTTTTCCAGGCGCTTGAGATAACGCAGCATCTCGGTTTCCGAGCGATACCGATGAAACACCGGATGGGTCATAAACCCGCCGCGACGCGATTGGGCTGGAAGCGACAACGGCACTTCCGTGATGCCGGGTGCGGGCCTGTCCCCGGCAAAAATCTTCAGCAGCACCTGCAAGTCAGCCGCCGAGATTGCTTCGTCGAGCGCAACACCAATCGCGCCATCGGGAAACGCACGCAGATTGATCTGTTCCTGCCGGGCCCGCTGGAGAATTTCCTTTTGCCGGGCTGCACCTGTCTTCACGGTCAGGGTATCAAAAAAATCACCCGTTTCCAATTCGTAACCGAGCCGGGTCAACTCACGGGCCAGCAGCACGGCATGACTATGAATGCGCCGGGCGATGTCACACAATCCCTCCGGTCCGTGATAAACGGCATACATCGCGGCCATGACCGCAGGCAGCACCTGGGCGGTGCAGATGTTGCTGGTGGCTTTTTCACGGCGGATATGCTGCTCGCGGGTCTGCAGGGAAAGCCGGAGTGCCTTGCGACCGTCCGCATCCTGGGAGACACCGATCAAGCGGCCCGGCATCTGCCGTTTGAATTCATCGCGCGTGGCAAAAAAAGCCGCGTGCGGCCCGCCGAATCCGAAAGGCATGCCAAAACGTTGGGTGGACCCGACTGCGACATCGGCCCCCAGTTCCGCCGGCGACGGCAGCAGAGTCAGGGCCAGCAAATCAGCCGACACCACCACGAACGCACCGGCTTCCTTGCTGCGGGCGATGAAGGCGCTGTAGTCGCGGATAATACCGCGCGTGTCGGGGTAAGGCAGCAGCACGCCGAACAATTCCGGACCGGGAACAAACGAATCCGTGCAGCCGGTCACCAATTTCAAACCCAGCGCCTCAGTGCGGGTTTTGACTACCGCGAGGGTTTGTGGATGGCAGAGTTCTGAGGCAAAAAAGGTGCGACGGTTTTCCTGACGACCTTTGACGGCATAAGCCATGGCCATGGCTTCGGCGGCAGCTGTGGCTTCGTCCAACAGCGAGGAATTGGCAATGTCGAGTCCGGTCAGCTCACAAACCATGGTCTGATAATTGAGCAGGGCCTCGAGCCGGCCCTGGGAAATCTCCGCCTGGTACGGGGTGTAGGCGGTGTACCAGCCGGGGTTTTCCAGTATGTTCCGTTGCAACACCGGAGGAACAATCGCGCCATGATAACCCTGCCCGATGTACGATCGGAAAACCCTGTTCTCGCGCGCGATGCCTTTCAGCAAGGCCAGAGCCTCCTGTTCGCTGAGCGCCTCCAATTCGGTCAGGGGCGTTGGGATGCGAATGGAACCCGGCACAACTTTGGAAATAAACGTCTCCAGATCGGGTTCTCCGATGGCTGCCAGCATCAGGGCAGCTTCGTTGCTGTCGGGGCCTATGTGACGGCGCTGGAAGGGATCGGAATGCGGAACAAGGGATCGCGGAGTCATTGGAGTGTGCATAAAAAAGGTCACAGCGCCTCGTAAACACCCTGATCGCGCTTTTGATAAATTTTAAAGCCGGCGGCCTTGGCATCGGAAACCGACACCGGTTTGGACGCCTTCGGGGTGTTCACCGGTGCGATGCATTTACGCACCGGCTTGCGGCACAGCGGACAGTCCTTGAGATCGGGCCGGTTCATGGGCCGACGCAATTCAAAGTGGCCTCCGCAAATTTTACAATCGCCCGCCACCGGTTCGTAAACATAAACCGGCATTATTTTTCCCCGCTTTCCATCGCCTTCAACTGATCGCGGATGACGGCCGCCTCTTCAAAGCGTTCCGATGTGACGGCGGCGTCCAACAAATCCTCCAGCCGCTGACGGCGCAGACCCCTCATGGAACTGGGCACCTTGCCCAGATGTTGCGAACCCTTCTGGCAATCGCTGAAAACCTCCGTGAGCGTTTCGGCAAACACGGCATAACATTCGGAACAGCCCAGCCGTCCGGTCTTGCGCAAGTCCTCGTTGGTGAAACCGCAGACTTTGCAAGCCATGATGTCGGAGACCGTGCGCGGGGGCGACATCATGAAGGATTTGGCGGAAATGGATTGGGGCTCCGGCAATTCGGCGGCCTGGGATGGATCCGGGATGCCCTTCTCCTTGGCCAGTTTGGAAACAGCCTCCCAGATGTCGAAATCGACCAGGTTCTGGTCCTTGATCTGGGGGATGCAGTTTTCACAAACATGCACCTCGATGACCTTGCCATTGATGATCTTGGTCAGGTGGCAGGTGGCTTCGCGGCCGGGACAAAAGGTGCACTCCATCATTCCGTTTTAACCCGCCGCTTCCGTACTGCAAGAGCCGTTTGAACCGGGCTCCGGGGCCGTCAGGATCGGGGCTTGCTGATCAGTGTTTCAACGGGTGCCCCGGCGGCCAATTCCGGATAACTTAGCGTGTAATGCAGACCGCGACTTTCCTTCCGGCCCAGAGCCGAATCGACGATAATCGAGGCCACCAAGGCCAGATTTCTCAATTCCAGAAGGTCGCTGGTGACCCTGAAATTCCAATAATACTCCTGAATCTCCCGGAGCAGATAATTCAGGCGGCTCTCCGCCCGGCGCAGGCGTTTGTCCGTCCGCACAATCCCCACGTAATCCCACATGGTTTGACGGATCTCCCTCCAGTTGTGCGTGACCACCACCAGTTCATCGGGGTCATGAGCA
>Ga0209698_10005814_pt1 | contig 13229 bp, 9 predicted proteins | sample LitLauG_LLR_2012_FD_187203 | JGI IMG/M metagenome (GOLD analysis project Ga0209698, IMG submission 187203) | Freshwater sediment microbial communities from Pennsylvania, USA - Little Laurel Run_MetaG_LLR_2012 (SPAdes) (version 2) | ecosystem: Environmental > Aquatic > Freshwater > Creek >... | reverse complement strand
GCAGAAAAAATTCCTGGGATACTACACCACCCGGCTGAACACGGTGGAAGTCAATTTCACCTTCCGGCAGCTGGTGAAAGAGACCACCATTCAAAATTGGCTGGCCGAGTCACCGGCGCATTTTCGTTTCGGCGTGAAGGCGCATCAGGTCATCACGCATATCAAGCGTCTGAAGGGAACGCAGGATTTCGTGCCACGCTTTCTGGCGACCATTGAGCCTCTGGCCGCCGCCGGCAAGCTTGGTCCGGTCTTGTTTCAGCTTCCTCCGAATCTCAAAAGCGATGCGGCTCTCTTGAAGGATTTCCTCGCCCTTCTTCCGCGCAGTGTTCCTACCGCGTTTGAATTTCGGCACGAATCGTGGTTCGGGGACACGACCTGGGATTTACTGAAATCCGCAGGCGCAGGTCTGTGCGTTGCCGAAACGGAGACACGCACAACGCCGGATGTGGTCACCGGGGCATTTGCTTACTACCGATTCCGCAAGCCAACGTATACGGGCGAGGAGAGGCGGGCCATGGTGGACCGAATGCGGCAGCATCTTGCGGAAGAGCGCAATGTGTTCGCCTATTTCAAGCACGAGGAGACGCCGGAGGGCGCTCTCTACGCGGTCGAATTGTTGCAGGAAGTGAGCGGGGGAGTGGCGGCGTGATGATCCGCGTGAAGTGCGCGGGGCTGGCGGCGATCGTGTTGTGTACTAGTGTCGTCCGCGCGCAGGAAACGAAACTTCGAACTATTCATGTCTTCGTCGCGCTGGCCGACAATCAGCATCAGGGCATCATTCCGGTCGCGGCCACGCTGGGGAATGGGGAAGACGCTCAGCGCAATCTGTATTGGGGATCGTCGTACGGAGTGAAGACATTTTTCTCCCGCTCGCCCGACTGGCAGCGTCTAGCTTGTACTCAGAAACCCAAAGACCAGATTCTGGAGCGCTGCATATTCAAGTACCGCGCAGCCGACGTGTATCTCATCGCGGACGCCTATCGCGGGACGGAGATTAAGCAAGCCATCCTGGATTTCTTTTACTCTGCCGCGGGAGGAGGCGCCGACGTGGTTCCGGTATCGCTTCCTTCATCCGGCAGGGCTGTGAACCTGCCTGCTCACGGGGGCGCAGAACTGTTGGCCTACATCGGGCACGATGGGCTGATGGATTTTCAGTTGCCCCAATATCCCAAGCAGAAGGATGCCTCGCATCGCGAGGCCATTGTGCTGGCATGTATCAGCAAGCAGTTCTTTCGCGATGGTCTGCGGGCGAGCGGCGCGGATCCGCTTTTGTGGACCACCGGGCTGATGGCTCCCGAAGCGTACACGCTGAAGAGCGCGCTGGATGGGTGGATTGCGGGGGAAGATCACGAGCGGATTCGCGATCGGGCCGCGGGGGCTTACGACAAATATCAGAAGTGTGGAGCGCGGGCCGCGCACCGGTTGTTCGCCAGCGGGTGGTGACGTGGTGGGAGAGACGTAGCAAGCTACGTCTCTACGACGTCACTTTTCTCGGCGTCCGATAACGCGCATACTGAACTTCATCCTATGGCTTCTGAGGCCAATGCGCTTGTGCTCTCGGGATTCCTCGATTATTTGCGGATTGAGAAGGGGCTGGCACGGCTTTCGATCGCTGCCTATACCACCGACATTTCCCAGTTCGGTCAGTTTCTGGAAAAGCGTAAACGAGAACTGTTGAATGCTCGGCGTAATGATGTGCGCGAGTTCCTGCAACAGCTGTTCTCGAATCGCGTCGATGGGCGGAGTGTGGGACGGAAGCTGTCGGCCATGAGGCACCTCTATCGCTATTTGTTGCTCGATAAGAAAATCGAGCACGATCCCACACTGAACATTGAGTCGCCGCGGCAGTGGAAGGTGCTTCCCAAGTCCCTGGCGCGGGATGAAGTCGAGGCCACGCTGGCTGCGCCCGCAAATCAACACAAAGCGGAGAGGCGGGATTCGGCTGCCCTGGTGCTCCGGGATCGGGCCACGGTGGAGCTTCTTTACGCTGGAGCGTTGCGGGTTTCTGAGTTGACGACTGCGACCCTTGAAGATCTGAAGCTGGAGGCGGGCTACATGCTGGTGCGCGGCAAGGGCGACAAGGAACGAATCGTTCCGTTGGGAAAGCCGGCCCAGGACGCGTTGACGGAATATCTTGCGAATGGCCGTCCGAATCTGGCGCGGAGAGTGAGCAAATCAGGGAAGAGCGGGGCTGCACCGGTGAAGACTCCGTTTCTGTTCATCGCCGGTGGCGGGCGAAAGCTGACCCGGCAGCGGATCTGGCAGATGGTGGGAAAAGCATCAGCGGCTTCGGGACGTCACGCGTCGCCGCACATGCTGCGGCATTCCTGCGCGACGCACATGGTCGAAAACGGGGCCGATCTGCGTACAGTACAGACGATTCTCGGGCACGCTGATATTTCGACGACACAGATCTACACACATTTGGCGCTGGATCGGCTGCGGAGCGTGTATCAGAAGCATCATCCCAGGGCGAAAGCGCGGTAGGTCACTGCATTTGGTTCACGGGCGTGTTGCATAGGTCCTCCGGCCCGCCAAAAGCGGGGCCTCAGGATGACAAGATTGATTATGCATAGATCAAGTACCACTGTCGGAGAAGCGGTTGTCGATTTTCTTCACCATCTGCGGGAGAAAAATGCCTCGCCGCACACGATCAAGGCCTACGCAGGAGATCTGGAAAGTTTCGAAGCGTACGCAGGGTCCCGAAGCTGGAAGCAGATCGATCACATCGTGATTCGCGGGTTTCTGTCGCAACTCTACGCAAAAGGATTGAGCAAGACGTCGGTTGCGCGTTCGCTCGCCGCCGTGCGTTCGCTGTATCGCTGGCTGGCGCAGGAAGGCGTGGTCGAATCGAATCCGGCCAAGCTCGTCGCTACACCGAAATTGCCGCAGAAACTGCCGCGCGTACCGACGATCGAAGAGATGAACTCCGTGCTGGACGGGCAAATGCCGGAGACCGCGTCGTTCCCGGAGCGAGACCGGCTGATGCTGGAACTGCTGTACGGATGCGGCATCCGCAACTCGGAGCTGACGGGGATCAATCTCGACGACATCCGCATGAGCGCCGAGGCGATTCTCATTCGCGGTAAAGGAAAAAAAGAGCGCTACGTTCCATTTGGGCAAACAGCGAGAAACGCGCTCGCAGCATATTTGCCGGCTCGACAGGTCTGGCTTGCGGAGATTCGCAAGAGCTCGAACGCGCTGCTGATCAACCGGCGCGGTGGGCGTCTTACGACCCGCAGCGTGGGCAGGATTATCAAGAAGATCGCAATTTGCAAGGGTCTTTCGCCGGACGTCCATCCGCACACGCTGCGGCACGCGTTCGGAACCCACATGCTGGAAGAAGGCGCGGATTTACGGGCTATTCAGGAGCTTCTGGGACACGAGCGGCTGGCGACCACGCAGCGCTATACACAGCTCTCGATGAAGCATGTGCTGCAGGTCTACGATCAGACGCATCCTCGCGCCAAGTAATGAGACCTCTGCAGTTACCTAGGTAATTTTCCGGGTCGTTCGCCCCTGACCGAAAATATTCGAACGGGCAAGCTTGGTCCTGGAGTCCCCAACCGGTGTACTCCAGGATAGGTACCTCTTACCCCTGGGAGGCACTGTGCGCAAGATCAATCCGGAGCTCTGGCTCCTTCTGTTTCTGGTTGTCATCGCGGCGATGCTGAATTTTCTGGTCGCGTCGCAGCGGATGGCGTTGGTTTTCTATTTTCTTCCGACTCTCTACTCCGCATATCACTTTGGACGGCGCCATGCGACATTAACGGCTGTCGCCAGCATTGTTCTGGTGGTATTGCTCGTCTATATGAATCCCACCGTGTTCCGCCGCCACCTGGAGATCCCTCTGGGGCTGTGGTTCGACGTGACGGTGTGGGGCGGCGTCCTCATGGTCGCGGGATACGCGACTGGCACACTCTACGAGCACAATCAGGAAAGCCTGCGGGAGATGGAAGAAGGCTACGACGGGATGCTGGCGATCTTGCAGAATTTCCTGGCCAATCAAAAGTACAGCGAAGCGCATGCGTATCGGATTTCAATGTGCGCCACCAAGGTTGCTGAGGCGGTCGGCCTCGACGCGGAGAGCGTCGAAGACATTCGCACGGCAGCCCTCCTCTTCAATATGAAAGAGCTGGGAATCTCGAACGAGGTCCTGATCAAGGCGGCGCAGGTTTCGCAGGAGGACCTGCAGCAGGGCCGCAAGCGTAAATTCACGTCGCGAGCGGGCGCCATGGGCGGATCGTTGCGGCGCGCCATTCCCATCTTCCTGTCGGAACGCCAGATGCGGCAGGACGGCGGCAAGCCCGAGGAGGCCTCCTTGGAAGTGCAGATTCTGTCGCTCGCCGAAGAGTACGAAGCAATGACCACAGGGCAAAGAAATACCAAGATGTCGCCGGCGCAAGCCGGGCAAGAGGTGGTAAAGCGCGCTCAGGGGCGTTATGACTCGATGATTGTCGGCGGCTTCAGCAAGGCGTTCGGCGGGCAGGCGAGTAACGCAGTCGGAGCGTGATGCGTCAGGTTTTGCGAAGATCCTCCCACATCGCCACAATGCGGGATTTCAGTTCCGTCGTGAGCTTTTCGTAGGCTTGCTCGGATGCCTCCGACTCGGGCGGGGGAAAGATCGGGTCGCCGAAGACGATCTTTAGCGGTTTGAATCCCTGGAATGCCCCGTTCCGCGGCCACACATCGTAAAACCCTGCAATCGCAACCGGGACAATCGGAACCTGCAGATTGATGGACAGAATAGCCGCGCCCTTCTTGAAGATTCGTGGCGTGCCGTCGATCGAGCGCTCGCCTTCCGGATAAAGAACGAGCGGCATTCCATGGCGCAGGCCATAGGCGCCGGCGCGCATGGCCGGGACCAGATTGGCATCAGGATCCACCACAACGACCCTGAGATTCCGGGCCAACCAGCGCATGAATCCCTCTCCGAAGATTTCACTGGTGCCGACGGCAAATGCCCGCTGACAGACCTCGGCCGGCAACACGCTGGTCATGATGAGCGGATCGAGGTAGCTCTGATGGTTCGACGAGATAAGGAAGGAGCCGCTTTTCGGCAGCTTCTCGATCCCGCTCGCTTTCAGATCAAAGAGGTCGAGGGAAACGACCTGAATCAGCCGCGAAACCAGGTACCAGAATGTCGTGCGAAGAGGGTGAGGCCGGATCAGTTCGAGGACTTCGGGGTCATCCGGATCCTCTGCCAGGATTGCCTTCCAGCCCGCGAAGGGAGCGCGGGCTTTTCCGCCACTGCTGGCCACACTCTGCAGCACGGCGTCAAGCAGGTCGCGAACGGTGTAGATCTCTGCCAGGCGCGACTCCTCGACAGCGCCGCCGAGCTCTTCCTCCAGCCGGCTCAACAATTCGACGCGCTGCATCGAGTCGAGTCCAAGATCGAGTTCCAGGCTATGGGAGGGCCGCAGATTCGCGGGTGCCGAGCGCGAGGACTCCCGCAGGATCTTGAGACCGCGCTGGACATCGGGCTGCTCGATCCAGGATGTTTCTTCCGGTGTGAGTGGCTTCTCCGCGGGAAGATCCGAATCATCCGAGAGCTTCTTTGCCTGGTTCGCATGGACGCGCTTCTGGACTTCGAAGCGTTTGATTTTGCGCGTCGTCGTGCGGGGCAGATCCTCCTGCCAGATGTCATAGCTGTTGATCCGCTTGGTGCTGGCGATCTTGGAGGAGAGTCCCTCGACATCGAAGCGGATGACTTCCCTGGCGTTCACGATCTTGCGCTTCTTCAGTTCATCGAAGTTGGGCACGATGACGGCATGGAGGCGGTCGCGTTCTTCGCCGGCCTTGCCTTCCAGGCCCATCACGGCGATTTCCTTGATGAAAGGCGACTTCATATAGTGGGCTTCGATTTCTTCCGGATAGACGTTCTTTCCGTTGCTGAGGACGATGACTTCCTTCTTGCGTCCGGTCAGAAAGAGATGGCCTTTGGAATCGAAGTATCCGAGGTCGCCCGTGAGGAACCATCCATCTTTCATGACCGACGCGGTCGCGTCGGGCCGGTTCCAGTATCCCTTCATCACAACCGGTCCGCGAATGGCGAGTTCGCCCACCGGCGGGCCGCCGTCTTCCTGAGGTTGCGGGTCGACTATCCTGCCTTCAACTCCCTTCATGGCCTTGCCACAGGAGCCGATCACCATGTCACCGGGTGCGTTGACGTAAATAGCGGCCGTAGTTTCGGTCAGGCCCAGAGCCTGCATGACGTCGATGCCCAGATCGTAGAAGTCTTGCGCAATAACCGGGTCGAAGCGCGATCCGCCGGTGGCGAGATACCGCATCTTGGGACCGAGAGTGTGATGGATCTTGCCGAAGAAGACTTTGCCTGCGTTGAGGCCGACTTTGCGCAGGGTGCGATTCAGGAACTTCAAGCCGGCGAAGATCTTCTGTACTGACGGTCCGTGCTTCCTGATTTCCTGGAAAATGCGTTCGTGAATCAAGTAGTAGAACTGCGGCACCACGGCGAACGCAGTAATGTTGCGCTCCTGTAGTGCTTTCATCAACTCGCTGGTGTTGAGTGTTTCGAGGTAAACGACTCGCGATCCCTTGACCAGCGGCAGCAGCAGATTCGCCATCAGGGCCAGCACATGGAACAGAGGGAGTACGCCGAGTAGAGCGTCATTGGGCCCGATGTTGATCCAGTTGAAGACGGCGTCCACTTCTCCCAGAAAGTTGCCGTGCGTCAGCATCACACCTTTGGGATCGGCGGTCGTCCCCGAGGTGTAGAGCAGGGAAGCAAGATCGTCATTCTTTGCGGGCACTGGATTGAACGAACCGGGCCCTGCTTTGAAGATATCGGGCAAATTCGCCAGAAAACGATCCTTTTCGACCGCGGGCGTCATCCGATCGGGGTCGCTCAGGATCAATCCAACATTCAATTCGGACACGGCGCGGCGGGTTCCAGGGACATGCTTTACGTCGACGAATACGGCACTTGCGCCGCTATCTTTCAGAAGTTTGGCGATCTGGTCGTCATGAAGGTTCGTGTCGAGAGGGACTGCGGCACAACCGGAAGCGATGATTCCCAGGTAAGCCGCGACCCAGCGCGGATGATTGTCGGCCAGAATGGCGAGGCGCGAACCCGGGGCGATTTTGTTTTCGGTGATCCAGCGTCCCACCGATTGCGCCCAGAAGTGAAGTTCGCCGTACGTGCAGCTCTCGAGGTGGTCGTGACGCTGCAGTTCGAGTGCGACATTACTGGGCCAGCGCTCAGCGCACTCAACAAAACGGTCGTAGAAGGTGGGCATGGGTCGTGGGGAATATACACGAAAAGCGGCCGGCACGCAGTGTTCCGCCCATCACACCAACGGTAGGCCCCGCTTAAGGATTCTTTGGAACTTTTGGTTTTTCGGCGTCCGCGATCAGCTTGCGGAATTCTTCCACCGCGGGGACCAGCGGGCTCGGCCGCAGACAGTCTTTCTTGATATAGCGCCAGACCGGGGGCGAGTCCAACGGGTCGGCAGCGCTGCCGCGATAAACCACAAACATGTCTTCGCTGGGCCCGATCTCGGTGCCCATGTGAGGCCCCTGATCTTGCGGACGAGTGCTGGGATCGCCCATCGGTGGCTGTCCCTGCTGCATGCCGATGCGAATGCTGCTGTCGGTTGACTGCGCAACGCCGGGGCGCTGATCGATGGGGCCGCCCCTCATCGTAGGACGCGACATTTTGCCATCGCCGGTGCGGACGACAATGACCAGATCGGATGCCTCGCCATCCATCACCAGCCGGAATCTCTTCCACTCCATCAAAGCCTTTTCGACATTGTCACGAGCCATTGCGTTGGCGTTTGGCTGGTTGAGCGGTTCCCCTGCTTCTGGATCGATGACGACCCGCGCAGTCTGTGCCCGCAAGACGTCTTCCGGCAACACAGATTTTTTCTTGTCTTTCGCGGTTGCTGAAATCGCCAGGAGGGCAGCCAGAATGAGCGGGGCAAGGCGGACGGTCATAAAAGCCTCCGTTGTGCTATGGGTGATTATAAAGTGGGAACGTTCCGGGTGGACTCCTCTTGCATCGAATATGCTAGGCTTCTAGAGATAGCATTTGGGCTTACCCTGCCCTCCGAAGGACTTCCGGTTGATCAACAGACTGCTAGGCAAGGTTTTTGGGACGAAGAACGAGCGTGTCATCAAGGCGCTGATGCCCAACGTCAAGGCTATCAATGCGATTGAGATGGAGACGCAAAAGCTGTCCGACGCCGAATTGCGCGCCAAGACGGAAGAATTCCGGAAGCGTATCCAGGAACATCTGATCCGGGTTGGCGGGGGTAGTGCGAACCCGCCCGGGGGAAACGAAGTCGCGGGGACGGAAGGGGTAGAAGACGATTTTGATCGCATCAAGCGCCAGGAAAAAGAGCGTTACGACGCCCTGCAGGAAGTCCTGAACGAGATCCTGGTGGAAGCTTTTGCGGTTGTGCGGGAGGCCGGCCGCCGCGTGCTTAACATGCGGCATTTCGATGTGCAGTTGATCGGCGGCATGGTGCTGCATAGCGGCACGATTTCAGAAATGAAGACGGGCGAAGGCAAGACGCTGGTTGCCACTCTTCCCGTATATCTCAATGCGCTGAGCGGGCGCGGCGTGCACGTTGTTACCGTCAACGACTATCTGGCCAAGCGCGACTCGGAATGGATGGGCAGGCTCTACCGTTTTCTCGGACTGACGGTCGGCGTTATTGTGCACGACCTCGATGACGAAGAACGCCGGGCTGCTTACGCTGCCGATGTCACGTACGGAACCAACAACGAGTTCGGTTTCGACTACCTGCGCGACAACATGAAGTTCGATATCAAGGACTGCGTGCAGCGCGGGCATAACTACGCGATCGTCGACGAGGTCGATTCCATCCTGATTGATGAAGCCCGTACGCCGCTGATCATCTCGGGCGCGAGTGAAGAATCGACGGACAAGTACTACGTCGTGAACCGTATTATCCCCAAGCTGACTCGCGGGGAAGAGTTGAGCCCTGACGAGGTCCGCCAGCGGTTCGAAGCAGGGGAATTTGGGCCCGAGCAGAAAGAGGAGATGATCACCGAACTCAACCGCGTCGGCGATGACCCGCAAAGAAAAATCCTCACCGGCGATTACGTGATCGACGAGAAGCATCGCAACATCACGGTCTCGGATGTGGGCTGGGAGAAGGTGGAAAAGCTGTTGGGAATCGGGAACATTGCCGATCCGGAAAACTGGGACCTGAAGCATCACGTTGATACCGCCATCAAGGCCCATGCGCTTTATCGCCGGGACGTGGAATACGTGATTAAAGATGGCGAGGTCATCATCGTCGACGAATTTACCGGACGCATGATGCCGGGACGGCGGTGGTCCGATGGCCTGCACCAGGCGATTGAGGCCAAGGAAAACGTCAAGATCGAGCGCGAGAACCAGACGCTGGCGACCATCACCTTCCAGAATTACTTCCGCATGTTCAAGAAACTGGCCGGCATGACCGGTACGGCAGAGACGGAAGCGACTGAGTTCGACAAGATTTACAAGCTGGAAGTCGTCGTCATCCCGACGAACCAACAGATGTTGCGGATTGAGAATCCCGACGTGGTTTACCGCACGGAGAAAGAAAAGTATTTCGCGGCGGCGGATGAGATCCAGCAGCTTGCGACCAGGGGCCAGCCCGTCCTGGTCGGTACCACTTCGGTCGAAAAGTCCGAGCGGCTCTCGGACCTGCTGAAGAAGAAAAACATCAAGCACGTCGTGCTCAATGCAAAGTTCCATGAGCGCGAAGCGGAGATCGTTGCTCAGGCCGGACGCAAAGGGGCGGTTACGATCGCGACGAATATGGCGGGCCGCGGCACTGACATTCTACTGGGCGGCAATCCCGAATTCATGGCCAAGCAGGAAATGGTCAAGAAGGGAATCGCGCAGCAGTTGCGCGTGGCGCAGGGAAAGATCGAAGGGCCGCAGGAAGATGGAGCGACTTCGGTCTTCTACTACAACGGGAATGAGTTTACGGTCCCCACCGACAAGTGGACCGAAGCCAACAACCGCTACAAGCAGCACACCGACAAGGAGCATGAGGAAGTGATTTCCGTCGGCGGCCTGCATATCCTCGGTACCGAGCGGCATGAATCGCGGCGTATCGACAATCAGCTTCGCGGACGTGCGGGACGCCAGGGAGATCCCGGTTCTTCGCGCTTCTATCTCGCGCTCGAAGATGATTTGATGCGCATCTTCGCGAAGGAGTGGGTGTCGACGTTGCTGCAACGCCTGGGCATGGAAGAAGGCGTTCCCATCGAGTCGCGCATGATTACCAGCCGCATCGAGAAAGCGCAGAAAGCGGTTGAAGCCCAGCATTTCGAATCGCGCAAACACCTGCTCGAATACGACGACGTGATGAACAAGCAGCGCGAGGCGGTTTATGGCCTGCGCCGCCGCTTGCTTGAGGGGACGGATCAGAAAGACCTGATCCTTGAAGATTACGTTGCGGCGATTCTCGCCGGTCAACTCGAGGAGTACTGCCCTGAAAAGGCGCACTTTGACGACTGGAATATCAAAGCGCTGAAAGACGCGATCTTCACCCGGTTCGGCGTTGACTTTCTTGCGGAGGGCGTCAAGACCGAGGAACTCAGCCGTGGCGACCTCGGGGATGCAATCTTTGGCAAATTGAAAGAGCGTTACGAGGCGAAGGAAAAGCTCATTGGACCGGATGCGATGCGCCATCACGAGCGCATGATCATGCTGAGCGTGATCGACCAGCAATGGAAAGATCACCTGCTGAGCATGGATCACTTGAAGGAAGGCATTGGCCTTCGCGGGTATGGGCAGCATGATCCGCTGGTCGAGTACAAGAAAGAATCCTTCGACATGTTCGAAGCGATGATGCAGCGCTTCCAGGAAGACACGGTCCGCTATCTCTACCTGATGCAGATTCTGGAGCGGGTCGTGGAACCGCCTCAACCCAGTTTGGCTGCGGGTCAGGAACCAGTGGGCACTCCTACCCCGAGCGGTGGAGATGGCAATGGCCGTCGTCCTCCACGAATGGTTTCCACTTCTGCCGACGAACTGGAAGAGGCATTCATGCGCCGCAAGCGCCGCGAACTGGAACAGGCGCGAATGGCCGGTGCGGGCGAGACGCAGCAGGTGCAACAGGTAGTTCGCGGTCAGGAGAAAGTCGGGCGGAACGATCCCTGCCCGTGTGGGTCAGGAAAGAAATACAAGAAATGCCATGGGGCGTGACGGCTAGGCCTTCACCGCATTGAACGTCATCTCGGTGGCCTTGCTCTTGCGTTGCTGCTTCCAATCGTAGAACAACGCCGCATAGTTCTTCGTGATGTATTGTTCGGGACGAACCCCCAGCTTCTTTGCCGTCGCATCGATCCATCGTGGATTACCTTCGATCTCGCAGAAATCGCCTATGGGGGTGTGATCCACGACGACTTGACCCTTTCCATCGGTCCACTCTGCGCGGAACTTCTCGTAACGAAATGATGGGGAGTATCCCAATGCGCGCAATATTGCATGCATCTTCCTTCCGTCGCTGACTCCGGTTTCGAGCTCCGTGCGACTGCTGTGGCGGCTGACTTTGCCGCCGCTCTTGTGTGTCAGCTTCCATTTCGCCCCGAACTCCCGCAGGCGCAGCAGTTCCATGCGTTGGCGCAGGGCCTGCCCGGGCAGGTCATAGAGCGTATTCATCTCGTGGGTTCGTGGCGTCTCCAAGCGAAACCCAGCCTCGTGTAATTTGCGGCTGAGAGTACGCAGGTTCTCCACGCGGAACTTGATCTCGACTTCCCGCGGCATACTTCGAGTGTATTACGGCAATGGGGTCTGTGCAGACGGACTGAACGTAGAGGGGATTTTCGTTTCAGCCGCATGCCAATTGACCTGCTCGATCGGGCCTATCATGAACGTCCACACAAACGCGCCGATCCAGGCCACGCCGGCCGTGATGAGGAACGGCCAGTGGAACGAGCCGGTGCGATCAACAAGAAATCCGGTCACAACCGGCGCCATCGCTCCGCCGAGATTTCCTACGAAATTCTGCAAGCCAGTCCAGCGCCCTACCATTTCCGGCCCAGCGAGAGTTTGTGAAATCGCCCACGTGGCGCATGCGCTGATCCCCATCATGATGCCGGTCAGGGCGAGCATCTGCGGCAAGAATCGGTCAGCGGCGATCGTGGTCAATACCATCGATATGCCCAGGCCAATGCAACCTACGGCCATCGAACCCTTGCGCACCGCCGTTGGTGACGATCCCGCCGAAATCCAGCGATCCGAGAGCTTTCCGCAAATCGTGGCCGCAATGGCGTACATCAGGAAAAGGAGTGATCCGTCGAGTGCCATTCTCTGCATCGAGAGATGCCGCCCCCGCACCAGATACGAAGGCAGCCACGTGACAAGAAAGTACAAGAAATAGTTCACGCAAGCCTGTCCCAGTGCGGTGCCCCACGCCGACCGCTGACGGAACAGAGGAAGCCATCCTGACCAGAGAGACAATGGGATTCGAGTGGGCTGTGGCCGCCGGGGCGTCCACGCTACCCAAGGTATGAGCCACAACAGACCAACGAGGCCCAGAGCCAGAAAAAACGGCCGCCACCCGAACTCATCGACGACGTTCCCACCAATCAGAATGCCGATGGCCGGTCCGAGAGCGAGCCCTGCGATGATGAGGGCATTGGCGAATCCCCGACTCTCTTCGGGAAAATATCCGCACAGAATCTTGCTGTACGAGGGGAAAGCAACGGATTCGCCAATACCCAGGACCACCCGGATCAGCAACATCGCCATGAATCCGTGCAGAATACCGGTGACCGCGGTAGCGCTCGACCACACCAGGAACCCGATAGCAAACACCCACTTGACATCGAACCGGTCCACCATCCAGCCGGCGGGGGTTTGCAACAAGGCATACGTCCAGAAAAATGCCGAGAGCAGCGCGCCCATTTGCGTGTTGGAAATTCCGAGCTCGGTTTGCAGCAACGGCGCGGCAATGGAGAGATTGCTGCGGTCAATATAGTTAATGAGAACGGAGAGGCACAGCAGGAACAGCACCCGGTTCATGCCCCGCTGCTGCGGGGAGGCAATGGGCTCTCGTGGTCCCCTGGGCTCGGTCTCGGATGGTTCGCGGCTGGCGATGAGGTTCATCGGGCAAAACCGCCCAATTGTACACTCCTGCTATGATTTCCAACCCAGCGAGGTCCCATGAAGAATTTGTTTGAGAAAGAATCGGCGGACGAACTCTTGTTACGGATCGACAGCATGCAACCCACCATGC
>Ga0209698_10005813_pt1 | contig 13230 bp, 12 predicted proteins | sample LitLauG_LLR_2012_FD_187203 | JGI IMG/M metagenome (GOLD analysis project Ga0209698, IMG submission 187203) | Freshwater sediment microbial communities from Pennsylvania, USA - Little Laurel Run_MetaG_LLR_2012 (SPAdes) (version 2) | ecosystem: Environmental > Aquatic > Freshwater > Creek >... | reverse complement strand
CGTCGCCAAGTTGGGGCGAGACCTCAGTTGGCAAGCCACGACGCGACAGTTCGGCTTGAACTCGAAGAGCGTAGCGACGATTGTGAAGCGGGCCGGTGCAGTATGGCTTGAAAGACCGAGCGCGGCCTCCGGTGCACGTGATCGGTATCGATGAGGTGAGCCGGCGCAAGGGACAGGTCTATCTGACTGACCTGGAGCGGAACGTGCTGCTGTGGGTGGGAGAGGAGTGAACCGAAGAGGCGGTCAGCAAGTTTTCACCGAGGAAATGGGCCGGCGGCGTTCTCACACCCCCAGGTCGTCTGTATCGAAATGTGGGGCTCCCTACGCCAACCTGGTGGGGCGCTGAACGCTAATTACACTTTTTGGATCCCTTTTCGCTAACGCACAAAAGGCGGAGCCGGACACGTACCCGGCTCCGCTTCCGATTTGAAACTTCAATCGCACTTAACGTTTGGCGATGACCCTGACTTTTGGCACCGCCAGGTATCCGACCACCTGGTCCTTGCGGATCTCGTTGACCACCAGTTCGTAGGGAATCCGCGCCCCACTCGTGTAGAACTGCACAGGTTCGTTGATGCCCTTGTCTCTCTTCTCGACGAGTTTGTCGTCGGCCATCACATCGAGAGTGAATTTGTTCCGTTTCACATCGGCCTTCTTCAAGGCGAGCCGGATGTCACCCACCTTCTGCGGTCCGCCGGTCTTGGGCAGCGTGAACTCGTAATAGTCTTTCTCGCCGAGCTTTCTCAGGGCACCTAACTCGGTAGAGTTGGTGGCGATCAGCCCACTCATTACACCCATGTCGCCGGTCACGCGGTTCAGATTCGCGCTCGTCTCAGAAAGCTCGGTGCGAGTGGTAGCCGCCTCGGCCTTCACGCTGCCTACGTCACCTTTGATGCCATTCAGGGTGTCGTCGACCTGCGCCGACTTCTGATCGTTCTCATTCTTAATCCGATCGATCTGTTGGGTTATCTGTTGGTTCTTCGCGGACAGGGTGGTGAGCACCTCTCCCGCCTGCCGCTTCGCGGCGATCTGGGCCTGGTGCGAGCCGGCCATCGCCTCCCGGCGCGTCTGCTGGACCTGTTCGCTCATCCTGGCGATGGTCTCGTCGACTTCCGTCTTCGCCGCAGCGACGCTGGTCCGCATCTGAGTGGGGAACTGATCTACCTTCTGCTGCGTCCGCGCCAGTTCCTGGCGGACCGAGGCGACTTGCGAGCTCTGATACCACCAGCCGCCGAGGGCAGCCACCAGCGCGCCACCAATCAGGATCTTGCCGACCAGCCCACTCGCCGGGCGATTCGAATTCTCGTTGTGTTCGTCAGTGTTTGTCATTTCTGCGATCTCCTCAGCCTAGTTTTTTTCCCGGCGCTCCCGCCGACTCGGTGAGAAGTAGTGCACGTTCCCGGCCAGGAGCTAAGTTCTTTGTTCTGAGCCTGCCTCTTTCATCAATGGCCCTATTCGGCAATTCTGCCCGGCGCTGGGGATCACTTTCCAGGTAAGTCTTCCCGATTGCCAGATCGACCTGGCAATAGCGCTATTTCGCCGGGGCGCAGTTGCCGGAAACCTGTTCGATGCTGGTCACTTTAACGGTGCCTTTGTTTTCGGACGACTGCGTCCCTTTCACTTGCACCTTGTGTCCCAGGTGCTTGGCGAACACTTCCTTATCGGAGCCAGCGGATACCAGGTTGACGATCTTCAGCATTTGATCGTCGAGCAGTACATACAGCCCATCCTGCTCATCAACGCAGCCGGTTAACGATTGTTGGGTCGATTGGCCGGTGGCTTGCGCCGCCAGGCAGAATAGAATACCAGGCACTACGAAACTTAGCTTCATCATTGCTCCTTCCTGGGGGTAGGGCACGTTGGCCTCCAATTGCGGCCGTGTTGCGGACAAAGGCGCACGGCCGCTTCATTTCGGTTCGGCAATGAAGCGCGCGGCGACAATCGAGCCGGGGTCCGTCTGGAAGGCGAGGATTTCCTTGCCACCGGCGACCAGAAATCCACTCATGGTCAAGGGCGGAGTCTCGGCAATCCGGCCGTCCGGGGCCCGAAGAGTCAAGCGGAATTGTACCGAGCAATCGCTCTCCACCTGAACGCTGCCGTTCTCGGCGATATCGAGAGTGCCCTTGGCGGAAACGGCCCGCGCCACGTCGCCGGGCTCCATCGGTGTAGTGGCGCCCGCCAGGGTGAATTGGTATTTCTTATCGAGATCGGCCGAAGAGCACGTATCGGACAACTTTCTCATGATGCCGTGGTGTGCGCCGCCCGGGTCGGTCTGTCTGAATTGCACGGTGGATCCATCGGTCGAGAGGGTCCCGCTGAAATTCTGGAAGCCGCCGGAATCGTCTTGTAGTTTCCAGATCACCGAACAGTCCAGATTCACCTGGTAACTCCCCGTCACAGGGTTCCCTAGAAGCAGTCCCCGAAAGGCGGCGGTGGCGGTTCCGCTGAGACTGCCGCGGTCCCCGAATGCAATCCGGCCAAGGCTGACAGTTGGACGCGGCGTCCCGGAAATGTCCGTCGAGCCCGTCAACTGGAAGGCATACGGCCCAAACAGATCCGCTGGATTACAGACCTCAGGCGCCTGCGCCGCCAGACCCGCTGACATGAACAAGAGGAGTATCGCATTCGCCCGCATACCGGTTCTCCGGAGCACACCGGAAGCCAAACCCACGTTGGCAGGCGAAGTGCTGCATGAACAGCATGAAGAAGCAGGATAAAGAACGAACCCAAACATACAGCATCGTTTCGAGCGAAGAGAAGGGGGCGGGTGCCGGGTCAGCCGGCCAGTCTGGGGACACCCAGGGTTTGTCCAACGTTGCGGAGGCAGGCTCGGAAAGCGTCGAAGAACTGGTCGAGGAGGGACAATTCTTCGAAGCAGAAGCGATTAGCGGCGTGGAGGACGCACCAGATCCGGATGTGGCTGAAGTTCACACGGGGTCCCTGCAAAGAAAGCACAGGCGCCGGTCTTAAGGGACAAGAGACGCTTTGAGAGTCTTGTTGTAATCCGGCATATAGACGCGCAGGCCACCGGAGGCGGTCGTTTTCGAGTAGCCCGCCACTAACTGGTCATTGTAATGATCGGGGAAAAACTCGAACGGATCCGCCGGGTCGGCATCGATCAACTGCATATCGACGTTGGTCATGGTCAGCCTGCCGAACCGCAGGACGCCTCCGCGATAGGCCATGTAATTCGACGGTGGGTGTTGGGGCGCCGGATTGCGCGTGGGTTTTCCAAAGGTCTGGACGATCTCGTCGCCCTGTACGCGCACGGCGGTAATCCGCCCGCGCATCTGGGGAGGCGGCAGCATGAGCGCAGGGTCGAGAATTATGTCGTTATCGTCCACGCTGACGCCTTTGGTTTTCCTGGTGTTCATCAGCCTAGCCATATCGAGCCCGAACAGCTTGAACGGTCCCTTAACGGGCAAGTGGGCCGCCTTCATCTGCGTGGGGTGAATCCGGATCTTGCCATCCGCCGTTGCACTAACCGTACCCACCATTTCAAAAGGGATCGCAATTCCCTTTTTGAGTGTGCCCTTTTGCCGGATCTGGCTGCCTTCCGAGCTCAGCTGCAAGTTTTTGAGAGGCGCGTCCGGTTCGCCGAAGACATATGTGTTCATGGCGTGGCTCATGCTCGCCATGCTTACGCCGACCTCGCCTGAATCGATGGCAACAAGGTAAGACAGCTTGTCATCGAAAGTGGGTGGCTGGCCTTTATTCGTGGACAAAAACTTGCCTGCCAAATGCCGTATGTGCAGGATCAGCTCGGAGTCAAGGTGGATGTTGACGTTCACCATTTCGATCGACGTTTCGACCGCCGCGGGGTCATGAGACTCCACAGGGCTGGCCGCACTCTGCTCCGGCAAGTGTGAAGGCGCGGCCGCCTGGTGGCTACCGGAACGGCAGGAAGCAAGAAGGACCGAAATGGCTAGCAACAGCGTTTGACGCATTCCGGAGCGAAGCTATCTTCTAGCTACTGAAAGCGCCGGACCGCAGATGTTCCACGGCATGGAACCAATCCTCCTGCGATGACCCTTCCAGGCATCCCCTGCCTTTTCATGGGCGATGGCTGCGATGTCCTCGTGGTTGAATGCGGCGATGCCGTGGCCAACAGTGGCGGCTTGAGTATTCTGGTGTGCGTCCGGGGAGTGCTCGAGTTCCTTGCGTGTGGACTCGTGTCCCGTCAGGTGAACCTCTTTTCCGTGCTGCTCGGCAACACGGTGGGCATGCGTAACGTCGTGTAGTTCGGCGGCGCGCTGGTGGTTCTCGTAGTGCGATGCGTCATGTCGAGTGGACATTCGCGATATCTCCCCTTCCTTTGTGATGTGCACGATACGGGCCAATGTGGGAGGGATAGCGGGATTGCCGAGTGGAGAGGGGAACAGAGACACGTATCCCAGGGGAGTCTCAATTCGCTGCGGTGGCCGGGCTCTCGGGTGTTTGCCGGCCGTGGTCCGGCCGCCAGTGATTTGGCTGGAATCTACGAAGACGTAGGAACTGTGCTTGTTACCTTGAGCAACTCGAGCGTCCCCTCGTTTCGAGTCACAACCTCTGTATCCAGTGGGTCGGCCATAAGCGCTATCCGAACATCCGCCGGTTTTTTTCCGTTCGAACGGAAGATCTTGCCACCCGGTCTCCTCCACGTAGGAGAACCACCGTTAGGCTGGTCAGGGCCTACGGGAAGTCAGCACCACCTCATACGCAACGCAACCTGGCCAGGATGAAAACTTGTTGCGGCCACGCGGCCCCGGGGGCGCCCCGGTGCGCGCAGCCTCTTACAATTCGAAGGTAGCATGAGGGGCAACAGGAGCGGGACTGGCCAGCGCGTAAGTGCTTGAGGGAACTGGAGTGAATGATTTTTTGGGTTGGCGCAACGAAAAGGGGCGCCGGGCAATCTGCTCCAGTGCAGAATTTGACGGGGTCGATGCAGATCTCGCATGTGGTGTAAATCCTGGCTAGTTTCGGGAGTAGATTCGTGCGTGCGATGGGACTGGCTATGAAAATGCCCCATCCAATCGATGGCAGCGGAGTTTTTGGGGGGGCGACATGGAAGTGGAGATCAAGCCGGGCGACGTGACGCCCAATAGTCCTCGAAGCGACCGTTGAGGTGCAGCATCGCAGGGCGATGATGGCGTTGGCTCCGCGAACTGTCCAGAACATCCCAGACTGTTTGAGGCGGGCACCGACGACGGTTTTGCAGCCAGCCTCGATAACGCCGGAACCGAGCAGTTTCCGCTGGTGGGTTTGGATCCAGACGCTCTGGCTCACTGCATCACTGAGGTGTAGTTTTCGTGCAAGTTTCCAGAGGTGCTGGCGTTCATGGTATAGATCGACGATGCGGCGCTATTTTGAGGCGGAGATTCTGGATTGCGGCGGACAGCCGCCCGAGATTCTGGCACGGGCGCACCGCGCACTTACCCGGACGCACGGCCTGCTGGGCAACCATGCGGCGATCCTGCAGGCGTTGAGGAATGACGGCCAAGCGGTGCGGCGCGTTCTGGATATCGGGTGCGGGCACGGCGGGTTGCTGGAAAAAGTGCGGCGGCAAATTGGGGCGGAGGTGCTGGGCGTAGATCTGCGTCCGCCGGTGCGTCGCGTGGGGGAATTCCCGATTCTCAAGTTGGACGCCGTGCGGGATGTTCTGCCGCGGGCCGACGTAGCCGTGTGCGTCTGCCTGGTGCACCACCTGCGCGATGAGGACTTCGTCGAGATGATCCGGAATGTCGGGCGTACTTGCCGCCGGTTCGTGATTCTGGACCTGGTGCGTCACCGCGTGCCAATGGTGCTGTTCAGTGCCGTTGCGCCGCTCTGCCTTCCCAGAGTGAATGTGTTGGATGGGCGCCAGTCCATCCGGCGGGCGCACACGCCGGAGGAATTTCGCGCGTCGATCGTGTTGGCAGTGGAGGGGAGCGGCGCTAGGTTTCGACACACGGTGGCGCCTTTCTGGATCCGGCAAATGGCGGACATTCGCTACTGATTCCGAGAGCCCACGAGAATTTGCCGGGTCCATCCTGCTTCCTGGGGGAATTAGCGCCCTGAAAGCAGCGCAATGTGCGTTGCTCTACTTCTCCAACACCTTTTCAATCTGGCCGACCTTCTTCTGGACTTTTCCGGCAAACTGTTCGTCCTGGCCTTCCGCCTTCAGGTTCGGGTTGTTCGTAACCTTGCCGGCCTTCGTTTTGAGGTTACCTTTCAAGTCATGCAGCGTGCCTTCAATCTGATCTTTTGTGCTTGGATTCATCTGATGTTTCCTCATTTCCTCAGTAAATGTCGACTAAAACTTCCACCGCGCCTGGCTGCTAAGTTGTTCTTGTGATACGCCCGGAATCCGCGTGGCGTGCCGCGCCGTCGAGTACAAACAACAACGGGGCGGGCTACGCGAGATTCGCTGTCCCGTCAGGAAGGAACATGCCCAGAGCTATTTTATTTCGATCTTGAGCAGGGAGTCTGAATGCTCGTGGCGCCAGTTCCAGTAATTCTGTTGATCGCCCTCTTTGAGTTTGGCGAAGTCACTATATCTGCGATGGTTTTGTTTTGCGTACATCCGGTACGCCTTGTCTTCTTGACCATTCCATGAATGGTCGTCATTTTGTTGTTTGTCGTGATAGGTGCGAGCGGTTTTCTGATCTTCGGCTCGCAATGCTCTCGGTGTCAATGCGATTGGGGCCATAAGGGCCGTGCTCAACAGTACGGTACTCCAGAAACGGGACATGGTTATCTAATTTCTCCTATACAGCAATGGAGCAATCGTCTGGCCAGAGTAATTGCAAGCGGCGGTGGCGAATGCAACGAACATAATACAAAGGCGATGTAACCATTCCTTGCTGCGTTCCCCGCTCGAGACGAAGTGCACCACATTCATCAAATCACGTCATGAAACGGGTGAGGTGCAGATCATGCCATCCTACAGGCGGGCATCGTAATCGGTCAGATACCAGGGGATGTTGATCACCGTGATCCGCCTGTCGCCCCGGAGTAAGAGGAGGGCCTTTAGTGCGGTGGAGCGATGGTTATGCAACAAATTCAAATACCAGCGGCGCTCCACCAACTCTGGCGTAAGTACAGCGATCTGCCTGCCGGGGTTGTTCCTTTCAAGTTCCGTCGCGTAATCCAGAATCGGCCGGATCACGAAACGGTAAGGAGATTTGAGAATCACCAGATGTGGCCCAGCCAACCCGGCCCGGCGCGCCGGTTCTTCGACTAACTGGACCCAACGGCTCGCCAGGGTATCGGACTCCTGGCCGTAGTCCACGTGCAATGCCAGGACGTCGGGAGAAATCGAAATGGCGAAGTGCAATGCTTTCTGCGTAATGCGGCTCCAACGGTCGACGGTGATCACAACCATCGGCGGAGTCAGATCGCGGATGTTTAACGGCGCGCCACTCTCGATCTCTCGGGCCACGGAATCGTAGTGGCGCTTTACAAGCCGCATCATGAGAATGAGCCCGGGAATCAGTATCAGCGTAATCCAGGCGCCTTCGGTGAACTTGGCGATCAGTACGACGATCGCCGTGAGTCCGGTCGCGACCGCTCCCAATCCGTTTAAGAACATGCTTTTGGACGAGCCAGGCCCTCGCACACGCTTCCAATGCATCACCATGCCGGCTTGGGAGAGTGTGAAGGCCATGAATGCGCCCACGGCATAGAGGGGAATGAGCCGGTCCGTGATTCCGCCGAATACGATGAGTAGCGTGCATGCCAACAGGGCCAGAGCATACACTCCTTGCGTATAAACCAGCCGGCGCCCGCGGATCGCCAGGCCATGCGGGAGGAAGCCGTTCTGCGCGATGGCTCGAGCAAGTCTGGGAAAATCGGCGAAGGCCGTGTTAGCCGACAGAGCCAAAACGACCAGGATCGATCCAATGCTCACTCCGTAGAAGGCGCCCTTGCCGACGATGGCCGCAAACAACTGCGAGAGCACACTTTGATAGCCCGTTTCGCCGGGGGTCGTGGCGGCCACGCCATAGGCCCTGCAAAGGAATGCGATGCCGACCAGCATCACCGCGAGAATTCCGATGACCACGCTAAGGGTGAGGCGTGCGGTGACGGAAGCTGGTTCCTTGAAAGCCATGACACCATTGCTTACGGCCTCGACTCCGGTCATGGCCGTGCACCCGCTGGCAAACGCCCGGAGCAGGAGCCAAATGCCCAGGGCTCCGGCGGTCCCAGCCAAGTGGGGTGGTGCGACCACCGGGACGGGATGGCCTCCGGCCGCTAATGCTTTGATGGCGCCCAGCGCGATCATGGCAAGCAGGCAGAAGATGAACAGATATGTTGGGACACGGAAGATGCCACCGGTTTCTTGGACGCCCCGGAGATTCACCAAAGTTACAACGATCAGAATTGCCAGGCACAGAGCCAGCGTATACTTCTCCAGCGAGGGTATGGCTGAAATCAGGGCACCCACGCCGGCCGAAATGCCCACCGCTGCTGTCAGGACGTAATCTACCATCAGCGAGGCGGCGGCCAACAAACCGGCCCACACACCAAGGTTTTCACTGGCGACGGTGTACGACCCGCCGCCCTGCGGATACGCCATGATGGTCTGGCGGTAGGAGAAGTACACGACGCCGAGGAGGAAGATGATACTGATACTGATGGGGACGATGTAAGCTACCCCGGCCATTCCCAGCGGAATCAAGAGCGTCAGTGCAGCTTCCGGCCCGTAGGCGGCGGAGCTGAGCGCATCCAGGCCGAAGATAGGAATACCTTTGACGGGTCCTATTCGTTCAGCCTTCTCCTCCTCGGTCGCAAGGGGCCGCCCCAGCAGCAGGTCGATGAGATCCATGGTCTATTCTCCCCCAAGCGTAGGTATGACGATGGCGTCACCGGAACGGAAGACGGCGTGTGACCTGAGGCACTGACTCGGGCTCCCATTAGGCTCAAGATCAGATGGAAGACCAAAACAACACGGCTTGGATTACTGTTGCGGCGGTAAGCAACCGTTGGAACAGGCTTGTCGCGCCAAGAATCTTACTCCGGAGCCCATTATGCGAGAGATCGAAGATGCCAGGGTTGCCAGTGCGGCGGGGAGGGACTGGCGGACTGCATCGCTAGAGGAACTGGTGCGATTCCCTTGAGGAACGCGTGCTCACCGACAATTTCGAGCTACCAACATACGCGTGCCGTACGGTTCGAGCGCGCTATCAGGGTCTACAGGTGCTAGAAGCGTATCTGCACGTACGCATCCACCTTAAAAATAACATCCTGTTCCCACGTGCCATCGCGCTGGAGAGGCGATAGCCCGCAACCGTCGGCGAGTGCCCTGTTCGCGCATTCTGCGTCAGTGTCTGCGGGCTGGCAATGCAATAGTGGACATGCAATTTGTTTAGGAATTGATCTGGGCGCTTGGCGGTTGCGGCTCTCAGGGACGAATCGCAGAGCATGATCGAAGCCGCCCCTCCGATGCGATCAGATCAGAGTCAGCGTAGCGTGCCCGCGGACCAGATCAGAGCGGCTCGCGGGCTACCCGCGCCAACGAGAATATCCCCACCCGCCGCCACCGAGTACAAACAACAGCAAAACAATAATCAATAGGGTCGTCATTTTTTCACCTCTTCGGATAAGGGATAGTGCAGTTGGAGCGCCAAAGGTGGAATGTATCGAACACACGGTGCCTGCGCCTGGCGCGATTGCGGTTTGGCGCATAACATGCACTACCCGAAACCGGGTATGGGAATCCTAGTCAATTCGTGCATGCTCGTGCTTTGTTTGGCCTCTACGACAGCGCTTCTCGCCCGGGAGGATGCGCGCGAGATCATTCGCCGCGCCGTTGCAGCCGATGAGCTCAACTGGAGGTTCGCGCAAAACTACACCTTCTTCCAGCGCGTGGAACTCCGGCGTCTGGACGCCCAGGGAAGGGTGAAGTTAACTGAGGCGCGGACTTACGAAGTCTCGTTGCAGCAGGGTACGCCCTACCGGCAACTGGTGCAGCGGGACGACCACTCATTGCCTGCGATTGAAGAGAAGAAGGATCGGGAGAACCTCGCCAAGAGTATCGCCGATCGACGGCAGGAAACCGCGCCGGAGTGGGGGCTGCGCCTGTCCGCATACGAGAGGCGCCCGGATCGGCAGCGCGAGGCCTGGCACGAGTTGCCGGATGCTTTCGGGTTTCGTTTGGCCGGAGAAAGCCGGTTGGAGGGCCACAACCTCTTCATCATCGAAGCAATGCCGCGTCAGGGATACCAGCCCGCATCCGATATCGCCAGGCTGTTTCGCTCTCTCAAAGGCAGGTTCTGGGTGGACCAGCAAGACCGCCAGATCGTAAAGGTGGAGGTGGAAGCAATCGACACCATCTCGATGGGGCTATTCCTGGTGCGTGTTGCCAAGGGATCGCACGCGACCCTGGAACTGACGTCGGCCCAAAATGGAGTCTGGCTGCCGGACCGCCTGCAAGTGTTCGCCTCAGCTCGGCTGGGATGGGTGCAGGTTCTGCACATCGAGCAAACCGTTCCCTACAGCCGGTATCGGAGCGTTCCAGCCGATGCCGGTGCGATTCACACGGCGGAAGGCCGTGACGCCTACATTCCCGGGCTAAGACCATTCGCGAAGGCGATGCCATGAGCATAGCGAGACCGCCTCCACGATGGGGCGGTCGCACTTGGCTTAGGCGTGTGCGCGTGCGCGCAAAGGCAGCGATTCGAAGTATACGGCGGACACGCTTTGGGAAGCTGGATTGGGCCAACCCCTTGGTTCGCCTTCTCGTTTGCACAGTGGCTGTGGCAGCCGTTCTAGCTGCCGCGGGTGTCTATCATGTCTACTTTGACAGGAGCAGTCTGCCCGACCTGAGGGCATTCACGCGCTTTGAGTTCCCCACAATCGGGCACATTTACGATGCCCATGACCGGCCGATCAAAGAGATGGGCTCGGAGTCCCGTCAGATCACTCAGTATGAGGACTTGCCGCCGATTATTCGCGACGCGATCCTCGCCGCGGAAGACAAGAATTTCTTCTCGCATTCCGGAGTCGACTACACCGGATTTGCTCGCATTCTGTGCAAAATAAGGCTCGGCGATCTAATCGGGCGGCTGTGGAAGATGGGCAGCCGGGACTCGGCTAACAGTTCCGCGATTTTCCCGCAGGGCGGATCGACGATCACTCAACAGCTTGTGCGGGGTTACTTTCTCAAAACAGCGACAACTGAAGAAAACAGCGATCTGCTCCGGCACGGCGGCCGTCTGGCCGTCATGTTGTCGAGCGTGATTGGCGCGCGAATGGTCAACATGCTGATCCGGAAGGTGGAGGAGATCCGGCTTTCGCTGTGGGTCGAAGAACAGATGCAAAAGCTCTTCGGTTCCAAGCGTCGAGCCAAGGAAGAGATCCTTGCCCGGTACGCCAGCATGATTTACATGGGAAACGGACAGTACGGGTTTGGCAGGGGGGCGGAATACTATTTTGGCCGGTCTCTGAGTACATTGACACCAGAAGACGCGGACAAGGCCGCGCTGCTGGCGGGCACCGCCAAGTCGGCTCGTTTCTACGCGCCCAGTGCGAGCGACACGAAGAGAGTCTTGCAGCGCAGAAACCAAACGCTGACGCTGATGGCCGCACGCGGTTTTATTTCCGCCGAACAGGCGCTGAGAGCCAGACAACGCCCGATTGAGGTGGTGCCGCCGCACAAGGACAAGATGACCGAGGTGTCGGCCGTGGTTGACACCGTCGTTGACGAACTCACAAGCCGCCAAGCCGACCTCAGCGTAAAGGACCTGAAGCAGGGCCGGATTCAGGTCTACTCGACGGTGGACGCCGGGGTTCAGGAGATTGCGAACCAGGCACTGGAGCGAGGTCTTCTGATGTACGAGAAGCGCCACCCGGGTAACCGCGGCGTCACTCAGGGCTCGCTGGTCGTACTGCGGAACCGCGATGCCAGCATCCTCGCCGAGACGGGCGGCCGCCAGTTCTATGAAGACCGTTCCAGCGCATACGTCGATTTCAACCGTGTCACGAAGTCCCTGCGTCAACCTGGGTCGGCCATGAAGCCGATTGTCTACCTCGCCGCTTTTCAGAAAGGAACATTCAATCTCGAGTCCGAGGTGCCGGATGAGCCTATCAGCGTCGCCAATGGCCGGAACGATGTGAAATGGATCTCAAACTACGATGGGCAATTCAAGGGTTTGATCCCCCTCCGGACCGCACTGGCGGAATCCCGAAACGCCGTCGCAATTTGGATTACGGAGCAGATTGGCGTTGCCGGCGTCCTCGGGACGGCGCGTACTCTTGGGATCCACACGCCCCTGCGCCCTTACGCCACGACGGCGTTGGGAGCCTCCGAAGTGAACTTGCTAGAACTGGCCAATGCTTATCGCACCATCGCGTCGGGCATTCTTACGCAGCCGTATGTCATCCGCCGGATCGTACGCGATTCCGGCGAGGCAATAGCAGACAACGGACACCCGTCGTCTCCGGTTCGCGTCGAGGGTGACGCGCTGGCCCTCATCCAGGAGGGTTTGCGGAGTGTGGTGCGCATGCCCACTGGCACAGCTCATGCACTGGATTCGCGCGGCTTCCCGATCGCTGTCATGGGAAAAACCGGTACCACAAACGAGTTCAGGGACGCGCTTTTTGTGGGGTCCACATACGGCCCGGAAGGAATCACGGTCGCGGTCCGTATCGGCTTTGATGACAACCGTTCGCTCGGATCCGGAGAGACCGGCGGCAGGGTTGCGCTCCCCGTGTTCAAAGAAGTGGTGCTCAGGGCGTACAGCGGAAGGCTGTTGGGTCCGGTTCCTCGGTTTCCCGCTGAAATGGAACGGCACATAGATGTATTTCTGGAAAACATAGCGGTGGATGCGGACGGGATCGCGCAGGCGACCGCGGCGCCGTCCAAGCCGTACGGCGATCTCCGGCAGCCGGTGGGAGCCGGCCGGAACATCGCAAGCATAGGTAGATTTTGACGCTATACTGGCGTTTCCGGCAGCCCGTTTTCAACAAGCCCATTTCAAACCGTGCGTGCAGTTTTCCGCACACGGCTTACCGGTGATCTTCTTTGTGTGGCTTGAGTACCGCCGCGGGTTCCGCTGTATGCTCCGCTTCTTTCGAATCGTGCGCCCAAGAATACGAAGCACTCCTTCCCTCGCCCCAAGTCCACCATATGCGCCTTCTCCGGGTGCAGCACCAGGCCCGGCTTGCTCATCACAAACTGGACTTGTCGAAGTGCCTCCTTCGCCTTCGACTCCGTCGTGCACATCACCTCGAGGTGAGTAGGCCGGGGAATCTCACCCCGAGCCTCTCTCA
>Ga0209698_10005812_pt1 | contig 13230 bp, 11 predicted proteins | sample LitLauG_LLR_2012_FD_187203 | JGI IMG/M metagenome (GOLD analysis project Ga0209698, IMG submission 187203) | Freshwater sediment microbial communities from Pennsylvania, USA - Little Laurel Run_MetaG_LLR_2012 (SPAdes) (version 2) | ecosystem: Environmental > Aquatic > Freshwater > Creek >... | reverse complement strand
GGACTTCTCCGCGCACCCGCGGATCTCGTCGAACGCCAGGGCATGGTCGCCGCGAAGTTTTCGCCTCCCGATGCGTTCAACCGCCGGAGCCTCCCGTTCAGCATCACCGGCTCGCTCATGAAACCGAAACAGAATCTCGCCGAAAGTCTCACCGGGACCAAGGACCGCAAGCAGCAGCGCATCATCGCTGCCGAGTCCATCCTCTCCGCGCTCATCGAGAGGAAAAAACCGAAGCCGGTGCAACCCGGGCCAGTGCCACAGCCCGCGGCGGCACGGCAATGAGAGTGATCGGCGGCATCGCGGGTGGAATCCCGCTTCACGTCCCGAAGACCGATCTGCGTCCCACGATGGACGTGGTGAAAAATGCGGTTTTCAACAGCCTCATCGAAATCGTCCCTGGTGCGCGCGTGCTCGATCTTTTTGCCGGTACCGGCGGGCTCGGCATCGAGGCGCTCAGCCGTGGCGCGGTATCGTGCATGTTCGTCGAGAGCGACCGCCGCGCGTGCGACAGCATCCGCCGCAATCTCGAAAAGACAAAACTCACCGGAGGGGAAATCGCCTGCGCGGATGCGCTGCGGTGGGTAGGGCGCAATGTGCGGCACGGGGCGTTCGATCTCATCCTCGCCGACCCACCGTACGCTCGCGGCGACGGAGAGCGTGATTTTGCAAAGGAACTGATCACGCTCGCCGGAATCCAAAATGCACTCACGCCGGGCGGAATCTTCATCCTCGAATACCGTTCCGATGAACCGCTGCCGCTCGGAGCAGGCTGGGAATGCATGCGCGACAAACGCTATGGGGCGACCGCAGTCGCATTCTTCCGCGCAGCGCAACCTTCGCTTTCCACCGATTGAAAAGCGAAACCCAACAGGAACAGCACGCCGCATTTCTGATGGCGGTGGAACGCGCGCTGTGGCAGCCCGCCGATCATATCCGCCGCGCGCACATGCCTGACATTTTTGTACGGCCCGCGCCGCTGGAAATTGACTTTGGTTGTGGCGACGGCGCGTTCCTGCTCGCGATGGCGGCGCGTTTTCCGGAGCGGAATTTCCTCGGCACGGAACGCATGCTTGGACGCGTGGAAAAAGCCTGCCGGGCCATCGCCCGCAATTGCCTTGAAAATTGCCGCGTGCTGCGACTCGAGAGCAATTACGCGGCAAAATGGCTGCTGCCTTCCGGTTGTGCGGAGATTGTCCACATTGCCTTCCCGGACCCGTGGCCGAAGCGGCACCACCACCCGCGGCGGTTATTTCAGGACGAGTTCATGGTGTCGCTTCACCAAGTGCTCGCTCCTGGCGCAGAGGTCCGTATCAAGACCGACGACGAGCCGTATTTTCTCTGGATCCAAAAAGTGATCTCGCGTGCGAAGGGCTTCGAGTGCATCGAGTGGCCCGAGGAAGCGGATTATCCGAAGACGGATTTTGAGCAACACTTCGTCGCACAGGGTCTTCCGATCTACCGCGCGCGGCTGCGAAAAATCTGACCGCCGAGAAAGGTTTGCACAACGAGCCCGTCATCTTCACGCATTTCGATTCGCACAGCGCCGCAGTGCTCCTGCTGAAACGGCACTGCGCCGGACGCACGCACATTCCGCTCCCATTCCGCCACGCGCTCCATAGGCGAACCAAATGGCGGACGCGAGCAGACAGCAGCCAACGGATGGACGCGCGCAAAAAAATCCATCGTGCTTGAAATATCACGCGAGTGCCAGCCTGCCACGAGCACGTCCGCACGCAGATCCGGCTCGTTTTCGATGAGCCAGCGTTCCGTGGAAAAGCCCGCATCGGAAACGAGCAAAACGCGGAGTGCGGCGGCCTCAATGCGGCAGACGAGCGCCTTGTCATCAGCTTGTGTGCGCACGATTCCCGGCGGCGGAAAGAGCACCTTCATCGTTGTGCCTTTCGCCAGAATCACCTCGTCGCCTTGCTGGAGATAGCGCTTTCCAAATCCTAGCGCAGCCAGCCGTGCATGGATGTCCCGGCGCGACGGCGAGCGATCGCCGTAAATCGTGTCCGCAATCCAGCGCGGACGAAAATCTTCGAACACGGAAAAGGCCGCGCCGATGTGCGCGGTGTCGCCGTGCGTGAGCACCACGCCATCGAGTCCATTTACGCCACGGGAACGGAGATACGGCAGCAACACGTTATCATAATCGCGCACCCCACCGCAATCCACCAGCCAATCTCCACCACCCGTGCGAACGTGGATCGCTGCGCCATCGCCGACTTCCAGCGAAGTGATTTGACACGTTGCGGAGCGCTCCAGATGCGGCACTTCGACATAGACGTAACCGCCGGGAAATTTTGAAAAGAACGCGAGGCTGGCCAGCAGCGCCTTCGCAGCCAGCCAGTTTGTCTGATTCACCAGCAGTGTGAGCGCTGCCGGGAAGATGCCGCACAGCAGGCTCATCAGTCCGAGCGCGAGCACGAAGAAGGCAAGCGGTACCGCGATCACATTCGCAAGAATTGCGACCGGCGAGATTAGATGAAAATAGCCTGCCATGAAAACGAATGAGCCAATCCACGCGGAGAAAGTGACGCCCGTTGCCCCCGTGATCTGTTTCCAAAGCCAGACACGCCATCGCTCGCCGCGCGTCCACAATTCGTGCGGAATAAAGTCGTCCGGCCGACCGAACGGCTCCAGCCATCGCGAGATCGGAGACGACAGCCACATGATGAAAACAACGAGTGCAAACGAGAGTTGGAAGCCCGGCGTGAAGAATTCGTTCGTATCCCACGCAAGAATCGCGACCGCCGAGGCGGCGAGACTGTTCATCGCCACGGCCGGGCGTTCAAAAAACTGCCCGAGCAGAATGAACGAGGCCATCAAGGTCGCCCGCACGCAGCTCGAACTCAGCCCCGTGATCAGCGCATAGGCGCACAGCAGAGGAATGATGATCATCACTGCGACCCGGCGCGAAAACCGGAGCGGTTTAAGCAGATACCACGCGATGCTCGCGAGCATTGCAACATTCAGCCCACTTACGGCGAAGAGATGCAGTGTGCCCGTCTTTTGAAACAGCTCTTTCATTTCCGGCGGCGTGTCGCCGCGCATGCCGAGCACCATGCTTTCGATCAGCATTGTCAGGTCCGGCTCATTCGCCAGGCCGAGTTCCAATTTTTTCCGAATCCAATCCCGCGCATCAATCGCGAAGGACATCGCAGGCGAACCAAGCCCGTGCGCGCTCACTGTGCAATCGCTGGCATTGCGGGCGCTCACTTCAAAACGGACACCCCTCCGCCGCAGCCAGTCCGACACGTCGAACTGGCCGGGATTTGTCATCTCCTGCAATGCCCGTGCCGAGCCTTCGATGGCGACCAAATCGCCGTACGCCGGTGCGACACCCGCCCATTTCACGAGGCACAGGCCGGCGAATGGAATCGCATTTTCCCCGAGATGCAGCGACTCTATCTTCAGCCAAAAAGTTGCCCTCGGTTCGCCGCGCGATCCCGTGTGGCTCGTCGGCTCGGACCACACGATTCCGCTGGCGGAAGCCGTGCACTGTCCGCTCTGCAAAAGTCCCGCGACCGCGCCTCCCGCCGCGTGGTGATGCCGCACATCGTGCAGTGCAAAGAACACGGCCCCTGAAAATGTGCAGCACATCCACCACCTCGGAAAAATGAGCGCGGCGAGCGCCAGCAAAGCCGCTCCGCCGACGGCCCATGCGAGCGGGACAGGCCACCAATCCGCCAGCAGAATGCCCGCTATCGCGGCAATGCCGATGCCGAGAAATGGCTTCCTGGGGCGGACTGAAATCATCTGCGTCAAACCGTTAAGCCAATGCCATCACGCCTGGCTTTGGGCGGCAACAATGAAACATGGACGCGCACGCACATTTACGGTACGTAACATCGGCTTCGCCACGGTGGACAGTCTTTCAATCAGTATCGATGGTGCCATGCGCGAGACTTCCATCTGCAGCGACCGTGGCAACCAATATGCCGCAGACGGCATTCAGCAGCATCCTGACGTTTAATGTACCATCGCGAGCATAAGCCGCAAAAGGCAATCCTTATAATAGCGCGCCGACCAAGGGTTTCGCCGCCACCCCAAAAAATCGAATGCTTTGGTCACCCGATCCTCGTAACCAAAGCCACCGCCAAGTCGATTATGTTCGTCTGTGTCGGGGCTTTTTTATAATCCACCCAGTCGCCTCCCGACTTTGAAAAGCAAACGTCCCCTTAAGAAACAAAAACAACTGACTTTGACCAACTCCAAAAAGCCCAGGCTGAGTTTTTGAAGAAAGATCACATTGCGCGCTAAGCTACAGCGAAGTGCGGGCCGGTGGAATGCTGCGCAATGTTTTCCTCGGCGATGGTGTCGAGTTGCACGAGCGAGGCGACGTGCGCGAACTTTTCGCGGAGGCGTTTCGCATCGGGCATTCCGCGGGAGTAGGCCATGAGCTGCGTGCGCATGGACTGCATGGCGTGGAGTTCCCCCGCGCCGGGTGGACCGATCCGGCGCGGCTCTGCTTCCTGCCGCTCGATTTCGCACGCGCAGTGGCGGCGGATGTGACGCCAGATTTCGTTGAGCGTTGGCGGGGGAAGGTGCGCGCCGGTGGCGAGGTAGTATTTGATTTCGCGGAACATCCACGGGTGCTGCATCGCGGCGCGGCCAATCATGATGCCGGATATGCGCGTCGTGGCCTTCCGGTGCTCGACATCGCGGGCGTTGGTGATGTCGCCGTTGCCGATCACGGGTACGCGCACGGTCTCGGCGACTTCGGCGATGACATTCCAGTCCGCCTCGCCGGAATAGCCCTGCTCCTTCGTGCGCCCATGCACGGCGATGGCCTGGATGCCGCAGTCTTCGAGGATGCGCGCCGTTGCCGTCGCATTGATCGTCTCCGCACTCCAGCCGATGCGAATCTTCGCGGTGACGGGATGCGGCGCGGCGGCTTTCACGATGGCGGTGGCGACGCGCGCGAGCAGCGGGCAGTCGCGCAGGAGCGACGAGCCGCCGTTCTTGTTCACGACCTTGTTCACCGGGCAGCCGAAGTTAATGTCGAGGAAGTCGGGATGCTTCCAGTCGAGCACCATCTTCGCGGCCTCGCCGAGATGCTCCGGGTCTCCGCCGAAGAGTTGCACGCCGAGCGGCCGCTCCGCTTCCTCGAAGTCGAGGTATTCCATCGTGCGCTCGTTCTTGCGGAAGATGCCCTCCGCCGAGACGAACTCCGTGACCATCACATCCGCGCCATACTCCTTGCAGAGCTGGCGGAACGTCGTGTCCGTAATCCCCGCCATCGGCGCGAGGTAAAGCGGGAAAAGGTCTTGGAACCAAGGGAGCATGGGGGCAGGAAGATAACGACCAATCGTTAGGACGGCAACGGCGGAGCAGGTATGCGGTGGTTTCTCAAGTCACCGATCGGATTGCGGAAGCAGGTCGTCGCGGTGCGATGAAGAAAGCCACGAGCGGCGCGAAGAGGATGGGAAGTAAAATCCAATGCTCTCCTCTAAATTCAAAAGGACGGTAAATCACTGTGCTGTCCGCTCGGTATTCTGCGAGCGGCGGCAAGCTCTTTTCGCGATGCTCCTGAGACATCCGTTCAATGGTTCCTTCATAGCCGGGTGCCTCGAATCGAATCGTGGCAACCATTCCCCAGAGGACTGAACATCCGGCGCAAAGCAATGCTACCGGGAACCACCGTTGGAATCCCATACGATAGACCAGTTGGAATGGTGTCACAGCGAGCAAGCTCCAGACCAATGCAGCGACCGGGAGAAAAACGTTTTCGATTAGCGGCGAAGTAAAACGGAAGGATTCGTGCTCAAAACCTGCCGCAACGCTCAAGGTCAGAAAGAGCGCAACGTAATAGCTCGGCAGACGGATGATGATGGCGACGATGCGCCTTATCCTGTCAGCGGGATCTGGAGTGCTGTGAGATGCTGCATTTCCGGCTGAATCGCACCGTTGCATTTCATCTTACCTCACAAACTTCTCAAACACCCGGTTCGCTTCCTCAAGGTTTTCCTTGCTGCCCACATCGAACCACGTGCCGGGGACGCTCCACGCGTGGACGGCGGTCTGCGGATAGAGCCACTGGACGAAGCGGCCCGGTTGGTCGGGGTTGTTTCCGTCGGCGATGTATTGCGCGATCATCGGCACGACGTGCTTCGGGTAAAAGTAGAGCGCGATGCCGATGAGCGTGCTCGGCGGGTTTGCGGGCTTCTCGACGAACTGCGAGATGACGCCTTCGCCGTTCACTGCGACGACGCCGTATTTTTTCGCCTCGTCGAGGGACTTCACATCATATACGCCGAGGACGGGCGTGTTTTTCTCCCGCGCGAAATTTCCAAACTCCTCAAGGCTCTGGCTGAAAAGATTGTCGCCCGCGACGACGAGGAGATCCTCGCCGGCGATGCCGTGCTTCGCGATCACGTGCTGGATGTCGCCGATCGCGCCGAGTTTGTCGGCGTCGCTCGTGGAGCCGTCGTTGACGATGGTGAAGGGGAGCTTCGCGTGCGACTTGTTGTAGCCGTCGGCCCACGTCTGGAAGTCGGCGGCGAACTTGTTGTTCGTGACGACGAAGACCTTCGAGATGCCGGGGATCGGCGCGAGGTTGTCAATGACCCATTCCATCATCGGCTTGCCCGCGACATCGAGAAGCGGCTTGGCTTTTGTCTGAGTGAGGGGATACAGACGCGTCGCGTAGCCCGCGGCCAGGATGAGGATGTTCATGCGGCGCGAAACGTAGGGAATTGGGCGAGAGATTGTCCAGCGCGGCGCGGCGACGCATTCGGCATTCGACATTGCCGTCTCGTCCCGCTTCGTTGCCCAGCCGATGAAGCTGTTGCTCGTTGACGGTCCCTACTACGTTTATCGCTCGTTTTTCGCGATCCGGAATCTCACGAATTCGCGCGGCGAGCCGGTGAATGCGATTTACGGCTTCGTGAAAACGATCCGCAAGATGCTCAAGGACGTGAAGCCCGATCTTGCCGCGGTGCTGTGGGATCAGGGCCTTCCAAAGCGGCGTACGGAATTGCAGCCCGACTATAAGGCAACGCGCGCGGAGATGCCCGAGGAAATGCGTCCGCAGATCGGAATCATCCGCGACATCGTGCCGCTGATGGGCATCGCGAGCATCGCCGTGCAGGACACGGAGGCGGACGATCTCATGGCCAGCTACGCCGTTGCGGCGCAGGCGCGCGGGGACGAGGTCGTGCTCGCGACGAACGACAAGGATCTCTACCAACTTGTGAATCCGAAGTGCGTCGTATATTCGACAAACAAGACCGACTTCACCGGCGCGAACGACGGTTTCGCGCTTCTCGGTGAGGACAGGGTGCGGGAAAAGTGGGGAGTGCCCGCCGGACGCATCGGTGACGTGCTGGCGATCATCGGTGACAATGTGGACAACATTCCGGGCATTGATGGACTTGGCCCGAAGACCGCGGCGACTTTGCTCAACGGGCACGGCAGCCTGGATGCGCTGCTCGCAAATCTCGACACGGTGAAAAGCGAGCGCACGCGCGAGAAGCTGCGCGCGGGAGTTGCACGGATTCGCGAGAACCGCGAGATGGTAAAACTTGACGACGATCTGCCGCTGCCAGTGCCGGTGGGCGAATTGCAAATCAAGGCGCGCTGGCCGGAACTCATTGCCGCGCTGGAGAAGTACGACTTCAAGGGCCTGCTCGCCGAGGTGAAGGCCGATGCCGCGGCAACAGAACCGAAACAGGCGGTGAACGTGCAGGGTGAGTTGTTCTGATGAACGAGTTTCGTCACGCGGATGCTGGAATTCCGCGATGAGAGTCCGCATTTTTAACCGATGAAACGCACCGCCCCCAAACCCCGCAAAATTGTCGCTGCACATTTCCGCACCGGCACCGTGTTCGAATTTACGCTCGTGGGCGCGCGAGTCGCTGGGCGCCGTCGTGTGCGTGCGAAGACGGACGTGGTGTTTGGCCCCGGCTTCCTCGATTTGCAGTGCAACGGCTATGCGGGGATTGATTTCAACCACCCGGACACGACTTCCGAGCAGATGGCTGCGGCGATCCGCACGATGTGGCGCGATGGCTGCACGCACGTGCTGCCGACTTTGATCACCGCGTCGCCGGAACGGCTCAGCGTGCTTTTCCGCAAGCTCGTCGCCGCGCTGGAAAGCGACGGGGATGTCGCGGCGAGTGTGCCGGGCTTTCACCTCGAAGGGCCGTTCATCAGTCCGCAGGACGGTGCGCGTGGGGCGCATCCGCTTGCACACGTCCGCGAAGTGAGCCGGAAGCTGTGGCGTGACTGGCAACGCGCGGCGGATGGGCGGATCGTGCTGACGACCGTCGCGCCCGAAGTCGGGGGCGCGCTGCCGTTCATCCGGCAATTGCGCTCGGAAAATGTGCTGCCCTCGCTGGGTCACACGATGGCTGATGCCGCGACTGTTTCGCGTGCTTGTGAGGCTGGCGCGCTGATGACCACGCACCTCGGCAACGGCTGCCCGCAGCTTATGCACCGGCACCGCAATCCGGTGCTCGCGCAACTTTCGGAGGACCGCCTCGCAGCGAGCATCATTCCCGACGGCGCGCACCTTCCGCCGGAGATCGTGCGGCTCTACCGCCGCGTAAAAGGCGCGGAGCGCATCGTACTTGTGACCGATGCGATGTCCGCTGCGGGAGCACCCAGCGGTCGTTACACGATTGGCGATCTTGTCATCGAAATCGGAAGCGACCGCATCGCGCGCCAGCCGGGCAGTCCGAATCTTGCGGGTGCGGCGATCACGATGCGCGAAGCCGTGGAGCGTTACGTTGCAATGAGCGGCGTGTCTCTCGCCGAGGCGTGGGATGCCGCATCGGGCCGCGTCTGGGATCTTTTGCGGTGCGCGGGTTCGGTGAAGCGCGTGCCGGACTCGTCCGTCTTCGCGCGCTGGCGCGGGGGGAAGTTCGACATGCTGGCGACCCTTCACGGCAGGCGCGTGCTCTGGACGAAATGATTCCTGTCCTGCGCTGTCCACGCCGTGCGCTCGGCGAACTGAACGCGGATGCGAACGTTTCGCCTTGGCGTGAACTGCCAGCCGTGCGCTTCGCCGATGCATTCACCGGCGCTTCGCCAAAGCAGGGAACCGGGGTTCGAGTCGCGTGGAGTGGCGACGAGTGGCGGCTGCTATTCGTCGTCGAAGACACCGATCCGTGGGCGACGATGACGCAGCGCGACGCACCGCTCTACGAGGAGGAGACGGTCGAGGTGTTCTTCGATTCCGTTGGCGATTTGGTGAGTTACTTTGAGATCGAGGTGAACCCGCTCGGCTCGGTGCTCGATCTTGTCTTCCGAAAAAGCCGCAGCGGGTACAAAGGCGATCGTGCATGGGATTGCGACGGTTTGCGGACGCTCGTGCGCAAGCACGTGGGCGGGTGGAACGCGGAAATTGCGATTCCATTTGCGAGCGTGACGAACTCGGCACCGCATGCAGGCTTGCGATGGCGCGCCAACTTCTGCCGCATAGACCGTCCGTCGCGCGATGGCAGCCTGCCGCGCGAACTCACCGCATGGTCGCCGCCGCTGCGCGCGACCTTCCATACTCCGGAACGATTTGGGATTGTCGAGTTCACCGAGTGAACGCCGGTGTTTCGCCCAACGTCACGGAGTGGGCAGCATTTCGAAATAGGCCGGCGTGAGCGGTGGCAATTCGGGAACGACAAGGCCGTACCCGATGAGCGCGCTTTTCGTGATGCGGAGCGGTGGCAGCGCGCTGACGTGATCCGTTAGCAGCACTTCATCCGGCAGCGAACTGAGTGCGCGGCGCGCAGTGTCGGGGAGCAGCACGCGCACATTTCGGAACGCGATGCCGGGATGGAGGTTCACGAGCACGAGAAAGGGCGGTGCGTTCGCCGCGGGAACACGCAGATACGCATGGAGCCAGTGACCGCTTGCCGGTTCGCCTCCGATGCGCCCGAATTCCGCGTTGCCAATGTTTGCGCCGTTCAGCGGAATGAATGCGCCCTCGCAAAAGGCGGGCGCGCTGCACGCCGCGAGCAGCCTGCCGTAAAACTCCCGCAGGCTGCGCTGCTGGGTGGAAAGCCTTCCGCCGTCGTAGCGGTGATCGTTCACCCACTTTGCAAATTCCGGCATGGACCAGTAGTCGAAGATGGTCGTGTGCGCATTGTCTTCGCCGAAGCCCTCTGCGCCGTTCGCAGGCTCGCCGGTTTCCTGCCCGTGATAGAGCAGCAGCGGTCCGCGTGAGATTCCGAAGAGCACGCCGCACACGGCACGGCCGACATCCATGCCGATGCCACCCCAATGTCCGCGCCCGGCGAGCCGGACCTCGTCATGATTTTCACCGTAGCGCAGCGCGCTGCCGAAAAATTCGGGGCGTTGTGCGGCGAGCGTGCCATCGAGATCGTTTGCCCACGACGGGCCGTCGTAGATGCGCTTCAGAGTTCGGTAGGAATCATCATCATACACCGCATCGAACCCCGCGCTGAGCAGTGCGGTGGAGATGTCGCCCCGCCCGATTTTTTTTGCATCGCCATTATATGCCTCGGCAAAAAAGCGGACGTGCGCTTGACGTGAACGCGCACGCGCAATGGCCCACGCCCAGAATTCCGGCGGTACCATGTGCGCCATGTCGCAGCGAAAGCCGTCCACGCCGAGCGACTGCCAGTGGGCGAGCACGGTGTCCATTTTCAGCCATGTGTCCGGCAGAGGCACGCCGGGATTTCCAGTGTGCGGGAATGCACGCGCGCCGGTTGTGAAATCGTAGCCGTAGTTAATCTTCACGGTTTCATACCAGTCGCTGAGCGACGGTGCCCACGTTGCGGCGTCGTTGCCGGTCACGCGGCCCGCTGTCATCTCGCCGGAAAAGAAACCATCGCCCGCACCGAGCGCGCGGCATGTGGGACTCACGCGCTCGCCGTTCACCACCGTCGGCAGTCGGAGTGGCGGGCCGCCACCGGGCGAATCGGGCTGCAGCCAGAAAAAATTGTTCTGCGGTGAGAAGAATTTTGAGCGATCGTCGGTTGCTCCGAAATCCACGAGTGCGGAGCTGTGGCTGCGCGCGACGTGATTTGCGACGAAATCAATGATCACTCGCAACCCGAGCGTGTGCGCCCTTGCGAGCAGCGACTTGAATTCTTCGATGCGCCGCGCGGGCACGACGGCATAGTCGGGACACACATCGCCGTAGTCCTTGATTGCATAAGGTGATCCGGCGAGCCCCTTGAGCAGATCGGGATCGTCCGCGGGTTTGCCGATGGAGGCATAGTCGGTCGCCGTGGCCTGCGCGTGAATGCCAGTCAGCCACACGTGTGTGATGTGAAGGTCGTCGCGCAGCGCGCGCAAAGCGGTGTCGCTGATATCCGCAAATTTCCCAACACCGTTCTCCACGATCGTGCCGTTTGGCTTCCGCGTCTCGTTTGTGTTTCCGAAAAGGCGGGGAAGAAGTTGGTAGATGAGGGGGCGCTCCATGCCACACCCTCTACGCGCTAATCCCAGAGCCGGTCCAGCGCGCGCGCGACTGCGGAGAAAATGAAATCAATCTCCTCTCGGGTGATTGTGAGCGGCGGTGCGATGGCGATGAGGTCTCGGATGCCGCGCACAATCACGCCTTCCCCGCGTGTGAGCTTCGATCCCCTGATACCAAGCGCGGATGTGGGCGTGAGCGCGGCCTTTCCGCCGCGCGGCACGAGTTCCAGTGCGCCGATGAGCTGGCAGCCGCGAATCTCCGCGACGGCCGGATGCTGTGCGAAGGACTGGAGCTTTTGCTGAAAGTACGGGCCGACATCGTCACGAGCCCGCTCGACGAGGTGTTCCTTTTCGATGAGTGCGATGTTTGCGAGCGCGACAGCGCAGGGCGTGGGATGGCCGCTGTACGTGAAGCCATGTGCGAGGTAACCGCCGTGGATGAGCACGTCTGCGACTTCGTCCGCGACCATCGTGGCACCAAGGGGGAGGTAGCCGCTGGTGAGGCCCTTCGCGAGGCACATGAGGTCGGGATCGAGGTTCCAGAGGTCGCTGGCAAACCACGCACCGAGACGGCCGAATGCGGTGATGACTTCGTCTGCGACGAATAGAATGCCGTGGGTGCGTGCGAGTGCGCGGAGCTTCGTGAGATAGCCGGGCGGCGGGACGATGACTCCGCCGGCACCCTGCACGGGCTCGGCAAAAATTGCGCCGATGGTCTGCGGTCTTTCGCGCTCGATGAGGCGTGCGGTTTCCTCGATGCACCAGTCACAGTAGGCATCGCGATCCGATTCGTGATTCGCGGCGTACGGGTGCGGTGCGGGTGCGTGCAGGAAGCCGGGCAGGGGAAGCTCGAATGGCGTCTGGCAGCCTGGCAGGCCAGTCATGCTCGCGGTGGCGAGTGTCACGCCGTGATAAGCGAATTCGCGTGTGATGATCTTCGTGCGATGAGGCTGGCCTTTCAGTTTCCAATGCGCGCGGATGAGTTTGAGCGCGGTCTCATTCGCCTCGCTGCCGCTGTTGCAGAACATGGCGTGGTTCAGCCGGCGCGGTGCGAGCGCGGAGAGCTTGGCGGCGAGTTCGATGGCAGGCTCGGTGGTGGTGTTGAAAAACGACGGATAGTAGCAGAGCCGTTCCATCTGTCGCGTCGCGGCATCAATGAGTTCGCGGCGTCCGTAGCCGACGTTCACGCACCACAGGCCGGCGAGGGCATCGAGCAGGCGGTGTCCGTTTTGATCCTGCAGCCAGACACCGCTTCCTTGCTCAATGATGTGCGTGCCGATGGCATGCAACTCGTCGTGGTTGGTGAACGGGTGGATTTGATGTTCCGCATCGAGCCTCTGGAGTGGGGTCAGCGTGCTCATTGGGACACTATACACGCTGCAGGAGCCGCGTCCAACTGTGAGCGTCTTGACGGAAACGGCGCGCCTTCTACGCTCGCGGTGCATGAGGTTCCTCCCGTTCATTTTTTTTCTCGGTGTCGCGCTGTCGTGTGCGGACGAATCGGAATCAAAGGCGCGCGGTGAGCGCATTTTTTTGCAGACGTGCATCGTGTGCCATCAGGCGACTGGGTGGGGGGCGCCGCCGGTGTTTCCACCGCTCGCGGGATCGGATTGGATCAAGGCGAACCGTGAGCGTGCGGTCCGAGCGCTGTGCGAAGGACTGGGCGGCCCGATTCGGGTGAACGGCACGGATTACAACAACCAGATGCCTGTTCAGCCGCTCGATGATCGCAGCGTGGCGGATGTGCTCACGTTTGTTTTTTCCTCGTGGGGCAATGCGGAGAAGGCCGTGATGCCTGACGAAGTCGCAAAGGTGCGGCGCACGTCGAAATTTCCGACTTACGAA
>Ga0209698_10005811_pt1 | contig 13232 bp, 9 predicted proteins | sample LitLauG_LLR_2012_FD_187203 | JGI IMG/M metagenome (GOLD analysis project Ga0209698, IMG submission 187203) | Freshwater sediment microbial communities from Pennsylvania, USA - Little Laurel Run_MetaG_LLR_2012 (SPAdes) (version 2) | ecosystem: Environmental > Aquatic > Freshwater > Creek >... | reverse complement strand
TGAGGAAAGTCGGGGCTCCACAGGGCAGGGTGCTCGCGAAACGTGAGTCGCGGCGACGTGCAGGACAGTGCCACAGAGAACAGACCGCCGATGGCCCCGCGAGGGGATCAGGTGAGGGTGAAACGGTGCGGTAAGAGCGCACCAGCGTCCCGGGTGACCGGGGCGGCTCGGCAAACCCCACCCGGAGCAAGATCAAACATGGGAACGCGGCCCGCGAGTCCCGCGAGGGACATCCCAAGGTGGATCGCTGAGATGGATGGCCACCGCGTCTCGTCAGAGACGCACAGAACCCCGCTTACAGGTCAACTCACTATCCCTTCGTCGTCGCTACCGAGCGACGACGGCCCTACGAAAAGTTCTCGAGCTGCGACAGGTACCGGTTGAGCGCGTTCAAGGTGGCCTTCGCCGACGAGACCAGTTCCGTCTCCGCTTGCGCGATCCCGTGGCGATCCGCGTCATTGGCCCGGGGACGCAACGTGACGATGACCGGCCAACCGCGCACGGTGGCGACGTTCACCGAGCCGACGAGGTAGAACGGAATGTCGAAGTCGAGTTGACGCAACGCGTCCAACGTGGCCTCCGCCCCGCCAATCAGCGGTCCGTTCTCGGAGCGTCCGACACCCACACGACCATTGACGTTCAGGTGCACTTCGCAAAATCCCTCGTGAGAGTTGAATTCCGCCCGCACCAGGACGACCCGAGCACCCTCCGAACCCCCACCACCCGCGTGAGAGGCCATCGCCACCGGTTTCATCTCCTCGACGCTGACGGTCGCGTCGGGGTAGTACAACGCCGCGATTTGCTTGGCCAGGACCCGCACGGGACCCACGTCGTCACCGTGGACCACCAGCGACACCGCGTCGACGTCCCCCTTGTCGCCGTAGCGGAAGCCGACGTTCACGACCCCGTGCAGGGAGCGAAGTTCGAGTTCGAAATCTTCTTCAGTCGGCGAAATCATCGTTGAATAATACCCCTCTTAGCGTAGAGACGGGCATCGGCGATCCTCGTGAGCTCCGCCGGATCGGTGGAATCACGCGGCGACGTAGCCGTCCCTGTGGTGAATTCAATGCTCTCGCCCGCCTTGATGACGTTCTCACGCAGGCGCTCGACGAAACCCATCGCCTCGTGGCCCTCCGCGTTGTTCAAGATGACCGCGAACTCGTCGCCCCCGATGCGCGCGACGAGGTCACCCTGGCGTACCGAGAGCCGCAGGGCGAAGCCGAAGTGGCGCAGCAGACGGTCACCCACCTCGTGACCCGAACGGTCGTTGACCACCTTGAAGTCCTTGAGGTCGATCACCACCAGGGTGAAGGCCCAGCCGTAGCGCGCGGAGCGCACCGTCGATTCCGCGAGGAAATTATCGAAGGCCCGGCGATTCGCGATGGAGGTGAGCGCGTCGGTCAGGGCGGTGTAGCGCGCGACGTGCAACGACAGGGCGAGTTGGCAGGCCGTGCGCACCGCGTCGAGTTCACTCGGCGAGACGACGTCGGGTTCGCAGTACACCCCCGACGCTCCCGCCATCCGGGCGGCCCACTCCGGCGAGACGGCCGCCCCACCCAGTCGGAAGGTTTGTGTGGTCAAGGATTCGTGCTCGAGCACCGCGACCACGTCAGTCAGGTCGTGGCGCTTGGCGAGATGTTCGAGGACCGTGTAGATGAATTTGATGCCGAGTTCGTTGTTGGCCAACTCGTCGATCATGGCCTGGAACAGCCACGACTCGTAATTCTCATCCAGGGACACTGCGGTACTCGTCATCAGCCGTGCACCACGTGATCGGCCAAGCTCTGGGCCGACCGGAGCGATTCAATGGGCACGGCGCCCGCGCGCAGTATCGCCTCGAGGTCCTGGGGCGGGACCGGGCGAGAAATCAAGTACCCCTGGCCCCGTTGACAGCCCAGGTCGACCAACTTGTCCGCGATATCGGTGGTCTCGATACCCTCGGCGACGACCTTGAGGTTCAGGGCATTACCCAGGCGAATAATCGACTCCACAATGGCCCGGTCGTACTTATCGTGGGTGACGCCCTGCACGAAGCTCAAATCCAACTTCAAGACGTCCACGGGCAAGTTCTTCAAGTCGGTCATCGAACCGAATCCCGTGCCGAAGTCGTCGAGGGCGACTTCGACGCCGAGCGCTTGGAAGCCCTGGAGGATCTTCTGGGTCTTCTCGGGCTTGTCCAGCATCGCGTACTCGGTGATTTCGATGCACACCCGCTCGCCGGGGACGCCGTTCAGGACCAGGCACTCCTCGACGAACTCCACGATGTCTTCCATCAAGAATTCCGCCGGCGACATGTTGATGCGCAGCACGAAATCACTCGACGGATAGGTCTGTCCCCAGGTCGCCATGGTGCGACACGCTTCGGCGAAGACCCAGCGTCCGATGTTGACGATGAGCCCGGTCTCCTCGGCGACGGTGATGAACTCGGCCGCGGGGATCATGCCGCGCGTCGGATGCACCCACCGCACCAGGGCTTCGAGGGCCAGCAATCGTCCCGTGCGCAGGTCGACCTCGGGTTGGAAGTGCAGACGCAGGCCACCTTCTTCGATGGCGTCGCGCAAGTTGAGCTCGAGCTCGCTTCGTTCGTTGGCGACCGTACGCAGTTGGGCGTCGAACACGACGGCCTGATTACGGCCACCGCTCTTGGCGCTGTAGAGCGCGACGTCCGCCCAACTCAGCATCTCCACCGCGTCGGGCTTCTCGTTGGGCGCCAGCGCGATACCGATGCTCGCCGTGTGGCTGAACAACTGACCCCCGATGTCCACCGGCTCGGCAATGACCTCGAGGAGGCGAAACGACGTCGCCAGTATCTCCATCTCACTGGTGATCTGATCGACCAGGAACACGAATTCGTCACCACCGAGGCGAGCGGCGAAGTCGTTCGCACGAATACTCGTGCGCAGTCGATCGGCGATCGTCACCAGCAGGCGGTCACCGGCGCTGTGACCCAGGAAGTCGTTCATCACCTTGAAGCGGTCGAGGTCGATGATCATGACCGCGGTGTCACGTCCGGTCTCGAGGCGATGCACGAGCTCGGCGATAAGGGCCCGCCGATTGGGCAAACCCGTCAGATCGTCGTGATTGGCGTTGTACACGGTCTGCTCTTCGGCGTCGATGCGCGCCTGGAGCTGGACCAGCAACGACGCCACCGCCTGCAGAGCGTTGATCTCCGCCTGCACCCATTTATGGTTCGTGAAGTGCAAGAAACCCAAGATGCCCCAGGTCTTGTCGTGCATCAACAGCGGCACCGCCGCCCCGCCCACCTCTTCGATACCGGTGGCGTTCTCCACGTTGTTGAAGTACTCCTCGGGGTCATCCACCCCCGGCAGGTAGGGGCCCTTCAAATCGCGCATCGCCGCGAAGATGGGGTCCGAGTCGAAGGGCACCTCGCCCAACGGATCGGGGTCGGGTACGTTCTCGCGCACCGGCCACTCCGCCTCCATGATGGAGAGCCCCCGCACGTGATCGTTGCGCCGAATGAAGGCGACGTCAGTCTTCAGGAACTCGCACAATTGGCGCACGGTCCAGTTCAGGACCTCCTGGCGAGTGGCCGCCGACGCCGACATCAAGCGTTCGGCCACCTGGGCGACCAGTTCATCCAAACTCTGCTGGTGCAGGAGTTTCCCTTCGCGAATCAGCGTGGCGGCGAAATTACTGAGGAGTCGGCCGAAGCCGCGGCCGAGCGCGCGCTCCCTCGCAGACCAGACTCGTCCTTCGCGCGCCACGATGAGCGCCCCGACGATCGCACCATCGGTCACCTCGATGGGATTGACCAGGACGCCCCACTCGACACCGTCGATGACCACCGACAGGTCCTCCAACGGATTGTCGTCCGCGAGGGCTTCCTTCACCAGGGCGGAAATACGCTCGAAACTCGCTTCGGCGCCTTCGCTCACCAGCGGCGCCATCTCCAGTCCCTGCACCGGCTCGGACTTGGTGGTCACGATGGCCACGATCTGAGTACCGGGAATCACCTCGAAAAAGGTCTCCACGACGAGGCGAGTCTCGTCTCCAGATTTCACCTTCATCACATCACCGCCTTCGAGGTACGTGGCTCACTGGAGCCAGCGCAGGTTCGGTCCCCGACCATTCGTGTCTCAGTCGCGTCGGTCCTCATCTCTAAATACTAGAACCCGGCCAATGCCCTGGTCACATAAACATTTGCCCAAATTGAGAGAAATTCCTCAATTTCCGTAGGCGCGCAGGCTCGTTTCGACGTCGGACGTATCGAAGTTGCGACTCAGTGAATGGTCGAGGGGCAGGCGAATGCTGTGCACTGACGGGGCGTCCGCGTGAAAGACGCGAAACACCATGGCCATGGCTTCTCCCTCACCGATACCCCAGGCCTCGCGGAAGCGGTCCGAGTGCTCACTGAGCTCGTTCAGCCGACGCTCACCCCCCAACGACACGAGATCGTCCTCATCCGAGGCGAACAAGTACAGGGGCGACACCGGCTGCATGGCCAGTCCCAGCTGTTCACCAATCAGCCACAAGCGTTCCATGGCCGCTCCCGCGCGCACGTACCAGTGGGGTTCGGCGCGCGGCACCGTGACCACCATCAGACCCGAGCTCGAATTCACCGCCGCCTGGGTGCGCAGGCCCAGTACTCGACCCGCACGCCAGTCACGCAGATTGGCCATGACGTCGGCCCGACCGAGCAATTGCATCATGCCCAGTGAACCCGGATCCATCTCCAGGGTGCGCACGTCGAGACCCTCTTCGAGCGAATCGCGACCGGGCCAGCGAATCTCCTTCATCATCTCGGCGTGAATCTCCGGGATCAGGAATCGCATCCGGTCGGCGTCGGCTAACAGCGCGCCCATCTTGATGATCTTGTCGCGCTCGGTGGCGATCCGCAGTTGCGCGCCCTCCTTCTCCACCGCGCGCGTCATCATCTCGAGCTGTGACGGGTCGAGGGGCGTGGGCTGGCCCATACGACGGTTCGCCGCGCGGGTGGCGACGTAGGGTTCGAGCAACTCAATCTCGGGGTCCATTCCCTCACCCAAGTGCAGGGTGGCGACGTGCAGTGACGACTTGGACTCCGGGAACAACTGGACCTGTCCCACCATGCGCAGCGCCGCGGCCGCGACGCGGGCGTTGAAGAGAGCGGCGCCGATCGAGAGATAACTCGCCCGGTGACGCACGTCCATGCGCGAGGTGCGTTCGGGCACGAGGTAGAACCGAATCTCCGCATCATCCGCCTCGAAGCGCCAGGGCTGGACGTTGCCCCCCGACGGGGCGCGCCGCGCGGCGTCGACGATCCGGTCAATGGGGTCGAGGCTCTCCGTCGGTGGATCGTAGGGCGGCGGCGTTCGCAAGTCCTGCTGGAGCGAGTTATCCACCGTCACCGGGGCAATCTCGGACAAGATCTCTTCGACGTCGAAGCGCACGCGACCAGACGGCAAGTCTCCCCCGAGGCCAAAACGTCGGACGGCCGCCGCCACCGTGGCGGCGCCCAGCGTCACCTCACTGGCGAGTTGCGGCCAGCCCGAGATGGTGTGACCCAACTCGAGCGCCGACGCGGCCGCGCGAGCCGATACGTCCTGGGCGCCCAGCAATCGCAGAACGAAGGGGCCCTTCTGCTCGGTGGTGAGTCCCGCCAACATCTCGTAATTCATCTCGCCGAGGAGGCCGTGAAAGATTGGCCGGTGCGGCTCCTGGTCGAAGCGTTCCACGTCGAGGACTCCGCGGTCGCTCGTCTCCATGATCACGGGAATCCCGCGCTCGCGCGCCATCTCTCGCACGAGAAACTTGACGTCGAGCGAGTCACACTCCTCGATCACGAGGTCGAGACCGTCGAGGAATCGCGGCAGGTTGTCCGGCGTCACCCCTTCGGTGAAGGCGTTGACCGACAAATAGGGATCGATCTCACCCACGCGACGGGCGAGGACGACCGCCTTATTGACCCCCAGGTCCATCACGCCGGCGGGGATGCGATTGAGGTTGGTGAGTTCAATGTCGTCGAAGTCCGCGATGCGTAGTTCGCCGACGATCCCCTCCATCGCCAGCACGTGGGCAATGGAGTGTCCGGCACTCGCGCCGATCACGCCGATGCGCAGTCCCCGCAGGCGCGCCTGTTCTTTCTTGGTCAACTTATTGCGATTGCGATTCAGTCGCAACAACTCGAAACTGCGCGGCCCCAGGAGCCGCACCACGGCACGGCGCCACGGGTAGTAGACCCAGCGCTGGCCGTCTCCGGCGACGTCAGAAGGCTGGAGATCGACCAACGCGTCGAGTTGAGCGCGTTGCTCCTCGAATTGATCGAGAATCTGGAGTGACGAATCCTCGCGCAGCACGCGCAGGACTTCGCGCTGACCGCGGCGGGTGACGTCGAGGACGAGAGGCTTCCATGCGTGGTACTGCGCGGTGTCGTCGTCGAGCGCGCCGGCGGGCGCCGCCGGCCCCCGCGAGAGCTGTTCGGCCTCGCGCCGCAGTGCTAACTGGTTCTCCGGAGTCGACAACTCGTACGAGAGGTTGCGTCGATACGACACGGCCACGGTGCGGTAGCGCTCATCGGGGAAGGCGACTGACGTGGTCCCAATCCGGATGACGCCCGTCAGGTCCCCCACGGGCAGCATGCGATCGGCCACCGCGGCGATGGCGAACTCAGCGCCCAGCCAGTGCATCGCGTGCACGACGCAGCGCGAGAAGACGACGAGGAGGCGATGCCCCACCGCGGCCTCTCCCTCGGACCACGCGCCCTTGAATTCAATGGCGCCTAAACGAGTCTCTTTATCGAGAACCGCGCCAATTTCCTCGATTTCGCTCGAGGCGGCCATCTCGCTCATGATGGCCGCGTGATGACGACTCTCGAGAGGACCGTGGACGCGCACCCCACCCACCACCCGATTGCTCTGGTCGTAGGCCAAGAAGAAGAGCGACACGCCGTGCCCCTCTTCGAGCTCCTTGCGGTGCAGGGTGTCCTCGAAACCGTGACTGCGGTACTTCCCCTCGGCCCCATCGAGGTAGATCTTCCACAGGTCGGGGCGCTCGGCGGGATGGTGACCCTCAAAACGGACTCCCGACTCGAGGTCCACGAAACTCGAACCATAGCGGTAACGCCGGTTGATTGAATGTGCCACGCTGAGATCTCCACTTCACGGTCGAGTCGGGGTGGCTCGAATAACTTCCGTGTAATTACAACCCAGCATAATGATGTGACCGTGGCAATTGGTGGAATCGACGCGGCGGAGGTCACCGATTGCGGAGAAGGACGTCATTAGGGTTGAGTCGTGCCGCGCCCACCTCGCCCGTTCCCGACGTCGTGATCGTTCTCGTTCTCTATCTCACGCTCATGGGCTTGGTCGTGGGTTCATTTTTGAACGTCGTCATCTATCGCGTGCCCCGTCACCTGTCCGTGGTACGACCGCGCTCCGCGTGCCCGACCTGTCACCACGCGATTGACGCGCGCGACAACATTCCGGTGGTGTCGTGGCTCCTCCTGCGCGGGAAATGTCGCCACTGCGCTGCCCCCATCGCCGGACGTTACCCGCTGGTCGAACTCGCCACCGCAGTTATATTTTCCCTGACCACGTGGCGTGTGGGGGCTCACGTGGATCTCGGGGCGTACCTGATTCTCGACGCCGCCCTCGTCGCACTCGCCTTGATCGACCTGGAGCATCTGCTCCTGCCACGCAGCATCGTCTACCCGACATTGATCGCGGTGGGTCTGTGGCTCGTGATGAGCGCCGCGATCGACCATCAGTGGCATCGTCTCGTCGTCGCGGTGGCGTGCGGCGCCGGGTGGTTCGTCATCTTCTTCCTCATTAACTTCTTCAGCCCCCAGGCCCTGGGCTTTGGCGACGTCCGACTCTCCGCAGTGTTAGGCCTCGCCCTCGGCTGGTGGGGAGTGGGGGTAGTGGTCGTGGGTTTCTTCACCGCCAATCTGGTCGGCGCCGTCGTGGGCGTCACCCTGATCGCCACCAAGCGACGCGCTCGCGACGAACCCATCCCCTACGGCGTCTACCTGGCTCTAGGAACCTTGGTCGCTCTGTGGTTCGCGCCCGCGCTGATGTCGCACTGGCACTACTAACCCACGAGTTTTTACATCACGTATTCCATGCGCAGACCCTCAGAGTCCCACTCGGGCTCGAAGGGCAGGCGACGGGCCGTGTGGGTGAAGGCTCGCCGAGCGGTCCACACCAGAACGGCGGCGTCAAGCAGATGGTGAGGTTTGACCTTGTCAATCTCCGCATTGAGGACTCGTTCGATCCCGTTGAGCTTGGAGAGCAGCAGCGCACGACGCTCCTCGCGGCCCGCCTCGCGGAACTTCTGGTACTTCATCGGGACCCCACCGTTGAGCTGGAAGAAACTCAATTCCGGCTTCCCTTCGTACACTTGGCGCTGTCGGTAGGGCGACATCTCGCTGGCGACGTCACGGTAGCGAGGCATCAGGATCTGGGTGACGGCGTCGAGCCCATCGACCGACATATCACTCTTGTCAAAAACCCGACGACCGGGCACGGCCGTGATCACGTAGCCACGGTCCCCGAGTAGTTCGCGCGCCTCACGGTCACAGGTACGAAAACCCAGGTCCACGCCCACGGGATAGCCGATCGGCGCATTGATGACGATCGCGTCGAAGGTGGGCCGTTCGTCGAGCACGAGGGAGAACGACTCGATGAGCCGCGGCATTTCGGGGGAGAACGTGGCTCCGGACACCTTGGCGCTCGCCACTAACCACTGCCCTGCACTGGGCGTCACTCCGGCGACCAATTTATAGGGCAGTTCGGGCCCCCGACGAGTGATCACCGGGTCAGCAACCCCTTAGCGCGCAGCTCGACCGACTCGAGGGCGCGCGCGAGTTCCTTGGGGTGAGCGCTCGCCGCTAACGCGTCTTCGTACGTGACCTGACCATCGAAGATCAACTGCGCGAGACTGTTCTCCAGCATCTGCATCCCCTCTTTCGAGTTGGTGAACATGATGTTGCCCAACTGATTCGAGCGTCCCTCGCGGATCAGGTTACGCACCGGGGCCGTCGCGACCAACACTTCGAACGCGGCGACCACGCCACCACCGATCTTCGGAATCAATCGCTGAGCGAAGATGGCACTGAGCGACGCCGCCAACTGGACGCGCGTCTGCTCTTGGCGCCAGGCCGGGAAGACGTCGATGATGCGGTCGATGGCTTGCGCCGCATCGTTGGTGTGGAGAGTGCCAAAGACTAAGTGGCCGGTCTCCGCCATGGTCAACGCAATCTGGATTGAGTCGATGTCACGCATCTCACCGATCAACATGATGTCGGGGTCTTCGCGCAACGCGGAACGCAGGGCGCGTTGAAACGAGGGGCTATCGAGGCCAATCTCGCGCTGCGACACGGCGGCCATCTTGTGATGGTGGACGTATTCCACCGGGTCCTCAATCGTCAAGATGTGGGCGGCGCGCGTCTCGTTGACGCGGTCGATGATCGACGCCAATGTCGTGGACTTTCCCGAACCCGTCGGTCCGGTCACTAAGACGAAGCCACGCGGTTGCTTCGCAACGAATTCGGCGGCGGGGGGAAGTCCCAATTCTTCGAACGACGGGATGCGAGTCGGGATGACGCGTAATGCGAGCGCCATCTGGCCACGCTGGGTGAACACGCTGCCGCGAATGCGCGCCCGGTCGTGCCACGAGAAGGCGAAGTCGACGTCCAGCTCCACCTCGAACATCTCGCGCTGTCCGTCGGTCAGGAGCGGCCACGCCACCCGGCGAATCTCGTCTCCCGTCAACATCGGCGCCTCGATCGGCATCAACTTACCGTCAACGCGGATGCGTGGCGGGGAGTCACTCGACAAGAGCAAGTCGGAGCCACCCTGATCCCAGAGTTCTTGGAGCCATTTTTCCATCGCGGGGTCAATGATGCTCATCGGGGCCACTCCTTTACGGTCTCGGAAATTCGAGATGCCCGGCCCTTCATACTAGGGCCGGGCATCTCGCACTGCAATCAATCGAAACCCTAAGGGTTCGACACGTAATGGACTACTTGATACCAGCGGTACCGCAGGTGGTAGATCCGGCCCACTTGTACCACACGGTCGACGGGGCCGCGGCCGCGTTCACCGCAGCGTACGCTGCCGGGGTGTTAGCCAAGTAGGTGTTCGGAGCCGTACCACCGGCCGGAGGAACCGGCTGCTCAGTTCCACCGGAAGGCGCGGCAGCGAGCCACAGAGTACCGGCGGTGTCGATGCGGAAGGTGTAGTGGGCGTAGTTGGCCGGCCACGACTGCAGGTACGTCGGGACCAAGTTACCGGTCGCACCATCGGTGGGCGTCGTTCCCGGCGACTGGGCCGAGAGGGCGGCAATCGCGGTGTCCACCGTAGCGCCATCGGCTTCGCACGCGGCAACCGCGCTGGAACCAGTGACACCACCCAGGGAGAAGACGACGACCGCAGCCAAAATACCGAGGACGACGATCACGATCAGGAGTTCAATCAAGGTGAAACCACCGTTGTTGTCCTGAGCCACCTTCTTCGCCTGAAGCTTCTTCAGGGTTGAAATCATGGGGTTCTCATTTCTTACTTATTCTTCCGACACTCGGAGACTTTGCGGGCGCAAGGTCACCTACGACGATAATGACTGGACGACGGATTATGCAACACAATAAAAGAACAACGACAGCGAACATGAAGAACTTTCACAGCGAAGAAACCAAATTTTTCCCAATTCAAAGGCATTAGGCCCGAACACCTCTCCTAAAGGTCATCAAAATTCTGATGAAGAATTATCTATTTAGGTGAGTAAAAATTCAAGGTGCCGCCACGATGATCCTGTCGCGAGAACGTCGCCGGACCTATCAATATGTAGTTCGTCGTCCGAGAGGTGAGACCATCGTCCGGACGCGCCACTAATTCTTATTCAGGATTGCATTGGCCTGATAGATATTGGGTGAGCTGACGTTGGTGCAGGCCGAGTCCGTATAACGCTGGATGACGAAGTTCAGGGTGGAGGAAGAGATCGCCGAGAGAAAACGGGCGGATTGGGTGCTCACGGTAACGGCGACCGACATGTTCCCTGTCGTATTGCTCGCCACCGTCAGGCAGCTGGACGACGACGACTCATTGGCCAGCAACCCACCGACACTCAACACTTGATACGAGCGCGTCGAGCCGGACGTACTGGTGATGGGAATGCTGAAATTCGCCGTCGTGGAGCCCGACGTCACCGTTTGACTCGCGACCGAGCCGATCGACGTCAGATTCTGAGTCGCGTCCTGGTCCACCACCATGGTCAGGCTGTTTGAGGTCGTGTAGCCCGACGCGGACCCGGACACCGTGAACGAGGCCGTATTCTGAGTGTTGTTCGACGAGACGCTAAACGTGACGGCCGCCCAACTTCGAGTAGTGGGAATCGTGACAGTGGACGGGGACGCTCCGCCGTTCATCGTGATCGGCAGGCTCGAGGTGTTCGTGGTTGCGACGTTGATCGTCACGGCCGACGATGGCGTAAAAGGCACACCAGAACTCGTTTGGAGTTGGAAGATGACTGATCCCGACGTGGTCGTGCCATTTTGTGCGTCCGAGGTCATGACCTGCGTCGTAGGACTATCAATAATGGCAATCTTGTAGCCCGTCGCGGTCGTGGTGGTCGTCGGCGGTACGGTCGTCGTCGTCGTGGTAGTGGTCGACGTCGTGGTCGACGAGGTGGTCGGTGGCACCGTCGTACTAGTGGTGGAGACGGGCAACGTGGACGTCGTCGTGGAGCCCGACAGCGTCGTCGTCGATGACGGCGGTGGCACTCCCCCGCTGATCGAGCCGAACGACCAATACTGCATCACCGCGCTCGACCCACAACTCGGCGGAGTACAGGTCGTCGAGGAGTACGCGCTATTGCCGGGTAGGTAGTCGTCAAAGGTGACCTTGGCCTGAAGCGCGGGCGCCGTGGTGCACTGTCCTTGCGACAGTGAACTGGCGCACGCATCGAGGGTCACCACGCGCGTCTGTGCACTGGCGAGATTCTGGACGGTGGAACACCACACGGCGACTGAATAACCATTGATCACCTGTAGTGACTCACCGTTGGTCGCCGGCAGCCAGCAGGGCGCGAATTGGGGTGACTGAGTTGCCGGCATCTGAGGGTTGTAGCGAATATTTTGGATTCCCAATTGGGTGACGCTCTTCAGTGCCGAGTCGAATTGGGCGGCGTTCGAAAACTTAACGGTGTTCGTCAAGTCATTGGTGACCCAGTCGGCGAGCGCCACGACGATGAGTGAGATAGCCGTGATATAGATCAGGGCCATAATCAAGGAACTACCGGCGTCACCTCGCGACTGGCGCGACCACCCGGGCCGGGCAACTCGGAAATCGATATGAGGGCTTCCCCCGCTACGCAGGTCCTCACCCATGAATACCCCATCGAGATTGCACTCCGCCAACTTCAGTCACCGCGTGAGAAGGTGTTTGGTCCATCATGGCTGCACCTCAATACCGATGGCACCCCATTGGATGGAGGACCCTCCGGCGACCGTTCCCGATACGGTCTTCGTCGTAGTCGACGATGGTCCGAACGACACATTGGTGCTGAAGTAATCGTTCGGGTCGACGCCGCCATTCCCAATAGAAGCTGCGGTGAAAAGATTCGGCACGAAGTTCGAGGGCTCACCGAAGGTCGGCGCCGTGGAGGTCAAATTCGTGGCAACGCCCAAGATGATCTGACTGTCAGTCTGGGTCGGTATGGCTCCCAAGGAGTACGACATTGGCGACCCCGTCGATGCCGACGCGTTGGCATTCGTGAACTTGGCTGCCGCATCGCCATTCACCTGAACCACTTGCAAATGAATCGTGCTGGCTGCACCATTGTCAACCGTTCCGGTGTTGAACCTGACCTGAATCGACGCCGAGGAACTCGCCGCCACGTAGGAGAACACGCACGATCCGAATTGGTTACCGTTGGGGTCAGTAGCCCACGTCGTCGGCGATAGCTGCAGCGATCCTGTCGTCAAGCCAGTCACCGTCGGCGTCCGGCAGGTGGGCGTCTTGTTTTGGGAATTCGTGATCCAAGTCTCGAACACCACGACAGGATTCCCCGTAGTTGGCGTGAAAGGCAGAGTGCTCGAAAGATTGGTGCCATTCACAGTCGAAGTCAACGACCAGGTACTCGTACCGAAGAGAACGATATTCTTCGCTATTCCCAAGGTGGTCACGTAGTTGCCGCCCGCCGGGGCCGACGGGGTGATGGTGCAGGTGCCGATGGTCTTCATCGTCACCGTGGTGCCCGACACGGTGCAGACGCTCGGGGTCGAGCTGGCGAAGGTG
>Ga0209698_10005810_pt1 | contig 13233 bp, 11 predicted proteins | sample LitLauG_LLR_2012_FD_187203 | JGI IMG/M metagenome (GOLD analysis project Ga0209698, IMG submission 187203) | Freshwater sediment microbial communities from Pennsylvania, USA - Little Laurel Run_MetaG_LLR_2012 (SPAdes) (version 2) | ecosystem: Environmental > Aquatic > Freshwater > Creek >... | reverse complement strand
TACTAGTCGGGTCGTCCGGATCGACACCGACCGGCAGCTTCGATGGTCTCGAAGCCCTCGCACAGCTGGCGAGAAAGCATCGCGCATGGTTTCACGTCGATGCGGCACACGGTGCTGGTCTCCTGTTCAGCCGCCGCCTCCGTTGGAGACTGAAAGGCCTCAGCCGCGCGGATTCGATGATCTTCGATCCGCACAAGATGATGTTCATGCCGCTGGCTGCTGGCGGGGTGATGGTGCGCAACGGGCGCCAGCTGATGGCACCGCTTCAAGAGCAGGCACCTTATCTGTTCGGCTCCAAACGGCGCTGGCCCGACCTGGGTCAGATCACCATTGCCTGTTCGCAGCGATTCGATGCTCTCAAGACCTGGCTCGTATGGCGGGTTTATGGCGCAGGGCTGTGGGATCGTCTCACGACCCACGTCTGCGAAGTCGCTGACGCGGCGTGTCGATACTGTTCAGACTCAGATGTGCTCGAGCCGGTACATCAGCCGCACTCAAACATCTTTTGTTTCCGGCTCAGACGCCCCCACGATCGCAATTCCGACGCGCGCCATTGGGCGATCAAGGAAGAGATCAACGAGAGCGGCTACGGCTACATCAGCTCAACTGTGCTCAACGGCCGCAGAGTGCTGCGAATCGTAGTCATGAACCCGCGTACGACGGAGAACGATATCTGTGACGTCCTGCGAAGGGGGGAACAAATTGCCACAATGCGGCAGCATTAGCAGTCGGCGAGCTGTGGCGGAGCTTCCTACCGAGAAAAGATTCAACCACGACGGGCACGAAGGATCACGAAGGGTTCCCATTCCCGGATCTTCCTTCGTGCACCTTCGTGTCCTTTGTGGTTTACGAGTTCATCGTTAGCACGACGCGGAAGCGGGCTCGTCCGCTGATCATTTGATCGTAGGCGTCTGCGGCCTTTTCCAGGGGAAAGCGCTCGATCATCGGACGAACGCCGCTGAAAGCGCTGAACTCGAGCGTATCCTGCGAGTCCTTTGCCGTGCCGGAGGCCCATCCGCGAATCGACTTGCTGCCACCAATTAGTTGCAGCGGAGTTACCGTCAGAGATTCCATGCCGGCACCGACGATCATCAACGTCCCCCTCGGGCTCAGGCCGTCGACCAACGCTGACATCGATTTCGAATCTGGCGCCGTGGCGAGAACAACGTACGCACCTCCCAACTTCTGCAGAGCCTGAGCCGGAGAGCCAGCGCTCGTATCGACGTAAGTATGCGCGCCGAGCTTCTTGGCTAGTGCCTGCTTGTCGCCGCCGCGTCCGATGGCGACGGTGTGAAAGCCCATCTGGCGAGCGTACTGGATGCCAAGATGTCCCAGCCCGCCGATGCCCTGTACCGCAACGAGATCGCCAGCGCGCGCTCCCGAATTCCGCAACGCGTTGAACACGGTGATTCCCGCGCAAAGCAATGGCGCGGCTTCAGCTGCGGGGAGCTCTTCCGGAATGAGCGCAACCGCCTCCGCCGGAGCCACCATATATTCCTGATAGCCTCCGTCAAAGTGTATGGCGGTGATCTTCTCGTTCTGACAATTGATGAAATCTCCCCGGCGGCAAGGTTCGCATTGAAAGCAGTGTCCGCCGTGCCAGCCCACGCCAACGCGCTGGCCGGGCTTCCACTGCGTGACGTCGGGACCGACGGCATCGATGTGCCCGGCTATTTCGTGTCCCGGCACTCGCGGATACTGAATGCCGGGCCAATGTCCTTCTTTCACCAGCGCGTCGCTGTGACAGATGCCGCACGCTTCCACCTTGATACGCACCTGTCCACGCGCGGGCTGTGGGACGGGTCGATCGACGACTTCGAAATTTCCACCAGGCTTGCTGATCTGAACGGCTTTCATAAGAGGACCTCTTCTTCAGTGTGGCGGTTAAGAGTTTCCAGAGGAGTTTCTATTGCTGGGTTTGAGACCAAACAGACCTATAGATCAACACCGCTGGCGGCAGGATGCAACAAATCTCGGCGATCGCTATGGCACTTGCGTCGATGCAGCCGCACGCTTGACCCGGGTTCCGGTCTTATGGCACAAACAGCGCTATGGCTGACGTATCGGTAAGGATCTCTCCGCTGCGCCGTTTCCTCGCGTATTGTCTGGCGGGAGGCGTCATCGGATGGGCGTGGTCCCACGTGCGGCATGGGGGCGGCCCCAGCGCCGGAAGTCACAGCTTGCGAGAATTCGTCCTGAGCCGGGCGCAGGCAAGCTTTCCCCCTGGAATTCTGATTTCGATCGCTCTGCTTTGCCTGTTCTCTCTTTATTGGGAGGCGGCAGCCGGCCGCGCAGCCGAAACGAAGTCGCAAGAATCGCGTTGGTCGCGATCGATTCACCTTATGCTTGTCTCCGCGGCGCAGCTGTTGCTGCTGTTCCCGGTTCCCGGTCTGCGAGCGAGGTTTCTTCCCGACGCCACCGGTTTGGTCGTCGCGGGTATCATGCTCGAGATCTTGTTTCTCGTACTGGCGGTATGGGCCCGCCAGCTTCTTGGAAGGAATTGGAGCGGCGCCATCGCGGTGAAGCTAGATCAACAGCTCATCCGCTCGGGACCTTATCGATTCGTACGCCACCCCATCTACAGTGCGTTGCTTGGAGCGTACGCGAGTATCGCCGTGATCTCAGGCGAGTTGCATGCACTGTTGGGATTGCTGCTGGTGTGTGTGGCGTACTGGCGGAAGATCCAGCTGGAAGAGCAGGTCCTCAACACTCTGTTTGGACCTGTCTACAAGGAATACTGCTCAGCGGTGCGCGCGGTGATCCCCCGCGTGCTGTGAGTATCGTTACGCGAGCAGCCTGATCGCATTTTCCATCCGCGACAACGTCACCGGCTTGCCAAGGACTTCCAACGTCTCGAACAAGCCAGGTGCATTCTTCCGCCCGCAGACGGCCACGCGAATCGGCTGAAACATTTGTCCGGCTTTGACTCCCAGTTCCTGAGCGGCTGCGCGCAAACTCTGATCCAGAGGATCGTGCTTAAATTCCACGCTCGCCAATACCGCACGTCCTTTCTCCAGAACCTTTTTCGCCATCGCCGCGTCTCCCTTTTGCGGGACGAGTTCCGCAGGGTCATAGGGCGGCAACTTTTCGAGGAAGAAGAAGTCCGCGGCGGTAAGCACTTCGCACAACAACTTGATGCGCTCCCGGATCAGGGGGGTCACCTGCAACATCTTTTCAGGCGTGACGTTTGGATATTGAGCGCGCACGACGGGCAGCAACCGCTGGCTCAGATCCTCCACTGCAAGGTCGCGGATGTGTTCCGCATTCAGCCAGACCGCCTTCGGATCAAAGGTCTCTTCCGGGGTTGCCGCAGGCTCTTTGAAATTTACGACGGCATTCGCGCGATTGATCCCTTCGAGCGAAAAGATCTCGATCAACTCCTGCCGGGTCATTTTGGTGCGATCGTCTTTCGGCGACCATCCCAACAGGCACAAAAAATTGATGAACGCATCCGGCAGAAATCCCGCGTCGCGATAGGTCGTTACACTCACCACCGGTCCATGACGGCGCTTGGAGAGCTTGGTTCCATCGGGTGCCACGAGCAAAGGCAGGTGAGCAAACTGCGGCGGGGTGTAGCCTGCGGCCTCAAAGATCAGCACGTGTTTGAACGTGTTGGAAAGATGATCCTGGCCGCGAATGATGTGGCTGATGCGCAGATCGGCGTCGTCCGCGCATGAGGCCAGATGATAAGTTGGCATGCCATCGGAGCGCAGCAACGCGAAATCCTCGATGTCTGCTCCGGCCTTCACCTGTTCGCCGTACACCGCGTCGGTGAAGCGGACTACCTGTCCGTCGCGTGGCACCCGGAAACGCAGTGCGAATGTGTCACCCGCCGCAGCGCGACGGTCGCTCTCCTCACGAGACATCTCGCGCATACCCGGATTGAAAAGCCACGTCCCCTGTGCACCCGATTTTTCGCTGTCCCCCGTGTGTGCTGGGGTGAAGTCGCGGTAGGCAAGACCTTTCTGAAAGATAGCTTCGGCTAGCTGGCGGTGCAGCGTCCCACGGTCGGATTGCTTATATTCCTCGTCCCAGCCGAGCCCCAGCCACTTCAAACCTTCGAAAATCGAATGGACCGATGCATCGGTGTTCCGCTCGACATCGGTGTCATCGAGTCGCAGGATCATGGTCCCGCGATTCCGCCGGGCGTACAACCAGTTGAAAATGAAGGTGCGCGCACTGCCCACGTGGAGGAAGCCGGTGGGTGAGGGCGCAAAACGCACGCGGAGTTGGCCTTGGGAGGAAGCGTTCAAAACTTCGGACATGGTCAAACTCTGGATGGTACGGGCGCTGGAAACGATCGTCAAGCTGTGTAAAGCTCGCTCATTCCGTCCAACCCCATGACCCCAAAACAAATCGAAAGCGGGCACTGTACTTAAATTCTATTGAGTTCGATCACTCCAGTATGACACCATTAAGGCAACACTGTTTCCCCCCGAAAGCGAGCCGGCGACTCTGGCCAGTTGTAAAACGCCGACCCTATGAATAGTGTCGTTATCACAACCGCGGTCGTTCCCGGGTTCGTATCGGTTCTGCTGTTTCTCGTCTTCACGTACCTCCACGAGCAGAGCCGGCAGCCGTATTTCCGCGCGTGGCAGTTGGCGTGGGCGGCCTATTCTCTGCACTACGTTCTCGATACCTTCCCGTCGTCTTCCGTCGCTTTTTTCATCAGCCAACTGTTCCTGGTGACGATGGCGCTGTGCATCTTCGTCTCGACGCGCCTGATGAGGGGCCCTTCGCAGTTCCGCTGGTACGACGCGGCGGTGGGAGCGGGTGGCGTGATTCTTGCGCTCCTCACCCTGCGCGGACACATCGTCTACGGCGTATTCCGTCCTGACGTACAGCCGGCGATTCAGTTGGGGATCGGCCTGGCCGCGATTCTGCTGTACTCCTCCGCGGTGTTTTATGTAAATGGCCACAAGCGCGGGTCGCTCGCCTTCCAGGTGCTCGCCTTTGCCCTGGCACTGTGGGGCGTACTCATGGGCGTGGGCCAGATCCAGAATCCCTGGATGGAAATGTTCGGCAACGCCAGCCGGCTGTTTGGCCCAGTCCCCCAGATGCTGCTGGGCATCGCGATGGTGATGGTGCTCTTTGAGAACCAGCGCAACGCCGTGCAGGAAAACACTCTGGCCCTGTCGACCCTGGGAGCTGATCCGCGGCGGCTGCTTTTCGCCGAGGACCTGGTGCCGAATATGCAGGCAGCTCTTGGACGGCTGCGCAGCGCGCTTCCGATCGACTGCGCCGCGATCGTCATCAGTGAGCGTTGGCACGGCGTGTTGCCTTCGGTCCAGCAGAATTTTCCGGCAGGTTTTTTGGAAGCGCTCGAGTCCAGCGGCGCCGGCGAATACATTTCGGAACTTGCCTACCGGCAGAGCGGCATTTTCACCGCGCATGATGTCGCGGAAATGACTGAGCCGCTTCCGCTCTCGTCACGCGGGACGTTCGCTGAATTCAAGCGGATTCTCACCGAAGCCGGTGTGCGGCATTTGACGGCGGTGAACCTGCAAACCCGCGAGCATAATTTCGGAGTCATCCTCTTTCCGCATGCCGAACGCCGCGCCTTCGGTTCGTCCGGCCCGCGGCTCATGGTGGGATTGGCGCTGCAACTCGGCCTTACCCTCGAGAACTACGTTCTCAGCCACGACGCTTACCGGCGCACGAAGGAATACGAACTGCTGACGGAAATCGGAAAAGCGATCAGCTCGCGACTCGATCAGGACGAAATCCTGCGCACGATCCAAATCGAGTTGGGGCAGATCTTCGACACGAGTCACTTCTACATCGCATTTCAAGAATCGGAAGAAATCCGTTTTGAACTCGAAGTGCGCGATAACCGCGAGCTTCCCAAGCGGAAGCGTGAACTGCGCAACGCGTTTACGGAATATGTCATTCGCTCCGGCGAGCCGCTCCTGATTCGCTCCGAACTTGAGGGTACCCGTCAGCGTTTGGGAATCACGCACATTCCCAAGCGGCCAGCCAAGTGTTTGATCGCCGCTCCGGTTTTCCTGGGGAACAGAGCCACCGGGATCATGGTCGCCATGAATCCCGATCGCGAATACGTCTTCGAGCAGCGCGACCTGGACGTGCTGGTTACAGCCGCAGGGCAAGTTTCGGTGGCGGTGGAGAATGCGCGTCTTTTCGCGGAAGAGCAGCGCCGTTCCCGGCAACTGGCATTCCTGAACAACGTTTCGCGCACCGCAATCTCGAGCGACGATCCGGTCCATATGCTGACCCAGATCGCCGATGAGATCCACAAGAACTTCAGTTTTGATCACATTGGCATCGGCCTGCTTGACAGAGGAACAAAGGAAGTCGAGATCAAGGCCGAGGCTGGGATGACGGCGATTGCTACGGGTAAACGCATTCCGCTTGGAACGGGTATTCTCGGCCGGGTGGCGCGAACCGGCGAACGCGCTTTGGTGCAAAACGCTTTGCCGGGGAACCTGACTGGCATTCTCCCGGATTCGCGCGGAGTTCTGTGCATCCCCATTACTTACGGAGAGTCGCTCCTCGGTGTCCTGAACATCGAGAGCCGCAACGAGAATGCCTTTTCGCCGCAGGATGTCCTGATCCTCAACACGCTTGCCGATTTACTCGCGACCGCGCTGCACAATGCCTTCGTCTTCCAGAAATTGCAACAGCAGTCGATCACCGACGGTTTGACCGGAATCAAGACTCGCCGATTCTTCTGGGAAGCGTTATCCGCCGAGTGGAAACGCGCGTCCCGTTCCGGACGGCCATTCTCTGTGGTGCTGATCGATCTCGACAAATTCAAAGAAGTCAACGACACGTTGGGCCATTTCGAAGGCGACCTTGTACTGGCTCGCGTAGGCCGCCTGCTCGAACAGAAGTCGCGGCAATCGAACGTCGTAGCGCGGTATGGCGGCGATGAGTTCATCGTGCTGATGCCGGAAACCGGGTCCGAACAGGCGCAGGTGCTCGCCGAACGGCTCCGCCAGTGGCTGGCCAGCGATCCCATGCTCAGCGAGCATCGCGTCACGGCCAGTTTCGGCGTTGCCAGCTTTCCCATGCATGGATTTTCGATTGAAGACATCATCCGCGTCGCTGACGCGGGCATGTATGTTTCCAAGCGCTCAGGGGGGAACCTGGTCTCGACGGCGCAGGAGTTCGTTGAGGGCGAGGACTTCGCCCGCCAGCGCCAGCAGATCTCAGCCTACATCGAAGGGTTCCTGCAACGCGAGCGCACCGGGCCGGAACAGCTGGAAGAACTGACGTCCACACTGCATAAGCTTTGCGGCGGCGAGACTGATTGCAGAGTGCAACTGCTGAAAGAAGCGATTGAGTCGTTGAGCCGGGCGGCCGAGTCACGCGAAATGCATACTGCCGGTCACGGCGACCTCGTAGCCCGCTACACGGAAGTCATGGCCCGCGCGCTCGGCCTTTCCGCGGAGGAAACGGCTGATCTGGTGTATGCCGCGCGTGTTCACGATGTGGGGAAGATCTTCATCTCTGAAGCCATCCTCAACAAGGCCGGCCCGCTGAACGATGAGGAGTTCTTTGAGATCAAGATGCATCCTCATATCGGTGCGGAAATTGTGGGGAAGATTCCACACTCCGATATGATGCGGGATGCTATCGAGCACCATCACCAACGCTTCGACGGCTCTGGCTATCCCGACGGGTTGCGTGGCGAGCAAATTCCGCTCTGGGCGCGCATCATCGCCGTCGCGGATGCCTACGCCAATATGGTCACGGAGCAGTCGATCGCGACCGCCCGCACGCCAGATCAGGCTCTCGATGAGCTCTCCAAAATGAGCGGCATGGGCTTTGATGGCATGCTGGTGCGTTTGCTGCTCCGCGGACTCAGAGCAGAGCGTACCTCTTCCAGTCCCGGCGTGTAGCCCCGCGCCTTCCTCAACGTTTGCTATTGGTTTACTGACTTCCCGTCTCCGATCCCTCGCCTCTGGTTTCAGCCGCGTCAAATGCGTTAGCCTGTTCTGCCATGCCGATCCCTCTCTCCCTTGCCGGCAAGGTCGCACTCATCTCAGGCGGTTCACGCGGCATCGGAGCCGCCACGGTCCGTATGTTCACCTCTGCCGACGCCAAGGTCGCTTTCAGCTATCGCAGCGCGCGATCTCAGGCCGAAGCTTTGGCCAAAGAGTGCGGTGGGTCGGACGTCTGTTATCCCGTCGCCTCCGATCTCAACCATCCGGAAGCGGCCCGCTCGTTGGTAGCCGAGACCGCCAAACATTTCGGAAGGATCGACATTCTCGTTGCCAACCATGGGGTGTGGCCCGTTCAGGATGCGCCCATTGAGAAAATGTCAGACGAGCAGTGGCGCACGACTCTTTCCATCAATCTCGACGGTGTTTTCGGTCTGGTTAAGCACACTGTCGCGCAGATGAAATCGCAGCCACGCACGGGTGGACCAGCCGGGCACATTGTGCTGATCAGTTCCACCAGCGGCCAGAGAGGTGAGGCGTACCACTGCGACTATTCGGCGACCAAAGGCGCGCTGATCAGCATGGTGAAAGGTCTCTCGACGGAATTGGCTTCCGCCGGGATCTACGTGAACTGCGTCGCTCCGGGATGGGTGGACACCGATATGAGCGCCGAAGCGATTGCAGATCCCCGGAGTGGTGACGAGATCCTGCGCACCATCCCACTCGGGCGCGTAGGCAAACCAGAAGAAATCGCCGCCCCGGTGCTGTTCTTGTGCACACCGCACGCCAGTTTCATCACCGGGGAAGTTTTCAACGTGAACGGCGGTGCGGTTCTTGCTGGGTAGCGCTGCCTCAGGGCAGCCATTGCGGTCTCTCAGGGCCGTGCGGAGGAGGCAAACCGTGCCTTACAAAATTCACTCCGACCAGCTTGCTTTCCCTGGCGATTGTGCATCCAACCGGAGAAAGGAGCATTCCTGCTGCGAGCGGAAAGTCCACGGAAAACGCTACAATTCTGATTGCGCGATCCATCCCAAACGGAATGAAACAGTTTTTCTCGATGATGGTGTTGGTGTGCTCGACCTGCTGCCCGATCTGGGGACAGGCATCGAACGCCGCCGTGACTCCGCCAAAGGAAGCAAAAACGGCTTCGGCTCCCGCCATCACTTTGGATAAGGAAGCGCTTCAGAACTCTGAAAAAGCAAAAGCTATCATCTTTGACGGTATTAAGGCTCTCGGCGGACAAACGTGGCTTACACTTCGAGACATAGAGCAGCAAGGGCGCGGCTACGGATTCCACCATGGGACGCCAACGGGCGGCGGCGGTCCATTCTGGAGATTCACCGAATTCCCTGATAAAGACAGGTTTGAGTTTAGCAAGGAGCGCGACATCGCCCAAGTCTTCGTCGGGGATAAGGGATACGAGATCACGTACAAGGGCAGTCATCCCGTCGAGCAGAAAGATCTCGAAGACTACCTGCGTCGCCGCAAGTTCTCCCTGGAGCGCATTCTCCGGATTTGGGTCAACGATCCCACAGTGGTGCTCCTGTTCGAGGGGAATGCCATCGCCGCGCAGCATCCCGCGCTTCAAGTCACTCTGGTCAATTCGCAGAACGAAAGCGTCTCGCTGTATTTCGACGCCGACTCTCATCTCCCCATCAAGAAGTCCTTCGAGTGGCGCGATCCGGTCGACAAGCAGAAGAACCTGGAAGAAGAGGTCTATGAAAACTACCGCGCCGTATCCGGCATAATGGCGCCCTACAACGTGACCCGATTCTTCAATGCAGACATGTCGAACCAGCGTTTCCTGAATTCCGTCACCATCAACCAGGGTCTCGATCCAGCCATGTTCGATCCCAACTCCGGTTACAACCCCAACAAGCTCGTCAAGTCCGGAAAGCACTGATCACCCGCGAGTTTGATGCGGCGCAGAATTCTTCGAGTTGGTGGCTTCCAACTTCGAGAAACTGAAGGATAAAGGCATACTGTTTCCCTTCTAGATTCGATTCTTCGCTTCGTCGGAGTTCCTGATCTGTCTTCTAATATCATTATGTATCAGTAACTTACACGAGATCCAACGGAGACCAACGTCGCCGTTCTGGTCAAACGTGTGCCACGGACTGTGGCTTTTTTGCCACATACGGTTTTCTGGACGGCACGATAAACTCTCTCATTCACCCGACCTTTGACCAACGAGCAGACAATTCGCGCGGCTGCGGCCTGCGACGGAATCGGGCTTCATAGCGGAGCCCCGGTGTCGATGCGGATCCTGCCAGCTCCGTCAGGAACAGGAATTGTTTTCCGCCGCATCGATCTAGACGGCTTTGAGATCGAGGCCGTCAGCCGCAACGTCGCCCGTGTCAGCTATGCGACCAGTCTCATGAAAAAGGGCGTGCTCATCTCCACCACTGAGCACGTACTTTCCGCCTTCATCGGTCTCGGCATCGACAATGCCATCGTGGAACTCGACAACCTGGAACTGCCAATACTTGACGGCAGCGCCCACCCCTTCGTCGAGATGATTCGCAGAGTCGGCATTCGCAAGCAGCGGCGTGCCCGGAAGTACCTGAAGATCCGCCGCGAAGTTGAGATGCGCGAAGGCAACAAGTTCATCGCGGTCTATCCCGCTGACTCCTATTCCGTTTCCTACTCCATCAACTTCCCGCACCCGCTGATCGGAAAAGAGACCTTCCAGGTTGAATTAACCAACGGCAGCTATTTGAAGCACATTGCTCCGGCACGGACGTTCGGCTCACGCGAAGATGAGCAGGCCATGCGCAACATGGGTCTAATCCGCGGCGCCTCGCGCGAGAACTGCATTGTGCTAACGCGAGAGGGAATTGAAAACGGCCCGCTGCGTTTTTCGGACGAGTTTGTTCGTCACAAGATCCTTGATCTGGTTGGGGATCTGGCTCTCCTGGGAAAACAGGTCCTGGGTAAGGTAGTCGCGGACCGCGCGGGTCACGCCATGCATACGGCGCTGGTCTCGCGCATCCTGCGCGACAAGACCTTATGGGAGGAAGTGTCGGTTTCTGAAGAGCCCGAAGAGCGCGAAGTTCCCCGGCGCTCAGAGGCCGCGGCCGGATCTTCCTTTCAGTAACAGTGCCGCCCAGCCGATTCTAATCTGCCGGTTCGCAGGGTGGCTCGCCGGAATCGCTGGCATCATTCGGACGCTGCTGTAAAAGCCTCTGCAACTCAGCTCGCGTCTGATCGATCATTGCCGCGGCAAACTTCCGCGCCGACTCCTGCCGTTCCTTCGACAATTCCTTCACCCGCATATTCAGAAGAGGGATGTCTTGCTCGAACCAGCGCAGCGTCTTTTGGACTTTGGAAATGCGAAATTCATTCGTCATCCGAGATCTCCCAATCCATCAGCTTGACCAAGCCGGGATAGAGAGCACAAGTCACAATTGGGGTTCTCCCTCATGCGCTGAGCGTTTTTGGATTATGAAGCAGGATTTGCTGAGGCTTACTGGAGAGAACCCGACTCGGCCATGCGGTCCCTGGAGCCTGGGAATTCCTGTTCCATGCGGTCATCCAGCCATTCTTCCAGCTGGGCCTGAGCTGTTTTTGGCATGCTGTGAAAACGGAGTCCGGCTAATCCCTTGAAATCAGCCCAGGCGACCTCGGCTTCGACGTCGATCTTTATGCTGCTTTCGGGCAGCGCAAACTTGAGGTGTGGCGTGGCGCCCTTAGGCAACGCCTCGCGCAACAGAATCGCAATGCCACCTTCACTGATGTTCGTGCTTGCGGCGGTGAGGATCTTTCCCTCAAGCACGACCTGCACTTCCATCTTGACCGGTTGCCGGAAATAGCGGCGCCGCTCCTTCAACATGAAATTCAGCGCGGCATGGAAGCAGCGCGATGCGTTTAAGCTGCTGATAGGCTTCTGCAGGACAAAATTCGCACCCATCCCGAACGCATCTTGCGTGGTGGTGCGCTTCCCGTTCAGAATCGCGAATGCAACGGAGTTCTTGTTGCTGGGAGTATTTCTAAGGCCCTGCATCAGCGCCAGGCCGCCCGTCAGATCGTCACAGTCAACAATTACCGCATCAAATTTGTCGGAAATCAGGATGTCGGAGCCCGACCGCGCATCCTGGCAAACCTCAACGTCGATGGACAGCTTTTCCAGCGTGGGGCGGATCACCCGCACCAGCTCCGGGTCTTTGCTCAGGAGGAGTGACTCCAACGTCATGCTTGCGATTCTACGGAACACATCCTTCCTCCGATAGTGACCAAGGTCCTTGGTCCTCGGTCCGCATACCCTGTGATGGTTTAATTTCTATACGGCACGGCAGCCGAGTTTGTGTGCACACTCTTCCTCAGAGTACAAAAGAGTATCCGGATGTGAAATGCCCGATATCGCCTATCTTTCGCTCGGATCGAATCTTGGGAACCGTGAGCAGAATCTGACGGAGGCCATCCAACAGTTGGAATCCATCGGAGCCGTACGATCGGTGTCGTCGCTGTATGAAACCGAGCCGGTCGAGTTCAACGATCAGCCCGAATTCTTGAACTGCGCAGTTGGGATAGAGACAACTGCCCTTCCTGAGGAACTCATGAGGCAATTGCTTGAGATTGAGCAAGCGATGGGGAGAAAGCGGGTCCAGAAAAAGGGCCCACGCCTGATTGATCTGGACATTCTGCTGTTCGGAGACCGGGTCGTGAATACCCCTGAACTGACAATTCCTCACCCTGCGATGCATCAGCGCCGTTTTGTGCTGGAGCCGCTCGCTGAGATCACGCCAGCCGCAAGACATCCCGTGTTGAAAAAGACAACAAAAGAGATGCTTCGGGAACTGCCGCCAGGCCAAGCCGTTCGCCGTATCGGATCCATCTCTCTCGGTTGACCGCTTCTCAACGACCAGCAAGCCTTTACGGAAGAATGATCCGGCTGCCTGCTTCCTGAGGTGTAACCACCGCCGATTCTTTCTCGGGAAACTGGGCAAACAGAAACTCTACAAAGGCCCGCGACTTGGGACGCCCCGACGTCCGTCCGTGTGCCAACCGCAATAGAAAGACCAACGCTTTCAGCAACTCGGAATCCCGCAGAGTGGAGTAGCCCATATGCTTTTGCTCCGCTTCGCGGTACTCCTTGATCATGGTGTCCACCTCGATGACTACCCGCCGCTGAGATTCGCTGGTCAGGGGCTGCTCATAATGGAGGCCTGAATTCACGCGGCGTTCGTAGGCTTTCGCCAGCATCGAGAGCGCGGTTATCAAATCCTGATCGTGCAGGCTGCGGTCGGCCCTGACCGATTTGGCGAGCGCATAGGTCAGACCCATGAGAAGGTGTTCTTTCTCGTACATGAACTGGTCAGAGACTTCGATC
>Ga0209698_10005809_pt1 | contig 13233 bp, 10 predicted proteins | sample LitLauG_LLR_2012_FD_187203 | JGI IMG/M metagenome (GOLD analysis project Ga0209698, IMG submission 187203) | Freshwater sediment microbial communities from Pennsylvania, USA - Little Laurel Run_MetaG_LLR_2012 (SPAdes) (version 2) | ecosystem: Environmental > Aquatic > Freshwater > Creek >... | reverse complement strand
CGGTGGACCCCGTCCTGGGAGAGGTCGACCGATGAGTCACTTTCGCGCCGACATCCGCCAACGCGCCGAGGAACTCGTCGCCCTCTACCCCCGCAAGCGCTCCGCCATGTTGCCGCTGCTGCACCTGGCCCAGGAGCAAGACGGCTACCTGAGCGACGAGGGCATCGCCGAGGTCGCCGCGCTCACCGGCACCACGCCGGCCGACGTGCGCGGCACCGCGTCCTTCTACGACATGTACCACCTCGAGCCGGTCGGCAAGTACGTGGTGGGCGTGTGCACCAACATCGCCTGTCTCCTGGCCGGTGGCGAGGAACTGCTCGAGCACGCCAGCACGACGCTGGGCTGCGCCGTGGGCGCCACCTCGGGCGACGGCCTCTTCACGCTCGAAGAGACCGAGTGCCTGGCCGACTGCAACCTCGCGCCCTGTGTGCAGGTCAATCACCGCTACGTGCGCACCACGACCCCGGCGACCTTCGACGCCATGGTCGAGGACCTGCGTGAGGGCCGTCTCGACCACGACGTGCCCAGCCACGGGACGCTCATTCGCGTCAAGCGCCAGGGCGGGCTGCGCGTGAGCAAGGAAGAAGTGGCCGCCGAGCGCGCCGTCGCACTCGCGGCGCGCACCGCGCGCGCCGAGGCCGCCGCTGCCGCCGCCGCGGCGAGCGCCGAGGGGAACAAGTGATGGCCACCCTCGACGCGCCCGCGATCGTCTCCTCGCGTCGCGACTACGCCGACTCCTACACCCTGAGCCGCTACCTCGAGACCGGCGGCTACGACGGCCTGCGCAAGGCGCTGACGATGTTCCCCGAGGACGTCGCCGCCGAGGTCGACAAGGCGTCGCTGCTGGGTCGCGGTGGCGCGGGCTTCCCCGCCGGGCGCAAGTGGTCCATGCTGCGCCGCGCGCCGATCTCGTACCTGGTGGTGAACGGCGACGAGTCCGAGCCGGCCACCTTCAAGGACCACTACCTCGTCGAGCGCGATCCGCACCAACTGGTCGAGGGCGTCATCATCGCGGCCTACGCCCTGCAGGTCAGCCAGGTCTTCATCTTCTTGCGCGGTGAGTTCGCCCTCGGACTCGAGCGCGTGCAACAGGCCCTCAACGACGCCTACGCGCACGGTGCGCTCGGACAGAAGATCTTCGGATCGGATTTCTCCCTCGACGTGGTGGTGCACCCGGGTGCGGGCGCCTACATCTGCGGCGAGGAGACCTCCCTGCTCGAGGCCCTCGAGGGCAAGCGCGGCTTCCCGCGCATCAAGCCGCCCTTCTTCCCCGCGGTCACCGGCCTCTACGGTGAGCCGACGGTGGTGAACAACGTCGAGACCATGTCGAACCTGCCGTGGATCATCACCCACGGTGGTGCGGCCTTCGCCGCCCTGGGCGCGGGCCGCTCGACGGGCACCCGCTTGTTCGCCCTCGCCGGCAACGTGAAGAATCCCGGGGTCTACGAGCTCGAGATGGTCAAGAACACGTTTCGCGACATCATCTTCGACCCCGCCCTGGGCGGCGGTCTCGCCGAGGGGCGCACCCTCAAGGCCTTCATCCCCGGCGGGGTGTCCGCGCCCTGGTTCGGCCCGGACCAGCTCGACACGCCGCTCGGCCAGGACGAGGTCGGCGCCCTGGGTTCGATGCTCGGCTCGGGATCGATCGTCGTGATGGACGACGCGAGTTGCCTCGTGCGCGCCACCTGGCGCATCACGAAGTTCTTCTCGCGCGAGTCCTGTGGACAGTGCACCCCGTGCCGCGAGGGATCGGGCTGGATCGAGCGCGCGATGTACCGACTCGAGCACGGCGGCGGCCGCTTGGAGGACCTCGACCTGCTGCTCGACCTGTGCGACAACATCGCCCCGGGTCTGAGCTGGCCGCCCCAGCAGACCACCATCTGCGTGCTGGGCCCCTCCATCCCTTCCTCGGTCCACTCCGCGCTGAGCATGTTCCGCGACGACTTCGTGGCCCACGTGAACCACGGAGGTTGCCCCCATGACTGACGTCATCCGCACCCACGTCAACATCACCGTTGACGGACGGCCGGTCGAGGCGCAGCCCGGCGAGTTGTTGATCGAGGCCGCCGAGCGCGCGGGCTCCTACATCCCTCGTTTTTGCTATCACCCGCGCATGGAGCCCGTCGGCGTGTGTCGCATGTGCCTCGTCGAGGTGGACGGTCCGCGCGGCGCCACGCTGCAGCCGGCGTGCTACCTCAAGGTCTCTGAGGGCATGAGCGTCACCACTGATTCGGACAAGGTGAAGAAGGCCCAGGACGGGGTCCTCGAGTTCCTCCTGGCGAACCATCCCCTCGACTGCCCGGTCTGCGACAAGGGTGGCGAGTGCCCCCTGCAGGACCAGACCCTGGCGCACGGCTCGGGCGAGACCCGTTTCGTCGAGGAGAAGCGCCACTTCGTCAAGCCCATCGAGATCGGTGAGTTGGTGCTGCTCGACCGCGAACGCTGCATCCAGTGCTCACGCTGCACCCGCTTCGCCAGTGAGGTGGCCGGCGAGGCCCAGATCGCCTTCGCCGGACGCGGGGACCTCATCGAGGTCGCCACGTCGCCCACCCAGCCCTTCGATTCGGTCTTCTCGGGCAACACCGTGCAGATCTGTCCGGTGGGTGCGCTCACCGCCAAGCCCTACCGCTTCAGCGCGCGCCCCTGGGACCTCGAACAGGTCGAGAGCACGTGCACGACGTGCGCGGTCGGATGTCGCGTCGCCGTGCAGTCCTCGGGCAATCGGTTGACCCGGGTGCTGGGCGTGGATTCCGAACCGGTCAATCACGGCTGGCTCTGTGACAAGGGACGCTTCACCCTCGACGCGATCGACGGTCACGAGGGCGCCACCGACGTGCTCTCGGCCGCCACGCGCATCACCGAGCCGATGGTGCGACACGACGGACAACTCACCGCCGTCTCGTGGGGCGTGGCGCTGGCGCACGCCGCGCGACTCTTGCGCGAGGCCGGTGACGCTGACGCGATCGGCGCGATCGGCGGCGCGGCCCTGACCAACGAAGGGGCCTACGCCTGGGAGCGCTTCTTACGCGGGGCGATCGGGACCGAGCACCTCGACGCGCAATTCGGTGACGGACTCGACCCCGTGTTGTTGCAGGCACTGCCTCTGGCGACCATCGACGACGCGGCGCACGCGCCCGTCGTGCTCACGATGACTGGCGACCTGCGCGAGGAACTGCCCGTGCTCTTCCTTCGCCTGCGCGAGAGCTTCGCGCACCACCAGCGGGCATTGATCGAACTCGCGAGCGCGCCCAGTGCGCTGCGCTCGCTCGCGCGCTACGCCCTCGACGTGCGGCCCGGCGAGACCCCGGTGATCGCCCAGGCGTTGATCTCGGGCCACCTGCCGGTGGGCACCCTGGTCTCTGACGCCGCACTGAACGGTGCGCGCAAACTGCTGGGCGACGGCTCGGGCGTGGTCATCGTGGTGGGTCGCGCGAACCTCGCCGAGGACCAGCGGCTCGTCGACGAGGCCATTCTCACGCTGGCCCAGGGTCTGCCCCAGGCCAAGTTCCTGGTGGCGCTGCGTCGATCGAACGTGCGCGGGGCCCTCGACATGGGACTGAGTCCTCGTCTGCGCCCGGGACGCGGCGTCGATGCGTCGGTCGCGGGTCGCGACACCCCCGCCCAACTGCGCGCGATGGCCGACGGCACGCAGCGCGCGACGGTGGTGCTCGGTGGCTGTCTGCTGGGCAACGTCGTCGATCAGGAGCTCGCCACCGCGGCGCTGTCGGCGTCGAGCGTCATCGCGGTCACGGGACACGGCGGAGCCAGCCTGGCGTACGCCGACGTCGTCTTGCCCGCCACGGTCGCCTACGAACGCGTCGGGACGGTCACCAACCTCGAAGGCCGCGTCACCGCCGTCGCGGCGAAGATCGGCGCGCCGGGTTCGGCATGGTCCGACGTGGCCATCGCCTCAGAACTCGCGATCGAGTGGGGCCAGGACCTCGGGCTCGGCTCGGTCGAACTCTGCGCCAAGGCCATCGAAGAGACCACCGGGTACGCCGCGCTGTCGGTCCTGCAGGACCAGGCCTTCGACGGCGTGGTGATGGGTCTTGACGTGACGCCCGTCGCGCGTCACGCCATGGACCCCATGGCCTTCCCGGGCATCCGCTCGACCAAGACCGCCGGACTCGGCGAGTCCACGGGCTCGACGGTGCTGCTCGATGCCGCCACCAGCGCCTCGACGGTGGGTGCGACGTTCGCCGACGTGCACGTGGCCAAGGTGGACGTGCCCCTGGCCGACGCGTACGCGCTGCGCCTGGTGCTCGCGCGACGTCTCTACGACCGCGGCATCGCCATGCAGGGATCGCCCGCGTTGAGCGCACTGATCGAGCCCACCACGCTGATGGTGCACCCGCGCGACCTCGACCACCTCGGTCTGGCGAGTGGCGCGCGCGTGATGGTCCGTGCGGCCGGCGCGGACTTCGAGATCGGCGTCGTGACCGACGAGACGGTGGTGCGCGGTACCTGCGTGGCACCGGTGGGCACCCTGGATGAGAACGGGGTCAACGTCGTGGCCCCGATGATCGACACCTCGAGCCCGGTCACGCAAGTGCGGCTGGAGACGCGATGACACTCGCGACGGTCGACCCGCTCTTCAGCGACGGACTGCACGTCACCGTCGCGATCTTGATCATCGTCCTGGTGAAGGTCCTCGTCGGCTTCGCCGTCATCATGGGCGCGGTAACGATGATGATCTGGTTCGAGCGCAAGGCGATCTCGGACATGCAGAGCCGGATCGGACCCCAGCGGTGGGGACCCTTCGGGCTTCTTCAGACCCTCGCCGACGGCATCAAGCTCTTCGCCAAGGAGGACCTGATGCCGGCCGAGGCCGACCGCTTCGTCTTCAAACTCGCGCCCTACCTGGTGTTGGTGCCCGCGTTGATCACCTTCTCGGTGATCCCCGTGGGCGGCACGGTCACGGTCGCCGGGCACGTCATCGAATTGCAGATCGCCAATCCGCCCATGGGCATCTTGGTGATGCTCGCGATGTCGGGCATCTCGGTCTACGGCATCATGCTCGCCGGCTGGGCCTCGGGTTCGAAGTACCCCCTGCTGTCCTCGGTGCGCGCCAGCGCGCAGATGATCTCCTACGAGGCGGCGCTGGGCATGACGATCGTCACGGTCGCGCTGATCTCGGGGTCGCTCTCGACCCACGACATCGTGGCCAGCCAGGGCGGAGCCATCTGGCACTGGAACCTCATCCGCCTGGGTGTCGTGCCCTTCATCGTCTTCGTGATCGCCATCACCGCTGAACTAGGACGTCCGCCCTTCGACGTCGTCGAGGCCGAGAGCGAGCTGGTCGGTGGTTTCCACACCGAGTACTCCTCGATCCGCTTCGCCCTGTTCTTCATGGCCGAATTCATGAACACCCTGACGATGTCGGCGCTCATCGTCACCTTGTTCCTCGGCGGACCGGCGGGCTGGGTCCCGAACATCGCGCACGTGCGCTGGGTGTTCCCGATCCTGTGGTTCCTCGCCAAGACGACCGGCTTCGCCTTCTCCTACATCTGGTTCCGCGCCGCGCTGCCGCGTTTTCGCTACGACCAGGTCATGGAATTGGGCTGGAAGCGCCTCATCCCGCTCTCGCTGGGTTGGATGTTGATCATCGCGGGATTCCTCATCAAGCCCGCCGACGGTTTCGCCATGGCGGCCGTCGTGATCCTGGCCTGGACGCTGCTGAGTCGCGCCTTCGAACTCGGTGAGCAGCGCGGCAGCGGTCCGGGCGCGTTGATCCCCGCGGTGGGCGAGCGACCTTTGCCCGGTGAGGTCATCCGCGCGGTCTCTGACGCGTTGGACGATCTCGACGACGGTGAGGGGGCGTGATGGCCGGTTGGACGGACTTCTTCGGCGGCTTCAAGTTGACCCTCGCGCACATCGCCAAGCCGCGGGTCACGAACTCGTACCCCAAGGTGAAGCGGCCCAAGCAGCCGCGCCAGCACGGGCGTCACGTCTTGAACCGCTACGAGGACGGCATGGAGAAGTGCATCGGGTGCGAGCTGTGCGCCGGCGTGTGCCCGGTGAACTGCATCTACGTGCGCGGACTCGACAACCCGGCCGACCACCCGGTCTCGCCGGGTGAGCGCTACGGCTACATCTACGAGATCAACTACCTGCGCTGCATCCACTGCGACCTGTGCGTCGAGGCGTGCCCGACCCAGGCCATCACCGAATCGAAGATGTTCGAGTTCTCCTTCACCAACCGTGCCGACGCGATCTACACCAAGAAGCAACTGCTCGTCGACGACGAGGGCTACCCCCAGCGCCTGCCCTGGGAGGACTGGCGCGAGGGAGAGGCCGCGATGACCGGCGGCTGGATGCGCGCGACGTCGCCGGCGGGCGACGCGTCCTTCGAGGGCGTGGCCCAGTGGAGCGCCGACTTGGGCGAGGGCGTGCGCGCGGCCGAGGGCGGCCAGAGCGAGAATCGCGACGACGAGGCCACCGGGTCCAAGCAGATCCGCGACGTGTTCTCTCGCCACCTGCAGCCCGACGACGTGCCCCTAGACCAACGTGGTCTGCAAGGATTGCTCAAGACCATCGAGCAAAAGCGACCTCGTCGCGCGCCCAAGGGAGAGAGTTGATGTTCGCCACGGCGTACGCCATTCCCGACGTGCTCGTCTTCGCGGCCGCGGCGCTCTGCATCCTGGGTGGCGCCCTCGGCGTCATCGCGATGAAGAACCCGGTGCACTCCGCGTTGAGCCTGATCCTGTGCCTGCTCGGGGTGGCGGTCGCCTTCCTCGAACAGAATGCCGACTTCCTTGCCGCCGTCGAGGTCATCGTCTACGCCGGCGCCATCGTCGTGCTCTTCCTCTTCGTCATCATGTTCCTGGGCGTGGACACCTCCAAGCACCCCCACGTGGAGCCGCTGGTCGGTCAGCGCTGGCTCGCCGCACTCGGGGTGGTCGTGACGGTGGCCGGAGTCATCACCCTCATGGTGAACTCGCACTGGGTGAGCGGTGTCATGTCCACGTCGACCGGTGGCACCGCCCTGGCGACGGGCGCGGATAACGTGACCCAACTGGGCGACTCGGTCTTCACCACCTACCTGCTCGCCTTCGAAGCGACGGCCGGCCTGTTGATCATCGCGGTCGTCGGCGCGGTCCTGCTGGCGCGTCGCGAGCGAACCGCGGACGTCGACGAGATCGAGGTCACCGACATCGAGATCGAGGTCGGCGAGGACGAGGGTCAGTGGTGGATCATCAACCAGGAGTCATCCGAGGAGGTGGAGTCATGACCATCCCGGCCTCGTGGTTCCTCGTACTGGCGGCGCTGCTCTTCGGGGTGGGTGCCTTCGGCGTCCTCACCCGGCGCAGCGCGCTGATCATGTTCATGTGCATCGAATTGATGCTCAACGCGGTGAACCTGACCTTCGTCACCTTCGCGCGCACGCTCTCAGACATCGGCGGACAGACCACGGTGTTCTTCATCATGGTCGTGGCCGCGGCCGAGGTGACGGTGGGGCTGGGCATCGTGGTGGCGGTGTTCCGCCGTCGCGAGTCGACATCGGTCGATGACCTCTCGGAGCTGCAGGGCTGATGTCGCACCTCGCACCGCTCATTCTCGTCCTGCCCCTGGTGGGCTTCATGCTCGTGCTGGTCAACGGTCGCTCGCTCAGTAATCGCCTGGTGGGGCTCATCGCCACCAGCGTGGTGGGGCTGAGCTTCGTGGCGAGCTGCGCGAGCTTCGTGCTGTTGCTGCACGACCGTTCGCGCGAGGTCACCGTCAACCTCTTCACGTGGATCTCGGTGGACACCCTGCACGTGCCCGCCGCCATCTTGATCGATCCGCTCTCGATCACCATGTGCCTCTTCGTCACCGGCATCTCGACGCTGATCCACTGGTACTCGACGGCCTACATGGAGGGTGAGAAGGACTTTCGCAAGTTCTTCCTCTACTTGAACCTCTTCGTGTTCTCGATGCTCACCCTGGTGCTCGCCAACAACCTGGTCCTCACCTTCGTGGGCTGGGAGGGCGTGGGCGTGTGCTCCTACTGGTTGGTGAGCTTCTACTTCGACCGCGAGTCCGCCGCCTCGGCCGGCAAGAAGGCCTTCATCTACAACCGCATCGGCGACATCGGATTGCTGCTGGCGATGTTCTTGCTCTTCGTGCACACCCACACGCTCACCTACCTGGAGATCTTCTCCTCGACCTCGTTGCTCTCCCCGACGATCGCCACGTTGGTGGTGCTCGCGCTGCTGCTCGCCGCGACCGGCAAGAGCGCGCAGATCCCCCTGTTCAACTGGCTGCCCGACGCCATGGAGGGCCCGACCCCGGTGTCGGCGTTGATCCACGCCGCCACCATGGTGACCGCGGGCGTCTACCTGCTGGTGCGCATGTCACCGGTGCTCGCGCTCTCGTCCTCGGGACGCCTGACCATCGCGGTCATCGGCGGCGTGACCGCCTTCGTGGCCGCCACCATCGCCACCGCCCAAAAGGACATCAAGAAGGTGCTCGCCTTCTCCACGGTGTCCCAGATCGGCTACATGGTGCTGGCCGTGGGCGTGGGCGCCTACGGGGCGGCCCTCTTCTTGATGGTGAGTCACGCCTTCTTCAAGGCGCTACTCTTCCTCGGTTCGGGTTCGGTGATCCACTCCCTGGGCGGGGAGCAGGACATGCGAAAGATGGGTGCGCTCGCCAAGTGGCTGCCCCTGACCTTCCCGACGTTCCTCATCGGGTGGCTGACCATCTCGGGCGTGCCCCCCTTCGCGGGCTTCTGGTCCAAGGGCGACGTGTTGACCAACGTCTTCGCCCACAACAAGGTGCTGTGGGCGCTCGGCGTGGTGACGGCCATCTTGACCGCGTACTACATGACCCGTCTGTTCGTCCTGACCTTCCGCGGCACCGAGCGCTTCCGCGAGGTCACCCACCAGCACGACCCGCACGAGTCGCCCCTGGCGATGACCGCGCCGTTGCTCATCCTGGCGGCCTTGAGTGTGCTCGGGGGACTGCTCGACCTGCCCTGGGCCCACGGGTTCTCGCTGACGCACTTCCTGGCCCCGACGTTCGGCTACGTGGCGCCCCTCGGGGCCCAGAGCACCGGGCTGCAGACCGGCTTGGCACTGGTCGACGTCGCCGCGGCGGTCATCGGCCTGTTCGCGGCCTTTTCCATCTGGCGCAGCACCGTGGAGTCGCCGACGTTCGAGAAGCCCTTCTTCGAGCACGTCTGGCACTGGGACGACGCCTACGACACGGTGCTCGGACGCCCGCTCGAGCACCTGGCCCAGGTGTCCAACGACGTCGTGGAGAACCGCGTCATCGACGCCGCGGTGGAGGGTCTCGCCGGATCGGTGCAACGCAGTGGTGAGGGAATTCGCAAACTCCAAGCGGGCATGGTGCGCCAGTACGCCCTGGCCATGGTGCTCGGCGTGACCGTGGTCGTGGTGTATCTCGTGGGACGGGTGGGCTAGCGATGCACTCCTCTCTCTGGCTCAGCGCGCTGATCGTGCTGCCCCTGGTGGGCGCACTGCTCGCGATGCTCGTGCGCAAGTCGCCCGGCGCGTCGTACAACGTGGCGGTCGCGGTGGGCGTCATCGAGGTCGTGGTCTCGGTCATCGTGGCGTTCCTCTACTCGAGTCACGTGTCCAACGCCGGGACGTTCGACTTCGTCAGTCGTCACGTCGTGTCGGCCCCCCTGGGGTTGGCCTACGACGTCGCCCTCGACGGGCTCAGCCTGTTGATGGTCGTTTTAACCGCGCTCGTGCTGCTGCTGTCGCTGCTCGGGGGGCGCGACAAGCGCCGCGAGCCGGCCTTCGTGTCGTGGTTGTTGATCCTCACGGGACTCACCATGGGGTCCTTCGTCGCCCACGACGTGCTCGAGTTCTTCATCTTCTTCGAGCTCACCCTGGTGCCGTGCTACTTCATCATCTCGGGCTGGGGCGGGGCCGAGCGCGCGCGAGCCGCGCTCAAGTTCTTCTTGTACACCTTCACCGCCTCGGCGTTCTTGCTGGTCGGCATCTTGTACATGGGCTTCGCCTACCAGCACCAGCACGCGACCACCGTCTTGACCTTCGCCTACGGCGCACTCTCGGCCACGACCATGTCGCACTCGGTGGCGGTGTGGTTGTTCATCGGTTTCGCGCTGGCCTTCGGGGCCAAGGCACCGATCTGGCCCTTGCACACCTGGTCGCCACTCACCTACGCCGAGGCACCCACCGCCGGTTCCATCGAACTCTCCGCGCTGCTCGCCAAGCTGGGCAGTTACGGTCTGTTGCGTTTCGCCGTCGGACTGCTGCCCCTGGCCCAGGTGAGCGTGCGGCCCTACGTGCTCACCCTGGCGGTGATCGGCATCTTGTACGGCTCGATCCTGGCGTGCGTGGCCACGGACCTGAAGCGCTTCGTCGCGTACTCCTCGCTGGCCCAGATGAGCTTCATCACCCTGGGCGTCATGTCCGGCTCGACCATCGGCGTGACCGGCGCGGTCTTGTTGATGTTCAACCACGGCATCATCACGATTGGCTTCTTCCTCATCATCGGCTTCCTCGAGCGTCGTCGCCAGAGCATCCAGATCGCCGACTTCCGCGGTCTCCAGGGTCCCGCGCCGGTGCTCTCGGCCCTCTTCACGGTCGCGATGCTCGCCTCGATCGGACTACCCGGACTCTCGGGCTTCATCTCGGAGTACCTGATCCTCATCGGCACCTTCACCACGCACGCGTGGTGGAGCGTGGTGGCCGCTCTGGGCGTGCTCGCCTCGGCGGTCTACCTGCTCTGGGCCTACCAGCGGGTCTTCCACGGTCGCGCCGAAGGGGCCAACGCCGAGATCGCCGACGCCTCGAGCGCTGAGCGCTGGGTGCTGGTGCCGGTCATCGTCTTGATCGTGGTGCTCGGGGTGTTCCCCAAGCCGGTGCTCGACCGCATCACGCCCTCGGTGCACAACTTCGTCACCCAGGTGGCGACCGCGGGGGTCTTCAAATGATCGCCGCCACGCTGACGCTGCCCTCGATCCACTACCTGGTGATCCTGCCGCTGCTCATCTTCTTCGGCGCGTCGTTGTTCTTGCTCATCGCCTCGGCGATGTGGCGTCGCACGGTGCCCATGGTCGTCTCGACCAGCGTCACCGTCGTGGCGTCGGTAGCCACCCTCGTGGTCGCCTTCTTCCAGTGGCACTGTCTGGACACGAGCGGCGTCTCGACCACGGTCGCGCACGCGGTGGTGCTCGACGGCTTCTCGGTGGTGGCGACGGCGGTCATCGCCGTCTCGGTGGGTCTGGCCGCCCTGGTGGCCCACGACTGGGCGGTGCGCGAGAACGTGCGCGGTCCCGAGTACCAGATCCTGGCCCTGGCCTCGTCGGCCGGCGCCATCTTGATGACCCAGGCCAATGACCTCATCGTCATCTTCCTCGGCCTCGAGATCCTCTCTCTCGGCCTCTACGTGCTGGTCGCCATCGATCGGCGCAAGGGCGACTCCGTGGAGGCGTCGCTGAAGTACTTCATCCTGGGCGGCTTCGCCTCGGCCATCTTCATCTACGGCGCGGCGCTGCTCTACGGTGCGACGGGCTCGACGAACCTGTCGAGCATCTCGTACTTCCTCGGCTCCAACGTGTTGTTGAAGCCGGGTCTGCTGGTGGCGGGCGGCGCGCTGTTGCTGGTCGGCTTCGCCTTCAAGGTCGCGGCCGTGCCGTTTCACATGTGGTCGCCCGACGTCTACGAGGGTGCGCCCACGCCGGTGACGGGCTTCATGGCCTCCATCGTCAAGGTCGGCGCCTTCGCCGCGCTGATCCGCGTGCTCATCTCGGGACTGGGTACGCAACTGGCGACCTGGCGCCCGATCCTGTGGGTGCTCATCGTGCTCACCACCGTCATCGGTGCCACGCTCGCGGTCCCCCAGCGCAACGCCAAGCGACTCCTGGCGTACTCCTCGATCAACCACGCCGGCTTCATCCTCATCGGCGTCTGGACCGGCACGGCGCGCGGCAGCGCCGCCACGTTGTTCTACCTGGCCACCTACGCGCCCACCGTCGTGGCGACCTTCGCGATCTTGACCGTGATGGGCGGACTCGGTGACGAGCGCCACTCCCTCGAGTCCTACCGCGGTCTGGCGCGTCGTCAGCCGTGGCTGGGCGCGTCGCTCGCCGTGTTGTTGTTGTCCCAACTGGGCGCACCGCTGACGGCCGGCTTCTACGCCAAGTACTCGGTGCTGGCCGCGGCCATCGACGCCAACGGCGTGGCCCTCGCGCTGATCGCCCTGTTGAGCGCGGCGATCGCCGCCTCGTTCTACTTGCGTTGGACGGTCGTCCTCTACGCCGAACCCGACGACGAGCTCGACGCCGCGCGGGTCGTGGTGCCTCGCGCGACCGCCCTGGTGATCGGTGCGGGCGTCGTCATGACGCTGCTCTTCGGCGTGTGGCCCGGTCCGTTGGTGACCCTGGCCCAGCACGCCACGCTCTACTTCCTTCCGTGAGCCGCGTCGCGCTCGCCACCTCACGTTTCGCCCTGCCCGGCGCCGCGCCCTCACTGATGAGCCACGAGGACGTCGACTCGCCGCTCATAATCGACGAGCTCGCGCGCCGCGGGGTCGCGGCGACCCTCGAGGTGTGGGACGACGAGTCCGTCGATTGGGAGTCCTATGACCTCGTCGTGGTGCGCTCCACCTGGGGCTACGCCGAGAAGTACGAAGAGTTCCTCGCGTGGGCCCACGCGCGCGCCAACCTCATTAACCCCTACGACGTGATCGAGTACTCCTCGGACAAGCACTACCTGGGGGACCTGGCGAGCCAGGGCTTCGCGGTCATCGATACCTCGTACTGCGAGGTGAGCCAGACCCCGGTGTTCCCCGACGGCGTCATCGTGGTCAAGCCCGCCGTCGGCGCCGGCTCGATCGACGCGGCCCGGTTCGACGCCCACGAACACGACGCCGCGGCCCAGCACGTGGCTGATCTGCACGCGTCGGGTCGCTGCGCCGTCATCCAGCCGTACGTGGCGAGTATCGATGTTCACGGCGAGACCGCACTGATCTTCTTCGACGGACAGTTCTCTCACGCGATGACCAAGCGTCCCCACTTGAACGTTCCTCCGGAGGATCGAGATGGAGACTTCCGCAGCCGCCAGATGTCGCTCGCCGCGGCGATGCCCGACGCCATCGACGTCGCCACGAATCTCCTGACGGGTCGCTTCAGCAACCTCGCCTACGGGCGAGTGGACGTGGTGTCGACGCCCGAAGGCTGGCAACTCATGGAACTCGAGCTGGTGGAACCCGCGCTGTATCTCACGTACGACGAAAGGGCGGCCTCGCGAGCGGCCA
>Ga0209698_10005808_pt1 | contig 13233 bp, 10 predicted proteins | sample LitLauG_LLR_2012_FD_187203 | JGI IMG/M metagenome (GOLD analysis project Ga0209698, IMG submission 187203) | Freshwater sediment microbial communities from Pennsylvania, USA - Little Laurel Run_MetaG_LLR_2012 (SPAdes) (version 2) | ecosystem: Environmental > Aquatic > Freshwater > Creek >... | reverse complement strand
GCCAAGCACGGCATGGTCGCCGCTGGCTACGAGCCGACCCACGGCGCGCACGCGCGCACGCACCAGTTCGCGGTGGTCCACGTGCTCGGGCCGTCGCTCGACGTCTACTCGTGTCCGCTCGCGATGACCGACGGTGCGGCGCGCACGCTGCTCGCGAGCGGCAACCGCGCGCTGATCGACCACGCGGTGCCGCGGCTGACCTCGCGCGATCCGGCGCGCGCGTGGACGAGCGGGCAGTGGATGACCGAGCGCACCGGCGGTTCGGACGTGTCGACGACCGAGACGGTCGCCAAGCGCGATGGGGATGCCTGGCGGCTGTACGGCACCAAGTGGTTCACGTCGGCGACAACGTCGGAGATGGCGCTCACGCTCGCGCGTCCCGACGGCAACGGCCCGGGCAGCCGCGGGCTCGCGCTGTTCTACCTCGAGCTGCGCGACGAGCGCGGCCGGCTGCGCGGCATCGAGGTGAATCGATTGAAGGACAAGCTCGGCACGCGCAAGGTGCCGACGGCGGAGCTCACGCTCGCAGGCGCGCCGGCGACGATGGTCGGCGCGGATAGCGACGGCGTTCGCCAGATCACGCCGATGTTGTCGATCACGCGCACGTGGAACGCGGTGAGCGCGGTCTCGGCGATGCGACGGGGCTTGGCGCTCGCGCGGGACTTCGCGCGGCGACGGACCGCGTTTGGCGCGTTGCTCGTCGACAAACCGCTACACACCGACACGCTCGCGATGGCCGAGGCCGAGTACGCGGGCGCGTTCTGCCTCGCGTTCCGCAGCGCGGCGCTGATCGGCGCGCTCGAGCACGGCGCGAGCGAGCACGACGAGCGGCTGTCACGCGCGCTCGTGCCGATCGCGAAGTTGACCACCGGTAAGCAGGCCGTGGCGGTCACGTCCGAGGCGATCGAAGCGTGCGGCGGCGCGGGCTACGTGGAGGACACCGGGCTGCCGCGCGTGCTCGCGGACGCGCACGTGCTGCCGATCTGGGAGGGTACGACCAACGTGCTGTCGCTCGACACGCTGCGCGCGCTCGGCAAGGGCGGCGCGATCGAAGCCGTCGCGGCGGAGATCGAGAAGTGCTGTGCGTCGGCGACCGACGCGGGACTCGCGGCGCCGGTGCGCGCGGCGAAGGCGGCGCTCGCGCATGCAACCGCGTGGGTCGCCGGTGCGATGACCGACGCGCCGCGGCTCGAAGCGGGCGCGCGGCGGTTCGCGCTCACGCTCGGGCGTGCGCTCGAGCTCGCGCTGCTCGTCGACCACGCGCAGTGGTGCAAGGACCATGGCCACGGCGATCGCGCCGCGGCGGCCGCGCGCCGGTTCGCCGCGAACGGTGTCGATCTCGTCCGTGACGACGAGCCGAGCGTGCAGGCCGACAGCCGCGCGTTGGTGTGACCCCACGAGTCAAGGGATGTCGGAGCTAGCCGCCAAGGCCGAGATGTTCGCGAACCGCGCGGCGAAGAACGCCCGCCACCTCGCGAAGTGGGCGAGGCGCGAAGGCGTGACGTGTTGGCGGGTCTACGATCGCGACATCCCCGAAGTGCCGGTTACCGTCGATCGCTACGGCGACGCGCTGGTGATCAACGACTTCCGGATCGAAGCCGCGGACGACGACTGGCTCGCGGCGATCGCCGAGGCGGCGCGACGCGCGCTCGACGCCAAGGACGTGTTCGCGAAGCAGCGCGAGCGGATGACCGGGCGGCGCGAAGGCCATCAGTACGAGCGGCTCGCGACCGCGGGTGCGTGGCGGACCGTGCGCGAGGGCGGTCACGCGTTTCGCGTCAACCTCAGCGACTACCTCGACACCGGGTTGTTCCTCGATCACCGGATCACGCGCGCGCGCGCGGCCGCCGAGCCGGCGAAGACGATGCTGAACTTGTTCGCGTACACCGGCGCGTTCTCGGTGTACTGCGCCGCCGCGGGGATGGCGACGACGAGCGTGGACCTATCGAAGACGTACCTCGAATGGGCGGGCGAGAACCTCGCGCTGAACCAGCTGCGCGGCGAGCTCGTCCACGCCGACGTCCGCGAGTTCCTCGCCGACGCACGCCGCGCCGGCACGCGCTGGGATCTCGCGGTCGTCGATCCGCCGACGTTCTCCAACTCCAAGCGCATGGACTACGCGTTCGATCTCCAACGCGATCACGCCGCGCTGCTCGCCGACGTCGCCGCCGTGACCAACACGGTGATCTGGTTCTCGACCAACCGCCGCCGGTTCACGCTCGAGGTCGGCGACTCGCTCGGCGAGGTCCGCGACGAGACCCGCGCGACCATCCCGCCGGACTTTCGCGACGCGAAGATCCACCACGCCTTCCGGATCACCCCGCTTTCAACTTGACCAACTTACGGCGTGTAAGTTGTTGATCTGACGTGCCGGCGCTCGTTCAGCTATTGTCGCGCGAGATGAGGGCGCTGGCGGCGAGCGGCGTGGTCTTGGCGGCATGTGCCAGTTCGGGCGCGCCGAGCCGCGCGTCACCTCAGGCGCCGCCGCACTTGGACCCAAGTCAGCTCCGTACGGCGCCGTCCGTCGGCGTGGCTCCGCCGCTGCGCGAACCGTTTCCGTTCGTCACGCCGTTTCGACTGCCGCACACGTTCGAACCCGAGCGCTACCGCGCGCGAATCGCAATCGGTAACGGCCGGTTCGGCGGACACATCGAAATCGACGGCACGCTCTCCGAGAGCGTCGCGCTGATCTGGTTACACGGCGTGAACCTCGTCGTCACGCGTGCCGTGGCGCGGCAAGGCGAGATCGTGGTCCCAGTCGAAGCATCACCGCCGCGCGGAGACGAGTTACTCGGGCTGCGCGTGCAGGCGCCGCTCGCAGCGGGGACGTGGACGATCGAGCTCGACTACACAGGAACCATCTACGACGAGGAGCCCAGAGTCGAGACCGTCCCGGGCGAGCCCTTCAAGCAACCGCCGTGGGCGCTCGGGCTATTTCGCAGGGTGATCGGCGGGCGCACGTACTTCTACACGCAGTCGGAGCCGATCTACGCGCTTCGGATCTTCCCCTGCATCGACGAGCCTGATCGAAAGGTCCCTTGGCAGCTCACGCTCGATGTCGACGCGGACCTGATCGCAGCGAGCAACACACCGATTGAGCACGAGACGTCGTTCGATGCGAAGCACAAGCGCGTCGAGTTCGCGCCCACCGCGCCGCTGCCGAGCTACTTGATCGCCTTCGCGGTAGGCCCGTTCGAGATCGTCAATGCCGGATCCGGTCAGGACGGCACGCCGATCCGCGTGCTGTCGATTCGCGACCACGCGCCCGCGGTTGCAGCGGCAGCGCGCTTGGCACCTCACGTGCTCGATCTCGTGGAGGACTGGGTGGGGGTACCGTTCCGCTACGGCAAGCTCGACCTCGTGACGGTGCCGAACGCGGGCTGGGGTGCGATGGAGAACCCTGGGCTCGTCACGTTCGATCAAGATCTGTTTGAGGACACTGCGGCGTCTTGGGTGATCGCCCACGAGTTCGCCCACCAGTGGTTCGGCAACCTCGTGACGTTGGCTTGGTGGGACGACATCTGGCTAAACGAGAGCTTTGCGGAGCTGGTTGCCAGACAGGTCGAAGAGAAGCTCGATCAACAGGGCGTACGTATCGGCCTCTCGCCATTTAGGAACCCCATGGTGCTTCAGCGCTCGACGCCAGTGCGGCGCAGCGTCAGAAGCGCAAACGCGCTCGACTACCGCACGTTCGCGCCGCATGACGCGATCGGGCGCGGCGCCGATGCCCTTGCGCTTGCTGAGGAGGCTGTGGGAGCTACTCGCTTCCACCAGGCGGTCCGTTCTTATCTGATGGCACACGCCGATCATTCGGTGACCACCGATGATCTCCTCGCGGCGCTAACGGAGGCGGCGGGCAAGCCGCACAGCGATGCCTTTGCCAGGCTACTTGCCGGGCCGATCGCGACCATCGAAGTGCGGTTGTCATGCAAGGGCACGCCGCGGCTGGAGGTGACCAAGACGTCGGCCCCTGCCTATGTGTGCGTCGCGTACGATCGCGACGGCAAGCGTGCGGAGACCTGTGGACAGGTCGAGCGCGCCGGCATGGCCTTGCCATTGCCGTCAGCCTCGTGTCCGACGTGGGTCTTGCCTACGCTGGGCGGCGCGGGGATGTACGAAGTGACCTGGACACCCGAAATTCTTAGCCCGCTTGTCTCGAAGGGTTGGGCGTTCCTCACGCAGCGAGAGAAGCTAGCGCTGTTCGAACAGGTTGCGCTGTTCGGGGCGTCGCGGGATCAGCCCAGTACGTTCCGGATCTATACCCGCCTCTTGGCGGAGCACGTTCCGCTCTCGGTATCCGACGAGACTGGCTATCTTCTCCAGATCGACAAGTACGTACCGGAGGCCCTCCGTGCACGCTTCGAGACCTTGGTGCAAGCGCGGTTCGCCGAAGAGGCTCACAAGACGCTGTCGAACCTCGCAGAGGCGCGCTCGTCGGGTCGAATCATGGCGCTGTATGCGATTGCGTTGGCACCGGACAATGAGACTCGACGGGCTGCGCGCTGGTGGACGCAGTTCGCGCCGAAGGCGATCGCAAACGCGTGGTTCTCGGGACCACTGTGGAAGATCGCAGCGCGGGACAACGTCGCGATGCTCGAGCGCATGTTCGACGAGCTCCCACCCGAGCGCCACACGAAATACCGGCGCCGCCAGCTCGTCCTCGAAACCTTGGCACACGCCGGTGCGCGCACACTTCCCGAACTGTTCCAACGCGAGCCCGAGTTGCTCGACAAGCTGGTCGACTTCGAGCCAATGCTGCTGTTCCGGGACGTCTGCGATCCGCAGGCTCGGTCGTCGCTTGCGGCGCTGTTCGACGGCCGCAAGAACCGCGAGCTGCCGCGCGTGCTGAAGTCGATCGACGAGTGCATCGCTACGCGCAAGCAGCTCGAGCCCGAGCTGCGCAGCTGGCTGAGCTCGCCAGATCTCCGCACGCAGGGCCGAAAATGACCGGCGGTGCGCGTCTATCGCGATGTGTGCAGACTCCGAAGCGCTTCGCGCACGACGTGCTCTAGCGCTGCGGTCGATCCGAGGCGTCTGAGCGCCGTCGTGACAGCGTTGCGTGCACTCCGTCTCGGAAACCGCAGTTGCACGAGCGCTTGCACGGCCTCTGCCTCATGGGGCGAAGAAAAACCCACGTGGGTTTGGATCTTGGCTCCGTAATGCGCCCAGCGCACGGTCAGCGCCGGCGCCTTGATCGTCAGCTTCCCGTCGTGCAGTGCGCGGTGATGACCGTCGCATAGCAACGTCAAGTTGTCTAGGTGATGGGAGCCGCCGTTCCCGCGCGGCACGATGTGATGGATCTCGAGGTGGCGCGATGAGAGGCACCCAGGGACACAGCACTTGCCGCCGTCGCGGCGGAACACCGCCAAGCGCTTCTTCGGCGTGACGTCTTGGGTAGTGCGCGCAGTGGGCGACAGCCGCTCCGCATCGCACTCGGCGCGCGCTCGATCGGCAGCGTCGATCGGTACGCACACGCCAGCGCCTTCCTGTGCCGCCCACTCGCACGACGGGCAGCCCTGCGTCACGACCTGAAACTTTGCGTGCTCCCGCACCACGCCGTCGTCTGGTCCGCCCTCGCTGCCGAGCACGGCGTTGCACATCGCTGCGACCAACGCATCATCATCGAGCATCCCGCCGCGTTCGTCCGCGAGCACCTGTTGGACCTGGCGGATCAACGCGAACGTCGCGGGGCGCACCTCGAAACGCAAGACTCGCGCGCGAGGCTCGGGCGACGGCCGATCCTTGGGCCGGTCGCCGCGATGGTGGTATGCGACCTTCTCCTCGATCTGACGAAGGTTCTTATCGCGCGCGTAGTCGCGCCACTCGGCTTGGGTCGCCGGGGTCGCGACGCGCACGAGCTCACGAACTGCCGAGTACGACAGCTCGCCCAAAGCGAGCGCCTCGGCCAAGTCCGGTAGTTCGTCCAGCGCCAACGCGACTCGCACGCGTTCGCTCGCGGCACGCGGCCCGTAACCAAGAACCTCTTCGAGGTACTCGAGCAACGACGCCTTGCCGAGCTCGCGCCACACCTCGAGGCGCGCGGCGTTGCACAGAAGGCGCGCTTCGTCGGCGTCGAGCCGGCCGCGGCGCTTGGACAGTGCGCGTAGGTCGCGGTCGATGTCTTGCCAGCGATGGCGAGATGCCTGCATCGCCGACTCGCCATCCGCCGCGCTCGCTTCGTTCGTGATGTTCGCTGAGCCGTAGAACATGGTTGCCTCCGATCGAAAGCCACATGTACCACGTGGTTTTCAAGCGCTCTGGCGTGCGCTCTCGTCGACGAATCGAGCGTTCGACGAAGTTTTCGCAGCCGTGCTCGCGAACGACGCGTAGCGCGATGCGGATCGCGTTTGGTGGTCGTCGAGCTCGCGGTTCCGCGACGGCGCGCGCGCGACGGGAAGAAAGCTGTCAAGAGGAAATCGACGTCGTGACATCCGGCGTGTCACGCATCGCCGCGCGCACGAACCGCATCACTGCGTCCGCGGCGACGGTGACGCGCGGCTGATGCTCGGTGAGGGCGCGCTCGATCGCGGTGAGGTCGCTCGCGCTCGGCGCGAGCAGCGGGCGGTGGCCGAGGATGCGCTGCAGCCGCTGCGTGATCGCGGAGGGTTTGCGTAGATCGAACGGCACGCCGTGGCCGCGCAGGCGCGCGCGCAGCACGGCGAACCGCGGCGGCGCGGCGTCGTCGCGCCACGGGATGTCTGCGGCGTCGTGCGCGAGCGCGGCGAGGTAGGCCTCGCCGAAGCCCGCGTCGTCGACCCAGACGCCGTCGAGCAGCAGCTCGACGCCGATGTGCGCGGTCGCGCGGCGCGGGCCGCGCGCGCAACCCAAGCCGGCGAGCCGCTCGTCGAGCTCGCGCATCAGCGCGACGACGGGAGGTGCCGCGTGGAACACGGCGTCGGTCGCGTGGTGAAGCGCGATGCCGCGGCGCAAGGCGTCGGTCGGCGCGGCGTCGGGCTCGTGCGCGATCAGCCGCACGCCGCACATCGTCGCGAAGTCCGGCAGCATCGCGCCGAGCGTCGTGGCCGCCTCGGGCCGCGGATCGACGCTCGCGATCGCCGCATGGCCGAAGAAGTTCACAAGACTTGGTAGCATGCGATCCGTGCACACGTGAGCCTGGTCGTCGGCATCGATCTCGGAACGCAGAGCCTCAAGGCGGTGATCTGCGATCCGGCCGCGGGCTTCGCGGTGCTCGGCGCGCACGCGATCGCGCAGACCACCGCGTATCCGAGCCCGGGCTGCGCCGAGCAAGATCCGCGCGCGTGGGAAGCCGCGCTCGCGCCGGCGATCGCGGGCGCGCTAGCGAACGCGGGACGTACGCCGCGCGACGTCGCCGCGCTCGCGATCACCGGCCAGCTCGACGGCTGCGTCGCCGTCGATCGCCGCGGTGCGCCGCTCGCGCCGGCGCTGATCTGGCAGGACCGCCGCGCGAGCGTGGAGCTCGATGCCGCGCTCGCGACGGCCTCGATGTCTCGGCACGCGCTGTTCGTCCGCACCGGTCAGGTCGCCGATCCGAGCCACCTCGGCGCGAAGGCGCGGTGGTTCGATCAGCATGGCTTCCACGCGGCGCGGTTTCACCTGCCGGTGAGCTACCTCGTCGATCGCTTGACCGGCGCGGCGGTCGTCGACTTCGCGCACGCGTCGACGACGATGCTGCTCGGGCTCGACGAGCAGGCGTGGTCGCCGGTGCTGCTCGATCTGTTCGGGGTCGCGATCGATCGGCTGCCGGCGATCGCCGCGCCAACCGCGCGAGCCGGATCGCTGCACGCGATCGGCGCGGCGCTGACCGGACTTCCGTTCGGTACGCCGGTCGCGGTCGGCACCGGCGACGACTTCGCGACGCCGCTCGGCGCGGGCATCGCGAGCCCAGGCGGCGCGTTCTGCACGCTCGGCACCGCCGAGGTCGTCGGCGGGCTCGCGCGGCAAGCGATCTGCGATCACACCTACCTGCGCGATGCGCGCGATCCGTGGCGCGAGCTCGACGAGCCGATGGTCGAGACGCACCCGTTCCCCGCGGGCGGATTCCTGCTCGAGAATCCGGGGTGGTTGTCGGGCGGCGCCGTCGAGCTCGCGGCGCGCTGGCTCGGCGTCAGCTCGGGATCGGAGCTCGACGCGCTCGCGATGACCTCACCGCCCGGCGCGCGCGGCCTGACCTTCGTCCCACACCTCGCCGGCGCGATGACCCCGCGGTGGCGTCCCGATGCGCGCGGCAGCTTCGTCGGACTGTCGGCGGCACACGAGCGCGGCGATCTCGCGCGCGCCGTGCTCGAGGGGCTGGCGTGCGCGAGCCGCGACGTGATCGAGCGACTCGCGGGTCTCGGCGTGTCGGCGCACGTCGTCCACGTGCTCGGCGGCGGCGGCGCCAGTCGGTTCTGGGTGCAGCTGCGCGCGGATCTTCTCGGTCGGCCGCATCACATCGCGGCACGACGCGATACCGCCGCGGTGGGCGCCGCAATGATCGCCGCCGTCGCCATTGGGGCCGCGACCGATTTGCCGGCGGCTGCGGCCTGCGCGATCGACGAGCCATTCGTCGTCGAGCCGCGCGGCGAGTCGGGTGAGGCATATGACCGCTACCGCGAGGTCGTGGCGCGCGAGCTAGTGCCTCGACCGTGACGTATTGATTGCAGAACGCGGCCAAGCCTGGCCGAGGGCGAGGCGCCGCGACGCCGCGTTACTGGGCGTACCGCAAGGAGTGGCAACGACGCCATCGGTCAGGATCGGCCGCGGATCGCGATCAAGACGTTGCGGTCGAGGCACCTACAGCCTCACGATGATCCGCGCCATCCCTCGAGTCCTGCGCTATCGTTGGATCGCTGTCATGCGATCGGCCGTGGTCGTGATCGTGCTCGTCGTCGCTGCGGTGGCCGCGTGCACGCATACGCCGCCGCCCGCGTGCATCACGGTCGATCTCACGTGCGCACCCGGCTACGTGCCGACCTTCGACAACGTGTACGTCAACACGCTCGCGCCCTCGTGCGGCTCGACCAACAACTCGTGCCACTCGACCGCGGGCCACAACGGCGGCCTGTCGTTCGGCGACGAGACCACCGCGTACAACGATCTGCTGCTGCCAGCGCACCTCGATCCAAAGCGCACGCGCATCGATCCGGGCGACGCAGCGTGCAGCTTGATGATCGTGCGCACGGACTCGCCGGGCGCGGACTATCAGATGCCGCCGGGCGATCCGCTGACCGAGCCCGCGCGTTGCGCGCTGATCCAGTGGGTGCAGGCGGGCGCGGCTGGCCCCGGCAGCGCGGCGCAGTAGCGCTAGCCGACGAGCAGCAGGCAGGTCTCTTTGCTCACGCCGAGCCCACTCGCGATGCCCGCGTAGCGCACGCGCGCGATCGCGAGATCGGAGTTGCCGGGAATCGTCGACACCTCGATCAGCTCGGCGTTCGGCGTCAGGTACGACGTCACGGTCGTGTAGCCGAGCGGTCCGGTGCCGCTGACCGGCTCGACGCGGAGCTGCAACGCGAACTTGCGGATCGGTTGGGCGTCGGCGCCGACGCGCAGCGCACGGCGATGGACGACGCGGGTCGACAGCATCCACGCCTCGGTGGTCGCGCGCATGACCGGTGCGAGCATCGGCATCAGCGTCGCGACGCGTTCGCGGATCGCGGCCTCGTCGACGTCGGCCTCGTACCACGCGCGCATCGGCACGACATGACCGGCGCGCGCGCCCGAAAGATAGAGCCGGTACACGATCGGCACGGCGGCCGAGCGCTGATCGCTCGCGAGCGCGGGCTGTTCGATCACGTACGCGACGTCGGCGTCGCGATCGACGCCGAGGATCTGCATGCGATCGCCGTGCGCGCGCGCGTCCTGCGCGGTGCGCGACGTGCCGAGCAAGAACCCGAGCGAGCCGCGGATCGTCTGCGACGGCGCGTCGCGGTGGAGGTAGGCGTGCGCGACCGCGCGCTGCATGCGACGAGTGCGTGCGAGCGCGACCAGCGCGGCGGAGGTCTTGGCGTCTCGGTTCATGACTGGGCTCTCCACATAAGAACGCGCGAGCCCGCCCGAGGTTGCACGCGACGTGATCGCCGCTACGCCCGGGAATAACGTCGGATCGACCGCGGTTAAGACCTAGATCGGGCGAGTGCGCGTGGCCCAAGCCCGCGCGCCGTCACGGTGTCTTGTACGTGACGGTCGACACCTTGCCCGCCTTGTCCGTGGTGGTCCACGTGCCGGTCCGGCGCCCGGCGGTCAGCGTGCCTTCGACCACGACGCCGTCGACGAGCTGGTGCCACGGGCCGTCGAGCACGCCGTCCTTGTAGGTCGCGGTCAACACGACCGTGCCGTCGGCGGCGAGCTGCGTCCACGTTCCGGTTTTGCGATCCGCGGTGAATTGCCCGCTCACCACGGGCTTGCCGTCGCGCAGCTCGGCGTAGGGCCCTTCGGCCTTGCCGTCCTTGTAGGTCGCTTGCATCACGACCGCGCCGTCGACGTACTTCTTGACCGGCCCGTCGAGTCGGCCGCGGCGAAAGCGCTCTTCGAGCACCGGCACTTCGAGCTCGGTCCACTCCTTCCACGAACCGCTCTTGCGGTCGGCGGAGTAGTGGCCCTCGACGGTGACCTTGCCGGCGCGCTGCGTGAGCTCGAGGTACTTGCCCTCCATCGCGCCTTGGTAGAACTGCGTCTTGGTCGCCGGCTTGTGGTTTGGATAGAACGTCTGCATCACGCCGGTGCCGTCCTTGATGTCGAACCGGCCGAGCTCGTTGCCCGCGCGATCGAGGTAGATGAACTCGCCGTCGGGCTTGCCGTCGGTGTAGCTGCCGCTGAACACCAGCTTGTTCTCGAACCACTCGAACCACGCGCCGGTCTTCTTGCCTTCGGCGTAGTCGCCCTCGCGCTCCTTGTTGTTGCCGCGATCGAACCACGTCCACGTGCCGATCCGCTTGCCGTGTTCGTAGGTGCCTTGCACGCGCGGCACCTTCTTGTCGCGCCAGATCGTGAACGCGCCGTCGAGCTTGCCCTTGGCGTCGTAGTTCTCGTCCTGCGCGAGCTGCCAGAACTGCCAGATCTGGCGCTGGCCGATCCGGACGCCGTTCTTGAACGTCTCCTCGATCCGCATCGTGTTCTTGGCGCCGACCAGGTGCGAGCCGTGGAGGCGGCCGTACTGGTACTCCGCGGCGATCACCTGGATGCCGTCGTGGTCGAACACCTTGAGCGTGCCGTTGAGCGCGCCGGCGCGCAGCGGGCGCTCGCGATAGAGCGGGCCGTCGTCGAACCACCGCTTCTCGGTGCCGGAGCCGGCCTTCATGTCGTACTCGCCGAGCAGCGCGCCCGCCGGCGACAGTTGCTTCCAGTGGCCGGTCTTCTGCCCGGCGGCGTACGTGCCGGTCTCCGCGATCGCGCCGCCGGGGTAGTGGCGCTGCCACGCGCCGTCGAGCTTGCCGTTCGCGTAGCGCCCTTCGATCTCGACCGTCAGATCCGGGAACAGCGAGATGAACGGGCCGTGGCGGACGCCGTCGGGTCGCGCACAGAACCATGTCGGCTCGGGCGCGGGCGCCGCGGTCACCGCGGTGGTCTCGTCGCACGCGAGCTTCGGCAGCGCGGGCGCATCGGCCGGCGGCGCGTCGATCGGGATAGTCTGGACGACCGCGTGACTGGGCGACGGCTCGACGGGAGCGGCGTGGGGCGCGGTAGCTCCGGAGCCACAGCCGATGCTCCACGTCAAGATCGATGCGCACGCGGCGCGACGAACCACGCAGATATTGTGACACGAACGCGCGACCTCGCGCGAACGGCTCTACGATTACGACATGCGCACCAAGATTGTCTTGATCGCGGCCCTCGCGGTCGCCTCGGCGGCGGTGTCCACGGCGCACGCACGGCCGCGCGTGCAGCGCCTACAGAAGCGCTTCGAGTCGAACAAGACGTTCGGCCTCGGCCTCGAGCTCGGCTCGCCGGTCGGCATCAACGGCAAGCTATTCTTGGGTGAGGGCTCCGACCGCGCGGTCGACTTCGGCGTCGGCTACATCTACGACTACTTCAACTTTTACGGCCTCCACATCTACGGCGACTACCTGTTCCATCCGGTCTCGCTGGTCTCGACCGAGGCGTTCGAGCTGCCGTTCTACGTCGGCGTCGGCGGCCGGTATTGGTCGTTCCAGGATCGCGGCGTGGCGCCCTACATCGACGCCTCGGCGCTCGGCTTCCGCGTGCCGCTCGGGCTCTCGTTCGACCTCAACGCGGTGCCGCTCGATATCTTCGTCCAGGTCGTGCCGACGATCGATCTGTTCTTCAACTACCGCCCGCACAACCTCTACATCGATCTCGACGCGTCGGTCGGCTTCCGCTACTGGTTCAACTAGCGACGCCCGTGGCGATGGCGCGGCTTGCCACGCGCGTGCGGTGACGGTGGTCGCCGATCGTGAGCGACGGGCGCATCGCGATCGCCGTGCGGCTTTGGCAGGAGCGGCGCGATCTCTTCCGCCGACAGCTGGCGCCAGCGCCCGAGCGGCAAGTGGCCGAGCTGGATGTGCATGATGCGCACGCGCTGCAGCGCTTCGACGGTGTAGCCGAGCGCCTCGCACATCCGCCGGATCTGGCGGTTGAGCCCTTGCGTGAGGATGATGCCGAACAGCTTGGGGCCGAGCTTGCGCGTCTTGCACGGACGGGTCGTCGCGTCCGAGAGCCGCACGCCCGCCGCCATCTGCGCGAGGAACTCCGGCGTGATCGCGTGATCGACCGCGACCACGTATTCCTTTTCGTGGCGGTGCTCGGCGCGCAGCACCTCGTTGACGATGTCGCCGTCGTTCGTCAGTAGGATCAGCCCTTCGGAGTCCTTGTCGAGCCGGCCGATCGGGAAGATCCGCTCGGGGTGATCGACGAAGTCGATGATGTTGCCTTCGACATGGCGCTCGGTCGTGCACGTGATGCCGACCGGCTTGTTGAGCGCGATGTAGACCGGGCGCGACTTCTTGCGCGCTTCGCCGACGCGGTCGCCGTCGAGCCGGACGTCATCGCCGTCGTTCACCTGCGTGCCGAGCACGGCGGGCTTGCCATTGACGGTGACGCGACCCTCGGCGATCAGCGTGTCCGCTTCGCGCCGCGAGCATGCGCCGCTCTCGCTCAGGTACTTGTTGAGTCGCACGGGGGCTCCGACCGAGCCGACTCTACCGCGCCTGCGACGACATCTCGACCCACAGCGGCACGACCGCGGCCTCTCCGCCGTGGATCGCGATGTCGCTGCGGCGGAGCTCGATCCGGCCGTGGCCGCTGATCGTGTAATAC
>Ga0209698_10005807_pt1 | contig 13239 bp, 19 predicted proteins | sample LitLauG_LLR_2012_FD_187203 | JGI IMG/M metagenome (GOLD analysis project Ga0209698, IMG submission 187203) | Freshwater sediment microbial communities from Pennsylvania, USA - Little Laurel Run_MetaG_LLR_2012 (SPAdes) (version 2) | ecosystem: Environmental > Aquatic > Freshwater > Creek >... | reverse complement strand
ACTTCAACGATTATCCCGATTGTAGTGAAATTAGGGAAAATGCACATGCCTGGCAAAAGCAGATTAACTCCGTTTCTGGGTTCAGCCGATAAGATCGCCGTATTCAACGCCGATGCGGATACCTACAATCGACTGGTCACATTTGCGCAAAAGTGGAAGGATGATTCTACGGTGAAGGAGTTTTTCCATCAGGAATGCAATTTCACCAACAGCCAAATTGCACAGTTTGAAAAGCGGTTGCTAGCGGCAGTGTCCACTTTGGAAAATCGCCACAAAAATGGCTCACTTTTGCTGGACTTGGACCTTGCGGACTACTTTCATCAACCGTAGCATTCATGAAATTCCTCCCTGCACAATACGTTCTCACCTGTGTAATCCTGATTTCTGGCGGCATTCTGGCGAGTAACGCCGCTGATGTGCTCGTGCCCGGAACGTCGGTCGAGATCGCAGGCACACATGGAAAATTCGATTTCATTACGGTGGATGTCGCAGCTCGGAGGCTCTTGGCGGCACATACCGGTAATGGTTCTCTGGATGTCATTGATGCAGACACTCACCAGGTCATCAAAATTGTGTCCACCGGAGCAGCGCAGGATTGTGCAGTGGATGTGAAATCGAAACGCTACCTGGTCAGCGTGAGCAAGCCCCCACAACTGGCTGTGGTCGATTCTGCCAGCCTCTCCGTTATGACAACAATTCCGATGGCAGGTCCGGCCGACCTTCTTGTCAGTGATGGCAGAGGCAATGCATACGTCGGTCATGACGATGCAAGTAACCTTTGGGTAGTCGATACCAATGAAACGAAGGTCGTCACAACGGTTGAGCTTCCTGGTGACAGTCCAGAGGGGTTGGGATTTGATTCACAAGGGATGCGGCTCTTTCAAGCAATGAAGACAGGGAGCTTCGTCGCGGTGGTGGATGTTGCGACCAAGAAAGTGATAGGGAAGTGGCCGACCGCCCCGGCTTCGTCTCCTCATGGAATTGCAATGGTGCCGGAGTTTCACATCATCCTCGTTTCCGGTGGGAATGGAAAACTGGTGATGATGAGCCAAAAGGACGGTAAAGTGTTCGCATCGACAGATATTCCTGAGCGCGTGGATCAAATTGCCTATGATGCCGAACTGCACAGGATCTATTGCGCCAGCGGAACCGGCAAGGTGGCTATCGTCGGTGTAGAAAAGAACAAGCTCACAAAGCTCGGCGTGGTGTCCTCAAATCAAGGATGTCACAGCATTGCCGTCGATGCAAAGACGCACACAGTCTGGATCGCTTATGCCAAAGGAGAGGCCAGCTTCGTTCAACCGTTCACTCCCGCCAATTGAACTCTTGGTTGCCTGATAGAGGCATGGACTTCGTGTTCAAAATATTTGAATTCCTTCGGAGTGCTTCCGTCGAATGCACCATGAAAGCATTCCTACTCACCACGTTTGGCGCTCTCGTGTTTCTCATTCCCAATTCGAAGGCCGTTGCACATGACCGCGATCGTGAATACCGTGAACTTCGCGAGCGTGAATGGCGGGAACACGAATGGCGCGAAAGAGAATACCGGGAACATCATCACCGGATGACCTGGGAAGAAATCCGTGAGTGGGAACGTTGCCATCATCGGGAGTATCGGGGTTTTTGACCGCCGTTTCCGATTGCAGATATACGCAAAGAGTTCCCGGTGAACGTGAACTCTGGCCTTTGGAATATGCCGCCAATTTGAACATTTTGGCATATCTGTCCGTCAAACGGGATGTCATGAATACCCGACGGACATTTAAGAGGCCCCAGAGAACCAGGCGAAAGAATGAGTGGCTCGACGTTATTGCTGCGCTCGATAAGCTTTTGGCCAAGCGGGCTTCATCCGACATACCAATTGCTGACAGGCTTCCAATTAACAACGAATCTGTGAACGCTTTGAACTTTGCGTATGCGGCCACTTTGCGCTACTACACCGGTCTCATCGAAGGAAGGAAGCACGATGTAAGACTCCAGCGGCACATCTCCCGGTTGTGGCAGAAGGCGGGAACACGGATGCGAAAAGATGCTCCCCGTCTTGCATCGCGCCTGAAAGCAAACAATCGTTTCTGGTTGAGTGAGGTTACATGGAGCCAGGAAACGATTCAAAAGGTGTGGGCTCATTTGAATTCCATCCGCACGAGCACCAACATTTTGACGCCGGCTGCCAACGCTCCTCATCGCTGGAGCACATTTTCAACTTCTTGATTGCGAATTAAAGGAAAGAGCCCCAATGAAACCGACGAACGGTTCGCAAGTTTTGATGGCGCATGGTGTTGCCAATGCCTAAATATTTCTTGAAATCCGGCAGATCGAGCCGGAGGTTTTTTGACACAAGGAGGACAAAATGAATTCCACTGCACACGTTGACGAAGAAGTTCACGGCAGGGTGATGGAGGTGAATCTACATGGGAAGCTCGGTCGTGAGGACTACTACCGGTTCATTCCTGACACTGAGAAGATGATAAGGGAGCACGGTCGATTGCGTCTCTTGGTAACGATGCACGACTTTCACGGCTGGGAAGCCAATGCGCTCTGGGAAGACATCAAATGGAATGCCAAACATTTCCACCAAATTGAGCGCATGGCCGTCGTTGGAGAAAGGAACTGGCACAAGTTGATGACCGGGTTCTACAAGCCGTTCACAACCGCTGCCGTGCGTTACTTCACACTAGACCAACTCGACGCTGCCCGCGCATGGATAAATGAGACCATGGAAGAAGACAAATACTCAGAAATGACCATGCCCGAACTCATTGATGCGCAGAAGAAGGTTGTGAGTGATTTCAACAAGAAGGATCAAAGGTCAGCATTTCGACCGGGCGAGCTTTGGGATGGGAGTGAAGTTGACGGCGGAAAGCAACCGTAGGTTGTAAACTAAGTTTCAAACATATTGTGCCAAAAGAGACTTCGGTTCATGGCTTTCTAAACAGCAAGGCATGGATGCGAGCGTTGAATTATCGAGTGGCCAATTGATGATTTGAGTAGCGTGACGGATGTATTGAACCGCTCAATGTTCTTTCGGGCTTTGCGGCAGTGGCCTACTTTGAATTATCAACATGGCACTAACAACACATAAAACGGCGTTGCGGATTCATTTGGAAGAATCCCACAAGGATGCGTCGCGCCATGTAGCGATAAGAAACCAAGGTGCTCCGCCAGTCTCCAGTGTAAGTGCGAGTATACCAATCAACGATGTGCAGATAGCTCCGAATCCGAATACGCCGCCAAGAAGGACAAGAAGCGTGCCGACAATCGGTGCACCAGAAACATGTGGGATACCATCAAGGCTGCCGTGCCGACGAATCAGTAACCACGGGCGGATGAAGGAAAAATAGAAGTTTGCGACGGCGATAAACATAGCCGAAATCATAAATCCGACCGCCGCAAACGGATGTCGTTTCCTACCCGTGAATGCGCCGATGAGTGAACACACAAGCAAAACAACGGGAGAAAAGCAAAGGAAGACGCCGATAGAACGTCGAGACCGCTTTTTGGATTGTTTCTCCGTTCCCATGTTAATTTCACGAGATGTGCGGGAGTATGGGCGCTCTATCAGAATCTGTCGATTCAAAAGCAATTATCATTGACAGAATGTTGGACTCGGCGGTCTCGGCGAAGTTAGACATTTTGCCGTTATTTGTTCAAGAGTGGCTTCCGAATTGCCGGGGCTTAGGGAAAAAGTGCACGTTCCCTTCCTCAGATAGTATTCCGTCACTTCGTAGGCATCATCGCAATTTACAACTTCTCCAAATCACCATTCCACATCTTGGAGGTCTTTACATCGCGCAGCCTTAAGTTCGGGATCTTTTCAGATGGGTCGAGAATCAAATGCACCCGATGATAACGCTCTTTTGCCACCATCACGATTCCCTCGAATTTTCCATTGGTCGCTTTCCATTCCCCAAACCAAGCTTTTTGCAGATGCCTATCATCAAAGTCGCCAGCTTTCGCCTCGACCTGAACAATTATTCGTTGGAGATGAAGTGATTTGCTATCTTTCGGCGTGGCAGTCGAAATAAGGAGGATCTGCACCTCACCCCTGGCGGGTCGATCAAGTATCAACGCCCATTTCGAGTCGGGTGACCAGACGCAATGAAAATCATGTGCGGACTCATCCACTGCCGATTCCGCGGCCCAGAGAAGACTGCCATTATTTGTGAGTGTATAGGCAGCTTTTTGCTCATAGATATTTTCCGCCCTTCGCCAATCGACCAGACGAGAATTGTAGGCTGCCGTATGGTGTATGATGAAGTCTCCATTTGGTGAGAACCATGACTGCTCGATGTCGTCCACATTAGCCAGGCACATTGAATGCAAAGACAAAAGTGCCAGTGAACGGAGGCATTTGTCTAACGTGAGCATAATTGACAGTGAGAAGAATAGAGAGTGACGGAAGAGTGTCAATACAGCATCCAATTGATTCGGCAGAACACTTCATAGAATTCTCCCGCAATCGTTCACAGATCCTTCTAACCACGTTTTGGTTTGCAATAGCGAGCAAAAATGAAAAGAGCCCCGATAGATCCGAAGGCACCATCGAATCTCTCCCCTTCGGTAACAAATCAATGCACCAAACTTTTGAGTTCCTTCACTACCTCGGGCGGTATCGGTTTATCGTGGGTGCGTGGAAGCTCATCGCCATCCTTTCCCATCATCGGTTTGCCGTATTTCGACTCCCATTTGGCGAATGCGGCCGTGAGTTCCTTTGCGCCACCTTCAGCAATGAAGAATTGATCGTGCAATTGACCCCACGTTCCTTTTCCCCCGTTCGCATTTCCCGCTGATTGGGTAAGGTTCCTCATGCCTTCAATCGTATGGCCCACCCAAATGTCATACAGGACGATTTTCGCCTTCTTCGCATTTGTTTCACCGCCATAGTGTTCAATTGATGATGCAATGCCATTGAAGGCCTCCTGTTCGTGCTCTGGACCATTCGGGGCATTGATGGTGCCTACAAGCCGCCATTTTCCACTGGTATGGTCCGTCACGTAAAAGCTCGTGTCCGTTGTCTTCGGTTGGGCTCCCGGCTGCTTCTGCAAGAAGAATTGAAAGGTTTTTCCCTGTCTCCAACTCGTGTCTAGATTCACATGGACTTCGCCGGCTTCTGCTTCGGGATGGGCAGGCTTCACACTCGGGCCATGTTTGACAATCTTCGCCTTCAATTGCGGCGATGTATTCAGAATGGTAAAGACCGTTGTGTGAACATCCTTCTCAAGCAAATGCTGGATGCACGTATACCCGTGATCGAAACTCACGGCGCAATAAGACATTCCTGGCGCACTATCGAGCACAGTGATTTCGCCGTAAAGGCAAGTGGCGTCCTCACGGTCCTCCAAATCCCAATTTAAGGTCTCAGCTTGCCCTTTTACGGTGCTCTGGGCTCCGAACCATGCGGCCAGCGCAAAACACACATGGAGGAGCCGGAACTTCAGAGGATACATTTGAGAAGGCGCAATATTGAATGGCAGATGTGCAGTCAAGCATTACGCAGGGCTCCGCCTTCCCAATATACAAACCGGTCAGACAACAATGCCCATGCTCGAAAGCCACTGCACATGCGCCGGCAGTATGTTTTTTTGTTGTGATGGGCCACAGTATTCAAATCACCCGCAACGACGAACAGTGAGGCTTTAAATTCGTTTCCAGACCCTTCGAGGGCGTTCCTTTTCGTGTGATGAATTGACAAAGCCGAACCGCACTGGCTGCATGCCAAAATGAAACAAAAGCCGCAGCCGCGTTCCCTGATTAAATCAATTCTATTCGGGCTACTGCTTGCCCTCTTTTCAACGGCTGCACCTGCCTTTTCAAAGACACCTGCTGAGATTTCGGCCACCGCACCGACAGAGGATGAAGTGAAGACCGCAGTCAAAGCGGCTTGGGAACGTGCTGGTGGTGGAATGCGGGAAGCCGTCACTGTCGAGATCAAGAGCGTCAAGATTGGCACGGTATCCCGCGAATGGGCCTCGTTCAATGATGTCGGTAGCAAGGGCATGCACATTTGGACCGCAAAAGTTCACTTCATCACCCGAAAGCACTACAACACGCGCACGGTGGCGCATGACTACGACTTTTACATTGATTTTTCGGTTAATACGCTCGGTGAATGGGTGCAGCAAACCAGTTCACAGGCCGGGAGCAAAGACTCACCATTGCCGGATGAGCCTGCTGACGTGAAGAAGAAGTAGCTTCACTGCAACACTGCACTCACTGCAATTGCACCTCATTGCAGTAATTCAGCGGTGCAAGTGAAGTTACTGCAGCAGCAGCATTCTTTAATGCTGCTGCAGTGCTGCACGCATTGCAGGAGGTTTTTTGTACATTGTTAGAAGCAAAATGCGCCGGCGATGAGTTGAACATGCCAGTGGTGTTTATTTTGCCACCACATCATTCTCGCACATTACGGATGGACAACTTCAACCGCTACAATGTCACACTTCATTGTTCAAATCGAGTTCGGCATTTCTGAGTGAAACATTCGAACAACCGAAGGTAAAAGAAAAGCGCCACGATGAATCCGTAGAATAAATCGAAGCGCTGTATATTTCACTTTAAAACTCGAAACGGACATCCCATAAACTGTTCTGTCACAACAGCTATTGTCCTTTCCTTCATGGAAAACGAGACAATGTGACAGCCATCCTCGGACATTCATCGCTACTTGAGTCAATGGCATGAAATCCGCTCTCCTTTTGTCGTGAGAATTCTCGTTGTCGATGATGATATTGCCTTTGTCGAGTTTTTGACCCTCATGATCAAAGACACAGGGCATCAGGTCATTGATGTTGTTACTACAGGTGGGCCGGATGTGCTCGCAGCTTACGACAAGCATCTTCCGGACGCGGCGCTCATTGATTTCGTGATGCCGTCTGAAAATGGCATAAACGCCGCTCGTCAGATTCTCGACAAATATCCAGATGCAAGTGTGGTTATTGTATCGGGGTTGCCTGATATAGAGATGCTCCGGAAAGTTGCAAAAGAAGCTGGGGCATTGGACGCTTTTAAGAAACCGTTTTCTCAAACTGAATTTCGCGATATACTTTCAGTATTGCGCTTCGCACCACAGCACTTCCGGGCAGAACCGAATATCACTCCCTCCTGTCTCCAAACCGTTCGACAGCTAAAAGAAAAGTGCCCCGCATGAAGCGAAACACTCCTCTTTGAACTCTCCACGGACGACGACTCTTTGAACCCTACAGGCCACTCTTTGACTTCTACAATCGCCGTCTATCAGCCCTACAAGCCGTCTTCTCTCTATCCACGGCAATCGAAGCCTTCCATTTCGGCGTCTGCAAACACTGAGCAACAGCGTCATGACCCAGGTATTCCCGCACATCCTCAGCCAATCTATCCTTGAGGCCGTAGAGGGAGGCGTAGAGGTGTCCTGAGCGTTCTGCCGTGGCTTTCATCGTCTGTCCCTCTGCCATGCCTTTGATGATGACGCCATACCGGTAGTCATGGGTGGCGATGAACAGTTCCCAATCTACGTTACGAGCAGCTTCCATTGCCGGGTCTTCGTGTTCACTCGCCAGCAATCGTTCGAGCGTAATTGGTTCGTCGAGTTCAGGGTCATATCCCACTTCCTCTTCATACGACAAGACTGAGCTGCTTCCGTCGAGCTGTGTTCCTGCTGCCATTGTGTCCACACGGCTTGATCCCTGGCTCCGCCTGCCACTGCGCATGTGCAACACCGTGTAGAAGGCGATGGTGCCGGCGGTGAATTTCTTTCCGCTCTCTTCTACTCTGTGGAGCATTTGAGCCGCGATGGTGATGGCATCTTGGAGCAGTTCTTGTTCATCCTCTGCTCCCACTGGTCTCACTGACTTTGGCACCAGTGTTCTCAGTCTTGGTGCGATTTGTTCTACAAGCATACTTCCGGCTTGTGCGGTCATTGTGGTTTCCTCCTGTGGTTGAGGTAGCCGCATGAGCTCGCCCCATGCAGCCACCAGGTGTTGTTTTTGCCGCATGGATTTACGGCGTTAGATCACTTGCCCGAATGGACGAGTGAAAGATGTTCCGACTGTCACTTGCCTCGGCCGGCGCCCAAGTTCAAATCGAAGAAGATGAATCCGGAAGAACAAGCCAGCAGTGTCAAAGAAGCGCTATTTTCCGGGCAGAAGATTCAGGCAATCAAACTTTACCGTGAACAGACAGGCGTTGGACTTGCAGAGGCCAAAGACGCAGTGGAAACATTGGAAGCTGCACTTCGCACTACCTCACCGGGTCTGTTCACCAAGCCTCCTGCTACGAATGTGAGCCTTCCGGGTGCGATTGTGGTGCTTGTTGCAGTCATCATCGCCTTTACTGTCGTGATATGATTTGTGTTTGCAGACAGATGATGCCCTGCTCCCAACTCTTCACGGGATGGAGTTCCAAAGTTTTGCACGGACCTCGTCGTATCTATTCCGGCACACGCTAAGAGAGATGCTCGTTCAGATGAGATTTAAAGCCAAGAGTCTAATTTCGACCTCGTTCCTCTTGGATTAGTCCAGAATAGTCGCCTTTTGTCAGCTACTTCTCCGTTACCATATTATAACACATTGACGGGCACAAGTCTGCGTGGGGCATTGACGCTCCATCAAGTGCCATTCGCAGAACTTGGCAGGTCGCTTCAATCTGTGGTTGGGAATCTGGTTTTAGCTGTAAACGTGTCACTCTGCGCCGCTTTGTTCGCTCGGTTTTGTCAATCCACAGATCAAGGGCTTTCGATATTCTTGGTCCTTTTCGTTCCAATACACAAATCCGTTTGCCAGATCGATGTTAAAGAATGATTCGTAATAAGCACTCTCGTCGAACGGTTCTGCGTCTCTCCCAAAAAGCTTGATTTTGAGCGGTTGCTTCCACAGATCGCACTCCCCTTGATGAAGGGAGATGGCTGTGAAGGATTCTTTTCGAACCATCTCCGCTCCGTTGTGGGGCAGCCCATAAAGGCACGCGATTGGCGCAATTAGCCGGTCGCTCTCGGTTCCGGAACGAATAAAAAAAATGACACCCTCACGGCAAACGTGTTCCTTTACAAGAGTCATCTGCTTATCGAAACCGCCCTTGATATCTTTTCGAACCGCTACATCCATCCCAAGAACCTTGCCCTCTGAAGATGCGGAAATGTGGAAGTTAAAATACTCAGGGCTCTCAATGAGGTCACAAATCCTGAAAGCACAATCAATAAACCCGTCCACACTGAATTGCTCCAGGACTGGATTGCCACAATTGTCGGTGGTGATTTTCATCATCTAATTGAATGCCGCAAGTTCAGCGACTCGGTTCAGAGGAGCGTTCGATTGCTGCGTAGGTCTGAAGGCCGAGTGGAACAATACTTTCATCAATTTCACAAAAGCCAATCACCATTGTCAACACTCGCCTTCTCCCCGTAACATGCTACAAAGAAAACGATGCCCACCACCACGCCATTCACTCTCACTGCATTGACAGACGTCGTGAAAATTGCTGAAAGCATTGCAGCACTTAAAACAGAACTCGCTGGCATCTTTAGCAATCACCCTGCATCAATGGAGGCAGCACACACTGAGGAATCAGCACCATCGTCCGTAAAAGCGAAGCGCAAGTTTTCGGCCTCACATCGGGCTAAATTGGTGGCTGCTCAGAAAGCACGGTGGGCGAAGATTAAAGGAAAGAAGACACGGTCAAATGCAAAGACTGCAACTCCGGTGAAGAAGAAGCGCAACATTCCACTAGAAGCTCGTGCAAAGATGGCGGCTGCTGCGAAGGCGCGATGGGCTGCGCAGAGGGCGCGTAAAACTTCTGAGTCTGCTGCGAAAAGGTAAGTGAAAACGTTTTGGTTTCTTGCATTGGTTCTGCTGTTCGGTGGCTGCGCTGATTCCAGTGAATCAATCGTGCATGGTAAAGCTGGAGTTGAAATCACATCCAGGGATCTGTCCGGCATCTCACCGCATCCGAATCTCGACTGAGCCCTTCCATGTCTGTGCAAGCTAGTGGTGCAGCATATCGAACTGAACTCGGGGATCAAAACGTCACCATCGACACGCTGGAGGGCATCGCGGACCGGCTCAAGGCGAGGATGTCGGAGATTTTTTCGGATTGAGTGGCTATTAGTGCAGCCCATCAAGCGTCATAATTCAGCGGCCTCTTACGTGACAAATTCTCCTGTCTTCCTCAATGTCTTCTTTTTGCACCTCGGGCATTTCCCAACGTCGTTTCGGAAGCCAAATGCTGATTCCCCAAAGCCTTTTGGTAGATTATCAGTAATCGGTCCGTGATTCCCAAATGGACCTTTCGCTCCACACGCACATTCGACCATCGGAATCTCCTTCGTGTCGCTGTTGATCACAATCACCTTTGGCGTTACAGGTCCACTCAATTCATAGCGTCGTTCATGCGGTCCATTCTTGTCACCTCCGAAAGCTGAGAGAAACTGTCCGGCGCTCTGCTTTATCCGCACCGAAGCTCCACACTTTCGGCAATATACGGCATTATACCACTCGCCCTTGAATCCGTGGTAAGAGCCGACATCGAAGCGGATTTTACACGAGGTGCAGGTATAGATAGTTGGCATACGGAAGTGCTGCAACAAATGCCAAGACCAGGGACTGTCAACAGAGGGGTTGCGAGCATTCTGCCTGCCCATTGTAAACTCCATTTTAGTTCCGCCCTTGTCATCATCCAATATGTTGCTACATCCCACACAATGACCACCGCACCCACTCTCGCTCAACTCACACACGCCGTAAAAATTGCCGAAAGCATTGCAGCACTCGAAGCAGAACTGGCCGCTATTTTTGGAAATTCACCGGTTGTAAAGGCATCAGCACCAGCACCCGTAAAAGGAAAGCGCAAGATTTCAGCATCACATCGGGCAAAATTGGCGGCTGCTGCAAAAGCTCGTTGGGCGAAAATCAAAGGGACGAAGGCTCCAGTAAAGGCAAAGGTTGAGGCACCTGTGAAGAAGCGCACCATGTCACCAGCCGTTCGAAAAAAGCTGGCTTTGGCGATGAAGAAGCGTTGGGCGGATGCGAAGGCCGGGAAGGGGCCGTTGCCGAACGCAAGGGAGTAAATTCTCAGGGATACGTCGCCCTGTAAAAACGACTTGTTGCGCCTATCGCTGCCGGATCATCAAATTGGAAATTACCGTTTGTGTCGGCAGTCGCACTTCCGATGGTTGAAAAACCCGAAATTAAATCGGACGCTGCCTGAATGCTGTATGTCCATCCCGGAATTCCATTGAATTGAATCAGTCCGTGTCCGTTAGGGAGCACTGAAAAGCCCGTTGTTTGCATCACAATGAAGTCTGGCACAGGACCGGCAGGGAGCAGACCTTGGTTTGGAATATTTACTGGAGGGAATGCGGTCACATTCACTGTTACCGGAGTGCTTGGCGCTGATGAAACACCCACAGTCATCGTATATGAATGAACCGCACCATTGTCAATTACCAGGATTTGAGCATTATATGTTCCGGCAGCGTAAACATGGGAGGGCGTCAATGATTGCTCGGTGTATGCGGACCCATCACCCCAGTTTACGGAAATCAGGGCACTTGTTGTAGCCGTGCCAATAAGACTCAATGAGAGGCCGTTTATATTATTTGCGTTTACGGTTCCAAGATTGACAGCATCGTAGTTGAGTCCGATCGAGCTCGCAAGGGCGACTCCATTCGCAAACCCAGAACTTTCCAGCCCGTTGTAACTGTAATCGTAAGGAGCGCCTGATGCAAGAAAAGATGTGGAAAGCGGTGGGAATGAAAAATTTCCGGTTACGACGATTCCTCCGTGAAATATGGTGCCGGACCCCAGGGTGCTAAGAGAATTCCCGAAAGCTGGAGGATCGGGTATGCCACCTATTCCCCTGAAATTCGGAATCGCAATATTCTCAAACGCTGCGATGCTAGCAATCCAGGTCGTGCAATTAAAACCGACTAGCGTAAAATCTGGAGCTTGACCGAGGGGAACCTCCTGATCGATTATTTTAGCAATCGAATTGTATTGATTTAGGGTAATTGGATAAATAATTGCCCAATCCCAGATTGTATAACTGTCGTCAACTAGTTCACCATGTCCCATTATGGGGTTTTGAACTGGGTAGAATCCGTAAGTGCGCATCTGGCCATTTATTGAGGTGATAGATAAAAACGAGTGTCCAAATTTACTGTCAGCACCCGATGGTTCGTGTTTAAACATGATTACCGCCGTAGGTTTCATTGTAACCCCATTATTTGTATATGTCAGCGAATAATACTTTGTGCCGATTTTGATCAAGGGATTCCCGTTGTTGAAAGTGCCTGACAAAGAGTTACTGGAAATGATCTGAAAAATATCATTCGTTCCAGGTTGAAATCCGGGCGCCAAGGTGACATTTAGACTCCCGGCAAGCGCTGCGGTTGTTGTAACAATTTGCCCAAATTGACCATTGGCGGTTCCCCCGATTTCGATGCTTAATGTTCCACCAGATGCCTGAGTAAAAAAATCACTCACAGTTAGCCTATTCTTGCCGAGGAATACATTTCCGTCGCCTTCAAACGAACCGATAGTCACGTTTGGACCTCCCCCAGCAGTAGAAGCCAACTCACTGGTGATATCCAAAATTCCGTTTCCGAAAACTTTTACTGTTGCTGCCCCGCCTGTTGAAAATTGACTAAAGTAAATCGTTCCCCCCAACCCACCCCCCGTCCCTCCATTGGCAATTAACGTCGCGTTACCTGCCGTCGAATTCCCATAAAAGGTTGTATTACCCCCGAAGGCACCGTTGCTCGTGCCAGGTTGGTTATTCACCGTAGCGCCGCCTGCGCTGGAGCTTAAGTAAAAGGTCAGGCTCCCACCTTTTGCGCCATTGACAGCAGATCCATTACAAGTGATGCTCGCAGAGTCCGCAGCTGAGTTTCCAGTAAATTCCAACTCGCCGGAAGGGCAATTAATAGCAACAGCACCATTGAGAACAAAGATTCCCTGCGCTGCATGAGATGTGCCGCTGAATGCAATTTGAGCCGATGAAGGCCCGAATGTATTGGCGCTTCCGTTTGCTGTAAATTTGGAAGTGCCCGCGTTTGACATATCATTGAATTTTACCGCGCCTCCGTAAGCAAATGTTGTCGAGGGATTGCAAATCACAGTAGCATTCCCAGCGGTGGAGTTATTGTAAAAACTGCAGGAACCTCCAATTGGACTAGTGCAGTGTAACGCATAGTTCTGATTGTCGGAAAAAGGAATCGTCGAGCGCCCACATCAAACAAGACCATCAGATTCAACCGTTACACTGCACTAG
>Ga0209698_10005806_pt1 | contig 13241 bp, 12 predicted proteins | sample LitLauG_LLR_2012_FD_187203 | JGI IMG/M metagenome (GOLD analysis project Ga0209698, IMG submission 187203) | Freshwater sediment microbial communities from Pennsylvania, USA - Little Laurel Run_MetaG_LLR_2012 (SPAdes) (version 2) | ecosystem: Environmental > Aquatic > Freshwater > Creek >... | reverse complement strand
CTATCAAGATGGTTCCAAGCATATATTTCTCCTTTTGGGGCTTACAGAGATTTCAGCGTTCTAAGAATTGAATCATTCAGACGTAAAGCGCAGAAATGGCTGACATATGGAAGTAAGTTTCCACATTATTGTTTTCTCAGCATTCCGATGAAAAATCAATCGGGTTAAACCTGTAGAGGTTTTCCCATGAGGGTTGTGTCACGCCGAAAACTATTGCGGTTGCGATGAGAACAGGTAGTGGGAAACGATCCACTCCTGGCCGCCGCGAAATCCCCAAAGCTCAGCGCACGCCAGAAAGAAGACGCGCCACCGGACGAACCAACGCAAGGCTTCCGCGGCTTTTTGCTTGCCGGAGAACTCTCGCGCGTACGTGTCCGCAAACAGCAGGAGAATCTCTTCGCGGTGCTGGTCCATGTTGTTGAGCCACGCTTCCGCAGTTTTCTGGTAGTGCGTGCCGCTCACCCGCCAGTGATCTTGTATTCGCAGATCGCGCTGGAAATAGAGGAGCAGATCATTGCTGGGCATGATGCCGCCTGTGAAGAAATGCTGGGCCATCCAGTCGCTCGTGTCGCGCACCTCGAAAGGATAGGAGAAGCGCTGATGAGCGAAGATGTGGACGAACAGAAGGGCGGAGTCGTTCATCCAGGAAGCGATCCGTGCCAATAACGTTTCGTAGTTACGCATGTGCTCGAACATTTCGACCGAGACTACGCGGTCGAACTTTCCTGGCACGGTGAAATCGTTCATGTCGGCGGTGATCACTTGAAGGTTGGTTAGGCCGCGTGCCCATGCTTGTGAGTCAATGAACTCTTTTTGCGACCGTGAGTTCGATACGCTGACGATTTGGCTGCTCGGGAATGTTTTCGCCATGTACAACGACAATGAGCCCCACCCGCAACCAAGTTCAAGGACACTCTGTCCGTTTGCAAGTTTGGCGCGTTCGCTGGTCAGGGCCAGCATGGCTTCCTCGGCTTGCTCCAGAGATCGCACTCCCGTAGGCCAGTAAGCGCTGCTGTATTTCAGGTGGGGTCCGAGGCAAAGTTGGTAGAAACGCGCCGGAACTTCATAGTGCTGAGAATTCGCAGCATCCGCTTCGATGGCAATCGGACTCGCTTTCAGTCGCGCGATCAGAGACATCAAATGTGCTTGTTGTTGCTCCGTATCGCCCTTGTCTTCTTCTAGTAATCGTTGCCGGAGCATGCGACGTATTGAGGCGCGAATCAATAGATCGGGTACTACGTCAAGTTCGAGAAGCGCCAAGGGCCAAGCTGTACGAGTTGTCTCTGCGAGTACGGGGTCGGTGAAATCGTGTGTACGGTCCATAGGTAAATGCCTGCTTACTAATCCTGCGCCAATTTCCTAAACCATGGAACGAATGAGCTGGTGGTTTGCTGATACATACGATAAGCCTCGCCCTTGCTGCGCAGAGCCTGCGCTTCGGTCGCTGGAATGCCCGTCACGCGGAAAAGAAAATAGAACATCAGCACGGGGCAGGCAATGGCCAGCCAGCCATAAGGCGAGGCCAGGGCAAACAGTGCCCAAGCTACCCAAACCAACCACTCAAAAAAATAGTTGGGATGGCGCGAGTAGTTCCATAGCCCTCGCTGGCAAACTTTGCCGTGGCTCAAGGGATCTCGCTTGAACCCCGCGAGCTGCGAATCGGCCATGATTTCGCCCATCACTGCGATCAGCCACAGAGCGATGCCGGCGAATTCGAGTGTCCCGAGAACTGGCTCGGGGTTGAGAGCGGCGAGCAGAAATGGTAGTGATAGAAATACATCCAGCAGAGCCTGAAACTCGAAGAATACAAGGAACTTAAAATTGATGTTGCTTCTCCAGTCTCTCCGCAGTTGTTGGTAGCGGCCTTCTTCGGGTTTGCCGACAATGCGTAGCAGTAGATAGGTCCCCAGTCGCAGACCCCAGATACCTGCCATCCCGGCAATCAGCCATCGGCGCCAAGCGTAGCCCTGCCCTAGGTAAGCGTAAGTAACGGCCAGAATTGCAAGGCCGTACGCCCAGCCCGGATCGACTACGCTCGCGTTTTTGAGTTGCAGATGGGCAAGCCAGAGCAGGAACATCATGGTTCCCACCAGTGCCGCTCCCAGCAAGACGAGGTGAATTGCGGTTGTGATCGTGGCCGGGTTCACGGGTGCAGCCTCACGCGTTCCTCCGCAACAGCAACGTGGCGAGCGGTTCATCAGACCCAAGCTTGAACAACTGAATCAAGACGTAACCGGCCATTGCGATATTGCCCAGGCTCATGATCAGAAAGAACCAAAGAATCCTAGCAGCCACCGTGCGTTCTTTAAAGCACACCCAAACGAAGAACGTAATGAAGCCAAAGTAGGCGTCGAACAGAGTCGCCACCGCCCATGGACTGCCTGCCCAACTGAATTCCGTTCCAGCCAGCATGATGGATTTGTGGAGACTAACGTAAGTCGTCATCCCGATCATCCAGAGGAAGATCGCCGAAAACAAGAGCTTCAGAAATAGTTTCATAACGTATATTGTTTCCTGTGCGTTTAGAGTACGACCGCAACCCTCTTGACGGATTTTCGCCATCGTGCCCGCCCGTGCTTTGTCCTGTCAGTCCCTAAACTGCTGATTGCTTTCTTGAGTGGAAAAACTCCAGTCTTTAAGCGTCGTAAATCCGTCAGGAGCGCATTTTCGTACCTTAGGCTGAGTGGTGGGTTTATGAGTCGTATTGCGATTATAGGCGCGGGCATTTCAGGGATGGCAGCAGCTTATCTGCTCAGCCATCGGCACGAAGTCACGTTGTTCGAAAAGGAATCGCGCCTTGGCGGTCATACACATACCCATTCCATTGAGACAAGTGTGGGCACGCTGCCAATCGACACCGGATTTATCGTACATAACGACCGCACGTACCCCAACCTGGTAAAGCTCTTTCAGAAGCTGGGTGTGGATCGTCAATCGAGCGACATGTCATTTGGGGTTTCTTGCCAGGAAACAGGTTTTGAATATAGCAGCCGTGGGCTCAGCGGCTTTTTTGGAAGCAACTTGTTTCGGCCCGGTCAATACAAGCTTTTTGCGGAAATTCTACGTTTCAACCGCGAGTCTCGCAGGCTTTTGAGCGATCCATCGAATGCCGAAATGACGCTTGGCGACTACTTGCGCAAGAACGGATTTGCTGGTGATTTCGCGCGCTACTACTTAAATCCGATGGCGGCTTCCGTGTGGTCAACGTCGTTGGGGGAGATCGAAGATTTCCCGGCTTTGACGTTGATCCGTTTTTTTGAGAATCATGGTTTTCTCGGCCTCACGACGCAGGCTCAGTGGTATGTAGTGAAAGGTGGGAGCAGTGCTTACATCGCGCCTTTAACTGCCCCGTATAAAGAGCGCATTCGTCTTGGCAGTGAGATAGAGGCAGTAACGCGCACTTCTATAGGCATACAAATTGCCTTCAAAGATCGCCCTCCCGAGCGGTTCGATGAAGTTTTGTTTGCCTGCCACGCACCGCAAACCCTAGAACTACTGCGCGATGCTTCGCCTTTGGAGCGGGATATCCTTGCGAGTTTCCGCACCCTCCGCAATCAAACAGTTCTGCACACGGATTCACGTATGCTGCCGCGGCGGCTGAACGCGAGGGCTTCATGGAACTATCACCTCGGAACCTCACGGCAATCCGCGACGCTGACCTACTACATGAATCGCCTACAGAACCTCACGACCCGGGAAGATTACTGCGTGACGCTCAACAGCAGTTCGTCGCTAGATAGCAGCCACGTTCTACGGGAGATGGAATATTTTCATCCTCTCTACACGCTCGATGCCGTGCGAGCACAGGCGCGATGGGCGGAAATTAGCGGGCAAAACCGCACACATTTTTGTGGCGCACACTGGTTCTATGGTTTTCACGAAGACGGATTGAACTCTGCAATCCGCGTGGCGGAGCAACTTGGAGTAAGCTGGGGCTCGGTTATCTGAATATGGAATCTCCTGGTATGGAATCGTCAATTTATGTGGGGAAGCTACGACACCGAAGATTCAGTCCGGTCCGCCATGAATTCGAGTATCCGTTGTTCATGGCGTTTCTTGATATTGAGCGCCTGCCCGAATTGATGAAGATATCGCCCTTCGCCGGGTACAACCGCTGGAACTGGGCGTCCTATTATGAGCGTGACCATTTTGGTGATCCCAGCAAAGCTCTGCGCGAGCGCATACAAGCTGACGCCCGAAGCAACGGCGTGGATTTGCCAGACGGACGGATCTACTTGCTCACACATCTGCGCTACCTCGGATACAACTTCAACCCGGTGTCATTTTTCTATTGTTATGACCGTGCGGGCAAACTGCAGATGATTCTCGCGGAAGTGAACAACACTTTCGGTGAAACGCAAAACTACTGGCTGAATGCCAGTCATGAGCAAGAGGCGGGAGAGAACAAGAAGTATCGCTTCCTAAAGACATTTCATGTCTCTCCATTTATGAAATTAGGCCACGAATACGAGTGGACTTTTACGCCTCCGTCAGAACAGCTCATCAGCCAGTGCATCAGTCATGAGAGTGGGCAGGCCATCTTCGACTCGACTTTGAAGCTGGAGCGGCGGGAGTGGTCGGCGGCAGAACTGCATCGCGCGCTGGCGCAGTTTCCGTGGGTGACGTTGAAAGTCATAGTCGGAATTCACTGGCAAGCGCTCCGGCTGTGGTTAAAACGGGTGCCGGTTGTATCCCATCCGGGAGCGGGACATTTTGAGAAGGCAAGCATACAGCATGTGGGGGCATCATGGCGATCGGACTAAAGACGAAGCTCGCGAAGAAGCTATTTCTGAAGACACTGGAGCGTTTGAGAGACGGCTGCCTGGAGATTGTTTGCCCCGAGGCAACCTATCGCTTTGGGCACCCTGAGGATTCATTGCACGCCGTGGTGGCGGTGCACAACGAGCGTTTCTTTCAGCGCGCCGTTTTGGGTGGCGATGTGGGTATCGGCGAATCGTACGTGGATGGTGACTGGTCCACGCCGGACTTGGTTTCTGTCGTCAGGTTTTCTGTGCGTAATCTGGAACAACTCGAAGCCGGCAGCCAGATGACGGGCATGCTTAGCCGGGCATTTGATTTTGTCTCTCATCGTCGTAATCGCAACACGCAAGTCGGCAGCAGGAAGAACATTTCCTATCACTACGATCTTGGCAATGACTTCTACCGCATTTTTCTGGATGAGAGTCTGGCGTATTCCTGTGCTTACTATGAAAGTTCCGAGGATTCGCTGGAGTCGGCGCAGCGCCGTAAATTCGATGTTATCTGCCGCAAGCTCCGGCTGGGAAAGGAAGACCACCTGCTTGAAATCGGGACTGGTTGGGGCGGCTTCGCCGCTTATGCCGCGGAGAACTCCGGCTGCCGGGTCACGACTACAACAATCAGCCGAGAGCAGCATGACCACGCGCAGAGACTGTTTTCAAGTATTGGACCTGCAGGGAGGAGAATTGAGTTGCTTTGCGAGGACTACCGCAACCTGCGGGGGCAATACGACAAGATCGTCAGTATCGAGATGTTCGAGGCAGTGGGTTATGAAAACTACGACGACTACTTCAGCGCATGCGACCGCCTGCTGGAGCCCGACGGGAGCATGATGCTGCAGACCATCACTATCCAAGAATCTGCCTTCGAGAAGTACCGGAAACAGAGCGACTGGATCAAGAAGCACATCTTCCCCGGCGCGGAACTGGCTTCTGTCGCGGAGATTCTGCGTTCACTGGCTCGCAGTACCCGTCTGCAAGCCTTTCATTTGGAAGATATAGGCATGCACTATGCTCTTACGCTTCAGGAATGGCGGCGCAGGTTTCTCCGCAATTTAGCCGAGGTGCGAGGCCTTGGTTTCGACGAGCATTTCCTGCGAAAGTGGGACTATTACCTGGCTTATTGTGAGGGCTCGTTCGCCGAGCGCTACATCAGCGATGTACAACTGGTGCTCACCAAAGTGGCGAATCGCAATAGAATGATGAACGAACCTGCCATTGGCTTGGCTTCTCAGGAAGTATCCTTGGCTGAGTTGCACCAAAATGGCGGCGCTCTCTCGAAGGCCCGATAAATCTGATGACTTACGACGCCCTACTTGTTGTCTCTTTTGGCGGCCCGGAACAAACCGCCGATGTGATGCCTTTCCTGGAAAATGTTTTACGCGGGAAGAACGTTCCGCGTGAACGCATGCTCGAAGTAGCGGAGCACTATTACCACTTTGGCGGTAAGAGTCCGATCAACGATCAGAACCGAAAACTGATTGCAGCGCTCGAAGCTGAGCTGGCTGCGAATGGCCCCGACCTTCCGATCTATTGGGGAAATCGTAACTGGAATCCCATGCTCGCGGACACGCTGAGCCAGATGAAGGCGGATGGCGTGCGTCGCGCATTGGCGTTTATGACCTCGGCTTACAGCTCCTACTCGAGTTGCCGACAGTATCGCGAAGATATCATCCGCGCGCAGGAAACTGTTGGAGAGGGAGCGCCCGTTGTAGACAAGATTCGCGTGTTCCATAACCACCCGGGATTTGTGGAAGCGGTCGTCGATCGGGTTCAGCAGGCGCTGGCGAAGTTTCCCGAGGATCGCCGTAAGCACGCGCACCTGATTTACACTGCGCACAGTATTCCAATGGGGATGGCTCAAAGCTGTGGATATGAAGAGCAGCTCAAGGAGACGGGTCGACTCGTAGCCGAAGCGCTGGGACATGAGGACTGGCGGCTTGTGTATCAGAGCCGCAGCGGCCCCGCCTCTCAACCGTGGCTCGAGCCGGACATCTTAGACTGCCTCCGCGAGATTAAGACGCGGGGAGGCAGTCAGGACGTGGTCATCTCTCCGATTGGATTTGTCTCTGATCACATGGAGATCCTTTTCGATCTCGATACGCAGGCGCGTGACTTGTGTGAAGAACTCGGGCTGACGATGGTGCGTGCCGCGACGGTTGGTACGCATCCTAGGTTCATCCGCATGATTCGGGAACTAATTTGCGAGCGCCTTGACGAGAGTGCGCCGAGGCTTTCGTTAGGCAGTTTGGGCACGCGGCCGGATTTCTGCCCCTCCGACTGCTGCCCCATGCCGCGCCGTCCTGTTGCCGCAGAAAACGTTGTCGCAAACCCTTAGGCCGCAGAGGCGCCCAAAGCCCCCACAATCGCTTCTGCAGTGCGCCGGCCCGAGGCCATGGCGCCATTGATGGAAGACGTATCCCGGTAGTCGCCACAGGAGTAAAGCCCTGGCTGCAAGCGATTCTCCCTGGGACCAATGCCACCGGAGGCGGGAGTCTGTTCGGGAAGGGCATCGGGAATCCAATAACTGCGCAGATGCCGCCAGCTACGTACTTCGTCGCCAAACCATTCGGCCAATTGCTGGCGGACGGCCGCTTGCAAGTCCGGGATGTGCCTTGGTTGGCCGACGACGGTTGCGGATACCAAGTGCATGCCGCTCGGTGCATACGACGGCGCGACAGCGCTGGGCACGCACAGATTATTGATGAGGCCTTTGCCGTCGCCGTTGAGAACAAGGGTTGGTTCCTTGATCGGAGCCTTTTCCGCGGCGAAATACAAGCAAGTGGCGCCACGGGAGCCCAAACGTGGCATGTCCGGAAGTAAGTTGTTCGCCGACGCATAATCCGCTGCCACAACGATCACCGGCGCTTTTCGTTCCTCCCCCGAAGCCAGCGTGACGACATGTGAACCCACCTTGGTGGCCCGTTGCTGCAACTGGACGGCGCCGAGGGGGAGTTGCTTTACGAGCTGCCGGGCGATGGATCCCATGCCCGACGCAGGCAGCGCCGCGTGCCCCAGAGAAAACATACGAAACACAAACTCGAACATATGGCTGGACGTATCCAGTTCCCGATCGAGGAAGATGCCACTGAAGAAAGGACGAAAGAATCGTTCGATGATGGCAGGGGAGAAGCCGTAGCCCACGAGGAAGTCCATCGTTGATGTTTCCTTGGACTGGAACAGTTTTTCCAGCGGAGGCTTTGTTACATCGCGGCGCAAACGCGTAATATTCAGCTTGTCGCGCAGGGTTCCAACTGGAGAAACGAGCGTTCCCAGCGCGGCGGATGGTTGCCGCCAGGGATCCGCAATGGGACAGAATCGTCCATCCAACCGCACCAGAGCACCGGGCAAGAATGAAGACAGTTGCAAGGCTTGGTAATCGAGGAGCCGCTGAGCTTCCGGATAGGCTGTGAGCAGTACCTGGAAGCCTCGGTCCAACAGGAAGCCGTCTACAACGTCCGTGCGAGCCCGGCCTCCGACCCCGTCGGAACTCTCCAGCACTTGGCAGGATACTCCTTGCGAAGTCAGCTCACAGGCACACGACAATCCCGCCAGCCCTGCTCCCAAAATGATGACATCAGGCATGTTTTCGAAGCCTCCTACTTGCTTTTGTGCTCAAAGCTTTAGTGATGCAGTCCCTATTGGTTGTGGAGGGATCTCAGGGTATAATTGATTATAAATCAAAATAATTTAATGTACGAGAAAATTGAACTGAGTCACAAAGGAGACCAAGATGGTATCTGACACGGTTGTCCAAGGTCTAAAGCCCTATTCCATTGGAGAAAAGCTGCGCGGTTTGCGGTTGAACAAGAAGATGGGGTTGGTGGAACTCGGGAAGCACACAGGCCTTTCCGCGGCCTTGCTTTCCAAGCTGGAACGAGGCAAGCTCATCCCGACTGTGCCGACTTTGTACAGAATTGCATTGGTTTTCAGCGTGGGGCTCGAGTACTTCTTCACGGATGAGAGAAAACGGCGGGTTGTCGCTATCGTGCGGAAAGAGGATCGCCGCCGCTTTCCGGATCGACCGGGGACGCCGGACGTCGCCTTCTTTTTTGAGAGCCTGGATTATCCAGCGACCGAGCGGAAGCTCAGTGCATACCTAGCCGATTTCCAGCCAATCGCGAAAGAGAAGCTCAAGTCGCATAGTCATTCCGGAGTGGAATTTGTCCATCTATTTTCTGGCGCATTGATGCTCAAAATTGGCATGCAGGAATACGAGCTTGGGAGTGGTGATTCGATCTATTTTGATTCGAGCGCACAACATAGCTACCGCAAGATCGGTGCGGGCACATGCAATGCGATTGTGGTTACAGCGGCGTGAACGGCGAGATGCAGAAGACCAAAACCAAGCCGTTGGCTGAACCGAGTCAAAAAGCTTTCCGTTTTGGACGGAATGCCCGATATCATTTTCCGCCGGGACTGAAACACAACCTTGTCTGGTATGCCTGGAGCAAATTCCGTCCCGCCGATCCCATTGGATTGTTCCAATATCTCAATGACGAGTACGGCGACATCGTTCACTACAAGATTGGCCCTGAACATATCCTCTTCCTGAACCACGCGGAATATATTCGCGAAATACTCGTCGTCCAGAACGACAACTTCATCAAAGAGCGGACTGTGCAGCGCACCAAAATGCTGTTGGGTGAAGGCATGATCACGAGCGAAGGCGAGGTACATCGTGCGCAACGGCAGGTGGCGCAGCCTGCGTTTCATCGCCAGCGAGTCAGCGCCTATGCGGAGGCGATCGTTGAAGAGGCGATATTCTTGCGTGAATCATGGAAAGGTGGCCAAAAGCTTGATATTGCTCAAGAAATGATGCAGCTCACGTTACGCATTGTATCCCGCACGCTGTTCAGCACGGAACTGGCGGGCGAGGCGCAAGAGCTTGCAGAGGCTATCAACAGCATCATGCGTCTCTATAACTATTTGGTTGCCCTGCCTGCTGTCGAAGTGCTGATTCACATGCGTGTCCCAGGGCTGGCAAGCTTTACTGGAGCAAAAAAGAAGCTGGATTCCATCGTTTACCGAATGATTGAGGACCACAGGAGGAACGGGGCAAACAGCGGCGACTTGCTGGATATGATGCTGCGGGCCTCGGAGAGTTCTTCTTCAGTGGGACACTCTCGCGAGGCTGCCGACGAACTACTCCGCGATCAGGTAATCACGATCTTTCTGGCAGGCTATGAGACAGTGGCGAGCGCGCTGACCTGGACCTGGTATCTCCTTTCTCAAAATCCTGAAGCTGAAAGAAAGATGCAGATCGAAATTGACGATGTTTTAGGCCAGCGAGTTCCGGCCATCGACGATGTTCCAAAACTCAAGTATGTTGAAATGGTTCTTGCGGAGTCGATGCGGCTGTATCCCCCGGCGTGGGCCATGGGCCGGCGCGCGAAGGAAGGATTCTCGCTCGGACCGTACCGGCTGCCGGCGAGAACCACGGTGCTGATCAGTCAGTTCATCACTCATCGCGATCCGCGCAATTTTGTCGATCCCTTGAGATTCCTCCCTGAACGGTTTGCTCGGAACGGGAAGGCAACGTTTCCAAAATTCTCGTATTTTCCATTCGGGGCTGGTTTCCGCCAGTGCATCGGCGAATCATTTGCGTGGACGGAAGGTGCACTGGCACTGGCAACGATTGCCCAGAAATGGCGGTTGCATCTCGCCGACGATGCCCGAGTCGAGCGGCAGCCATTGATTACTCTTCGGCCTAAGTACGGCATGCCGATGTTCGTGGAAGCGCGGTAAGGCTGGAAAGATTTGCTGGAGAAGCAATGGGAGAAGCAATGAACAAAGCGGCCCGAAAGAATGAATGTGTAGTACTGCTCGCGCATGGGAGCAAAGACCCCAGGTGGCGGATTCCATTCGAAGAGATTCTCCGCGTTGCACAAAGCCAAGCCGGAGAAGGCCGCGTGCGGCTGGCTTACATGGAGTTCATTGAACCGACGCTTATGGATTTGGCGCGAGAATGTGCTGAACAGCGAATTTCCCGCATCCGTATCTTTCCGCTGTTCCTGGCGATGGGGGTGCATCTCGCGACCGATATTCCCCGGCAAGCAGAAGAAGTGCGAGAGCAATTTCCAGAGCTCAAAGTCGAAGTGTTGCAGGCCCTTGGCGAAGATCCCCGCATGGTTGCATTGATGCAGCAGATCGTTGTTGAAACCATCAACACCTGAATCGTCCCGATGACCGTGAATTTTAGTGTAGGGTATATCGTTGTGCCCACGGAGGAAGGTCTAAGCATGGCAACAGGTCGAACTGTTCTGGCAATCGGGTGCTTATTGTTTTTGTTTGGTGCGATGTTCCCGCTTTATGTAGGTGCTCAGCAAAAGCCGACGTTGAATCTGATGCCCATCCCGGCCAGCGTGCAATACGGGGAGGGAAGCCTGCGCATCGATTCCGCCCTTTCGGTGACACTGACGGGGTATACAGAACCCCGGTTGGAACGGGCCGTGGAGCGTTTTCGGACGCAGCTTTCGCGGCAGACGGGTATTCCCATGGCGGCCAAGGCTACTTCTGCCGTGATGCTGGTCATACATACGGATCGTGCCAGTAAGCCCGTGCAGGAAGTCGGCGAAGATGAGTCTTATTCGCTGGAAGTAGCGCCTGCGGGAGCCAAGCTCACAGCTCCGACTCCGCTCGGGACTCTGCATGGTTTGCAAACATTTCTGCAGCTCGTGAGCGCTTCTCCCGAGGGTTTTGCCGCTCCTGCCGTTACCATTCATGATAACCCGCGTTTCCCGTGGCGCGGTTTGATGATCGATAGTGCGCGTCACTTCATGCCGTTGGCCGTCATCAGACGCAACCTGGATGGCTTGGAAGCGGTGAAGATGAACGTGTTTCACTGGCATCTGTCGGAGAATCAGGGTTTTCGCGTCGAGAGCAAGAGGTTCCCCAAGCTGCATGAAATGGGTTCAGACGGGCTGTTTTATACGCAGGATGAAATTCGCGACGTGATTGCTTACGCGCGCGACCGGGGTATCCGCGTTGTGCCGGAATTTGATTTGCCCGGGCACAGTACGGCTTGGTTTGTTGGGTATCCGGAACTCGCGAGCGGATCTGGTCCTTATCAAATCGAGCGGCGCTGGGGCATCTTCGATCCGGCGATTGATCCTACGAAAGAGGGTACGTACAAATTTCTTGATGAATTTGTCGGTGAGATGAGCAAGTTATTTCCGGACCAGTTCTTCCACGTGGGCGGCGATGAGGTAAACGGAAAAGAATGGGACGGCAATCCTAAGATTCAGGAATTTAAGCGATCGCATGGAATCAAAGACAATCAGGCTCTACAGGCCTATTTCAACAAGCGCCTGCAACCGATTGTCAGTAAACACGGCAAGAGCATGATCGGTTGGGATGAAGTCTTGGACCCGAGCCTGCCCAAGGACATCACGATTCAATCCTGGCGTGGCCCGGATTCCCTGGCGGAGGCCGCCAAGCAGGGGTATCGCGGCATTCTTTCGAATGGTTGGTATCTGGATCTTGGATGGTCGGCAGAGCGGCACTATGCCGTTGACCCGTTAGGAGAGAAGGCGGCAAGTCTTTCAACCGAAGAGAAGGCACGCGTTCTCGGCGGGGAATCCTGCATGTGGTCAGAGTATGTGAACGAGGAGAATGTTGATTCGCGGATTTGGCCTCGTAACGCAGCGATTGCTGAACGGCTGTGGTCTTCCGCCGAAGTTCGTGACTCCCGCGAAATGTATCGTCGTTTGGACGTCATCAGCGACCGGCTGGAATGGCTGGGGCTAACGCACCGGACCTACTATCCTCAAATGCTGCAACGTATTGCCGGAGCAGCGCCGCCCGAACAGTTCGCGGCATTGAAGACTTTGGCCGATGTAGTGGAGCCGGTGAAGGATTACACGAGGGAAGAGACTGTAGATATCGAGCCGACCAGCGCGACGCCCATGTATCGCCTGGTGGATGCGGTCCAACTGGAGAGCAATGAGGGGCGACGCTTCAATGAACTTGTTGAGCTGTATGTGAAGTCGTCGTGCCGCGATTCTGCATCGGCTGCGAGATTGCGGTCGCGCCTCGCAACGTGGCAGACGAACGATGATGTATTTCAATCGCTCGCGAAGACATCTTTTCTGCCGAAGCAGGTAACGGCGACCTCGCAGGACCTGTCGGCTATCAGTGCTGTCGGACTCGCGGCGCTCGACTCGCTGAGCAAAGGGAAACAGGTTTCCGATGACGGGAAAGCTGCGCAACTCGCTATCGTTGCGCAGGCAGAGAAGCCGAAATCGCAGCTACTGGTTATTCCAGCTTCTGGAATTCGAAAGCTGGTGGAGACTGCGGCGTCGACAGGTGGATGCTCCTCGGCTCAATAAGGAGACTCACACTCACTACCTCGCCGGAATAGCCTTAGTCATTCCAGATTTTGAGTAAGGTCGCGATGCAACGACGCCCTTACCCTCCTCGACGATGACTGTTTGACCGCCGTTGATGTTCGATAGCTTTTCCAGTGGTCCGCCCGGCCACTGC
>Ga0209698_10005804_pt1 | contig 13248 bp, 10 predicted proteins | sample LitLauG_LLR_2012_FD_187203 | JGI IMG/M metagenome (GOLD analysis project Ga0209698, IMG submission 187203) | Freshwater sediment microbial communities from Pennsylvania, USA - Little Laurel Run_MetaG_LLR_2012 (SPAdes) (version 2) | ecosystem: Environmental > Aquatic > Freshwater > Creek >... | reverse complement strand
GTGATCCGCAGCGCAGGGCCGCGGGGTTGGGGTTAACGAGAAATCTTCCTACCACTATGTTCCAGACAAAACGGTGACGCGCGGGCGCCCCGAAGCGCCAAACTCGACGCTAAGCGGAGTCTGAAAAACCTGTTCGAGCAATTCGCGCTGATAGATGCTGACGGGCGGTCCGACACGCAGGCATCTGCCGCGCTGCATCAACACGACCTGGTCCGCATACTCTGCCGCGAGATTCAGCTCGTGGGTGACCACGACGACGGTGTAGCGATTCTCCGCGGCGAGGCGGCGGAGAGCATCGAGCAGACCTACTTGCGCAGCGATATCGAGATGCAGCGTGGGTTCATCCAGCAGAAGAAGCAGCGGCTGCTGGGCCAAAGCGCGCGCCAGGATGACGCGCTGTTTCTCTCCGCCGGAGATCTGGTCCATCCAGCGGTCGCTCAAATCGGCGGCGCCAACCTGGGCGAGAGCGTTTTTTGCGATCAGGACATCATCTTCGGATTCAAATCGCAGTGAGCGGCCGTGGGCGTGACGGCCTTGCAGGACGAATTCCCACGCGCGCGCAGGGAAGAGCAAGGTGCTCTCCTGCTGGACCACGGCGATGCGTTGCGCGCGGGTGCGCGCGGTCAGCGAATGCGTGACAAAGCCGTTGAGCAAAATCCGTCCAGACATGGGAGCGAGGGCGCCGGCGATGAGTTTCAAGAGAGTGGATTTGCCGCTGGCGTTGGGCCCGAGGATAGCCACGATCTCGCCGGCTTTGGCCTGAAAGCTGGTGGCTTCCAGCGTGAAAAGCGGGGCTTGTGCAGGATTTGCAGAGTAGGCGTAACTGACCTGTTCGACGCTGAGGCGAGCTTCGGCGCTGGAGCGAGATGCCTCGCTTGCGTTGCGCGCGAAAGCGGAGCCGCTGCTCAAGCAAGTCTCCTGCGCAGGAGGTAGATAAAGAGCGGCGCGCCGACGATGGCGGTCACTGCGCCAACGGCAATCTCCGTCGGCGCAACCACGGTACGCGCGAGCGTGTCCGCAAACACCACGGCGATGGCCCCGCCGAAAGCAGCAGTGGGCAGCAAGGTCCGATGGTCGGAGCCAAAAATGAGACGCATCACGTGAGGCACGATTAGGCCGACATACGCGATAGATCCACTAACGGAAACCGCTAATCCAGTCAGGAAAGACGCAGCTATGTAGACGACTATGCGAACGCGCCGCACATCCACGCCAAGATGCATGGCTTCCTTTTCGCCGGCGAGGAGAAGATTCAAATCGGTAGCCGTTGTATAAATCGCTCCCGCCGCTACGAAGAAGCCAACACCAAGAAACCAATAAACACTCTTTTGAAAAGAGGTGGAAAGATTGCCCATCAGCCAGAAAACCATGCCGCGGTTGTTTCCGGAGGTCACCGTGCCCATGAGTAATGTGATGATGGCTGAAAGGAAAGAGCCGGTGATGACGCCGCCGAGAAGAAGCGTAGTGCTGTCGATTTGACCTTCGCGACGGCCCAAAACGTAGACAGCGGCGATCGTCGCCGTGGCGCCGAGAAATGCTCCCACAGGCGTGAGGAGCGCGGCAAGGGTGGACGGCAGGGAAAGATAAGGTGCGGCGATGAGGGCCAGAATAGCGCCCACGGAGGCCCCACTGGATACTCCCAATACATAGGGATCCGCCAGCGGGTTGCGCAGCAAAGCTTGGAAGCTGGTTCCCGCGACGGAAAGAGAAGCACCCACAAAAATGGCAAGCAGGATGCGTGGCCCGCGGATATTCCAGATGATAAGGCCGTAGTCGCTGGAGATCTGACTTGTCTGCCCGAGGAGAAAACGCAGGACGTCGCGGCCGAGTGCGTAGAGTGAAACGGGCACTGCGCCGAATTTCAGAGCGATAATCACCACGACAAACAGAATCACAACGAGGATGAAGCATTGGAGAAGTAGACGCCTGAGGGTTAATGGGCGCATACGCAGCCTCCGGGAGGTGTAGTGTCGTTGCGCAGCGGGCCATCAGAATCGGGCGAACCGTGGGAGACAGGCCGCTGGTTTGGCAGGGGATTCTCCTTGTCGACTTTTTCCTTGCTGTTCTCCGGTTTTTCGGCGAAGGCATCCGGATGAAGCTGGTGGGCCAGATCTTCGATGGCCGAAACGATGCGCGGAGCGGGGCGGTTTACGGCATCGCTAATCACGGCGTAGCGGCGATTGCTCACGGCCTCCACAATACTCCAACCGGGAAGCGTGGCGAGCAGATCGAGCTCGCGGGGCGCCGTTTCCGAATGCGATGAGGCGAACACGAGAAATTCTGGCTGCAAGCGGGCAATTTCTTCGAGGCTGATCTGCGGCCAGTCTAGTTGGGAATCCACGATTGGAACAGCACCAGCGCGACGCACGGCATCTGCGATAAAAGTATTTTTGCCGACGGAGATGAGCGGCTGGGTCCAGACAACGAAGAGGACTTGTTTTGCGGGAAGAGCGCCGATTCGTTGCTGCAGAGTTGCAAGGTGCCGCTGCATGTCTTCGGCAACGGAGACGCCGGCCTGGGGCGCGCCCAGAACATCGGCCAATTTTTTCGTGGATGTCATGATTTCATCGACGGTGTGAGGGTCCGTTGCATATGAAGAAATTCCCAGACCCTCCAGGGCATTAACAGTTTCGAGGCGGTTAAAGCCTTTGGTAACGAGGACGAGATCCGGGTGCAAGGTGGCAATCTGTTCCAAGCTTGGGTTAATGGCGCCGCCTACTTTTGTTTTATTCTGCGCGTCGGGCGGGTAATCACAATAATCGGTGTCTCCGACGAGATGGTCCTGCAAACCAAGGGCGTAGACCGTTTCCGTCAAGCTGGGCGCCAGGGAGACGATGCGGCGGACCGGCTGAGGGATGCGCACGGTGCGGCCTGTTTCATCGATGACTTCCCGGTAGACTGGCGTCGGGGCCTGCGTGACAGGAGAAGTTTGCGCGCGCGAGACGGCCACGATACATAGAGAGGCAAGGAACGCAATGCAGGCTGCAGCTCGTAGGCGCGGGTTGGCCATTTCTTTCACGAATCTCCCCGCGAGAAATCCTCCTGGAGAAACAAAAAAGCCCCGCGAGACACCTGGGGGCTTCCGGCTGTGCTCCTTCTCGCGAAGAGCGTGGGCCTCTGCGGCATGGAAGGGTGGCCTGGCTTACGGCTTTTCAGCCGATCACAGTGGCGGGACCGCGGCCGATTCACACGGCCTTCCCCGCTTCCCCTGCCTGCAAATTGAAAAATGAGTGTAAGCCGCGCACGCGCGAGTGTCAATGCGCGTCTCCAGAAGAGAGCGGATGTTCAGCGGTTTTTCCAGTTGGGCTTGCGCTTCTCCACCAGGGCGCGCAGACCTTCCTGGGAATCTTCGAGGCGATAGAGTTCGTTCAAGAAAATATTCATCGAATGCTTCAGGCCCTCGCGCAAGGACAAGCCCATGCCGCCGAGGATTGCTTTCTTGGCCATCGTCAGTACTGGGCCGGAGTGTCCTGTGATGCGGTCGACTAGATCTTTTACCGACTTTTCGAGTTGCGCCTCGGGCACGAGGCGATTTACCATGCCGAGTTCCAGGGCGCGCTCGGCAGTCACGGGTTCGCCTGTCAGCACGAGTTCAAGCGCGATCTTGGGTCCGACGAGGAACGGCAAAATTGTGGAGGCGAGCGGCGGGAAAACGCCGATGCTGATTTCCGGCTGGGCAAAACGAGCCTTGGGCGTGGCAATCACAAGATCGCCAAAAGCCGCCAGCTCCGCGCCACCGCCGATGGCTGGACCGTTCACCACGCAGATGACCGGCTTGCCTACTTCCAGCATGCCCGCAAATGCCGCGTGAAACGCATCGAGCATCTGGAAAACGCGCTCAGAAGTGTATTCGCCGATATCGATGCCCCCACAAAAGACCTTGCAAGCGGAATCGAGGACGATCAGCTTGACGTCATCGCTCTCGCCGGCATGTGAGATTCCGCCGGCGATTTCGCGAAGCATTGCTTCATTGAGGAGATTGTGTTCCGGACGGCTGAGGGTCATGCGCGCGACGCCGGCGTCGATGCGAAACTTCACGTGCGCGAATTCTTCCGGCTTGCGCCGATCCGATTGCAGACTGAAATCCTGGGTGTTGACAGGCTTAATCATTTCCCGCGCTCCTGGGCATTCATCGCTTAATTGCCTTGAGTAAGTCCTTGCAAGCGGTCAAGTCTGATGCTAGCACGGCGTTTTGTGGTATCCACAAGGAGTGGCACGCGTGGTGCGCAAATAGTTCGCAGGCCGGGAGTACAGGGTTCATAGCAAGATCGCTGGAGCTATAGCGAATGAATAAAACGTTCGCGGTGCTATGCAGTTTTTTCTTGTGCATCTCCTTGCAATGGTTATGCTGTTTGCTGCCGCGAGGTTTGAGTGCCGGAGAACGGCCGAGGCAATTCACAAGAATGTCGCAAAGCGACGTTATGTCCAAGGAGCGGACCGCTGTAGCTGTTCGAATGGCCGAGTTGCCTGACGCCGAAGGATTCCCAACGCCGTCTTCCTGGGAGGCTGCAGCGGCTTTGCGTTTCAACGCGGACTGGCAGGGCAAGAACGCTGATCCCGAACGAGAAACGGAAGTGCGGCTGCTGTGGACTCCGGAGTGGCTTTTTGTGCGGTTCAGCGCAAAATATCGCGTTATCACTGTTTTCTCCGATGCCGAGGCCAATGGACGGCGCGACCAGCTGTGGGACAGAGATGTCGCGGAAGTATTTCTTCAGCCAGATCCGTCGCAGCTTCGTCGATATAAAGAATTCGAAGTCAGCCCAAATGGATTTTGGATCGACCTAGACATCGCGCCGGGTGAGAAGCATGACTTAAAGAGCGGTTTGCTGCGGCGGGTTGTTTCAAACGAAGCCGCCAAGACCTGGGTCGCGGAGCTTGCTCTGCCTATGAAATGTCTGGTCGACCGTTTCGATCCCGCGGCCACTTGGAGAGTAAATTTTTTCCGCGCTGAAGGGGCCGTCAAGCCGCGATTTTATTCTGCATGGCAGGCCACGGGAACGCCGGCGCCTAATTTCCATGTGCCGGAAGCGTTTGGCGAACTGATTTTTGCTGCTGCCCCTTCAGTGTCAAAGTAACGAATTTGCTTGCTAGCTCCCGGATTCGAAGCTGGTGTCGGGCCGGTTTTTTCCCTATGCTTTTCCCGTGCAGGAATTTTCGCCAACTCGCCACCAAATCTCGCGTGAGCTTTTCCTGCCACGAATTCTTGCTGCTGCACTCTCGATTCTTTTTATTTGCGGAGCACTCTGCGGCGCCAGCCCGCAACAGAACTCTTCGGAAGTTGCTCCTGTAGTAACAAAAGTCGAACCCCCAAGCTGGTGGGTAGGGCTCACGCAAGAGGTAATGGTGCTGCTTTCGGGCCGCGACCTGGAAGCAACGCACGTTGCGTGCAACCTTCCAACGCTGCGCGTTTCGCGAACGCAAGCTACGGCCGGTGGTAGGTATCTTTTTATTTGGCTGAAGATCGAGGAAGGCACGAGGTCAGGGACAGCCGTTTGCCGGCTTACGGCGCCCAAGGGAATGACCTCGTTCGAACTGACTCTCGCCCCACGCACGCCCACGCTGGGAAAGTTTCAAGGGCTTTCGCAGGATGACGTCATCTACCTGATCATGCCGGACCGCTTCGCGAATGGCGATCCAACGAACGACGAGCCCGCCGAAGCGCCCGGTTCCCACGATCGTTCGAAACCGCGCGCGTACCATGGCGGCGATTTGCGCGGGATTCAGAATCATTTGCAATACCTGAAGGATCTCGGTGTAACCACGCTGTGGCTAACGCCGGTGGTGAAGAATGGAGCTGCGCAGGACTATCACGGGTACGGCGCCGTGGACCTTTACGCCGTCGATCCACATCTCGGAGCGCTGAAAGACTATCAAGACTTGGTCGCCGGTGCACACAAGCAAGGAATGAAGATTCTTTTTGATGCCGTTCCAAATCACGTCGGTCCGAAGCATCCCTGGGTTTCGAATCCGCCGCTGCCCGACTGGTTTCACGGCACGTTGAAACACCACCTCGACTCAAATCCGCCGCTTAAGGAAGATTTTTACGGCAAGACACGCCGCTGGCCAATTGGGAATGATCCGTTTGAATTGCTGATCGATCCGCACGCACCGGGAAAGATGAAGCGAAATCTTACCGAAGGCTGGTTCTTCGGGATTCTGCCGGATCTGAATACGGAAAACCCGGTGGTCGAGCAGTATCTGTTGCAGAACAGCATCTGGTGGGCGGAAGTATCCGGACTGGATGGGTATCGCGTGGATACGTTTCCCTATGTCGGCCGGAAGTTCTGGGAAAACTGGCATGGCGGATTGCACAGAAGCTATCCGTACCTGACAACCATCGGTGAAGTGTTTCATCCCGATCCGGCTGTGACTTCGTTTTTTGCTGGCGGCGTGCGTCGGTACGACGGGATCGATAGCCGCCTTTCCACGCTCTTCGATTTCCCGTTGTTTTTCGCGCTCCGAGATGTACTGCTGGGAAATGCGCCGGTTGGCCGTATCACCGATGTGCTGCGACAGGATTCGCTGTATCCGCATTCCGAGATGCTGGTCCCCTTCTTCGCAAATCACGACGTGCCGCGCTTCGCCAGCGCTGAAGGCAGCTCCCCGGCCAAACTAAAGCTGGCATTCGGACTTACGCTGACATTGCGCGGCATCCCGGAAATTTACTACGGCGACGAGATTGGAATGCCCGGAGGAGGTGACCCCGACAATCGACGCGATTTTCCCGGCGGTTGGATCGGCGATTCGAATGATGCGTTCACACAATCCGGACGCGCGCGCGAGCAACAAGAGATTTTTTCTTACGTGCAAGCTTTGCTCAGACTGCGCCGGGAGCATCCCGCACTTCGCGGCGGGCAGCTGTGGCATCTTGCATCCGATGAATCTTCTTATGTTTTTGTTCGCGAGTCAGAGGAAGAGAGCGTTATCGTGGCCTTCAACAATTCCGAAAAGGCCAGGGAGCTGGGAATTCCACTGACCGATACGCCAGCGCAACGCGCGGCAAGCATCTCACTTCTTTTTGGCGCGGCGAGCGCAGATCTGGCGGAAAACGAATTGCACCTCAGAATGCCTGCGCAGTCCATTTCGATTTTTGCGCTGAATTAGACGGCCGCTCCAACTCGATTCAGAACAGGAAGCGAACGGTCCAATTTTTTGCCGCATCGGGCAAAGTAAGGATGACTGCATGCGCCAGGCTGTCAAACCGCCATTGTTGAACGATTTGATCTCCCACGCGTACTTCTTTCGGCGCGACCGCGGCCCCGTACACGGTCACTTCAGCAGATTCCCACCACGGCTTAAACGCATTTTTCTCGACACTGCTCGAAAGGGTCACTGAGCCCGGCGAAACCTGGCAGGAATAATTGATTCGCAGAATTTCGCCCTTTTGGTAGGCAAACGTGTGGCCGTCATCCTGATAGAGAGTGCCACGACAGTCGTCACCGGGATAAACGCGCAGCCGCAAAGGGCCGCTCGGGATTTCGTCAGTGTTTTGGACCACCGACTGCATCGGCACGATGGCGCCCGCGCGGACGTAAAGAGGCATTTCATCCAGTTTCGGATGCAGCAGGAGTTTTTCATTACTCACGTGCTTCTCGTTCGTCCAATAGTCGTACCAATCGCCCGGCGGCAGGGAAATTTCTTCGGCGTCGATCATCTCCGTGGTGACCGGGGCGACAAAGAGATCGCGGCCAAACAGAAAGTCACGATTGTCGCCGTAAAACTCTGGCGCCTGTGGATATTCCAGGAACAGCGCCCGCATCAGGGGAATCCCTGTGCGCGTTGATTCCTCAATTGCCGTATACAAGTACGGCATCAACTGGTAGCGCAGTTCAATGTACTTCCTGCGAATCGCTTCATGTTCTGGGCCATGCACCCAGGGCTCCTGATTGGCCGTACCTTTTGCCGTGTGGTCGCGGTAGATGGGATTCAGGGCGCCCACTTCAAACCAGCGGGTCAGAAGATCAGCCGTAGGAGAACCAGCAAAGCCGCCGATGTCGTCGCCAATGAGCGGAAAGCCGGAGATACCCATACTCAAAAGCATCGGCGTGCTCATCGCAAGATGGTTCCAGGTGCTGCTGTTGTCACCGGTCCATGTCGCAGCATAGCGCTGTGCGCCAGAATAGGCGGCGCGAGTGAGGACAAAAGGACGCTCGGTCGGCTGCAGCTTAAGCAACCCGTCGTAAGTCGCACGGACATTTTCCATGCCGAAGATGTTATGAGCGGCGCGATGGTCGATGGTGGTGCCATCGTCGAGACGGTGCACCGTGTCGAGGGGCATGGTCTTGTCAGCCCGAAGGAAGATGGAAGGCTCGTTCATGTCATTCCAAAAGCCGGCTGCCCCCATGCCGACGAAGTCCTTATAGAGTCCGCCCCACCAGTCCCTTGCGCGTGTCAGCGTAAAATCAGCAAACACGCTATCGCCGGGCCACACCGAGCCTACATAAACGGAGCCGTCGGGATTCTTGACGAAGATGTCGTTCTTAATTCCCGAATCGTAAGGCACATAACCGTGATTCGGATTTTTCTTGATGTGCAGGTCGGTGATAAGAATGGTGTGGAAGCCCTGGGCGCGAAAATCCAAGATCATCTTTTCGAATGTTGGGAAGTACTCACGATTGATGGTGAAGGGAGCATAATCCTGCTGATAGTCGATGTCGAAGTAGATGGCGTCCGCGGGGATTTTCTTCTCTCGAAACGTACTGACGATCTCTCTCGCACGCGATTCAGGATAGTAGCTGTAGCGGCATTGCTGGTAGCCGAGCGACCAGAGCGGAGGAAGCGGCGAACGGCCGGTCATGGCCGTATATTCCTCGACGATTTTTTTCGGCCCGGGTCCAGCGATGAAGTAATAGTTCAGTTCACCTCCTTCGGCGCCAAACGAAAAGTAATCCGGAGATTCCTTGCCGAAGTCGAACGTGCTCCGGTAGGTGTTGTCAAAAAAAAGGCCATAGGCCGTGCCCTTACGCAGCCCGATAAAGAACGGGATGGTTTTATACAGCGGATCCGAGGATTCCTGCCAGCCGAACTCGTCCGTGTTCCAGTTGGTAAACGAGCGGTTCCGGCGGTTCATGGGCCCGGCCTTGTCGCCAAGACCGTAATAATTTTCTTCCACCGGCATTTTTTTCCACGCGTGAATTCTCCGTCCGTCCCAAGCCATCGGCAGGCTCGGCTCGTCGGCAAGAAGCACGTTTCCGCTGGCGTCGGAGAAAGTGATCAGCACGGGTGATTTTTGGATCGTCGCAACAACGGATCCAGCGGTTATTCGCACTTCTCTCGGGTTGTCTTCGATTTTCAAAACAGATGTTTCAGGCGCTTGGATCAGCGCCCAGGAAAAATCCTTCGGGAAAAATCCGTTCGGCGCGACACGCACGCGGAATACGCCTTCGCGAAAAGCGGTGACTCGTACTTTCGCGGCTCCAGCACTCAGTTCCACGCCGTCTTTCAGCTTGTCAACACGCTGCACCTTGCCGAGATGCTGCCAGCCCTGTGCGACCGTCGTCCCGCACCCAAGGGCGAGGACCAACAGTCCGATTCCGATACGCCGAGCAATCCCTCTCATGTCCATCCTCCCGGAAATTGAGAAAGGGGCGAGAACGATCAGGAGTAGTTCTTATTCAGCAGAAAAGATCCGGCATTGATTCCCTGGGTCAAGCCGTGAGCCACTGTTCGAAAAAAGCGGACGCTTTTGCGCCTTCAATCCGGCATCTAACCGCATCCATCACTCGGCAACGGACCGTTCCGTTGCCGCCATAAAACCCGAGCCAGTACGGCAAATAAAATTCGCCGGGAACGCGCTCGATTTCCACTTTCAGTGCACGCAGTTTGAAGAAGCCCTGCTGAAAGATCACGCGCAAAACTTTTTCCCGAAGCAACTCACCGGCCGCGTTTTCCTCCAGCCAGGGGATCAGACGGTTTCGTGTCTCAAGGACAACCAGCTCATCGTCCGGCGGAACGCGGGGGAATTCGAACAGATCGAGGGCGCCCCGGACCGCATCGAGCGCGAACAAGCGCGTCGCAGCGGCGTGGCGCATCTCGTAGCGCACGCGATAAATCCAGAAGGGCACGTAAGCATCAGCAATGCGCTGCAGCGGGCCGCTGCGCATCCGCCAGTAAACCGCAGAGAAGCCGCGCGAAGAAAATGTCCGCAGGGCTTCTTCCTGACTCACGTGAGGTTTTAGACTGCGGATGGCGGTCGTACCCATGGCATTCTCAGTACGCTCCCGGCTAGCGGAAATAGATCCACAAGCCGATTACCGTCGCAAGCAACAGAAGGCTGAACGCGACGTTGATGCGATGCTCGGTGGGGGTTTCGTGCGCCGGTTTGCGCACGGGAATTCCGACCGCGGTCGCCTCCATCTTCTCATCAACCGTTGCGAAGGTCAGGCCGGCAAGCCGCTTGCGGTCTGGAGCCTCGCTCATCAGGCTGACCGCAACGAGCACCACCGAACAGACCACAAACATGAAAATGGCGTAATGCAGAAAATTCATGTCAATAAGCCAGCGGGCGACGGGCGATTCAAAATGAGCTCCGCCGGCGTGGTCCGCAAGTTCCATCACGAAACGGGTGGCTCCCATTACGAAACCCGTCAGCAGTGAGCTGATTGCTCCCTTGCCGTTTAGCCGTGGCCACAGGATTCCTAGCACGAAGCACGCGGAAATTGGCGGACTGATATAGGCTTGCACGCTCTGCAGGTAAATGTAGAGCTGGCTGCTGATGTACCCGATGAACGGCACCCACAACAAACCGAGCACCACCATCATACCGGTGGCGATACGCCCGAAATTGACCAGCTGTTTCTCTGACGATTGCGGCCGGATCTTCTTATAGAAATCCAGCGTTACCAGCGTGGACGCCGAATTGAACACCGAGCTCATGGCGCCCATCACTGCCGCGAGCAATGCGGCCATCACCAGACCAACCAGCCCGGTGGGCAAGAGATTGAGCACCAGTGTGGGGTACGCAAAATCCGGTTTCTTCACTTGCTCAGGGAAGAGCGCGAACGCGATGATGCCGGGTAGAACCAGCATGAACACCGGCAGGATCTTCAGGAAGCCCGCGAAGATCGTGCCTGCTTTGGCGTGTCCCTCATCGCGTGCGGAAAGCACTCGCTGCACGATCACTTGATCCGTGCACCAGTACCAGATGCCAAGGATCGGCGCTCCGAAAAAGATGCCCGTCCAAGGGAAGTTGGAGTCTGAAGCAGGTTTGATCATGTGGAAGTAATCGGGGGGAACCATAGTGCGCAGGTGTTCCAGGCCGCCCACGCGGTGGAGGCCAATTACAGTCAGCGCAACCGCGCCAGTAATCAAAATGAGGGTTTGCACCGTGTCCGTGTAGATGACCGCCGCAAGCCCGCCCGCCACCGTATATATGCCGGTGGCGATCACCAGAACAACTGCGGTTTTCCAAAGCGACCAGCCGGCCACGCGCTCGAGCACGACGCTCGCAGCGTAGAGCTGCACGGAAATCTTTGTAAAGATGTAGGCGATGATGGAAATTCCCGCCAGGTAGACCGCGCACTGCCGATTGAACCGGCGTTCCAGGAATTCCGGCATGGTGAATACGTTCGACCGCAGGTAAAACGGCACGAACACCCAGCCCAGAATCAGCAGAATGAGGCAGGCCAGCCATTCGAAGTGTCCGACCGCCAGTCCGGACGAGGCCCCAGTGCCCGACAGGCCAATGAAGTGCTCCGTCGAAATATTGGAAACGAACAGGGACGCGCCAATGAAGAACCATCCCACGTCACGGCCAGCGAGGAAATAATCCTCCGAGGTGCGTTCCCTTCTCGCGAAATACATACCGATCCCGAAGACGATGGCGAAATAAACCCCGATGATGGCGAGGTCCAGGGTGGCAATCGGACGATGCGTGACCGCAACCTCTGCTGCAAAAAGCATCCCAGCCTCCTTGGCTCCGCGGCCAGCGAACCGGCCCCGGTTCAATCTCGGAACGGGCACTTCAACCTGCTGCGCAAAGTACTCGCGGCTGCTTCTGACAAGGCGATGGCTCTCTACCCCTCGACAAAGCCCTGGTAAAGGAGAGGTGGAGAATGGTGATTGCGAAGTCTATAACAGGCCCATTGCGGGCTCAATGCCCGTTTCGGTGGAGCGGTGAGAGGGGGTCGTCGAGGGCAGAAGTCCGGTGCGGCAAGTCAGTTCTTAAAATAGGTGGAGGGCACAAACTCTAGGGCATTCTGCACCAGCCTGGTTTCACTCCCGATTGTTCGTGGGAAGCAGGAGGAGCGCAACAGCATGCTACTTTTTGATTCAACAGGAATTTGGCTCCCCGGGCTAGATTCGAACTAGCAACCCTTCGGTTAACAGCCGAATGCTCTACCATTGAGCTACCGGGGATCCGTGCAGGCAGGATCGCTCGCCACAGTTTTTAGTCTAACGAGCCCACCGGTGAGTGTCAACGACCGCGAACCCGTAACAAAACTGAGCACCGCGCCTTGACATCGATGTCGCCTCGGCCTACACTACGGAGTTTTTAGATGGCCCCAACAGCACGTAGGGGGCGGGACTTCCATGGACAAGAAAAGGCTCGACTACTACAAAAAGAAACTGCTGACGCGGCGCGAGGAACTGATGAAAACCATCGCTCGCACGCAGGAAGAGGGACGAACGGCTGACGAAGATCCAACTGTTGATCTCGCAGACAAAGCGGCCAACTCCTATACCAAGGAGTTTCTCTTCGGCATGACCAATACAGACCGCACGGTCCTGAACATGATTGACGCGGCCCTGAAGCGCATCCAGGAGGATGAGTACGGAGTCTGCGCAAACTGCCAGGAAGAGATGCAGCAGAAGCGCTTGGAAGCGGTACCCTGGGCAAAGCACTGCATCGCGTGTCAGGAAAAGATGGAACAGGGGCTGCTTTAAGCCTTCGTGGTAGGAAGGGCTTCCTTTTGCGAGAGCCTGCTACGGGGTGTTTTATCCAGTGAATTACTTTAATATAAAATATATCTTTGATTAAAAATCTAAAAAGAGTACATTTCTGCCCGCGTGGCAGAAACTAGTCCGGCAAGCGAAATCACAACCCTCCCGCGGCGTGGTGTGCGCCGCTGGCTAGTCGAAGCGGGAGACGCCATCAGCAGTATCTTTTTGCCCGCTGGATGCCGCATCTGTGATCGGCTGCTCCTTACGGCCAGCCGCGTTCCCATATGCAAAGATTGCCTTTCCTCGTTTGAACGTCTGCCAGCAATCGTATGTGAAACTTGCGGACGACCTCTGCCGGGTCTCGCC
>Ga0209698_10005803_pt1 | contig 13250 bp, 11 predicted proteins | sample LitLauG_LLR_2012_FD_187203 | JGI IMG/M metagenome (GOLD analysis project Ga0209698, IMG submission 187203) | Freshwater sediment microbial communities from Pennsylvania, USA - Little Laurel Run_MetaG_LLR_2012 (SPAdes) (version 2) | ecosystem: Environmental > Aquatic > Freshwater > Creek >... | reverse complement strand
AAGCGATTGACCGCGTCGACGATCTCCACCAACGGCATGCCGGAAATAAGTTGCGAGTAGACCATGCCTTGGAGAATGGAAGCGAGCAGCGCAGCCGAGACTCCTTTGCCGCTGACATCGGCGAGAACGACGGCCAGTCCCTGGGGCGTGTTGACCGCTTCGAAAAAATCGCCTCCAATTTCCTTGCAGGACATGTTGCGTCCGTTCACCTTCGCAAACGGAACTTCGGGCAGCGTCACCGCCAACAACCGCTGTTGAATGGAGGCGGCGATCCCTAGTTCCTGCTGGTAGCGGCGTCCCGCCTCTTCGGCCTGCACCAGGCGCGCGTTCTCGATCAACTGCGCAGCTTCAGTCGCGATCGCCCGCAGAATGTCGTGGCTGACGCTGGTGATGTCGCGCGAAGCAAAGCGCGAATCCACGTAGAGAGCTCCCATCACTTCGCCGCCGGCTGGCTGATCGGCACGGGTGGTTTGCACTATCGGCTTGCGCAACGGCATGCAGATCACAGTTCGCAGATCGAATGCGACGATGCTTTGCCGCTGTTGCACATCGAGCATCTGACTGGTGTCGGTCACCAGGTATTCGGAGTTCGAGGTCAGCGCACCTTCGAGCACGGAGCGAGAAATCGTTTTGTCATCGAGCAACGCCTCGCCCTTCGAGTTACGCCCGGCGGCGAGCGTCAGAGTTCCGTCGAGATCGCGTAGGAAGATGTAGCCGCGTTCGGCGCGTGTCAGCTTCAGAGTGGCTTCGAGCAGTGTCACGAGGATTTCATCAAGCACGCCAATAGTGTTCAGCTTGCGCGCCGCTTCCATGAACAGCGTGAGTTTTTCCAGGTCGCTGGCTTCCGGCGCGATCTGGATTCCCGAGATCTGGCTGAGGAACTCCCGCGCCGTGTTCGATGTGGTATGCAGCGGATGGAAAATTAGGTAGGCAATATCGCGGGCGCCAAATTCCAGACGGTCGTTGCGCTGCAGTTTGTGGCGCTCAACCTTTTCGCCGTTGACGAACGTGCCGTGCTTGCTTCCGTTGTCAACGACAAAAAACTCGCCGCTCTCCGCCACGATCGAGGCATGTTCGCGGGAGACGCGCGGATCGGCAATCACCAGGTCGCGATCCACCTTGCGCCCCACCGTGTAAGGCGTGTGATTCAGCGACAGCGTCTGCTGATCGCTTCCCTGCACAAAGATCGCGATGGGAAAGATGCTGGAAATGCCCGAATGCGATGAAGCCGACATGTACTCTCAACTCTCCTGCGGCCGTCCTTGTCAGTGAAAGACGCCAGCCCAGACCGCCGGCACGTGACAATGCCCCACAGCATTCTACGACGAGCCCGGCCCCGCCGGAGCAGCAAAAGTCCTTTCATAGCTCATCATCAGCACCAGCGCCGCTACTCCCACGGGCAAGAAGGGGACAGTCCAAAGAGGCACCGCCCACGCCGTTTCGACCATCGAGAGCGGCATAACGAAGGAAAGGCCTGCCAGCACGATGCTAGCGAGCCATGGCCAAAGCAGGAGAACCGCGGTCAGGCCCAGCAGCACGCGGCTCACGCCATTCCGCCGCCAGAGCAGTTGCCGGTCGCGCGCCAGCATGAGCAGTGCGGGCAGCAGCATGACCTGGTTATACAGGGCGTAGGTCGGAATAACCAAGACGGTCACGGCCAAACCAAGACAAACTGTGGCGGCGAACGCAGGAGTATCCTCGGCAAATCGGCGGTTTCTCCAGCCGATATGCAACGTCGCTGCCACGGCGAGCACACGCGGTATCGCTCCCCAGTGAGCGGGAAGCAGCCGGTCCAGGATCGAGACTGCATCGTTGTAGCCCCGGTATTGGCGCACCGCTTGCACGAAGCGGGGAATCCAATGCGGCAGGTACCATTCCGAGGCTGCACACAAGATGGCCATCGTGAACAAAAATGACACGGCCCAGCGGTATCGCCGGCGCCAGTCGGCCAGAGTCCAGATCGTCAACCATAACAACAGCAGCCAGACCAGCTGCGGCTTGATGGTGCTCAACGCCAGCGCGACGCCGGCGGCGATGGGGCGATCCGACGCGAAGAACGTCATGGCGACCGCCAGCAGCGCAACCACGAAGAGCGTCATTTGCTGGAGTTTGAGGCCCTGCATCACGGGCACGCTTCCGAGGGTGAGTACGATCAGGCTCGCCTCTGCCCACCACGGCGCGGACCAGCGCAGCACACGCAGCCACAGCGGAATCGTGGCCAGCGTGAGCCCCAGCAAGACCCAGAAGAATCCTTTTCGAACTATCTCAAAGGGAAGATGAATGGTGGGCGCAAGGTACAAAGCGACGTAGACGGGGTAGGCGAATCCCTGCTGGTCTCTTGGATCTCCGGGGCGAGCCGGGTCAAGGGGCCGGCCGTAGTAGCCTTGCTGAATCTCGCGCGTCACCTCGGGACTGTACGGATCGCGCCCCCGAAGCAGCAACTCCCGCGCACCCAGCCAGCGGGGATAGAGATCGGAAAGATTGCCGCGCGGCCGGTCCTGCGCTGCAGCGTCGGAGATCTGGTGCGGAATCAACACCCGGTTGGCATAAGTCCACACTCCCGCGGCGCAGAGCGCGGCAGCGAGAACCAGACAGAACGGCTCGTAAAAAACGCGGCGTTTACTCATGTAATCTGAGAAAATCTGGAGAATCCAAGGGCGCTCTATGACGCAGAAGTCTAGTTCTCGCCACCATCAGTCCAGTCAGCAAGCTCTTTCATGTTACAACTGATCGCACGAAAAACTCTTTCGACGATGCATTCCATGCGATGGAGGATCGCGGTTTCCGCGGCAATCGGCCTGGTGAGCGGGCTTCTTTGCTGGTTCTTGCTGAAGCGAATGCATCAGGGTGCAGCCGATTTCGGTTGGGCCATCTATATCGCGCAGCGCTTCCTCGCTCACCAGAACCCGTACGATACTCCGCTTGCCCAGTATCCCTTGACCGCGGCTTTTTTTGCGTTGCCCTTCGTACGTCTGCCGCCGGGAGTCGCCGCCGGCCTCTTCTACGGAATCAGTTCTGCTCTGCTGGCCTTTGGTCTTACGCGCGACGGCTACCAGCGTTTGTTCATCTTTTTGGCGTTCCCGTATTGGGCCGGCCTCATCACGGCGCAGTGGTCCACCATCATCACGGCCAGCGCCTTCTTCCCACTTCTTCTGCCGGTTACCATTGCCAAACCGCAGATCGGATTGCCTATATTCCTCACCCACGCCAACCGGCGCGGCATACTGGCATGTTTGGCTCTCGCCATCTTAAGCCTCGTTTTCATGCCCAACTGGCCGCTGCTGTGGCTCCGCCAGTTGGGCAACTATCAACACTTTATCCCTCTTCTAGTCCTGCCCGGACCACTGCTGCTGCTGGCTTTGCTGCGCTACCGCGATCGTGATGCGATTCTCCTGCTGCTGTCTGCGCTGCTGCCGCAGCGTTGGTTTTTCGATACTTTCATTCTCTGGCTCATCCCCAAATCGCGCCGCGAAATTCTGGCCACCGTCCCCTTCGGTTGGGCCGTAGGCATCTGGCGCTGGTATCACGCGCCGCGCACCATGGGCGAGGTGGGACTGTGGACCGTTCTTGGCTTCTACCTTCCCATGCTGGCGCTCGTTTTGCTGCGGCCACGCGCCGATCGGACTAACTCACCAACGCGCCCTGACGAGCACGGCCCGCCCAGCCAGCGGCCTGGAGAGCTTTCGCGAGGCTGACTCTATAATCGCCACCACAACCCACGATGAAAATTCCTGAATTCAGCCGCGCCCGGTTCTTTGCCCTCGTCCTCCTGTTCGGCTTGCTGGCCATGACGGCGCGAAACGCGGTCGATCCCGATCTCTGGTGGCATCTGCGCACCGGGCAGTGGATCGTCGAGACCGGCCATGTCCCCCACTCCGACCCCTTTTCCTTCACCCGCGTTGGACACGCCTGGGTGTCGCATGAGTGGTTGTCGGATGTGGTGTTCTACGAACTCTGGAAACACGCTGGCAACGCTGCGCTGATCGTCTTCTCGGCGATAGTTACGACCGCCGGCTTCATGCTGCTCTATCTGCGCTGTCCTCGTCATGAAGGAAAGCGTCACTGGGCGGCCGCAGCCACAGTTTTCGGCGCCTTGGCTGCGGCTCCCTGCTGGGGTGTGCGGCCCCAGATGTTCACCTTTACGCTGGCTAGCCTGCTGCTATGGCTGCTCGAACGTGGCGAGCATCGTCCCACGCTCCTGCTTTGGATTCCACCGCTCTTTCTGCTATGGCTGAATCTGCATGCCGGGTTCGCGCTCGGCCCTGTGCTTCTGTTTGCGTATGGCGCCGGCCTGATCGCAGAAACCGCAGCCGGCGCCACGCCTTGGCAGCAGGCGCGCCCGATCGTTCTACGCATGCTGCTGCTGGTGCTGGCTTGTTTGGCGCTCGTGCCTCTCAACCCCAGCGGCGCGCAGCTTTATCGTTATCCGTTGGATACTTTGCGCTCGCCCGGAATGCGGTCGTTCATTGTGGAGTGGTTCTCGCCGAATTTTCACGAATCGCTCTATCTCCCATTCTTGCTGCTGTGGCTGCTGGTTCTGACCGTGCTCGCCAGTTCCCGCTCGTGGCCCCGGGCACGCGTAATCCTGCCCCTGCTGTTGACCGCTCTCGCCGCGCTGGACGCGGTTCGCCACATACCAATTTTTGTTTTGCTGGCAATACCAGTCATCGCCGCGGCTCTGCCCGTCGCTGGCAGCGAGCACCGCGAAACACCCAGCACAGGACGTGTTGCACCAAGCTCGTCGTGGTTGCGGCCACTTTTCAACGTTGCGGTTGTCGCTCTGATCGCGGTGTTTGCCTTGGTGCGGTGGGTCAGCCTCGTCCGCAACCAGGATGCCCGCGAGGCCGAGCTGTTTCCCCAAAAGGCGGTCGCGTTCTTGCGAGTCGGCAACTATCCCCAGAAAGTTTTCGTGTACTACGACTGGGGAGGCTACGCCATCTGGAAACTCTATCCTGAATATCGCGTGTTCGTGGACGGGCGTGCCGACCTCTATGGCGACGACCTTTTGCACCAGTTTCAGACCGCAATGCAGCTCCGGACCGGCTGGCGGGACCTTCTTGCCAGCTGGAAGGTGGATGCGGTACTTATGCCCCGCTCCTGCGCGCTGACGCAGGGTCTAAGTCTCGATCCCGAGTGGCGTGTTGTATTTAGCGACACCCAGGCCATCATTCTGCTCCGCAGACCCCGGCCATCGTAGACTGCTGATACTCTCCCTGGTGCCGTCGTTAGCGCCCTTGGTGCCTGCCGTTTAGGCCAGACGCGAAAAAATGTTTCCCACAGCCTCCCAAATCTGCGAAACTAAAGCGCATACGCACATGGGGATTAGTTTCAACTATGGTCCCCCCCGGATGGGAGCTTCAAGCGTGAAGCTCGAAGGAGCCTAGAATGAGAAGTATGGCTAAACTCTTGTGGCGCAACGAGGAAGGGCAGGACATCGCAGAATACGCGGTGATGCTGGCGGTAATTCTGGTCATCGTCATTGGCACCGTCAAACTGATCGGCGGCAACGCGAACAACGTATTCTCGCAGGTAGCCAGCTCCATCAGCCAGTAGGTGTAAACGGCGGCGCAGAGAGTATGTGGCACGCGCACGTGAAATCCACCGTAGCGGTGGATGAGTTCCGACTTGTCCCGAAAGGAGCGGAATGAACCGAAGCCGTTTGTTGATGATCGGGGGCTTGGCGCTCGCGGTCGGCTTGCTCGTCAGCTTTACCGTGTATAACCGGCTGCGGGCCGTTGCCGGCTCCAACGCCAACGCCAACGGAGTGCCAGTCGTGGTGGCGGCCGACGATATTGAGGTTGGGGCCAGGTTGGAAGTGCGCGACGTCCACGTGATCACTCTCCCGCAATCGGCAATCCCCCCGGGCGCCTTCGTCGCAGCATCGCAGGTCCTCGGCCGCGGCGCAATTCTACCGGTAAGCAAAGGCGAATTTATTCTTAACAGCAAACTGGCGCCGCTGAATGCCGGAGCCGGCCTGCCCTCGATGATCCCGCAGGGAATGCGCGCTGTTTCTGTCCGCGTCAACGATGTGGTTTCGGTGGCCGGCTTCGTGCAACCGGGCACGCACGTGGACGTGCTGGCCACCGGCAGTGGCGGCAACGAACGTCAAACCACCACCGTGCTCGAGAATGTCCTGGTTCTGGCCGTGGGCAAGAGTTTGGACCGGAACGCTTCCGCGGATGCGCAGACCGCCCCGGTAATCACTCTCGCCGTCTCTCCGGATGACGCACAGAAGCTGGCGCTGGTTTCGCAGGAAGGGCGGATTCAGCTTTCCTTGCGCAATCCAGTGGACACTAAAAAGGGAGGGATCGGCGCCACCCGCGCCAGTTCGGTGTACCCGGGTGAGAAGCCGGCTGCGGCGGCGGTCGAGACCAAACCAAAAGTCCGCAAGGTCGCAACCAAAGGTCCGGCGCCCGCGCCCGCACCCTATCAGGTAGAAATGATCCGTGGCAACAAACGGGAAGAAAATAAGTTTGAGCCGCCAACACCGCAGTAATTCGTACGCTTATTACCTCGATGGATTTGCTCGTGCATCCTCGCAGAGGTCCGAATTCATGAAATCGCTTATGCTCGTCGCAGCCGCTTTCCTCCTCGGTGCGACAACCATGTTCGCGCGTCCCGTCGCTCCCGATGGCAACACGCAGGACACGCCGGCCATGCCTCCTCCCAATCCCGCCGCCACGCAATCGTCCCCTGCGACCGCGCCTGCAACCGGCCAGAATGAGGCCCCGGGCGCCGCGCCGCTGCGGGTGATGGTGGGTAAATCCCTCCTGATTAACACCACTGAGAGACTCAAGCGCGTCTCCGTAACCGACCCAACCGTGGCCGATGCGCTCGTCGTCACCCCCACGCAGGTTCTCGTCAATGGACTCGCTCCGGGCGAAGTTTCACTGCTCATCTGGGACGAACTGGAACGTAATCGCAGCTTCGATCTTCGTGTGGATGTCGATATCACCGCGGCTTCGGAAGAAATGCACCGGCTTTTCCCGGATGAGCAGATTAACGTGACGCCTTCGCGTAACGCGATTGTTATTTCTGGTCACGTAACCACCGAAGACGTTGCCAAACATGCGGGCGCCCTGGCCTCGGCATATTCCAAGAATGTCGTGAATGTGCTGACTTTCGGCCCGGTCGGTGCTGAGGAAGTTCTTCTGGAAGTCAAGTTTGCGGAAGTCGATCGCTCCGCGCTGACCCAGGTGGGCATCAATCTGTTTTCGACCGGCACAGGCAACACCATCGGTACCGTGACCACCGGCCAGTTCGGCGGACTTTCCACGTCCCCCATCAATAATTCGACTAACGGCAACGGTACCGGTACCACCTCAACGACAACGACGGTCTCGAACTTACTCAACATGTTTTTCTTTAACCCTCAGGTCCACCTGGGCGCAGTGATCCAGGCTCTGCAGTCACGGAATCTCTTGCAGATCTTGGCCGAGCCCAACCTGGTCGCCATCAATGGCAAGGAAGCCAGTTTCCTGGCCGGAGGTGAATTTCCTTTTCCCGTGGTGCAGCCCGGCGCCGGCGGCATCTCAACCGTTACGGTTCAGTTTCGCGAATTTGGTGTGCGCCTGAAGTTCACTCCCGTCATTCAGCCGAACGGCAACATCCACCTGCGCGTCGCTCCCGAGGTCAGTACCCTGGACTTCGCCGACGCCGTCACCGTCTCGGGAACCACCATACCCGCCATCAGCACGCGCAAGGCGGACACCGAATTTGAACTGCAAGATGGCCAGAGCTTCGTCATCGCCGGCCTCATGGATAATCGGGTCACAGATATTAGCAACAAGATTCCGGGGCTGGGCGATATCCCGATCCTCGGCAATTTCTTCAAGAGCAAGAGCGCCCAAAAAAGCAACTCGGAATTGATGGTTCTGTGCACCGTGCGCCGAATTTCACCCGGTGTCCAGACGCCCAATGGTCCTGCAGCTCCGCAACCCTATCTGGACAAGGGCAAGTTCGATAAGAAACCCGGGCTCATCGGCAAGTAGGTACTGCGACGAGGCCGGAAGTTGGAAGCTTTAAAGAGAGCGGTGGGGAACGAGTCATGCCGGAATTGTCAGTAGCCGTATTCGCCCCGGACAACGACCAGCGCGCGGTGCTTCAAGTTCTAGTGGATGGCACCAGTGTGGCCCGCACCGTGTGCAGTAACCCTACCTTGCCTGTGGCCGCCAATGACCCCGTCATCCGCAAAACCCGGGCCTTCGCCCCCGACGTGGTTCTGGTGGATATCGCAGTCGATAGCAGTACTTCGGCCTTGCGGGCAATCGAGTTGCTCCACCAGGAACTTCCCAGTTCAGCCGTGTTCGCGGTCGGCCCCATGACCCACCCTCAGTTGATTGTCAGTGCCATGCGGGCGGGTGTGCGCGAATACATCGAGCGCCCCACCACCACCACCGATCTGCTGGAAGCCTTTGTCCGCCTGACCGCCACGCGCCGCAAGCCCGGGCGCGAGAATTCCCGGGGAAAGGTGTTCACCATCGTGAACGCCAAGGGCGGCAACGGCGCCACCACCGTCGCCGTCAATCTGGCGCTGGCCCTGCAGTCGATTCACCACAGCACGGCGCTGGTGGATCTGGCGCCGCTCGGCCACTGCGCCTTGCATCTCAATCTCAAGCCCCAATTCACCGTCACCGACGCGATCACCAACTTGCATCGCCTGGACTCGTCCCTGCTCGACAGCTTCATGGTCCGTCACGATACGGACCGTCACGATCGTGGCTTGCAGGTCTTGGCCGGGCCCGTGATTCCGACCGCCATCGAGCCTTCGGCTTCCGACTTTGCCCGCCTGCTGGACACCATGGTCGACCTGTTTCACTATATCGTCGTCGACGCTTCCTCCCGGCTCGATAGCGCCACTCGTCTGGTCAGCAACCTGTCGGAGAAAATTCTGCTCGTCGCCCACGCCGATGTAGCTTCCCTGTGGAGCGCCGGCAGAGTGGCCCAATATCTCGGCGAGAGCGGCTCCCGCGACCGTTTTGCTTTAGTTCTGAACCGCTATCGCAAAGTGGCCGGCTTCGATGAAGCTCAGACCGAGGCCGCCATCGGAGCGCCCGTTCTCTGGCGTATTCCCAATCAGTATTTCGCAGTCTCGACCGCGATTGATCGCGGCGTCCCCTTGATGCAGCAGGGCAACACCGAATTTTCCCGTTCGGTTTCAGGGCTTGCGGAACTTCTGACCAAGGACGATTTGGATGTAAAGCGCGCCGCCTGGTCGTTGTTTAAAACAGTCTAGATTTAAGACGGTCCAGCGATGCGTCGTTCGCTGTTCGCTTTTCGCTAAGACTGGCGAACCGCAAAGAGCTGGCGAATAGCGAACGACCGACGGTTAGAAATTATGGCCAATCTACAAGCCTTCGAGCGCAGCGAGTACCAGCAGGTCAAGGCGGATCTGCACCGCAAGATCCTGGATCGTCTCGACCTGGAAAAACTCGGTCGCTCTACCGGAAATTCGGCGCGCGAAGAAGTTCTCATCCTCATCCGCAGTTCGGTCAACAGCGAGGCGGTTCCTCTCAGTTTCGCCGAGCGCGAGCAGTTGTCGCGCGAGATCCTCGACGAGATCTTCGGCCTGGGCCCGCTCGAACCGCTGCTCAAAGATCCCACTATTTCCGACATCCTGGTCAACCGCTTCGATCGCGTATATGTCGAACGCAATGGCAAGCTAGAAATCACCGGCCTGTCGTTCAAGGATAACCAGCACTTGATGCAGATCATCGACCGCATCGTCTCCCGCATCGGGCGGCGCGTCGATGAGTCTTCGCCCATGGTCGACGCCCGCCTGCAAGATGGCTCCCGCGTCAACGCCATCATTCCGCCGCTGGCGCTCGACGGCGCCTGCCTCTCCATCCGCCGTTTTGGCCGCGACCCCATCACCGCGCGCAACATGCTCGACAACAAGACTCTCACCAGTCCCATGCTGGAGTTGCTGTCGGCAATGGTCAAGGGCCGTCTGAACCTGATTATTTCCGGAGGAACCGGTGCCGGCAAAACCACCGTGCTCAATGTCCTCTCCGGATACATCCCGAATTCGGAGCGCATCGTAACCATTGAAGACGCAGCCGAATTGCAGCTCAAGCAGGAACACGTCGTCCGTCTCGAGACCCGCCCTCCCAACATCGAAGGCAAAGGCTCGGTGCGCATGCGCCAGCTTGTCATTAACAGCCTCCGTATGCGTCCCGATCGCATCGTGGTGGGCGAGGTGCGCGGCGAGGAAGCCTTCGACATGCTGCAGGCCATGAATACCGGTCATGAGGGCTCCCTGACCACCGTCCACGCCAACTCCCCCCGCGACGCCCTGTCGCGTATCGAAAATATGGTTTCCATGGCCAACCTCAATATTCCCGAGCGCGCCATTCGCCATCAGATCGCCAACGCTGTCCACGCCGTAGTCCAAGTCGCGCGTCTCTCCGACGGATCGCGCAAAGTGATCACCGTTTCCGAGGTCACCGGCATGGAAGACGACATGATCACGCTGCAGGATATTTTCACTTTTGATCGCAGCGGCATCGACCAGAGCGGAAAAGTGTGCGGCGTCTTCCGGTCCACGGGCCGACCCCCTCAATTCGCTGAGCGCCTCGCGACCGCCGGTTGCCGCCTGAATCCCGCGCTCTTCGAGTCCCGGATGGAGGTCTAGCGCATGCAGTTGTTTATCGCCGTGCTCGTGTTTGTGGTGGTCACCCTGGCGGTCTTTGCCGGCATGTCTTTGCTGGACGAGCGCAAGGGCCGGGCCCGCGTTCTCCGCGAGCGCCTCTCCACCGTCCAGAAGCCCACCGAGCAAGCCACGCCCGACGTGGCGCTGCTGCGCGACGAACTCCTGAGCCGTATACCGGCATTTGACACCCTGCTCCGCCGCTCGGAGCGCGTCTCCGCTCTGCAGAAAATACTGGCGCAGGGAAATGTCGACGTTCGCGCCGGAAATTTCCTGATGCTCTGCGCCGTGTCAACCGTGGTATTCGCCGCCGTCGCTTTCCTCGCCGGAGGCACGATTCTGTTCGGCTGGGCCGGCGCCCTGCTCGGGTTTTTTGTTCCCTACGCCTACGCTTCGCATATGCGGACCAAGCGCTTTGCGAAATTTGAGGAGAAGTTTCCCGAGGCCATCGATACCCTCGCCCGCGCGGTTCGCGCCGGCCACGCCTTTACCACCGCCCTGGAGATGATCGCCAACGAAGTCTCCGAACCGGTTGCCGGAGAATTCCGCCAGCTCTACGAAGAACAGAAATTCGGACTCCCGGTGCGCGACGCCCTGCTCAACCTCGCCGAGCGCGTGCCTTTGGTCGACGTGAAGTTCTTCGTCACAGCCGTGATGCTGCAGCGCGAAACCGGCGGCAATCTGGCCGAGATTCTTGACAACCTTTCCTACGTAATCCGCGAACGCTTCAAGATCCTGCGCCAGGTCCGCGTGCACACCGCCCAGGGTCGCCTCACCATGATGCTGCTGATGGCTCTGCCGCCCACCGTTGTGGTGGTCATGCTGATTCTTAACAAGGGTTTCATCCAACCGCTTTTCACCGACCCGCTGGGACACGCATTGATCGTCGGCGGCATTACCTTGCAGACCATAGGCTATTTTGTGATTCGCAGAATTATCAGGATCCAGGTGTGAGAAATGAGGAATACGTTCTCAGTTCTCAGTTCTCAGTAAGACCGCCGGACCGCAGGTTTTTGCTCTTACTGAGAACTGAGAACCGAGAACTAGGTTTCAATATGGCACTCCCGCTGGCAATCGCGGTTTTCGTTTTTCTCATCATCGCCGTCGCGGTCTTCGCCTTTGGAGCGGCTGCGGTCGTGCCCTCCTCGGTGCTCGGATCCCGGCTGCGCGAAATCGGCTGGCAGCGCCCCAAGACCCAGGCAAAACCCGTAATCCGCGAACGCATTCAGCAGGCCCTAGATCCCCTCAGCCGTGCCTTGCCGACTTCGCCCTCGGAAGTTTCGAAAACCCGTCTCTGGCTGATTCAGGCGGGATATCGCAACGCCCAGCACCTTACCATCTATCGCGGCTTGCGCGTCCTGTTTGCCGCGCTTGGCTTCCTGTCGGTGTTCGTCTTTACCGAATTTGATTCGCCCATGCTGCTGCTGGGCGTCACTGCGTTCGGCTTTTTTATCCCGCGCTTCCTGCTGAAAAAGAAAATGGAAGAGCGGCAGCGCCGGCTTCGCCTCGGCCTTCCCGATGCGCTCGATTTGACCGTCATCTGCGTGGAAGCGGGCTTGTCGCTCGACCAGGCCATGATGCGAGTAGGCGAAGACCTGCGCACCGCGCACCCGGAACTGAGCGGTGAATTCCATCTCTTCGATCTGGAAACGCGCGCCGGTAAGCCTCGCGTCGAAGCCCTCCGTAATCTGGCCGAGCGCACCGGGGTCGATGATATTCGCGCCCTGGTCGGAACCCTGATTCAGACCGACCGCTTCGGCACCAGCGTAGCCCAAGCCTTGCGCGTGCATTCCGAGTCCCTGCGCACCGAGCGCCGCCAGCGCGCCGAAGAGCAAGCCGCCAAGACCACCGTCAAAATGATCATTCCCCTGGTCCTGTTTGTGATGCCCTCCCTGATTTTTGTCACTGTAGGGCCGGCCGTAATTCAGCTGATGCACATCTTCACGCAAAAGAAGTGAATCCCCGGCTATTGAGACATTGAATCATTGAGTGATTGCATCATTAACCCATTTCAGCCAATGACTCAATGACTAAGTGATTCAATGACTCAATGACTCAATGATTCAATGACTCAATGGTTCACCCCAAGGGATACGCCTTCAACCGTACTCGCACCACCTATCTAGCGACCGATCTCGTGATCGCGCGCACCCACTGGTCCCGCTTTCGCGGCCTCATGGCCACCGACTCGTCCCACTTCACCCGCGGCCAGGGATTGTGGATCAACCCCTCCCACGGCATCCACACCTTCGCCATGCGTTTTCCAATCGACGCCGTCTACCTTGACCGCGACCGAATTGTCATCCACATCGAAGAGGATCTGAAGCCCTGGCGCATGGCCGCAGTTCGCATCCACGCTGCATCGGTCCTCGAACTTCCCACCGGCACCGTAAGCGAATCCCTGACCGTAGTCGGCGACCAGATAGACATTTCCTTCGAAGAGCGTCCACTCCACACCGAAGCCGCCTGAAATTCAGTTCTCCCAGTCAAGCGCAGACTGCCGGTCAAGATTACAAATCCTCCACCGAGTCATCCTGAGCGGAGCAGGCCGATGCGCGAAGCGAATCGGCCCGCGGAGTCGAAGGACCCCTACTCCACCGAA
>Ga0209698_10005802_pt1 | contig 13251 bp, 9 predicted proteins | sample LitLauG_LLR_2012_FD_187203 | JGI IMG/M metagenome (GOLD analysis project Ga0209698, IMG submission 187203) | Freshwater sediment microbial communities from Pennsylvania, USA - Little Laurel Run_MetaG_LLR_2012 (SPAdes) (version 2) | ecosystem: Environmental > Aquatic > Freshwater > Creek >... | reverse complement strand
GGCCCGAGGCCCAAAACCGCCGGCGATGGCGACAGCCGCTTCCACGGTTAGGCCCGGCTCATACGGATATTGCCCGGCCGCCCGCACCTCGCCGAGGATGTAGAAGGGTCGGCTCAGGGCCAGCTCGACGGAGACTTGCGGGTCCTTGACGAAGCTGACCCCAAGCCGGGCGGTAATCTCCGCTCCCAGCCGGACCGTCGTCACCCCCCGCGCCCTCACGCTGCCGATCAGCGGCACCGAGATGAAGCCCGCGCCGTCGATGGGATAGACATGCGACAGGTTGGGCTGGCCGTAGACGAACACCCGCACCCGGTCGCCGCTGTCGAGTAGATACGCCTGGGTCGCCGAGGGGGCCGGCCCGAGATCGACGCTTTCGCGGCTGACCTTGGTGACCGTCGGGCTGAGGAACGCGACCGCGCCACCTTGCCCGGACTCCTTCAATTTCCTGATCGCCTCCAGCGCGGCAACTGGCATGGGGGGTGCATTGGCGATCGGATCGTTCGGCAGCGGTCCGTCGTCGCCCGGGGGATGGAGGCTTTTGTCGTCGGCCTTGGCGCCAGCGGCGGCATCGGCCCGCGGCGCGATCGAGGGGTCGGTCGCGCCGAATTCATGGTTGGTCTTGGCGCAACCGGCCAGCGATACCAGAACAGCGATACAACACACGATACGACGCACAGACATGGACCCGAACCTCAATGCAACCTCACAACGCTTGCCCGAGGTTTAGGGGGTCGAGGTAAATGGATGCTTAAGGCAGGGAGCGCTTTGGCACATTTAATGCTTTGGCAACCGAACTGCCGCTTAATCGGTTCCCGGACAAATTGCGGGTGCCATACCGGGCGTTAAAGGACAGACATGCAGGCGTATCAGGACGATATCGATCTTTCTGGCGTGGTCGGCGCACTCAAGCGCGGTCTACCGCGTATCGTTGTCATGACCCTGATCGCCGGGGCATCGACCTATGGTTTGCTGAGCCTCGTTCCGCCTACCTACAAATCGACCGCCCAGGTCATCCTGGAGCCGGCAAATTCAAGCCTGCTCGGCGCAGGCAGCCAGCCGGGCGGCCTCGAGGTGCGGATCGACGAGAACGAAGTGGCGAGCCAGGTCGAGGTGATCCGCTCACGCGATATCTTGCGCGCCGTGGCGGCCAAGGAACGCCTCGATAGCCTGCCTGAATTCAATCCGGCGCTGCCGGCGCAAAGCCTGGTCGGCCGTATCGCCAAGCTGTTTGGCCCGACGCCGGCCGGCAACGACCCGGTCGAGCGAGCGATAGGCATCCTCGAGCAGAATCTGCGGGTCAACGAAATCCCCAAGACCCGTCTCATCAACATCGATGTGTTCTCGCTGGACGCCAAGCTCGTCGCGCGCCTGGCCAACGAAATCGCCGAGGGGTACCTCGACCGCAATCGCCAAAGCCAGGTCAAGGACGCCGACGAGGCGACGACGTCGATCGATGCGAGCCTCGCCGCGATCAAACAAGAGAGCGAAGCGGCCGATGCCCAGCTTGAGCGGTTCCGCGCCGAATCGGGGCTGTTGTCGGGCCAGAACAACGTGACGTTCAACAATCAGCAACTGTCCGAACTCAACACCCAGCTCACTCAGGCGACCGCCGCCCGCACCGAGGCCGAGGCGCGCAGCCGCATCCTGCGCGACATGATCGCGAGCGGCCACGTCGCCGATTCACAGGACGTGGTCAAATCGCCGAACATGCAACAGCTCTTTCAAGAGAAGGTGCGCGTCGAACGCGACATCGCCGAGCTGTCGGCGACACTCCTGCCAGCCCATCCGCGGATGCGCCAGCTCGCCGCCGAACTCGAGACCACCAATACCCGGTTGCGTGAGGAGGCTAAGCAGGTGGCCGCCGGCATCGAGGACGATCTCAAGGTCGCCTCGGCCCGCGAGGCAGCACTAGAGGCCAGCATCGCGCATCTGACGGACATCGCGCTGAAATCCAGCGACGCCCAGGCCAAGCTCGGCAGCCTCGAGCGCGAGGCCCAATCCAAGCGCAACGCCTACGACGGCTTGCTGCAACGGCTGAGCCAAGCGAGCAACCGGCGCAACAATGCGGCGGTCTCGGCGATGGCAAGCCTCAACGAGAGCGCCATCCCGGCGACGCTGCCCGACAGCCCGAAAAAAGCGCAAATGTCGTTGTTCGCGACGCTCGGCGCGCTGCTTCTGGGATTGGTTTGGGTGATCGGGCGCGAGCTGATGGCCGGCGGCAAGCCTGGCGAGGCGGCCCTAAGCGCGGCGCCTGCGACCCGAGTGATGCAAAAGGCCCGGGCCGGCAGCCTTGGCGAGCTCGCCTCGGCGCTGGTTGGCGAGGCATCGAAGGCGGGCGCGGGCCGAGTGCTGCTGACGGGCGAGCTTGCCAATCAGGACCTGGCGCCAGTTACCTGCGGTCTCGCCGAAAAGTTGGCCGTCGGGTCCACATCGGTCGTGCTCATCGATTTCGCGGACGCCGGCAATGGCACCGAACGGACCGCAGGCTTCGCCGAGCTGGTCGCGGGCAAGGCAAGTTTCGAGGACGTGGTCCATGCTCCCCCCGGAGGCCGTTGGCACCGTATCGGAGCCGGCAGGCTTGAGGACTTGGCCTGGACGCCAGGTCCGAGCGGCAATGTTGCCCCGGTTCTGGACGCCTTGGGAGCCATTTACAACACGGTGCTCATCTCTGCCGATCGCACCACCGCCACCCGACTTCTCGAAGCGTTGGAGGGGCAACTCGACCACGGCGTTGTGTGCGCCGCAGCAGATCGGTCCGGGGCGGCGGCATGGGACGGGGGCTTCCTCGGCTACGACGTTGCTGGCTTGCCTGTCACTTGGCTAGACTTGCCGAAAGTCCCCAAGGTGAAGTCATTTTCGCGGCGCGCCGCCCTCAAACTCGGACCATCGCCCGCTTGACGGCGGTGATCGAATCGCCCGCGAAGCCAAATCCTGCTGTTTTGCCCCTTGACTGACGCCCCCTGTTCGACTAGGTAGCGAACGTTCGTTTGCGAATGAACATTCGCTCTCGATCGTTTTTTCGGCGGCGCAGCATTTCTGCCGCAACGCAAATCAGCCAGGGGCTAGCGAAAAGCATGACCGTGACCTCGCCCGAGGCCTCGAAAGTGTCGGCACCAGTGGTTGTCGATACGCGCCAGCGCATCCTCCAAGCGGCGATGCAATGTTTCTCCGAGAACGGCTTTCATAGCGCCTCGATGCAGCAGATCTGCGCTGCCGCAAATATGAGCCCTGGCGGAGTTTATCGTTATTTCGCCTCCAAGGACGAAATCATCGGTGCCATATTCGAGTTCGTCCAGGCTCGCAACAATCAATATTTCGAGCGCATGGTGGCGGAGGGGGTCACGCTCGAGAACTTCCTCAATGTCGGCTTTTCTTGCCTTCGCGATCTCACCACCGGGCCCGAGCGAGGGCTCTTTTGCGAGGTCTTCGCCGAGGCCCAGCGGAACCCGCAGATGCGGCAGATTTTCGAGGCCAAATACCAGCACGCCATTGGCAAGATGCGGATGGCTCTTACCCATTTGCAGGCGATCGGCGAGATCGACAAGGCTGTCGACGTCGGCGTCGTCGCGACCCTGCTGATGGCCATCGGCGACGGCCTGATCGTGCGCTTGCGGGTCGATCAAGACCTGCAATTCGAGGCTCTTTGGCCTGGTCTCAATGCTTTGATTACCCGGATGCTGCGCCCCTCGGGCGCTCTCGTAACCAACCAAGAAACGGTGTCATCATGAGCTTGAACACTGCCCATGCCCGTCGGGTGGCCTTCGCGAGCCTGGTTCTAGCGGGTCTCAGCGGTCTGCCCACTCTCGCCGGCGGGGCGGAAGCCGCCAAGTTGGAGGCTCCCGCTGTCCAAGGTCCGACGGTCAGCGTGGTCGCGGCCGCCAATGGTGAGGTCGCCGAGCAGATCGTGGTGACCGGTTCGCTGATCGCGCGCGAGGAGGTGCAAGTCAGCCCGGAGGTGGAGGGACTTTCGGTGAGCCAAATCCTGGTCGAGGAGGGCGATCACGTAACCAAGGGTCAAGTGCTTGCCCGCCTCAATCGCAGTTCGCTCGATGTCCAAGTCACGCAACTCGCCGCCCAGCTCGCCCAATCGGATGCCGCGATCGCCCAGGCCGAGGCCCAGGTCGCCCAAGCCAAGGCGAACCAGCTCATGGCGTCGCGCGCGCTCGATCGTGCTTCGACATTGCACAAGACCGGCTTTGGCACGGCCGAGACCCTTGACCAAGCCCAGGCGACATCAAGCGTCGACAACGCCCAGCTCGAGTCGGCGACCAAGGCCGTCGATTCCGCCCTCGCCAACAAGAAGGCGACCGAGGCGCAGCGCGATCAAATTCTTTGGAGAATAGGTCGCTCGGAGATCCTCGCGCCTGCCTCCGGCACCATCAGCGAACGCACCGCGCGGCTCGGCCAGATCGCGAGCGGCATCGCTGGCGCGCCTCCGATGTTCCGCATCATCACGGACGGCGACATAGAACTCGAGGCCGAGGTGGCAGACATCGCGTTGCCACGTATCGCCAAGGGCATGTCGGTGGCCGTCCAGCCAGCCGGTATGGCCGAGCTTGTGCCCGGCACCGTGCGGCTGATCTCCACGTCAGTGGACAAAACCACTCGGCTCGGCCGTGTGCGCATAGCCCTCCAGCACGACCCGCGGCTTGCCGTTGGCGCATCGGCCCGCGGCACCATCGAGATCGGGCGGCACACGGGCGTCACACTGCCGTTGTCGGCGGTCAGCTACGATAAGAACGGGGCCTATGCGCAAATCGTCAAGGACGACATCGTCCATACCCAGCGGCTGACCATCGGCCTCGTCGGGAGCAAGGTGGCGGAGGTGGCGAGCGGCCTTGCCGCGGGAGACCTGGCGATCGCGCGCGCCGGTACTTTTGTTCGGGATGGCGACCGGGTGCACCCGGCGATTGCCGCGAGCCAGGAGGCAACCCAATGAACTGGAACATTTCCGCCTGGTCCATCCGCCAGCCGATCCCCGCACTCGTCCTCTTCGTCGTATTGCTAGCCATCGGAACGGTTTCGTTCCGGACGATGCCGGTCACCCGCTTTCCCAATATCGACGTGCCGGTGGTTTCGGTCACCGTCACCCAAGCGGGCGCGGCGCCCTCGGAGTTGCGCAACCAGGTGACCAAGAAGGTCGAGGACGCCATATCCAGCGTCACCGGCGTCAAGCACATCGAATCAACGATCACCGACGGATCGAGCGTCACCGCGATCCAATTCTATTTCGAGGTCAACAGCGACCGTGCCGTCAACGACGTCAAGGACGCCGTCGCGCGCATTCGTGGGACGCTGCCCAAGACCATCGATGAGCCGGTGATCGCCCGCATCGACGTCGAAGGCAACGCCATCCAGACCTACACCGCCGAAGCCCCGGCGATGACGCCCGAGCAGCTTGCTTGGCATGTCGATGACGTGATCGCGCGGGAGCTGCAGACCATCAAGGGCGTCGGCCGGGTGGACCGTTACGGCGGGGTCAGCCGCGAAATTCGGGTGCAGCTCGACCCGAGCCGGCTTGATGCCCTCGGCATCACCGCAGCCGACGTCAATACGCAATTGCTGGCAACCAACGCCGACCTCGCCGGCGGCCGCGGCAATATCGGCGGCCAGGAGCAGTCGATCCGCACGCTTGGCGGCGCCAAGAGCGTCGCCGAACTGGGCGCGACCAAGATCGTTCTGCCGGGCGGCCGGCAAGTGCGGCTCGAGGAACTCGGCCGGGTCGTCGATGGCGCCGAGGAGGCCCGCTACTTCGCCCGCCGCGATGGTCGGCCAGCGGTGGCATTCGCGGTATTTCGCGCCAAGGGGGCAAGTGATGTCTCGGTGGCGCGCCTGCTCACCGCCAAGATCGACGAACTCAAGACGAAATATCCCGATGTCAAGATGACGCTGATCGATGACCGGGTCAGCTACACGTTCGGCAATTACGAAGCCGCCATGCGCACGCTGATCGAAGGTGCGGTCCTGGCGGTGCTCGTGGTGTTCTTGTTCTTGCGGGAATGGCGCGCGACGGTGATCGCGGCGATCGCGCTGCCACTGTCGATCATCCCAGCCTATTGGGCGATGGACGCGATGGGCTTCTCGCTCAATCTCGTCAGCCTGCTGGCCTTGACGCTGGCGACCGGAATCCTGGTCGATGACGCGATCGTCGAGATCGAGAACATCGTGCGGCACATCCGCATGGGCAAATCGGCGTACCGCGCCGCCGTCGATGGCGCGGACGAGATCGGCCTTGCGGTCATCGCCATCTCGTTCACGATCATCGCCATCTTCGCGCCGGTCAGCTTCATGGGCGGAATCGCGGGCCAGTATTTCAAGCAGTTCGGTCTGACCGTCGCGGTCGCCGTGTTCATGTCGCTGTTGGTCGCCCGGTTGATCACGCCAATGCTGGCGGCCTATTTCATGCGCGGCGCGCCCGATGAGGAAGCCCACCCCGACGGTCCGTTGGCGCGGGCCTACGGCAATTTCCTGCGCTTTACCCTGCACCACAAGCTGCTGAGTCTCCTCGTCGGGTTCCTGCTGTTCGCTGGTTCGATCTGGAGCGCTGGCCTCCTGCCGCAGGGGTTCATTCCCGAAGGCGATGAATCGCGCTCGACGTTGTCGATCGAACTGCCGCCGGGATCGCGCTTGGAGGATACCCAGGCCGTCACCGACCTGATGGTGCACAAGATCCGCGATCTGCCTGAGGTCACATCCGTCTATTCCCTCGGCGGAGCGACGGTGAAGGGCGCGGGCGAAGTCCGCCAGGCGCTGATGGTCATTCGCTATGTGCCGCGCACCGAGCGCCGCCTCACGCAAAAGCAGCTCGAGGAAAAAATCGGGACGATGCTGAGCGTGGTGCCCGACGTGCGCGTGTTCTATGCCAACGATCGCGGCGACCGGCAGCTCGCCATGACCGTCGAGGCGCCGGACACCGAACGGCTGTCGGCCGGCGTTGGCGTCATCGAAAGCGCCATGCGCAAGATGCCCGAGTTGCGCAATGTCAGCCCCAGCGCCGGCCTCGACCGGCCTGAAATCCGCGTTCGGCCACGCTTCGACGAGGCGGCGCGGTTGGGCGTCGCGCCCGAGCAGATCGCGCAAGTCGTGCGTATCGCGACCATCGGCGATGTCGATGCCAATCTCGCCAAGTTCACCGCCGGCGACCGGTTGGTACCGATCCGTGTGCAGTTGGTCGAGGAGGCGCGGGCGGACCTGCGCACCTTGCAATCGCTGCGCATCCGCACCGGTTCGGGCAGTTCGGTGCCGTTATCGGAAGTCGCCGACATCTCCTTTGGCCAGGGGCCGTCCTCGATCGAGCGCTACGACCGCAACGACCGGGTGGTGATGGGTGCGGACCTGGCGCGTGGCATCCAGCTCGGCCAGGGCGTCGACAAGGTCCAGGCCTTGCCCGAGCTCCAGCATCTGCCGCCGGGCGTCAAGCTGGTGACGACGGGCGATGCCGAAATCATGGGCGAGGTGTTCGCCGGTTTCGCGCAAGCCATGGGGCTCGGCCTGATGATGGTGCTCGGACTGTTGGTGCTGCTGTTCGGCAACGTCTTCCAGCCGATCACCATTCTCTTGTCTCTGCCGTTGGCCATCGGCGGGGTCATTGGAGCGTTGCTGCTCACCAACAATGCGATCTCGATGCCCGTCGTCATCGGCATACTCATGCTGATGGGGATCGTCACCAAGAACGCCATTCTGCTGGTCGATTTCGCCGTCGAGCGGGTCAAGCACGGCATGTCTCGGTTCGATGCCATCGTCGATGCCGGCCAGAAGCGGGCACGGCCGATCATCATGACGACGATCGCGATGGTCGCCGGCATGCTGCCGACCTCCCTCGGTGAGGGTGAGGGCGGCGAGTTCCGCGCCCCCATGGCCATCGCGGTGATCGGCGGGCTGATCGTTTCGACGGTGCTGTCGCTGGTGTTCGTTCCCTCGTTCTATTTGGTGATGGAGAGCATCAGCGGGTTCTTCGGCTGGCTCCTGAGGCCGCTCGTTGGCAAGCGCGACGAAGCGCCTACGACGGCCGGCCGGCCGGTCGCCACGCCGACTCCGGCGCATGCGCCGCTGACGGCCCTCTTGCCGACGCATGATCAGTCGGCCTTGGCCGCGAGTCAGATCGCGGCGGAGTAGGAGCGGTGAACTAGGGCCGTTCGCAGCTTGATCTGGTTGCCCCGCAGGGTAACGTCATCCAGAGGTGCGAGCGGAGCGAGCCTCGAAGGATGAGCATGGTTGATCGCCCGGTTCCTCGCTCATCCTTCGAGACGGCCCGCAAAAGGCGGGCCTCCTCAGGATGGAGTCAGGGTTAATGCGTATGCGTGCGCATTTCTCCCGGAACCTCACGGTTGTCGAGGCCGCCGCCTTTCAGCCAGGCCCGCGTCGATGCCTCGGCCCGCTCGATCAACGATGCGCTGTGCGAGAAATCGTATGCCGAACACGCTAGCGGACACAGCGGCGGCACGATTGAAACCTCGAGCCGCGACGACACGAGTGCCAGATCACTGATCAATTGTCGTGCGATCAGCAGGGTGACCGAGTGGAGCGCTTGGGCGATCGCACCACGTGGCGGTACCCGCATGGCGCAGGCAAAGCCGGTCGGCAGCACGATGGCGCGGGTGGCGCCGAGATCGGCGGCGACCTTGATCGGCGTGTTGGAGGCTACCGCGCCGTCGGTGAGGTACTTGCCATTGCGCAGCACCGGCGCAAAGGCGGCCGGGATGGCGCAGCTGGCGATGACCGCGTCGGCGACCGGTCCCTCGCCCATGACCACCGGCTCGCCGCTGAGGAAATCCGTCGCAACGACGTGCATCGGCAGGCGCGCCTTGTCCAGTTCGGCGTTTGGCAGATGGGTGTCGATCAGCCGCCGCAGCCCGACCGTCTCGATGCCGAATTCGCCGCGGAAGGCCAGATTGGTCAGCGTTTCGATGCCGACTGGGAACACATCGCGACGCCTGAGGCTCAGCCAAACAGCGGCGAGCTTTTCAACTCCCTCGGCGTCGGGATGAAATGCGAAATAGGCCCCGTTCATCGCCCCCACCGACGAACCCACGATGAGGTCGGCGGTAACGCCGTGATCGAGCAGCGCCCGCAACATACCGACATGCAGCGCTCCGAAACTGCCACCGCCGGCAATGACGAAGGCGGTCTTTTTCGGTATAGCGACGGGCATGGCTGCATCCTCGATCGCGGGAAGTCTCGATCGAGAGGATACGCCATCGAGCGTTGACATCGCAGTCAATTGCCCGCGATCGGCCGCGGGCGGCGTCCCCCGCCCTCGTCCTGAGGAGGTCCGCTTTGGCGGGCCGTCTCGAAGGATCAGCTTTGCGGACCGGCCGTTCCAGGCCCGTCCTTCGAGGCTCGCCGCGCTCGCACCTCAGGACGGAGTTGAGGCCGTCAAAACATCGCCGAGTGCACCCGGTCGGGCGGGGCGTGGCCATCGAGGAAGGTCTTGATGTTGATGATCACCTTCTCACCCATGTCGATCCGGCCCTCGATGGTGGCCGAACCCATGTGTGGCAGCACCAGGACCCGGTTGTTGGCGAGCAGCTTGGGGTTGATGGCCGGCTCGTGCTCGAACACATCCAGCCCGGCGCCGGCGATTTCGCCGGCATCGAGCATCCGGGCAAGGGTGTTCTCGTCGATCACCTCGCCGCGCGCGGTGTTGACGAGATAGGCGGTCGGCTTGATCAGCTTCAGCCGGCGCGCCGACAGCAGATGGAAGGTCGCCGGCGTATGCGGGCAGTTGATGGACAGAATATCCATCCGCGCCAGCATCTGGTCGAGACTGTCCCAATAGGTCGCCTCGAGCTCGCGCTCGATCTCGTCGGCGACGCGGCGCCGGTTGTGATAGTGGATCTGCAACCCGAAGGCGCGCGCCCGCCGCGCCACCGCCTGGCCGATCCGACCCATGCCGATGATGCCCAGGCGCTTGCCGTAAATCCGGTTGCCGAGCATCCAGGTCGGCGACCAGCCCTGCCACTGGTTCTGCGGATCGCGCAGATACCGGGCGCCCTCGACCAGCCGGCGCGGCACCGCCAGGATCAGCGCCATCGTCATGTCGGCGGTGTCCTCGGTGAGGACGCCGGGGGTGTTGGTGACGGTGATGCCCGCCTCGCGTGCCGCATCGAGGTCGATGTTGTCGACGCCCGTTCCGAAATTGGCGATCAGCTTCAAGTGTGATCCGGCGGCGGCGATCAGCGGCTTGTCGATCCGGTCGGTAACAGTCGGCACCAGCACCGCGGCGCTTCGCATGGCCTCGCCGAGGTCGCCTTGGGACATCGGCTTGTCGTCGATGTTGAGGCGGGCATCGAACAGTTCGCGCATCCGCGTTTCGACGGTGACGGGCAGCTTGCGGGTGACGACGACGAGCGGCTTCTTGTTGGGCATGATGATCGCATCCGGACGGTCGGGCAGCACCGACGGCTACCCCTCATTGCTGACGCTTTCCTAACAGACAACTGCCCCCGCGACAAAGCTGGAACGATGGCGGCGCGCCTTGGGGCTTGATCGGATCGGCAAATCATGGTCTGCGGGCGTCAGGACGATTTGCGGGGGGCGGAGATGCCATCTAGCCGTCGCGCCATGATTTGGCTTGTCGCGATGCTCGGTCTCGGCGCCACCGCCGGGGGAGGCTTGGCGCAAACCGCGGCGCCCTCTGGCTCGGGTCAACCGCTGCCGCGCTTCGTCAGCCTCAAATCGAACCTCGTGAACGTGCGCAAGGGACCCGGCACCGACTATCCGATCGCCTGGACGTTTGAGCGGGCCGGCTTGCCGGTGGAAATCGTCAAGGAGTTCGAGACCTGGCGGCAGGTCCGCGATAGCGAGGGGGCGGTGGGCTGGGTGCAGCAAAACCTGCTCAGCGGCCGGCGCACCGCGCTGGTTGCGCCGTGGGATGCCAAAGCCCCAAAGGAGGCCAGCGGCAAGCCGCCGGCGACCCCGTTGCACGAGGGGGCATCGACGGGGAGTTCGATCGACGCGCTCATCGAACCGGGCGTGCTCGCCAACCTCCTCGACTGCGCGGGCGGCTGGTGCCGGGTGTCGATCGCCGATCAACACGGCTATATCGAGCAGAAGAAGCTCTTCGGCGTTTACCCTGACGAGACACTGCGTTAGCGCTCGCCAACTTGACAGCCCGCCGCCGCGCCGGTCTTGATGGCTTGCCTGCCGCCGACCCGCCGCCCCCGGAGACGACCTTGCAGCCGACCACGCCACCAACGGCACAGAGCCTTGGGCTGCTGCTGCAACGCATCGCGGCGCGGGACCGGCCGGCCTTCGCCATGCTCTATTCGGCGACGTCGGCGAAACTTTACGGCATCGTCTTGCGTATCTTGAAAAGGCGCGACATCGCCGAGGAGGTCTTGCAGGACGTGTATGTGAAAATCTGGGAGCGCGCGGGCGATTTCGAGGCCGGACGCGCCTCGCCCATCACCTGGATGGCGACGATCGCGCGCAACCGGGCGCTGGACGAGGTCCGCAAGGTCGCGCCCGTCTCGCTGGAAGACATGCCCGAGGGGTTCGATCCGGCCAGCGATGCCGAGGGCGCGTTCGATCTGCTGGCGCGCGGCGAGGATGGCAAGCGCCTGGCCAATTGCCTCGGCGCGCTCGATCCGCAGAAGCGCGAGATCGTGATGCTCGCCTATCTCGATGGCCTCAGCCGCGAGGAGCTGGGGCAACGGTTCTCGGCGCCGGTCGCCACCATCAAGACCTGGCTGCACCGCAGTCTGGCGCAACTCAAGGAGTGCCTCGGCGCATGACCGCCCGGCCCGACATCCAAGCGCTCGCCGCCGAATACGTCCTCGGTTCGCTGGATGCGACCGAGCGGACGGCGGTCGCCGCGCGCCGGTTGCGCGAGCCGGACCTCGATGCGGCGATCACCGATTGGGAACGCCGTCTTGCGCCTCTTGCCGAGACGATCGCGGCGGTACCCCCGCCACCCGACCTCTTCGGCCGGATCGAGGCGCGCATCGCTTCCGCGCCGCCGATACCGGACGTCGCGAGCCTGCTGCGGAGCCGCAACCGCTGGCGGACGGCCGCGATGTCGGCCATGGCCGCCGCGGCCGCGCTCTTATTGGCCGTGGGCGGCGTCGAATACGGCCGGCTCGGCGCTCCCGAGGCGCCGCAGAACTTCGTTGCGGTGTTCCAGAAGGACAATACTTCGCCGGCTTTCGTGCTGGCGGTGGACCTTGCCACCCGCACGCTCTCGGTGCGCCGTGTCGCCGCAGAGCTGCCGGCGGGCAAGAGCTATCAGCTTTGGATCGCCGCCGATCCGCTCGGGCCAGGAATGCATTCGCTCGGGTTGGTCAATGCCGCCGGCGTGCAGCAGGCGATCGCCAAGATCGACCCGGCGGTGGTCGAGAAGGCGACGTTCGGTGTCAGCCTCGAACCCGAGGGCGGCTCGCCGACGGGCCAACCCACCGGCCCCGCGTTCGTCGCCAAGCTGATACCGATCGCGCCCTAGGATGGCGCGATCGGATCTTTGCTTGCCGCATCCGACTCCGCTTCGCGGAGCCGGCCGGATGCGGTTGCTGCTACCAAAGCAGGACTTCGCCGTGGCACAGCAAGGGTCAGGCTCTGGAGGCGCCGTTCACGCGAAGCCCACGGCTATTGTTCCGCTCCGCCAAAAACCCACATTGGCTTGACCAGCGCTTGGCGGCCGGCTCCCCGGAGGGGAGTCGCCAAGTGCCAGCAAGGACTCGGGGCGGCCCAAAGCCGAACGCCGTGCTCACGTTCATGTGAACGCGCCCCGCGAAACCTTCCCCTGGGCCGCCCCGTATCTCCCTCAGCTCGCATCGAGCTGATCCGAAGTTAGGGAACCCAATCATGAGCACCAAATCCTTGCGTATCGCCACCGTCCTCAAGGGCCTTGCCATCGTTTCGAGCCTTGCGCTCGCCGCCGGCGCCCCCGCGCTCGTTTATGCCGAAGACACCGTCATGGTCGGCGGGGCGGCGATGTATCCGTCCAAGACCATTGTGCAGAACGCACTGAACTCGAAGGACCACACCACGCTGGTCGCCGCCGTCAAGGCCGCCGGCCTCGTCGACACGCTGTCGGGCGCTGGCCCGTTCACGGTATTCGCGCCGACCAATGATGCGTTCGCGATGCTGCCCGCCGGCACCGTCGACACGCTTCTGAAGCCGGAGAACAAGGCCGCCCTCACCGGCGTCCTCACCTACCATGTGGTGGCCGGAAGAATGTCGGCCCAGGACATCGAGGCCAAGGCCAAGGCGATGGGCGGCAAGGTCGAACTGAAGACCGTCGCTGGCGGCACG
>Ga0209698_10005800_pt1 | contig 13252 bp, 13 predicted proteins | sample LitLauG_LLR_2012_FD_187203 | JGI IMG/M metagenome (GOLD analysis project Ga0209698, IMG submission 187203) | Freshwater sediment microbial communities from Pennsylvania, USA - Little Laurel Run_MetaG_LLR_2012 (SPAdes) (version 2) | ecosystem: Environmental > Aquatic > Freshwater > Creek >... | reverse complement strand
GAATAGCACAGAGGTAGGGGGGCAGGGGGAGAGGGGATGGGACGGAAACAGGTCTGAACATGGGAATGTCAAAAGGTCCGAACGTCGAAGGAACGTGAAGAGTTCCGAACTGGGAAGAATACGCACGCCTTTGAAAGGTTGGGAGGACACCCCCCCACCAATTTGCACGAATACCAAAAGAAAGGAGTTGTGAGATTTGCAATTCGTAAGTGTACGAAAAGAAGGAACGAGGATTCAGTGAGCAAAGCGAATTGGGAGAAGAATTCTGGCTTGAAGGATGTGACACCCGGCAGTTTTTGTAAAAGCGAATTCTAAAGGAGTTACGGGCGTCACGGTTTATAAGAGCAGGAAACAAAGGAGTTGCGGTGACGAGCTTCCGGCTGGATTGAACCCATCGCCTGTTCGTGAGTCCCGAGGGCACTCGCCCGGCTATGTGACCAATCAGGAGTTGGTCTGCCGCCCTGGGGGCCAAACGTCGGAATCAATGTTAATCGTCCGTTTAGGTGGGAATTGGTATTTTCCGTAGTGGATCGGAATGGCCGTTCGGAGGGCTGCCCGCGCGATACCTCCGTGCGTCGTGATTAAGGCATAGTGTAGATATGGCGATTGGAACTCTGTACGTCGAGGAACTCAGAGCCACGATGCGTGGTCGTTTCGCGTTGGTCGGTGCCGGAGTCATCCTGCTGGCCGTCGGTTGCGTGGCGACAGTGGGGACTCAGGATACGTGGCTCGACGGGTACGGAATCATCGCTTATTTCCTTGTGCCGCTGGCCTTCGTACCGCTCGCGGCCGTGTTCCTCGCAAGCCCGCGAGCAAATCGGTTCGTGGAGAGCGTTTTCACAGCCCCGGTCGAACGTCGCAATTGGTTGGCGGCGAAGATCCTGGTGCTCGTCACGATGGCCGCCGCGTATTACGTGGCACTGGTCCCGATGGTGCTGATCTATACCCATCACGTCGGCGTGCCAGTACTATTGCAGAAGTTGCTCATCTGGGCTCCCTGCCTGCTGGTGGCGAGCATCGCAATGGGCACGCTGATCGGCGTGCTGTTTATCGGCGAGAGCATCGCCGCTCCTGCCGCGACGGGCATGGGCGTCCTGCTTGCGTACGCAGGGTTCGTGCCACTGCAGGAGTTGTTGGTGGCGCAGGGTAACGGCGCGACGCGCACGGGCCACCTCACTCTGGCGAGTCCCGCCGTACTGCTCAAGAACGCGTTTGGGTTCACGCTGGCCGTAGGGAGTATCCCCGCCACCACAACGCGAACCTGGATCAGTCTGGTCGCCGTTATCATCGTTGCGTTCGTACTCGCCCTGTGGGCGTTTCTGCGGACGCAGGGTGTGGAGACGTGGGAAGCCAGCCGCGCCCAACGCTGGATCATCGCGCTCGGGATCGTCGCCATCATCGTGCTGCCCGTGGCGATGGCGGATACCAACTATGACAAGCCCGCCCCCCACGCAACCAACGCGCCGGCAATCCAGAGGCTTTTCTCGCGAGCTGGCAGCAGTGTCGCTTTGGCATGGCCCGGTGGTCAACCGCCAGCGCGGTGTTGCAGCACGATCCTCAATCGAGATGAGTGGCCTCCGTTTGGGACGGACGAAGTTACGCGGCGGGATCTCCTGGTTTTGCTGCCGGTGGATAACACGCAACGCGTTTCAGACGTGCACCTCCAGGTCGTGGGGGAAAACGGACTGGAAGCGACCGCTTCTCCAAACGCACTAGCCCCTGCGCCGGAAACCCTCGAAACGCACACCTACGCGAATGACACTGGCCCGGCGGCGGCTGACGGGCACCATGTCGTCACGGGCTGGGTGGCACGCATCCCTGTGACGCTGACTCCGACCAAGCCCTGGGATATCGGCGGTGTCCGCTATCCCTTGCGCGTCACAGGCACGTATCAAGTCGCAGGCGAAAGCCAGATGCGGACGTTCAGCGCGCGGGCGGCCGTTGACGCACAAGTGTCAAAGGCCATCTACGAAATGGGCATCGCCTCGTTAATTCTGCTGCTCGTGTGTTTTGGCGCGGCGTTCAAACGTTGGAGGCGGACTCGGTGAGCACGGCGACAGTAACTGCTGAAACCGAATACGCCATCGAGATGGATGGCCTCACGCGCCGTTTTGGCGACTTCGTGGCGGTTGACAATGTCACGTTGAAAATCCCCAAGGGGCAGCTCTACGGATTCCTGGGCCTTAACGGCGCGGGAAAGACCACGACCATTCGGATGCTCACCACGCTCCTCCCGCCCAGCACGGGCACCGCCAAGCTTTGGGGACACGACGTGATGAAGGAACCTCTTGCAGTGCGGAAGCTCGTTGGGCTGGTGAGCGACGAAACGAGCGAGAGTCAATCGGCATGGACGGCGCGCGAGTACCTCTCGTACTTTGCGCGTGTCCGCCACATGCCGAATCCTGATGAGGAAGTCGAGCGCATCCTGGATGACGTCGGCCTTGACGCCAAGTTTCGAGGCAAGCTGATCCGCACCTATAGCACGGGCATGAAACGAAGAGTGGAGATCGCGCGGGCGCTCATGGGTCGTCCGAAAGTTCTCTTCCTCGACGAACCCACACGTGGACTGGACTTGCCGGCCAAACGCGACATGTGGAGCTTATTGCGCCGGCTCGCGGCCACGGAAAACGTCACAACGTTTCTCAGTAGCCACGACGCGCAAGAAATCCGCACGCTGTGCAGTGAGATCAGTGTGATCGCCAAAGGCCGGCTTGTTCACACCGGTGCGACACGTGAGATGGGCGGAGACATCGATGCCTTCGAGGAACGTCTCATCGGAATGCTAACGCAGTCAGAACGCATTGAGCCGCCAGGATCTCACTTTCGAGCAGAATGAAAACTGGGTGTGGAACCGGGTGCACAACGGGGCGCTTTCGGGTGACATCATCGTGGGGCCGAACATTCGAAGTCGACGCAACGGATGCGCTGATGCTTTTTCACACGCGCTAATCAGGCTGAATCTGTAGAACGCTCGATTAACGCATTGACCGGACCTCTAGCCAAGGTGTTTCCGACGCGCAAGGATGGTACGCGCGCCAACCGCCAGTCATTTTTGGGGAGGAGGTGTCCACAAATCCGCGGGTTCACTGCCGACCTTCTTCCAATCCACGTTGGGAAGTTTCAAGTTGCCGTGAGCGGTGAGTACTCGTTGCGCCCGGTTGGCAGCCACACTCTTGGCTTCCTCGAAGGTGCGCACCCAGACGGGCACGTCTGCCCAACGCTGGTCCTTGTAGCTGTACACATTCACGACAATGCCTGCCCCGGTCTCAAGGCAAACAACACGAAGGCCAAATCCGTTCACGTCGATTTCGGCAATCCAGCCGTCACCGGCTTTGCTTAACATGGCCCCTCCTAAGCCGGAGTGTACACCACATAGGCTTCCAATCTTAGATGAGGCATGTGTCGAGGGGCCGGATTAGTTTTTCGGGGGGGCAGCGGGTTGGGCGAAGGAGCGGACGAGGAGGACGAGTTGCCAGCGCTGGTCCTGGGTCATGCGGTTCTTGAAGGAGGGCATGGGCCGGCGGCCTTCGGAAATCTGGTAAAAGATTTCGCCGTCGGTGACGGCGCTCATGCGCTGAGCGTCGGAAAGATCGGCGGGGAGAGGGAAATGTGATCGGGCCTCGGGGCCGTCTCCTTTGCCGCGGCCGCCGTGACATTGGGCGCATTCATTTGAATAAAGTTGCCGTGCGGATTGGAGATTGGGTTCTGTCGGCTGCAGAGGATTTTTGAGGGCCTTGAATTCTTCGGGGACAACCCATTGTTTGTTTTGTTCATAGGCGGCGTAAACCAGCAAAATGCAGATGAGGGTAAGGATGGAGATGAAGAGGATTTTGCGTGCTTTGAGATTCCGCGGCGGGATCGTGGACATGGGAGCGGAAAAATTCTCGCATATCTACGATGGCAACGGAAGGCGGGCCATAGACGAATTAAAAAAAGGATTTCAACACAGAGTGCGTAGAGAGTAGACCAGGGCATTCAATATGTATGGAAACCCGAAAGGAGGTTAGTCTACCGCGCGCCAGCAAGCACTTGATAGATGACCACGATGATCATGAACAGCACGTAGATTCGCAGGGACCAAAGAAGAAGCTTCTCAAACCCCCGCAGATGACGCCTGGGAGTCGGTTGCTTCTTGCGTGCGGCCAACTGATCCAGCTCAAGCGAAGATAGAACGAGCTCTTGATCGGGTGTAGCCGGTGAACCCTGTCCTTGGTTTTCCGGGCGCATACTTAATTCCTCCTACTTCCCGCCGACGAATGCGAAGAGGTTCGGTGCAACCACACTTATGCCGAACAGAATTCCCGCGAGCGTCAGAAAAATCACCACACTTGTAGCCAGAAAATTTACCCAGGCCGGACTCACAAGATCCCCCATGATTTCCCGATCATTGGCGAGCATGAAAAGGAACACGAGGGCCGGCGGCATAGCCAGTACCGCGATTACGTTGACGACCAGCACGACGTATACGAGCGGCAGTCCAGGGATGAGGACGATGGCGGCGGCGGCGACAGCACAGAGGAACAACACAAAATAAAACGACTTGCCCTCCTTGAGAGGAAGGTTCAGGCTGTGGGGCCGGTGGGCTACTTCTCCAAAGGCATAGGCCGAGGAAGTCGAGATGGTAATGCATGCAACCATCCCCGCTTCGACGATGCCCAGGGCGAACAATGACGCGCCGAATCGTCCGATGAGCGGTTGGAGCGCTTGGGCAAATTCGGCGGCTTGGAAATTTTCCGCCGTCATGTGGTGAGTGAACAATGGTGCAGTCGCAATGATTGTCGCGACGGCAGCGGTCGCGGCGAGAGCAGCACCGATTGCTGTGTCGATACGGCCAAAGCGGACGTCTCCCCTGGTAAGTCCTTTGTCAACGGTGGCGCTCTGCTGAAAAAAAAGCATCCAAGGAGTTACCGTCGCGCCGATGTCGGCCAGCAAAAGGAGCAGAGTATCTTTGGTCAATCCGCCGGGAAGCGGCGTCCAGGTGGTCATTGCGTGTCCGACGGAACCCCAATTAGGCCCCGCGAGCAGCGCCACGGGAACGAACACGAGGTTGAAGGCGGCCGCAGCCAGAGTAATTCGCTCCCACGTCCAGTAGCGGTGGGTTACCAGCGCGAGATATAGGACTGCGAGAGCGCTGAGGATCGCAGCCCAGGGGGGTACGCCAAAAAATCCAAGGCCTGCACGAATGGCGATAAATTCCGTGATCAGCGTCAGGAAATTGCCGATCCCTAGGTCAATCATGGAGAACCAGCCCCAGAATGGCCCGAACCGGTCAAAGATCAATTCCGCATGGCCACGATGCGTAGCGGAGCCGAGCCGCACCGTCATCTCTTGCACGACGAGCGCCATAAAGAATGTGAGCACGACGAACGGAATGAAGAACCCAATGCCAAACCGCGAACCCGTCGCCGCGTAGGAAAGCATGCTGGGGCCGTCGTTTTCTCCGAGCATCACAAGAATTCCCGGTCCCACAAGCAGCCACAGCAGGCGAAATCTGGAGAAAATGCCACGCCGCGCTCGCGCGGCAAACACACGCTCGCGGTCGTGTGCCCGGTCAATGTCCTCGTGAGTGATGATGACGCCAGTGGTCAGCTTTGTTGTGGGCTCTGTGCTCACCGGCGCTTCCTGGCAGGACCTTTCCATTCTCCTGTATTCCTTTGCTCGATTCGGCGTGGATGCGCGGCCAGCAGCGCTACGTCTGTTCTGGGCCTACTATTAACCACAGTAAATTCAAATGGTAAACTACACTTAATGCGGAAGCTTGTCAATGGGACTTTGATTGTCTTTTCGGCACAAGGACGGAGGTGAGCGAGAGCGTCGAGGTGAAGCAAGCGCAGGCGAGACGCTTGTGGTAAGTTCGGTGTGGAATCCGGGAGAGAAACCAAATGGATCAACAGCAGCCAGTGCAGGGCCAGGTACAAATCAAGGCGGACGAGAAGGAATTGCAGGGCCAGTACAGCAACCTGGTGATGATTCACCACAACCTGGAGGAGTTTACGCTCAATTTTATTTATATTTTTCCGAACGGGGCGCAGGGGAAACTGCTGAGCAGCACGATTGTCAGTCCGGGGCACGCCAAGCGGATCTGGCGGGCGCTGGGAGAGAATCTGGCGCGCTACGAGGCGCAGTTTGGAGCGATTAAAGAAGCGCCGGAGGGCGGCGGACCTACGCCCAATGTGGGATTCGTGCAGTAGGAGAAACGCGCCGAACGCTCAGCGACCCAGTCGGCACGCAAACAACTTCGAGAGCTTGCAACGGAATTTCGGGCAGGCTAAACCCGGCAGGAAGCACATTACCGCTACTTCTTTGCTCTGACCAATCCATCTGAAAGTGAGTTGGAAAGCGGATGAAGAGTGAGTCTCCCAATGCTGTCTTCTCGACGCGCGAGATGAAGCGACGGTATGAAGCGTGGTTTCTGCGTTTTGCGCTCGCGGATGGTTCCGGCGCGTGGTGGTTCCGCTATTTATTGCTGAATCTCGGGCATTCCTGCTTTGGCGGGTGTGGAGGCGGAGTTTCCGGCTTCCCTGTTCAGGTGTGGGCGACATGGTTCCCACGCGAAGGCGCAGTTCAGCATTTCTTGGCCGGATTTTCGCAGGGCGATCTCAAGATGAGCGGGCGCTCCGCGGCGCCGTTTTTTCTGGAATGCGGCGGCCGGCGGATCGAGGAAAATGCCTGCCGCGCGGCGATCGAAGTCGAGGGCCACCGCATTTCCTGGGATTTGCGCTATCGGTCCTTGCGGTCGTACTCGATGAGCGAGAAGGGCTGGATCGGCTTCACTCGCACGCCGCATGCGGACGCTGTTTTTTCGGGCAAAATTTCCCTCGACGGGCGTATTTGGGAGGGTGAATCGCTGGGATTCGGGCTCCAGGGACATAACTGCGGCTATCGCCACCGGCGCTTCTGGAGCTGGGCGCATGTGCTTGTGCCAAGCGCGAATGGCAAAGGATTCAGCAGCTTCGAGAGCGTCGAATATGAAATGCCATTGGGACTGCGATTCCGCCGTGCGCGCTTGTGGCATGAAGGCGAGGATTATGATTTCAGGCGAATGAAGACGATCGAGCGGAGCGTGAATCCATTTCGCTTGGCGGCGGAATGGTCGCGCCGCGGAGATGCCACGACGTTAGTGGCACGCGTGGACGGCTCAGATATTTCGGCACATCGCTTGGCTTACCTCAAGACGGACTGCTCGGGCGCGTTTGAGGTGACGAACAACTCGCTGGCGTCGGCCACACTAGTGCTCAAGCGACCGGGTCAGGCCGCCATTGAACTCAAAACCGGCAATGGCGCGGTCCTGGAAATGGCAGGAGCTTAAGAGAGAGTATTTGCCCTCGAGCGCAACGAGGAACCGGGCGCGGTTGCGCAACGGGACTCGAAGCGTGCTAGAATTTTAAGGTTGTTCCTCATGATTGGGCCTGTAGCTCAGGTGGCTAGAGCGCGCCCCTGATAAGGGCGAGGTCGGTGGTTCAAGTCCACCCAGGCCCACCATTCTCGTTCTGATGTCCGCTTCCCACCTTCAATACTAAACGTTATGGGTTGGCTGGCTTCCGTGCTTCTGCGGGCGGCGGAAGTGGCGGCACAAACTTGGAGTCGTCCACAGACACGTTCTGCTGAACCTGCTCAATTTGAATAGTGAAGCGATTTCCAGGGCGCGAGAGCGTCCAACGGAATGGCATTTTCACACCGTCTGCCTCGCGATAATCCGCGTAGTCAATCTGGGTGGGATTGCGGCCGAGCGCAGTTTCCGCATAGCGAACCAGGCGCAACAAGAGACCGGACTCCCTATCGATATAAAGTTGTAAGGGCGGCTTGCCGGCGCTCTCCCCCACGACCAAGTAGGTGTCGTGACCATCGATCTTTTCACCGGGATCGACGCTGAATTTCTGGTAGAGCGTTTTCAGATGCGCCGGGAAATAAAGATCCGCATCAATCCGCACGGCATCGTTTTCCGCGGCGGACATCATGTGTACGCGGCCGGGAATGCTGAGCCAACCCTGTTCCCCGTCAAAAGCGGTGACGCTGTCGCCATTCTTAAGATGCATGACGGAGTCGCGCTTGTCCGGAGCTTTGGCATAAATATCAACCGGAAAATGCTGGTCGCCAAACGCGGAGAGCGTTCCTTTCTGCACTCGAGTGGTGATTTTCTGGAGCTTTTCTGCGCCGCCGATGGCCGCAAGATATTTGTCGAGAAGTTGATCCGACGTGGGTAGAGCCGGTTTGGCCTCGCCGGGCTTCGCTCCCGCAGCTTCTTCCGTCCTGGGATTTTCGATGGTGATGATGGGCGAAGCGACCGGTTTTAACGAGCCACGATGGCATGAGTAGCAGGTGACCTCGCGGTGGCCCTCGAAGTTTTCTTTGTTGATGGCCATCATCATGTTCATCATCTTGCGCGCGGTGAGTTTGGGTTTCTTGTCGTCCTTATCGTTGGCATGCTCCACGTGGCAGTGCTCGCACTCGACCCCCAGGGAGGCGGCGATGAACTGCATGGTGGGAATGAGCTGCTCTGCCGGGATGCCTTTGAGAACTTGAATGTTTTTGTATTCTTCCTCGGCAAGTTTTGGCGCAGGCGCAGCGGCATTCGCTGCTTTCGGTGGACCGGACTGTGCTCGCGCGGTCGTACTCAACAAAAAGAAGAACAGCAATGCGCCACCGATGGCAAGCCAACGACTTCGACGATTTCTAATCATCCGGTTCAATCCTCGCAGTTGATGTGACGGCAACTTCAGACATGCGGTTACAAAATATTCTGGAAATCAAACGCAGGATCAGGCGCCAAGTTCCCCACGCTTGGCAAGCGCCGTGATGCGGTCGGCGGCGCGAAAAGCCAGCGCCATGATGGTCATGGTGGGCTGCCCGCGGCCGGAAGTCACCAAGCTACTTCCATCGCAAAGGAAAAGATTCTTTATGTCGTGGGTGCGGTGATCCGGATTGATGACCGAAGTTTTGGGATCGTTGCCCAAACGGCAGGTGCCGAGAAGGTGCACGCCAAACTGCTGCTCTCGCGCCGGAAAACTCCATTTTTTCTGCGCACCAGCCGCCTCGTGGAGTTCGTGGGCCCGTTCGAACAGCCAATTGGTCAGCTTCAGATCATCTGGGTGGTCCTTGTAGGTCAACCGGAGAGCGGGCAGGCCCCAGGCATCTTTCAGGTCAGGGTCCAGCGAGAAGCTGTTGTTTTCGACGGGCAGCGACGTGCCATGGCAGAAAATTTCCATGGTGCGGCTGAAGTTGTGAGCCAGGGCGGACTTGAAGTCCTTGCCCCAGCTTGGGGTCCCGGGGGGCAGCCCGTTAAAACCAAAGGTGATGGGAGTGAAATCAAAGCGGGCATCGAGACCGCCGCCTCCGTAGAATCCCACTTTCTGAGCATCGAGTTCGTAGAAGTCGTGCAGCACGCGGCTGACGCAGTATCCCTTGTAATCGTTAAGAGGATGCTCATAGAGAGCGGTGACGGTGCCGCCGCTGTTGAACATGAGGTATTTGCCGACCAGGCCGCTGGAGTTGGCCAGGCCGTTGGGGAATTGCTTGTTGGCAGAAAGCAGCAGCAGGCGCGGAGTTTCGGCGCCGTTGGCGCAGACGACGACCGCTTTAGCTTTCTGCAGGTGTATGTTGCGCTTGTCATCAAAATAGGTGGCGCCGGTGGCGCGGCCGTTGGCATCCGTCTCGATGCGATGCACGTAAGAATTGGGACGGATTTCGCAGCGTCCGGTTTTCTCCGCCGCTCGAATGGCGGTGGCAAGTGAACTGGACTTGGCGCCGACTTCACACCCAAAGCTCAGGCAAAAGCCGCAATTCACGCAGGCACTGCGTCCCGGGCGAGGCTGGGAAAGAATGGCCATCGGCGCGGGAAAGGGATTCCATCCGAGCTTCTTCGCGGCGCGTTCAAAAATCACGCCGGAAGATTTCACCGGCAGCGGCGGCATGGGATACGGCTTCGAACGCGGAGGATCGAACGGGCTGGCGCCCGCGAGGCCGGAAACGCCGATTTCCCATTCGACTTTCGTATAGTAGGGCTCGAGATCCGCGTAGGTGATGGGCCAATCGGTTAAACCTGTGCCGGCTATCGAGCCGATCTTGCTTCGCTCGATGAAATCGATTTCGTGAAAACGCCAGAAATTCGCGGTGAAGTGCACGCTCGTCCCGCCAACGCACCGGCCATAAACGAGTGCGCGCTGCGGCTTGGCTTTTTCGTCAGGCGTCTTGCGAACGCTCGTGGGCTGAAGCTTGGGATGATTGGTCAACTTGTCTTGGGCCAGAATTTCGATTTCGTTGTGCGTGAAATCGGCTTCCGTCAGGTAGGGGCCCTGCTCTAGAACGACAACGCGAAAGCCGTTGGTGGAAAGTTCCTTGGCGAGGATGCCGCCGGCGGCGCCGGAGCCTATGATGACGAAATCCACTTCGTCGGAAGTCTTGTACTTGGGCTGGTCAACCATCATTTCTTGTCCGCTTCCTTCATCGCCGCTTCCCAGCCGGGATAGTTCTTATCGTAGTAGCCAAACGGAGCCTGGAACATATGTTCGCGCTCGCGGCCAATGACCTTCCAGCCGGCCCCATCGTGATTGCCGCCGAAATCGGGATCAATGAGAAAGCCAACGATGGTGTGCTGCTGTACCGTTTCAAAAAAATTCTGGGCTCCCGGACGAGCCCGGATGGAGCGTCGGGACGGTGGTGCGTGCTCGTCAAAAGAATGCAGGACCTCATCCTGTTGTTCGGGAGTCAACGCGGAAAATTTGGCGACCCCTGGAAACAATTCACCAACGCGCGCCTGCATTTCAGGCAAACCTTCGCGATACGTCTTCTGATCGTCGACCCCAAAAGTGGTCAGGCCGTGATCGATAAAATAAACCACGCCCGCTTCGTGCGCTCCGGGCGTATCGTCGGTCGGAATGATGCGTGCTGTGATGGCATCAATTTCCGCGGCCTGCTCCGGAGTGAAGAATTCCAATTTCGGAGGCGCTGCCGATTGAGCCGCGCGGTGGGCGTGGGTTGATGCAGCAAGGAGAGCAGGCCAATTCGCTGCCACCCATGCGGTGCTCAGGCCCGTACCGGCCTGCAAGAGGAAATTTCGACGGCTAAGTTCGTTGGTCATCGTTGATCAGGTATCATTAAACTTTCAGACTGTAGGATGAAGCAGCTACTCCGTCAAGAAAAATAGACAGATGCGCTTGATTTAATTCATCCATAGAAGCCGTTCGGAGCTATCGACTGTTTGCTGCGCGCTTCGGGGCTGGTGTAGGATGCCGCGCAGATCGAGAAGTCGATTCGATTTCGCCAAATCGCGGCCGTTTTGAGACACTACTAGAGAGACATGGCTACATTTACGGGAGCGATCGGTACCGGGGGCAAGTGGCTGCTCGACAAGATTGTCGGTGGTCTGGCAGCCACAGGCGTTAATCCGAATTTCCTTACATTTCTAGGTTTGGTCGTGAATTTCGCGGCTGCAGCCTTTTTTGCTGTGGGAGGATTCCGCACCGGCGCGCTGATTATTTTTTTCGCGGGCTTCCTGGACATGTTGGACGGGCAGGTCGCGCGGCGGCAGAATCGCGTCACGGCCTTCGGCGCATTTTACGATTCGACACTCGACCGCTACGCGGATATGGCGCTGTACATGGGCTTGCTGGTGTATTACTCCGTGAGCGGGCGCACACCTTACGTCGTGCTGGCGGCAGTTGCCACGGCTGGTTCGGTCATGGTGAGTTATGCGCGTGCCCGCGCGGAGTCGCTGATTCCCTTGTGCAAGGTCGGATTCATGGAGCGTCCCGAGCGCATCGTTCTGCTCATCATCGGCGGGCTCTTCAACCGCATGGGTCCGGTGCTGTGGGTCATCGCCGTGGTTTCCACCATCACCGTCATTCACCGCATTGTGTATACCTGGCAGGAAACCAAGGCCGGCCGCATCCTTCCTGGAATCAAACTCTCGCTTTAGTCCCTAAGTTTCAACGCTTCTTCCACAGGTGCGGAGATAATTCCGCGGACGCGCTCGCGCAGCGCAGGCACGGCCTCTTTGTGCAGTCCCTTGGTCTCGATCGTGTCGTGCAGGTACACCGTGATTTTCCCCGGCCAGAGCATCCAGTGGCCAGTACGGTGGTGCTCGAAGGAACCCACCAGGCTGACCGGCACGATCGAAATGCCCAGTTGCTGCGCAACGCGGAAGCCACCATCTTGGAATTCATCCACGTGCCCATCGCGCGTGCGCTTGGCTTCGGGAAAAATGATCAGGCTGGTGCCGGAATCGACGGCGTCCTGCGTCAACCGCCACATCCGCTTCAAATCCGACGGGCGCCGGACATCTGGGACAGGGACATTGCCGAAGCGCTTCATCAGCCAGCCGTACGCCGGTATCTTGAAGTGAGATTCCAGTTCCCAGCCGCGCACGAACTGCGGGATAGCGCAGTACAGCATGAAGGGGTCGAAAAGATTCACGTGATTCGACATGAAAAAAGAAGTCCGCTGGGGATCAAAACCGGGAGAGCGGCGAACCTCCACGCGCGCGCCGGAAAGAAATGCAATGCGGCGGCAGAAGGTGCGCTGCAGCCAATCGTGTTTGCGAGTGTCCAGAAAAATACCGAGAAAGACGAGCACTGGCACGACGAGGAAGAAATGCAAACCGCTGGCGCTCCAGAGCAGCGCGCTGCGAATCACCCGCCAGGCGCGTTTCATATGTAGACATCCACGGCGGCGGGGAGAATATCGAGCGTCCGGCACTCGAGCGTCACGACTTCCCCATCGATCATGATGTCCACAGGCGCGGGAACCTTGAACTCGACGCGACGTACGGCTCGCCGCGAGGCCAAGGGGTGTTCGATATGCGATCCGTCGTAGAGCCGCGGAAGATTTCGGAGCAAGCCCAGCCGGCCAATCGGACCCCAACGGACAAATTCGATGAATCCGTCGGTGGGATCTGCCTGCGGCGCTATAAGCATCGTGCCGCCCGTATACTTGCTGTTGTTGAATGTCAGGAAGAGAGAGCGCCGCTCGTCCCACTCCGGGTCATCGTCGCAGCGCAATGCAAATGCGCGCCGTCGCAGCTGGGCGACGCGGACGAAGACGCCGAGCAAATAACCCAGATCGCCCAAGGGCTTGAACATGCGATTGGTAAGCGCAGCGACATCGGCGGTGAAGCCGACACTCAAGAGGTTGAAGGAATATATTTCGCCCGCCGTGTGCGTCAGACGGAGAAGGTCTACCGGACGCGTGCGGCTCTCGAGAAGGGCCTGCATGGAGGCTTGGGAGCCATCCTTCGTGAAATCGCGTAGGAACGAGT
>Ga0209698_10005799_pt1 | contig 13252 bp, 11 predicted proteins | sample LitLauG_LLR_2012_FD_187203 | JGI IMG/M metagenome (GOLD analysis project Ga0209698, IMG submission 187203) | Freshwater sediment microbial communities from Pennsylvania, USA - Little Laurel Run_MetaG_LLR_2012 (SPAdes) (version 2) | ecosystem: Environmental > Aquatic > Freshwater > Creek >... | reverse complement strand
GTGGTGGACGCGTTCAAGAAGACGTTCGAAGAGCGGGCGCGCGGCGCCGGCGCCGCGCGCCCGCTCTTCGAACGTCTTCTTGAACGCGTCCACCACGCCGCGGTGGAATTTCTCGCCCGCTCCGGCAGCGATCTCGTCTTCTGCCTGTTTGGGAGAGACCGGATGGCCTTCGTGGCCGCTGCTGGTCAGTTGCTGATAGGCGCCGGCGACCGCCAGGATGTGCGCCTCGATCGGCACGTTGACCGAGCGCGCCCCTTGCTCCGTCACAATCTGCTCGGCGACGATGATGGGAATCACCCGCCGCAGCGAACCGCTCATGGCTTGTGCGCGCGGATCCGGCGTCCGGCGCGTGTGGAGACTCTCGATGATCTCTTCTCGATTCGTATCCGCCGCCTTGTACAGCATATCTTTGCTGATACCCAGCTTGGCCAGGTCGCGGAGCAGGATGGCCGAGCGCAGCAGTTCGATGCGGTCGGAACCGAGACCCAACGTCTCTCCCATCTGGATCGCGAGGTGCAAGACGCGCTGGTTTTCACCCTGGCTGTATCTTTCGTTCTCGATGAAATGTTGCAGCACCACCAGCAGGCCGCTGAAACTGTCGCGGATGTCGTTGGTCATGGCCTGCTTGCGTTCATAGAGAGTGCCCATCCCATAACTGGTGACGGCCAGAATGCCCGCCCAGATGGCAAAGTTGAACAGCCTCTCCTGTGGAAGCACCAGCGTGCGGTGCGCGGGCATCATGTTGCCGAAAAAATTCAGCAGGATGACCAGGAAGATGCCCGCGAAAGCCGTCAGGGTCGCGTGGCGGCGTCCGAAGTGATAGGCCGAGTAGAGCGCGGGCAGGAAATAGAAACAAAGAGCCATGGGCAGCGACTCGGCGAAGTACTGCAACGCTGCTGCGATCAGGAACAGCGACAGAAGCAAGAAAAGCTCTTTGTTGACCTTATTCACTGTCTCGATCCCATCGTCCGACGGAAACGACCCCGGGATACATGGTGGTACACCCATGGGTCAATGCAAAGTTACCGACGTAATGATGGCGATGGAGCGCCGGGCGTCCCGCCGTCACGCGACCTAGCGCTGGAACAGGTGGATCAGCCAGTAGGTGGTACCGGCCATGAGCGCCGAAGCCGGGATGGTCACGATCCAGGCCCAGACAATGCGGGTTGCCACTCCCCAGCGCACCGCGGAAAAGCGTTGCACCGATCCGACTCCAACAATGGCGCCGGTGATGGTGTGGGTGGTGGAAACGGGAATGCCGGCGAGCGCGGTGCCGAACAGAGTGATCGCCCCGGCGGTCTCTGCACAAAAGCCTCCGACCGGCCTGAGCTTGGTTATCTTCTGGCCCATGGTGTGCACGATGCGCCAGCCGCCGAAATACGTTCCGGCCGCAATCGCGGCATGGGCAGCAAGGATGATAGGCCAGTGCAGGTGCCCCCAATTGGCAAGCATATCTTCCTTGCTCATGAAACCCGCGGTGTAGAGTGCGCCGGCGATGATCCCCATGGTTTTCTGCGCGTCGTTGCCGCCGTGGCCGAGGCTGTAGCAGGCCGCGGAGAGCAGTTGCAGCTTACGGAACCAGGTGTCGACCTGCTGCGGAGCCTTGGCTCGCAGCAACCAGTGCATGCCCGTCATGAACCCAAGTCCAAGCACAAAACCCATGACAGGCGCCACCACGATGAAGATCAGGGTCTTATACCAACCGCTGGCGATGATGACGGAGGGGGCAGCACGCCAGCCGCTATGGATGGCGGCATGCATCATGGCAGCACCCGCATAGCCGCCAATCAGGGCATGAGAAGAAGATGTCGGCAGGCCCCACCACCAGGTCAGCAGATCCCACACAATCGCCCCGAACAGACCGCCCAGGACCACGTACTGGTCCACCTCATCGAGGCGAATCATTCCGCGTCCAATGGTTTTGGCGACGGCGGTGCCGAGAATGAAAGCGGCCAGAAAATTGAATACCGCGGCCCAGATGACCGCGAGTTTGGGAGAAAGCACGCGCGTCGAGACCACCGTCGCAATGCTGTTGGCCGCATCGTGAAATCCATTCAGGAAATCGAAAATCAGGGCCACCAGGATGGTGATGATGACGAGCAGGAGTTCCGGGTTCACCGGGGTTCGCTCCTTGAAGTTGGCAATGGCATGGACGTTGGGCGGACCTTATGCGCTCTTGAGAACGATCGCTTCCAGCACATTGGCGGCGTCTTCGGCCTTGTCGGTTGCGACTTCCAGAACCTCATAAAGTTCCTTCATCTTGATGAGCTGGATGGGATCCTTTTCGTGCTCGAAGAGCGCTCCGATGGCCTTGCGGCTCACCGTATCCGCCTCATCCTCGAGGCGATTGATCTCGTCACAATGCTTGAGAACGCCGTTGTTCTTTTCAAGCAGCGAGACGCCGCGCGCCAGTTCCTCGCTCTGCAACACGATGATTCCCGCCAACTCTGCGGCGGCCACCGGAGGCTGCGTGATTTTGTAGATGACGAGGCGCGTTGCCGCCGAATTCACGAAGTCCAGCACGTCGTCGAGCGAGGAGGCGAGGCGGTGAATATCCTCGCGGTCAAAGGGTGTAATAAAGGTCGTGTTCAGCTTGCTGATAATGGCGTGGGTGGCCTTGTCGCCGCGGTGCTCGATGTCCTGCATCTGGTCGACCCGCTTCTCCAGGTCATAGGGATCTTCCAGGATGCTGCGCAGCAGGCGCGCCCCCTCGTTCATGGCGGTCGAGAGCTCGGCAAAGAGGTCAAAAAATTTGGTATCGCGGGGGAGAAAGCGAATCATGGCACCGTTAATTGTTCAAGGTAGAGGACGGGGTAATATCTCATGGCGGGCGAGGCGGGCGCAAGGATGAGGGGAGGGCTGGTCGGGCAGTTTCCGAGCGCGGCGACGCACGGGAAAGACTGGTTGGTGTAGAATCCACGCCGAACCCAACAGAGTCTTCTTCGGCGGGATAATGGTTCGTGAATCCCTATCCCCGATTTCATTGGAAAACACCCTTACGTTCCCGGAAATCCGCACTACCTAATAAGGAGCGCCATGATTCTGAACGACGAAGCGAGTGTGAAAAGGACGCGGCGTCTGCTGCGGGTGTGCGCCGCCATGGCGCTGTTCGGCGCGGTCGCATCCGGTCCGGCGCGGGCCGAGGCGCAAAAACCTCTGCTCTTGCGCGATCCTTCGATCAGCAAGACGCAAATCGCATTCAGCTACGCGGGCAATATCTGGATTGCGGACCGCGAGGGCGGCAACCTTCGCCGCCTGACCAGCGGCGGCCACGAAGGCCAGCCTGCGTTCTCGCCCGACGGCTCGCTGGTCGCTTTCACGGGCGCCTACGACGGCACACGCAGCGTGTACGTCGTGCCCTCTTCCGGAGGCGACCCGCGGCAACTGACCTATCACCCAGCCGACGGGGAGGTTGCAGGATGGACTCGGGATGGGAAAAACGTCGTTTTCAGTTCCGAGCGAACCGCATTCGCCCGCGACGTCGTCCAGCTCTTTACCGTCCCGGTCGAAGGCGGCTTTGCAACCCAAGTGCCCTTGGCCCGCGCCTCTGAAGCATCCTTCTCTCCCGACGGAAGCCGCGTCGCCTATGTCCCGAACATCCAGTGGCAACGCGCCTGGAAGCGCTACCGTGGCGGGCAAACCAAGGCGATCTGGATCGCCAGCCTTGCCGACTCGAGCACCCAGGCCACCATTCCCCGCGACAATTCCAACGACTTCAATCCTATGTGGGTGGGCGACACCATTTATTTCCTCTCCGACCGCAACGGAGCGGTGACTCTGTTCTCCTACGATTTGAAATCACAGCAGGTGAAGCAAGTCGTCAAGAACGATGCCCTTGACATCAAGTCGGCCGCCGCAGCGCCAGATGCCATCATCTATGAGCAGTTCGGTACACTCCATCTGCTGGACCTCGCGTCGGGGAGCGATCAGACGCTCGATATTCGTCCGGTTGGCGATCTCGCCGAAGTCCGGCCCCACTTCCAGAAAATTGAGCCCCGGCGCATCGGGTCGGCGGTGATCTCCCCGACCGGCGCCCGCGCGGCGTTCGGGGTACGCGGCGAAATTCTGACTGTGCCCGCCGAAAAGGGCGACATCCGCAACTTAACCAACTCTACCGATGTGGTCGAGCGGGATCCTGCCTGGTCGCCCGACGGAAAATCGATCGCTTACTTCTCCGACGAGTCGGGAGAATACGCGCTGCATATCCGCGGCCAGAGCGGCCTCGGCGAGGTCCGCAAGATCGACCTGGGCAAGCCTCCCACCTTTTATTACTCACCCAAATGGTCGCCCGACTCGAAGAAAATCGCCTATAGCGATAAGCGGCTGAATGTCTGGTACGTGGACATTGAGAAAAAAACTCCTGTGCGCGTCGATACCGACATGTACACCGATCCTAACCACGGCCTGCAAACCGCCTGGTCTCCCGACAGCCGCTGGATCGCCTACACCAGGCAACTGCAGAATCATCTGCACGCCGTGTTTGCATACTCGCTGGAGCAGTCCAAGAGCTATCAACTGACCGACGGCATGAGCGACGCGCTCTTTGTCGCGTTCGATAGGGAAGGGAAATATCTGTACTTCACCGCCAGCACCGACACCGCTTTGAATACCGGCTGGCTCGATATGACCAGCCTGCTGCACCCGGTGACCCGCAGCGTTTACGTCATGGTGCTCAAGAAGGACGAGGCTTCGCCCCTGGCCCCGGAGAGCGACGAGGAAAAAGGCAAAGAGGCCGAAAAGGCCGACGCGGACAAGAAGTCCGACAAAGATAAGAGCAAGGACAAGGACGCGGACAAAGACAAAGAAAAGACCCCGGAAGAAAAACCGGTGACGGTGGCGATCGACCTGGAAAACATCAGCCAGCGCATTCTCGCTCTGCCCATTCCGCCGCGGAACTACTACGGTCTGTTTGCGGGAAAAGCTGGCGTCCTGTTCCTGGGTGAAGGGCCGGCGGTTGATCCCATCGACTCCGACGAGTTCGGCCCGGCCGTAAAGGTGCACAAGTTTGAGCTGAAGACACGCAAAACCGAGCAGATTCTTGACGGCGTGACTGCCTTCGATCTTTCCTTCAACGGCGAAAAAATGCTGTACGCCAAGCAGACCCAGTGGTTCATTGCGCCGGCTGCGAAACCCGCGGAAGGACCTCCGCAGCCCGGCCAGGGCGGGCCGCTGAAACTCGACTCCATGGAGGTCTTTGCCGATCCCCCCGTTGAGTGGAAGCACATGTATCAACAGGTGTGGCGCGACGAACGCGACTTTCTCTATGACCCCGGCCTGCATGGGCTCAACCTCGAAGCCGCAAGAAAGAAATACGAGCCGTACTTGGACAATCTTGCCAGCCGCGATGACCTGAATTACTTGTTCACCGAGATGTTAGGCGATATCACCGTCGGCCACATGTTTGCAGGCGGCGGCGACGCGCCCGAACCTAAACGCGTCAAAACCGGACTGCTGGGCGCGGACTACGTCATCGACAGCGGCCGCTACCGCTTTGCCCGCGTCTACAACGGAGAAAACTGGAACCCCAAGCTGCAAGCTCCGCTTACCCAGCCGGGGGTCAATGTGAAGGCCGGCGAGTATCTGCTGGCGGTAAACGGCCGCGACGTGCGCCCGCCCCGCGACGTCTACAGTTACTTCGCGGAGACCGCCGGACAGCAGGTCGTACTGAAAGTCAGCGCCAAGTCCGACGGCAGCGGCGCGCGCGACGTCACTGTCGTTCCCGTGGGTGACGAAACCGGGCTTCGCAACTATGCCTGGATCGAGGACAACCGCCGTAAAGTCGACGAACTAACCGGCGGCCGGGTCGCCTATGTCTACTTGCCCGACACTTACGCCGGCGGCTATACGAACTTCAACCGTTACTATTTTGCCCAAGTCGGCAAGGAAGCCGCGATCATCGACGAACGCTACAACGGCGGCGGCGACATTGCGGACTACATCATTGACTATCTGCGGCGGCCGCTGCTGAGTTACTGGTCCATGCGCGAAGGGAAAGACATCACCACTCCTCTTGAGGCGATCTTTGGCCCCAAGGTGATGGTCATTAACGAAATGGCCGGCTCCGGCGGCGACGCTCTGCCCTGGATGTTTCGCAAGACGGGTATTGGTCCGCTCGTCGGCAAGCGCACCTGGGGCGGCCTGGTGGGCCATTACACCAATCCCGGCGACTTACTCGATGGCGGATTTGCGGGCACCCCGGACCTCGCCTTCTACAACACCAATGGTGCGTGGGACGTAGAGAACCACGGCGTCCCGCCCGATGTTGATGTGGAATATGATCCAAAGGCGGTGCGCGAAGGACACGATCCGCAACTGGAGAAAGCGGTCGAGGTGGTGATGGACCTGCTGAAGAAGAACCCGCCTCCGCCGGAGCCGCAACATCCGCCCTATCCCAACTACCACAAGAGTGACTCACATTAGCGTTCGGGCTAGCTTTCAGGGCTTGCGAAAAAACTCGGCCTCTCGCTTGATTTTGGGTGGCGCAGCGCTTCAGCGCTGCGGTAATTGCATTGTCTTAGGTGCGGCTTCAGCCGCTGAGGTCGCGCACCTGACTTTCCCAGGCGAAAATCTCCATGCTCACTTCGCCCGGGGATGGGTTTGGTCGTAGACCTCCATCATGTGCTTCACGGAGAGCTGGGTGTAGCGCTGCGTGGTGGCCAGGCGCTCGTGGCCCAGCAGTTCCTGGATGGCGCGCAGGTCGGCGCCTTCTTCCAGCATGTGGGTGCCGAAAGCGTGCCGCAGAGTGTGGGGATGGACGTCGGGAGAAAGGCCTTTGGCGACGGCGATGCGTTTGACGATCCGTCCCACGCTGCGGGTAGTGAGCCGGCCGCCGCGCTGGTTCACGAGCAAGGCTGGGTTCGTTTTCTTCAAAGTGGCCAGCAACTGCTGCCGCCAGGGCAGATACGGGACAAGAGCCGCGCGCACCGATTCGCCGAACGGAACATATCGCTCTTTCTTCCCCTTGCCCCGAATCAGGATGGCCTCATTGCTGATGCGGATGTCCTCCAGGTTGATGCCGACCAGTTCCGAGTTGCGAATCCCGCAGCCATACAGCAGTTCGAGCATCAGGCGATCACGCTCGGGGAAAGAAGCGACTTCCGGCATCTTGCCGTCGAGCACGAAATTGACTTCTTCGATGGTCGGTACGCGCGGCAACTTCTTGGGCAGTCGAGGCGTGGAAACTAACTTCGCCGGATTCTGCTCGACCACGCCTTCCTGCGCCAGCCAGCGATAGAGCGATCGAACCGCAGCCAGAGCGCGGGCAACGGAGGTCTTGCTGAGCCCCTTGTCATAGAGATGGGAAAGGAAGCCGCGGATGGCGATGTGGTCGATCGCCTTCCAATCGCGCGAGCCGACGTAGGCTGCGAACACATCGAGGTCGCCCGTGTAGGCTTTGATGGTATGCACAGAGGCGTTGCGCTCGCGCAGGTGGCGCAGGAATTCGTCGGTGGCAATTTCGACGATGGTGCGCTGATACGGTTTCACGATCGGGTCTCGCAGGTGAAGAGCGATTCACCACTGAGACACGGAGACACGGAGGGGGGGGGAACTTCTATCCGACAAGACCTGAAGAAATTGCTTTTCTCCGTGTCTCTGTGTCTCCGTGGTAAGTTCATGCTCTTGCCTTCGCTCTGGGATGATGTTTGGCGTACACGCTCTTCAGACGATCGAGCGCCACATGCGTATAAATCTGTGTCGTCGAAATATCCGCGTGACCGAGAATAGTCTGCACCGTGCGCAGATCAGCTCCGTTTTCGACCATGTGCGTGGCGCAGGAGTGGCGCAACATGTGCGGACTGGCGTGGCGTCCCGAGGCAAGCGATGCTTTCCCGACTAGTTGCCACACCCACTGCCGCGTCAGACGCCGCGCACCCGTGCCGAGAAATAAGAGCGGCGAACTTCTCTTGCGAGCCAGCACTTCCCTGCCGCTTCTTAAGTATTGCTGCAACGACTGCTGCGCCGGAACGCCCAGCGGAACCATCCGTTCCTTGTCGCCCTTGCCGCGCACCAGGATGTACCCCATGTCCAGCTTCAAGTCTTCCAGGCGCGCGTCCGCCACTTCGGAAACGCGCACGCCACCGGCATAGAGCAGTTCCAGCATGGCGTGGTTACGCAGCGCCAGCGCCTGCGAGCGGGCGGTCTCGTTCCGCGGCCCGGTGGCCGCAAGCGTGGCCTCCACTTCGTCGTGGCTAAGCGACTTGGGCAGCACTTTCCACTGGTTCGGAGAGTCGATGTTGAGAGTCGGGTCCTTCTCGATTTTCCCGTCGAGCAGCAGGTAACGATAAAAGTGGCGGATGGCGGACAGTTTTCTTCCCACCGAGCGGCCATCGAGCGAATTGGAAAACAATTCCTGCACGAAGTTGCGAACGTCTTCGCGTCGGGCGTTCGTCAGCAGTTGCCGCCGCTTCTCAAGAAATTCCGCAAATTGCGACAGGTCACTGGCGTAGGCCGCGATCGTCAGCTTCGCCGACCCACGCTCCACCCGCAGATAGTCGAGGAAGGCGGACAGGACCCGGGCATTGGCGTCGGAGGCCATGGAATGAGTATGGGACGTGAAGTCCAAAACGAAAAGTACCGGTTGGGATTCTCAGGACTGCGATTCACCAACGGTAGCGATCTTCAGCAGATCCACCGCGTACAGCGCCCCTTCCGGCGTTTCCTCGTGCTTGAAGTAGGCGAAGACATCGCGTCCGGCGGCGAGATGCTCATGAATGCGCACGACCATCGCTTTGCGTTCTTCAGCAGTGTAACTCGGCTTGCGGTAGCGGTAGTAGGCGTAGTCGGCGGTGACCACGTCGGGCGTGTTGCGTTCCTCTGTTTCCGCCACACAGAGGGCGATGTTGCGCTCGCGGAGAGTGGCCCAGGTCGCGTCAGTGAGCCAGGAGTCGTGCCGGAACTCGAAGGCAGAGCGCACGCCGCGGGGCAGGTTGCTCAGGAACTCCGCCAGCACTGCGTGGTCCGTTTTAAAGTTCGGCGGAAGTTGGAAGAGCAGCGGGCCGAGACGCTTCGCGCGCTCCAGCGTCTCGAGCGTTCCCAGAAAGCGCTTCAGAAATTCATCGGCGGCTTTCAATCGCTTGATGTGCGTCAGCACCTGGTGCGCTTTGATGGTGAACCGGAAATGATCGGGAGTCTCGGCGATCCAGTTGAGAACGGTAGTCTCCTTCACCAACTGCCGGAACGTGAAGTTGACCTCGACGGCGTTCAGTTTGGTCGCGTAAAAATTCAGGAATTTCTTCTGCGCGAGTTTTTCCGGGTAGAAGTCAGGCTTCCAGCTAGGATAGGCCCATCCCGAGGTTCCGACATACAGTAGCGCCATAAGGTTTTGTAGCGCCGGCTCCCAGCCGGCTGTCGTGCGGGCGCCTCGCCCGCACCGCAAGCAGAGCCTGTCCTACTGACGTCGAACACGCTGCTCGCAGTGGGCGGACAAGAGTGTCCGCCCTACACAAAATCGGGATTATACCTTCCCTCGCTTGCGCGCTGCGGCCTTCTTCTTCGGACGCGCCGGACGATCGGCTTGCGCGGCTATCGTAACGCTCTCCTCCGGCTCCGCGCTCGCCGCCAGGCCGGCAAGTTGCGGGAGCTTCTGCTTCAGGGCCAGCACCGGCGCGAACAAGTCCCCCATTTTCTCGACCCGCGTGAGCACGTCTTTGCTTTCGAACACAAGCCGTTGCGAATCCTTCTTCTTGAGCGCGCTCTCTACTTCTTCCCAAGTGACCGGCGTAGAGACAGTGGGACGCTCGCGGGCACGCAGCGAGTAGATCGAAATGGTGGTCTTGTGTTCGTCGTTCTGGCTCCAGTCGACGAAGACTTTGTTTGTGCGCACCGCTTTCTTCATATCGGAAACGACCAGGCCGGGATGCTCGTGTTCGAGCAGGCGCGCCACGGCGTGGGCAAACGGCTTGGTCTGCTCGTAGGTGGTAGGCGTGTTGAGCGGGATGTACACCTGAAGACCCTTCGAGCCCGAAGTCTTGGGGAAACTCTTGAGGCCGAAATGGGCGAAAATGTCACGCACCCAGAGGCCCACCTGCGCGCATTGAATAATGTCGGCGGGAGGCCCAGGATCGAGATCGAAAACGATCATGGTGGGCGTTTCGATCTCCGCAGCGAGCGCAAGTGATGGGTGCAATTCGATGGAAGCAAGGTTGGCAATCCATACCAGCGTTGCGAGGTCGTCGGCAAGAATGTAGTGAATGGTCCGCCGGTTGCTCCCGCTCCAGATGGGCGCAGTCTTTACCCAGTCCGGCCGGTGCATGGGCGCGTTCTTCTCAAAGAAATATTCCTGATCCACGCCCCCTGGATAGCGCTTCATGGTGAGTGGCCGTCCCGCAAGATGGGGGACGAGGACCGGCGCGATGCGAACGTAGTAATCGATCACCTGGCCTTTGGTGAATCCGGTAGCGGGATAGAGGACCTTCTCAAGATTGGTCAGGCTGAGCTTGCGGCCGGCGACATCGACGATCGTGGGGGCTGGCATGAATCGTTTCCAGTTGCTCGTTTCTGGTTGCTGGTGACCGGACTGCAACCCATCGACTGCGCCGTCTAGTATAGTTTCTCGGCGGATGTGGAGGGCGAGGGGAGGACTCCATGAACACGCGCCAACGCCTGATCTCGCTAGGGGAGTTCCTGCTGGGGGCCGCGATCGTCATCGGCCACAACGTCTATCACAAAGTCCCCAACGAAGTGCCCATCCTCTTTGTGCTCGGATGGATCTCGATCCGGGTGCGCAACGGCGGATGGAAATCGGTTGGGCTCAAGAAGCCCGCTTCCTGGTGGAAGACGGTGGCCTGGGCGTTGGTCGCGGCGGCGCTGATAACGGTTCTGTCAGACGTCGTGGTCGCCCCCCTGGCCGAAAAGCATTTCGGCGTTCGTCAAGAGTCGAAGGGGTTGGCAACCACGACTCACAGCCCCGTTTGGGTGCTCGAGATGCTCGCGGTGTTCTGGGGGTTCGCCGCCTTCGGCGAAGAAATGGGATACCGCGGCTACCTGCTCAACCGGGCCGCCGAGATCGGGAACCGTTCCAAAGCCGCCGACCTGATCGCGCTGCTCCTGGTGAGCGTGCTGTTTGGGTACGGCCACTACTACAAGGGATATGCCGGAGTCATCGCCTCTTCCGTTTCCGGATTGGTGCTGGGCGCGGCCTACCTGCTGTCCCGGAGGAACCTGTGGGTCAGCATTCTTGCACACGGCTTCCGCGACACCTTCGCCATGGTGGCGGCGCTGTGGGGCTGGTCGAACTAGAGTGTGGCGCGGACACTCTTGTCCGCGTGTTGGCGCGAGAGGAACAGCCGGAGGGCAAAACACCGCAGCCTCCGGGTGTCCGTCAGAAGAATCCTTGACATAATCCATATTTCCGGTATTATCGAAATATGCCGTCCGCCGCCGTCAAGGCCCAGGAACTAGCCGCCCGGTACGCGGACAAGTTTTCCGCGATGGGAAACGAAGCCCGGCTGCGCATCATGCAGCTCCTGCTGTCCGCGCATCCTGAAGGCTTGGTGGTCAACGAGATTCAGGATGAATTGGATATCCCGAACTCAACCCTCTCTCATCATCTCGACAAACTAAAGAATGAAGACCTGGTGCTGGTGAAGCGCGAAGGCACCTTCCTGCGCTACACCGCGAATACCGAGGCACTGCGCGAAATCCTTCAGTTTCTCTACGCCGAGTGCTGCACGCGCAACAAGGCAGTCCGGCCGCAAGAAGTGATTCAGATCTGCAAATAGGAGACGCCATCATGCCAGATACGGATTTCAAGGAAGTTGTCAGAGAGAAGTACGGGCAAGCGGCCCTGCGCGTGCAAAAAGGCGGGAGCAGTTGTTGCGGCGCGGCGCCGGCAAGCGGGTTATCGTGCGATCCAATCACTTCGAATCTTTATGACCCGGCGCAGGCCGCGCAGATTCCGGAAGAGGCGATGCTGGCTTCGCTCGGGTGCGGAAATCCGACGGCGCTGGCCCAACTAAACCCCGGCGAAACTGTCCTTGATCTGGGCTCGGGCGGCGGGATTGATGTCCTGCTTTCGGCCAAGCGCGTCGGGCCAACGGGCAAGGCCTACGGCCTCGACATGACCGACGAAATGATGGCGCTGGCCAATGAAAACAAGCGCAAGGCCGGAGCGGAAAACGTCGAGTTCCTGAAAGGCGAGATCGAGAACATTCCCCTGCCCGACAACTCGGTGGACGTCATCATCTCGAACTGCGTCATCAATCTTTCCGCTGACAAAGACCGTGTTCTCCGCGAAGCCTTTCGCGTGTTGAAGCCGGGTGGGCGGCTTGCCGTTTCGGACGTGGTAACGCGCGGTGCCATCCCCGACCAGATCCGTCAGCGGGTTTTGCTCTGGGTCGGCTGCATCGCCGGAGCTCTCGACGAGAACGAGTATCGCGCGAAACTGACGGCGGCTGGATTCGAGAAGGTTGAGGTTGAGCCCACGCGGATCTATCGCGTCGACGACGCCCGCGAATTCCTGGCTTCGGCGGGAGTCGACGTAGATGCCATCGCAGCGCAGGTGGATGAAAAGTTCATGAGCGCGTTTGTGCGGGCGGTCAAGCCATCAAAGAACAAGCCGTGTTGCGGCCCCACCTGCTGCAACTGAAGGCCCCTGCCCGTAACCGACGGAGGGATGCATGGCCACTCACTACAACGTTCTGTTCTTGTGTACAGGCAACTCGGCGCGTTCCATCATGGCGGAAGCTATCCTCAACCACCTGGGCAAACCCGCGTTTACGGCCTACAGCGCCGGCAGCAAACCCATCGGCACGGTACGGCCCGAAGCGCTCAGTGAAATCGAGAAGGCCCGCATCCCGGTGGCTGGCCTGCGCAGCAAGAGCTGGGATGAATTTGCGCGGCCGGGCGCTCCCGAACTCCATTTCGTATTTACTGTGTGCGACAACGCGGCCAAGGAAACTTGCCCGGTGTGGCCCGGACAGCCCATGACCGCTCACTGGGGAGTACCCGATCCGGCCGCCGTACGGGAAGCCCCGCCGAGGTCGAACGTGCTTTCCGGGCGGCTTTCGTCGCCCTCGACCGCCGCATTGGATTGTTTCTGTCTCTCCCGCTGGCGAGCCTCGACCGGCTGGCGTTGAAGAAGAAGGTGGATGACATTGGGCGGCAATAACGCCATGAACGCAGGCCGTCTCACCTTTCTCGATCGCTATCTCACTGCCTGGATTTTCGCGGCGATGGCGGCCGGGGTTGTCCTCGGATGGCTCGTCCCCGGCGTGGTGCCGTTTCTCGACCGCTTCAGCGTGGGCACCACTTC
>Ga0209698_10005798_pt1 | contig 13252 bp, 15 predicted proteins | sample LitLauG_LLR_2012_FD_187203 | JGI IMG/M metagenome (GOLD analysis project Ga0209698, IMG submission 187203) | Freshwater sediment microbial communities from Pennsylvania, USA - Little Laurel Run_MetaG_LLR_2012 (SPAdes) (version 2) | ecosystem: Environmental > Aquatic > Freshwater > Creek >... | reverse complement strand
GTTCAGGTAGAAGGCTCCCTTGGCCCATCCGTCGTCCAGTTGCGGAGCCCGGCCCGCCTCGATCTCATCCATGTCTTTCTTGGCGAGGAAGAGTCCTACGACGCCGGTGAATGGTCCGCAACAGAAGAGGGCGGCAAGGCCCAGTCCAAGAGCCCATTTGGTATTGTTGCCAATTACCCTGGGCCCAGGAACCGGCGCAGGGTAGTAGCCGGCGGGGGGTGGAGGCGGGACGTAGGCTGGCGGCTGAACCGAGAGGGGCGTTCCGCAGTTTCCGCAGAACGGCACATTTGGCGGATTGGCCCCGCCACAGCGTGGGCAACTAATTTCGTTCATTGCAAGTCACCTTGGAACTGCGCGAATAAACCCAGATCGCCAACGGACTAAACACGCCGCGACAGAGGCCTCGCGTGCGTAGCTGCGGGTGAGCTGTGTACTAAACACTGTACCCGCTTTTGTCATTGACCGGGGGAGAAAACTTTCGCAACTTGATGGAGATTGCGAATCCGGCGCGATGATTGTGATTGCTTCGCCAGACGCCTGCCGCATGGATAACCGAGGATTAAGAAGGATTCGCGACGCCCGCGTTGCAGATTCGTTTTTCTGGTTCCGTCTGGATTAATGACAATTCGCAATCGCTTCATGAATGGCAGGCAAATTTTGCGCACGCCCAAGTAGAGTAGATGTGAGAGGGACTGGGATGTCCAGGAAGCTGAGGATCGTCTACTACGTGGAGCCGGATGGGGCGGCGCTGGCCCGACGAGCGGCGCAGTATTTTGTGGAGATGGTGGACGAGGCGGCGGGCGCCCACGGGCGCGTGCGGATTGCGATCAGCGGGGGGTCGACACCGAAGGCGGCATTCGAGCTGCTGGGCGACCCAGGCCAGCCATGGCGCGCTCGGATGCAGTGGGACAGGCTGGACCTGTATTGGGTGGATGAACGGTGCGTTCCTCCAGACGACCAGGAGAGCAACTATCGAATGACACGCGAGGCACTGCTGGACCGGGTGCCGTTACGGCCGGAACAGATTCACCGGATGGAGGGTGAACTGGATCCGGAGGAAGCGGCGTTGCGGTACGAGGCGGCGCTTCGGAGCGGTTTCCGGCTGGAAGGCGCCGAACTGCCGCGCTTCGACCTGATCGCGCTTGGCATGGGTCCGGACGGACACACGGCGTCCCTGTTCCCGCACACCCCGGCTCTACGCGAGACAAGGCGTCTGGTTTCGGCAAATCATGTTGCGCAGAAGGAAAGCTGGCGGATCACGCTGACCTGGCCGGTGATCAACCGCGCGAACTCGGTCTTCTTTCTAATAGGCGGTTCGGATAAGGCACAGATTCTAAAAGATGTGATGACTGGGCCACACGATGCGGAGCGGCTGCCAAGCCAGTTGATCTGGCCGGCGAGCGGTATACTCACGATGATCCTGGACAAGAGCGCAGCCGCGTTGCTGCCCGCGACGGATGATGATGGCTGCGGTTTTTTTGAGAGGGAAGGATGATTCTGGCAGGGGACGTGGGCGGCACCAAAGTCAATTTGGCGCTGTATGACTTCATCGACGGCAATCTAAAACATGCACGCGACAAGCAGTATCCGGCCAAGGAGTATTCCGGGCTGGAAGAAATTGTCAGAGAGTTTATTGTCTCGGAGAAGGTAACTGCGGCCTGCTTTGGAGTTCCGGGGCCTGTGCGGGACGGGCGGCTGAGGCTTACCAACTTGCCGTGGACACTTGACAGCCGCGAGCTGGCAGCCAATCTGAAGATAGATTACGTGTTTCTTATCAACGATCTGCAGGCAAATGGGTACGGAATAGCGGAGCTGGGCGCCGACCAGGTTTTCACGCTGAGCGAGGGCGACCCGCGTCAGATGGGGAATCGAGCGCTGATCTCCGCAGGAACGGGCCTTGGCGAGAGCTTCATGATCTGGGACGGCCGGGACTACGTTCCCTACCCTTCAGAAGGCGGACACGCGGACTTTGCGCCGCGCAACGACGACGAGATTGACCTGCTGCGCTTTCTGAAGCAGAAGTACAACGGGCGCACCAGCTTTGAACGAGTGGTAAGCGGCCAGGGGCTGACCAACTGCTATGAGTTTCTGCGCGAGGTGCGCGGTGTGGACGAACCGGCCTGGCTGGCAGAGCGCGTGGCGGCTGAAGACCCGAACGTGGTAATCACAGAGTTGGCGCTCAAGGCCAAGAGCGAGATCTGCGAGAAGGCGCTGGATATGTTCGTCTCCGCCTATGGAGCAGAGGCCGGCAACCTGGCGCTGAAGATTCTTTCTGTGGGGGGTCTCTACGTGGGTGGGGGCATTGCCCCGCGGATTCTGGAAAAGCTGAAGGACGGCACCTTCATGAAGGCTTTCACCGACAAGGGCAGGCTGAGCCAGATGCTGGTGACTACGCCGGTGCGCGTGATTCTGGAGAGCAAGACGGCGCTGATGGGAGCGGCGGCTTATGCCGAGGCGCGGGCGGCGGAGCTTAGCGGGATTTCGCCGCGGGCGGCTAGTGTGAAATTCTAGCGACTTTCGATTTTATTTAAGGGCATAGAGGGTCAGCCGACGAGGCTGGTCCTTAATGCATTTATGGGGCCGGTGATTCCAGCGCTGCGGGAGCACCTGCGGGGAACCACCGGCCCTGCAAGCGCAGCGAGACCTGCACCAGCAGAATGAGGGCGGGCACTTCGACGAGAGGACCGATGACGGCAGCGAAGGCCGCTCCGGAGTTGAGGCCGAAGACGGCGACTGCGACCGCAATGGCCAGTTCGAAGTTGTTGCTGGCGGCGGTGAAGGAGAGAGTGGCGGTCTTGGAATAGTCAGCGCCGACTTTGCGGCCCATCCAGAAGCTGACGAAGAACATGACAACGAAGTAGATGAGCAAGGGCACGGCAATGCGCAGCACGTCGAGGGGGAGTTGCACAATTAGATTTCCCTTGAGGCTAAACATTACGAAGATGGTGAAGAGCAGCGCTGCGAGCGTAATGGGGCTGATGGCGGGGATGAAGCGGGTTTGATACCAGGTACGGCTTTTGGCCTTAAGCATGAAAAATCGGGTGAGCATGCCGGCGAGGAATGGGATACCGAGGTAGATGAAGACGCTCTGCGCGATCTGGGCCATCCGAATGTCGACGACGACGCTTTTCAATCCGACGAGGGGCGGCAGCACGGCGAGAAAGAACCACGCATACACGCTGTAGAAGAGCACCTGGAAGACGCTGTTGAAAGCGACGAGGCCGGCTGCGTATTCGATGTCGCCGCGCGCAAGCTCGTTCCACACGATCACCATGGCGATGCACCGGGCAAGGCCGATGAGGATGAGGCCGGTTCGGTACTCCGGGTATCCCCGCAGGAAGACAATGGCGAGCACAAACATCAATACAGGGCCGATGAGCCAGTTTTGCATCAACGAGAGGCCGAGAATGCTGCGGTTGCGGAAGACCTCGCCGAGGCGGTCGTACTGCACCTTGGCCAGCGGCGGATACATCATCACGATGAGGCCGATGGCGATGGGAATGTTTGTGGTGCCGGCCTGGAATCGCAGAAAGAATGCGGGTACGGCGGGCACAAAGCGACCGAGGGAGACTCCGGCCGCCATGGCTAGAAATATCCAGAGGGTCAGGTAGCGGTCTATGAATGAGAGGTGCGAAGCACGGCGAGGCGCGAGGGCCGGACAGCAGATTTGCGGATCTGGACTCATGGTGCGGCTCCTCTATTGCAGTGGTTCCTGACCGATGGCGCGGACTTGCTTCTCGATGGCAATGCTGTCAAGAGCCTCAAGGGGAAGGCTGAAGAAGAGTTCCACTCGCCTTCGCATCTGACGGAGGGTCTGGGCAAAGGCGGCACGTTTTTCATCGTCCGTGCCTGCGACCTCAGCGGGATCGGGAAAGCCCCAATGAGCGGTGATTGGCTGGCCCGGCCAGAATGGGCACACTTCCCCTGCGGCCTTGTCGCAGACGGTGATGACGAAGTCCAACGCGGGCGCGCCGGGCGCTGCAAACTCATCCCAGCTTTTGCTGCGCAGGTTTTCGACCGGGTAGCCGAGTCCACGCACCACGTCGATGGCAAATGGATTCACACGGCCAGTGGGATGGCTGCCTGCGCTGAATGCTTTAATTCGACCGGGGGCCATGGTATTGAAAAGCGCCTCGCCGATAATGCTGCGGGCGGAGTTCCCGGTGCAGAGGACAAGGACGGTGTACGGCTTTTGCATAAATTAATCCCGAAGGTTGAACGTCGCGTTTCTTTCAATCCCATCCTCTCTGGAAGAACTGCGGAAAGGATAGAGCGCCGGGCATGGAAGCCGGCACTACTTGCAGCAAGAGGGTCCGCAGCAGGTGGCGGCTGCGTTAGTGGCGGGCTTGATGGCGCGAACGAAGGCGCTCATCATCTTTCCGTCGGCCTGGGGTGCGATGGCATCGACGTCAATGCCCGAATTCTCGAGGAAGTGGCGCGCGTCTTCGATCGAGTAAATCCGGGTGGGCTCGACCGAGATATTGGTGAAGCCGGCATTCGCAAGCTTGGCGGTGTACTCGTTCTCTTCGAGCGCGCCGGCGATGCAGCCTACCCAGAGCATCATGCTCTGGCGCACAGCCTCGGGCACTTCGCCGCGGGAGACGACATCGGAGACTGCAAAGCGGCCGCCGGGCTTGAGGACGCGGAAGGTCTCGCGGAGAACGCGGTCCTTGTCGGCGGAGAGATTGATGACGCAGTTGGAGATTACGACGTCGACTGAGTTATCGGGCAGAGGGATGTTCTCGATTTCACCCTTGAGGAATTCAACGTTGTCGACGCCGGCCTGGCGCTGGTTTTCGCGAGCCAGAACTAGCATGTCGTCGGTCATGTCGAGGCCGTAGGCTTTGCCGGTTGGTCCCACGCGCTTTGCTGAAAGCAGCACGTCAATGCCGCCGCCGGAGCCGAGGTCGAGGACCGTTTCGCCCGGCTTGATATCGATGAGGGCAGTTGGGTTGCCGCAGCCGAGCGAGGCTTGAACGGCCTTGGCGGGCAGCGTGCCTTTTTCGGCTTCACCGTAGAGGTTGCCGGTGATGGGGTCGCAACAGGTGAAGGCGGAGTCGCAGCAGGCGGCTGCGCTGGTCTCACGAACCTGGCGGGCAGCAGCGCCGTACTTGTCCCGGACGGTTTTCTGGACTGATTCCCTGACTGACTTCTGAGCGATGGTTTCGGTATTCATGATCCGCGCCTCATATATTCGCTTTAGCAAATATATGAGACGACCACATATTTGTCAAGGCGTATATAATGACGATATGTCTACAGGTTCAAAATCGACGAGTCTCGCCGGCTTGTTCGCGGCGCTGGCTGACCCCACGCGGTTGCGCCTGCTGAACTTGATGGGCGGGCGCGAAGTGTGCGTCTGCTATTTTGTCGAGATTCTGCGCCAGGGGCAACCGAAGGTCTCGCGGCACCTTGCCTATCTGCGCAGGGCGGGGATTGTGGCGGCGCGGCGCGAGGGCAAATGGATGCACTATCGCATTGCGCCGCAAGGGGATGAGGCTGCGGCATCGATTCTGGACGCAGTTCTGGCATCCCTTGGGAATGACAGACAAATGCAGGCTGACCTGGCGAAGCTGGAACGCGCCTGCTGTACTCCGCAAAAACTGGTGATGCCAGAGGGCGCGCCGCGGCCAGCGGTTGTAAAGGCGCTTCCACAGTCCTGAATCGAGGTTGTCCCTTCGCGTCCTTTCGCCAAAGCCGCGAAAGGATGGGGCACCCCGCCGTCTTCACAAGTATCTTTGCTGCGCGCCGAGGAATTTCGGATAGGCTGAAAGCACCCGGATGACCTTTGCACACTCCATTGGAAGCGCGCGTTACATTTTTGGTAGCTTGCGAGAGCTGCTGGCCAAGGCAACGCCCTTGCGCAGCGGGGATGTGCTGGCAGGGCTTGCGGCCGGATCGGCTGAAGAGCGGGTGGCGGCGCAGTTTGTCCTGGCCGATTTACCATTGGCGCATTTCCTTTTGGAGCAGGTTGTTCCTTACGAAGACGACGAGGTGACGCGGCTGATCGTCGACATGCACGATGCGGAGGCGTTTGCTCCCGTGCGCTCGTTGACCGTGGGGGAGCTGCGGAACTGGCTCCTTTCCGACGAGGCGACCCAGGAGCGGCTGGCAGCGCTGGCGCCGGGGCTCACACCGGAAATGGTTGCGGCGGTGAGCAAGCTGATGCGGGTGCAGGACCTGATCGCTGTGGCGGCGAAGATTCGCGTGGTGACTCGCTTCCGGACGACGGTGGGATTGGCGGGAAGGCTGAGCGCGAGGCTGCAGCCGAATCACCCCACCGACGATGCTCTTGGAATTGCCGCCTCGATTCTGGACGGGCTGCTGCTCGGTTCGGGAGATGCGGTTGTGGGCATCAATCCGGCCGGAGACAATGTGGCTGTGACCGCTCAACTGGTGCGCATGGTGGATGCACTGCGGCAGCGGTTTCGGATTCCGGTGCAAAGCTGCGTGCTGGCGCATGTGACAACACAGATGGCGGCGCTGGAAGCGGGCGCGCCGGTGGATTTGATCTTCCAGTCGATTGCCGGAACGGAGGCGGCCAATCGCAGCTTTGGCGTGAGCATGGCGTTGCTCGCCGAGGCCGATGAGGCTGGGCGATCGCTGAAGCGGGGCGGAATTTGCGCTGACGGACAGGTGGGCGGCAACGTGATGTACTTCGAGACCGGGCAGGGATCGGCGCTCTCGGCGAATGCGCACCACGGAGTGGATCAGCAGACTCTGGAGGCGCGGGCCTACTCAGTCGCGCGGCACTTCAGGCCGATGCTGGTGAACACTGTGGTGGGCTTTATAGGTCCGGAGTATCTCTACGACGGCAAACAGATTATGCGCGCCGGCCTGGAGGATCACTTTTGCGGAAAGCTAATGGGGCTGCCGATGGGTTGCGACGTCTGTTACACCAACCATGCCGAGGCCGACCAGGACGACATGGATACGCTGCTGACGCTACTGGGTGCTTCAGGTGTGAACTACATTATGGGCGTGCCTGGAGCCGACGACGTGATGCTGAACTACCAGAGCACGAGCTTTCACGATGCGCTTTATGTGCGCCGCATTCTGGGGTTGAAGGCCGCGCCGGAGTTTGAGGCTTGGCTGGCGGGCGAGAGCTTTGAGCGGCTGCGGCTTGAGGCGCATCATCCTGAAAGGCTGCTGACGGCATGAGCGAGTTGACAGGTCCGCGGCGGGAGTTGGCAGCGCGGCTTCGTGCGTTCACTCCGGCGCGCGTGGGGCTGGGACGGACTGGGGTGAGCCTTGAGACGCGCGACTTGTTGGACTTTCAGCGTGCACATGCACAGGCTCGAGATGCTGTTCATGCGCGGCTGGAGTGCGGGGCGCTGGTCGCTGCCCTTGGCGAGATATGCGGCGGAGAAGTGTTGCGGTTGCATTCGGCCGCGGCGGATCGGGCAACTTATCTGCAGCGACCGGACCTGGGACGGAAGCTGGATGAAGCCAGCCGGAGTTTGCTGGCGAGAGCGCAGCCCGGTGGATGGGATCTGGCGCTGATTTTGGCGGACGGGCTTTCGGCGCTGGCCGTGGAGCGGCATGGGGCACCGTTGATCAAGGAACTGCTGCCGCGGCTGAAAGGCCTGCGGATGGCGCCAGTGTGCGTGGTGGAGCAGGGCCGGGTAGCGATCGGCGACGAGATCGGGCTGGCGCTGGGCGCGAAGATTGTTGTGGTGCTGATCGGCGAGCGGCCGGGGTTGAGTTCGCCGGATTCGCTGGGCGCTTACATTACATGGGCGCCACGGCCCGGTTGCACGGACGCCGAGCGCAACTGCATTTCGAACATTCGGGCTGAGGGGCTGAGCTATGCGCAGGCTGCTGCCCAGGTGGTTGATACTGTGACGGGAGCGCGCAGGTTGCGACTGACAGGCGTGGCGCTGAAGATAGAGACTCGCTGGGGCGACAGTGCACTCGAGAAAGGTTGATTCTTGATTCGACTCCTCAGTCGATGGTTGTTCCGCGTGCTGTTAGTTCTGGCGGCGGGATTCGTGGTTGTGTATGTTGGCGACTGGGCCGTCTATCTGCTGCGTGGAGCGCCACAGTCCAAGGTGACCGTCAATCGCTATGTGGCGATCCCGGAAAAAGGGCGCAAGTCGGAATTCGACTACCTGGGCACGACCGATCAGCCGTGTGCAATCTCGCTGTTTGCGCAGGGAGGGCTTAGCCCTTGCTGGCAGGTGCAGCGGAATCGCAACCCCGGACTCACGATGTGACGGTTTTCTTACGGGGAAAGTCTTTTGCGGATTGCATCGAGACGCATCTGGATCGACGTCACATTGGGGGGTGATGCGAGTCACGACGAAGAAACTAGGTTGAGCCTAGCATCTTTGGATGTCTGGAGGAACCCTGGAGAACAATGTATAGCCGCACCCAAAACGACAACGGCAGCTTCAACACCCGCTGCCTTGACTGCTTCAGGACAGTTGCCTCCTGCGTGGAGACCGAGAAGGAACTGGAACGGGTGGAGGTGCATCACATGTGCCCGGAGAAGGCGCTGGCCCAACTGATGGCAGAGGAAAAAGCGATCGAAGAACAGGCGATGCGGAATTAGGGTCGGGTTGAGTCGGGCTGGTTCGGAATCCACTCATCGCATAAGCGCGATGAATGGGGCACCCTGTCATGGTTCAGGATCAGTTTTCTTCAACGAGCGCGGGGCGCTACAAAAGCAAAAACATTTCCATCGGGATCGTTGATGAGGACACGATTTCCATCCTGCTTGATGGCAAGCCCCTGGGCTTTCAACTGCTCGGCTGCCTTGGTGGAGTCCGTCACGCGGAAGAAGGTTTCAGGGGCGGCTCCCGCTGAGGTTGCCTGGATTTGAATTTGCAGATCCGGAACAGTGGGAAATGTAATCCGCAATCCATCTCGGGCATCGCGAGCTTCAAATCCTAACCCTTCGACATAGAACTTCCTGGCGGCCTCGATATCGGGAACGGAGAGTTCGAATCCCAGCATGAGTTCAGAAATCCGATGCTCGCCGAGATGCAGTCCTTTATCGAGCGTGTGCCGCGAGCCGGGCATGTACTGGGTGAATTCGGTGGTGCGGCCTTCGGGGTCATTCATCGTCGTGAGCAGGTTGCCCGCGCCGGCCTTTCTGACTTCTGTTGGTTTAAGCCCGTGGGCGGTGAGAGCGGCATAGAGCGCGTTGATGTCGCCAGACTCGTAACATACATGCATCCAGCCGAGGGGTTGTGCAGGATCGGTCTGCGGATAGATCTCAATGAACTGGCGGTCGTTGACCTTGACGAAGACCTCGGTGGTTTTGCCGGCGGCGTTGGTAAAGCCGAAGGACTCTTCGTAGCCTAGTTTGGCGAGGAAGGCGATCTCCTTGTCGAGATCGCTGGCGCGATAGGCAATGTGGGCAATGCCGATGATCTGCCGGGTTTCGGCCGACGTGCGAATAGAACAGACGCAGACAATTAACAGCGCGAGCATTCCGATTGAACTTTTATTCATGGTTCTTCCCCACTTCCAAATCCGCGGGAGCTAAAGCCCGAGCTCTATCGAGTGTGCTTGCAGCACGACTAAAGCCACCCCAGCGACGAAGACCTGTCGCCGGGGACCCTGTCAAGTCGTGCCCTGACAATTCTTGCTCCCACCATCGGCCGCCACATAAGCATACTTTGCCATCAAGCATAGTCTTCGCGGTAGGGGGTAAAGATGTCGAGAACCTCGGAGTCTTCGATGGCTGAGGCCTGATGGTCGAGTTTGCCGTCGACCACGACGCTGTCGCCGGTACGGATGTCCCATTTCTTTCCTTCCGCCTCGAAGAGAAGGTGGCCGCGCACGATATAGACCACCTGGTGATGGGGATGACTATGCCGGGCGCCCACCCATCCCTTTGTGAACTGATGACGGACTAGCATTAACTGCGGGTTGTAAGCCAGCACCTGGCGCACCATTCCTGGCTCGGGCGTGGTTTTCGGTGTGGCGTCGGTTGCTGTGTAAACTACTCCACTATTCTTCACAGGTTCTCCTCGCACTTCAAATCAATTGGGGACGGAGCGAACCGGTTAGCGGTTGAGCCAGCCGCCGTCGACGACCATTACGTGGCCGTGGACGTAGTCGCTCGCGGCGGAGGCGAGAAAGACGGCGGCGCCGGCAAGATCTTCAGGAGCTCCCCAACGGCCGGCCGGAATGCGGTCAAGGATCTGGCGCGCCCGCTCAGGATTGTTCTGCAAAGCTTCGGTGTTGTCGGTGGCCATGTAGCCGGGCGCGATGGCGTTCACGTTGACTCCCTTTGAAGCCCACTCATTGGCGAAGGCTTTGGTGAGTTGTCCCACTCCGCCCTTGGCCGCGGCATAGGAGGGCACCATGATGCCACCCTGAAAGGTAAGCACCGAGGCCATGTTGATGATCTTGCCGGAGCCTTTGGCCAGCATATGCCTTCCGGCGTGTTGCGTGAGGCGAAAGACGCTGGAGAGGTTGACGTCGATAACTGCCATCCAGTCCTCTTCGGAGAAATCGACCGCAGCCGAGCGGCGAATGATGCCTGCGTTGTTCACGAGGATATCGATAGTGCCGAAATGCTGGACTGTTTCTTCGACCAGGCGCGCGCAGACAGCGGCATTGCCCACATCGCCGGCCAGTGCGATGCATTCGACGCCGGTCTTGGCGACGAGTTTTTGTGTAGCCTTGGGCGCATGGGCAGAGCCGTGGACGGCGACGTTGGCTCCGGCTTCGGCCAGAGCGACAGCAATACCGGCGCCGAGACCGCGCGACGACCCGGTGACCAGAGCGATCTTGCCCTTCAGATTGAATTTTTCAAGTATCAGGGGAATAGTCCCTTCGGTTTGGGGCGGATGGTGCGTGCCGCCGCTTCTCTTTCGATGATAAAGGACGAGGATCCTGGCGAGTCTCTGCGCATACGCAGTCGGCACTCGAACAAGCGGTCAGGAATCTTGTGATCAGCAGGAGAGGCCGCGATCGAGAGCCATGATAGCGGCTCGCATGAAGCCCAGCGTGTGCGCCATTCCGGCGTGCCATGGGGCCGCGCAGGTCATCTGCGGACTGTGGTCGGGGATCATCACACCGTCGAACTTGTTCTTGTGGAGAATTGCCATGATGCGAAGCATGTCCACGTCGCCATCGTCGATGAAGGTCTCGTGGTAGTTGGGGACCTTGCCGCTGACGTTTCGGAAGTGGATGTAGGCGAGCCGCTTCTGGGCGCTGTACTGCTCCACTGTCTCGTAGAGGTTGCCTTCGGTCATTTCGGCAAGCGTTCCGAGGCAGAACTCGAGCATGTTGCTGGGACTGGGAGAGATGTCGATGACGCGCTGATACATAGCCTGCTGATAAACCAAGCGAGGCTGGCGGCGCAGAGTAGGCGTCGGCGGATCGTCCGGATGCAAAGCCAGGCGGACGCCGGCCTGCTCGGCCACGGGCAGAACTTCTTCGAGGAATCGCTGCAGACGGTTCCAGAGCTCGTCGTGCGTGATGGAAGGCAGAAAGCCGGCGGGCGCGTTCTGGTCGTAAATCATATTCCAGACGGTGCCGTTGGGGATGGGTGTGTCGATGGGGCCGTCCATGCCGACCGACTCCGCGCCGCCGCGGGCAAAAGGACCGCTGACACGGCCGCCGACTCCGGCGATCGAGAAGTTGTAGCCGAGGGTGCCGATGCCGGCTTCGCCCATCGCTCTGACGATGTCCTGGACGTTGCCGATGTGGAGCGCGCGCTTGGGTCCGTCGAGGAGTATGTCGTGCCAGTGGGCTGGGTCGAGGTTTTCGATTGCTTCGAGCTTCAGGCCGGCGGCTTCTACCTGCTTGCGCAACTGGATCAGTTCGATCGCGGTCCAGAGTTTGCCCGGATCGCCGGCCACGCCCCAGGGCTTGTCTTTGCCGCCGGTGGGCTGGTTCTGGTTGGGGTTGGCCTCGCCCTGACGAAAATAGTCGACCAGGTGAACAATGACATGGGTGCAGCCGGACTGAACGGCGAATGAGTAGTAATCGTCGTTGAGCATGTGCCGGTAGAGACCCAGACCTAGTTTCATGCTGGACACCCATGGTCAGTTTAATTGAGGGGGTGATCGAGTAATGAATGGAGATGAGAGAGATTCCGGATCGCCTGGCTGACGCGCTGCGCGAGGGCGCCGGTCTGTAGAGTGTCCGATGGTTCGATCCCCATTCAAACGCTGAGTCCGATGCGGGGGACGGGGTGGGCAAAGCGAACCATATCGGAGAGATCCAATTGCACGATCTTCCTTCCCAGACGCACTGGAGTAGTCGTTTTCCGGCTCAGTAAGCCTTTCGGGGCGTGCGCCGTCAGCCCCCTGGGCATTACCATTCGAATGAAACAATTCTGAGAGAGGATTTCATTCCATGAGTACAGCATCATCCCCCACTCTTCTTGTGATGGCTGCCGGAATGGGCAGTCGCTACGGCGGCCTGAAGCAGATTGAGCCGGTTGGCCCCGGCGGAGAAACGATTATCGATTACTCGATCTATGACGCCATGCGAGCCGGCTTCGGCAAGCTGGTATTCATTATCCGGAAGGATATTGAGGCGCCATTCAAAGAAGTGGTGGGCTCGCGATTTGAAAGGCGAATTGCGGTGGAATATGTCTTTCAATCACTCGACCAGATTCCCGCAGGGTTCAAGGTGCCTGCTGAGCGGACAAAGCCATGGGGCACAACGCAGGCCATCCTGATGGCCGCCGATGCCATTCATGAGCCGTTTGCGGTGATCAATGCAGACGATTTCTACGGGGCCGAAAGTTACGACGTGCTGTCACGGCATTTGCAGTCGGGCACCGGCGACTATGCAATGGTTGGGTTTGTGCTGCGCAATACGCTCTCGGAGTTCGGAACCGTGGCACGCGGGGTGTGCCGGGTGGGCGGCGACGGCTACCTGGAACAGGTGGTTGAGCTGACAAGCATTGCGCGCGACGGCGATCATGCAAAGAATACCGACGGCGACGGAAAAGTAACTCCGCTGACGGGCGACGAATCGGTTTCAATGAACATGTTTGGATTCACGCCCACGGTATTTGGAAAGCTGGAGGAGCACTTCAAGAAGTTCCTCGAGGCGAACGGACGGGACCTGAAGAAGGAGTGCTACATTCCCAGCACGGTAAACGAAATGCTTCTGGCGGGAGAGGCAAAGGTGAAGGTTTTGCGCAGCAATGACTCGTGGTTTGGGGTCACCTATCGCGAGGACCACGCCTCAGTCGTTGAGAACATCCAGCGGCTTATTCAAGCCGGCAAGTATCCTGAGAGACTCTGGTCATGAAAGAGGAGAGAAATGTCGCCGC
>Ga0209698_10005797_pt1 | contig 13253 bp, 11 predicted proteins | sample LitLauG_LLR_2012_FD_187203 | JGI IMG/M metagenome (GOLD analysis project Ga0209698, IMG submission 187203) | Freshwater sediment microbial communities from Pennsylvania, USA - Little Laurel Run_MetaG_LLR_2012 (SPAdes) (version 2) | ecosystem: Environmental > Aquatic > Freshwater > Creek >... | reverse complement strand
GCTCAGCCGGTTGCTCGTTTCTTGCATGGAATCGCATTGCGCTCGAAGAACAGTGCCTGGCTGACCAGCGCCGAAACGGTTGATTGCTGATAGGGCTTGGCAACCAGGAAGGCTGGCTCCGGCCGCTCGCCAGTGAGAAAACGTTCCGGATATGCCGTAATGAAGATTACCGGGACTTCGAATGAATTGAGCACATCATTGACGGCCTCCAATCCGGAGCTGCCATCGGCCAATTGAATGTCCGCCAGAATCAGGCCGGGATGTCTGGCTCTCGATAGCGCAATCGCCTCCGACCGCGTGCGTGCAACTCCGATGGTGCGGTGACCGAGGTTTTCGACGAGATGTTCGAGTTCGAGCGCTATCAGAACTTCGTCCTCGATAATAAGAACGTCGGTGGCGATTTGAGCGGCAAGTTCCCGTCCGGACTCGTCGACCAGATTCCGCAGCGTCTGCTGATCGACATTGAGAATCGTGGCTGCATCGTCCTCGGAGAACCCTTCGACCGAGACCAGCAGGAATGCCTGGCGCGGCATTGCGGTAATCTGGCCGAGATGGCGTTCGGCGGCCTCCAGTGTGACGGTGTGGTCCGCCTTGCCGTTCAATTCGACCGAATTCCAGATCGTGGAGAACACTTGGAATAACGCAACCCTCGGCTGCGGCGCCATGAAGAGCAGGTCCGGCTCCTTGACAAGCGCTTCCAGCGTGGCCGCCACATAGGCGTCTCCGGACGCTTGGTATCCCGTCAAGGCACGGGCGTAGCGGCGCAAATACGGCACGTGTTGGGTGACAAGCTGAGACATCGGCATGCTAGTTCTCCCCAATAGCGCGGCAGCATTGTGGACAACAACGCGCCCCGACAAGAAAAGTTCCAACGAACCGGAACCAATTGAAGTCACGCACGTTACAGGATTCAATATGGGGACCCGCGAAGCTGCCTCAACACTCAATCGCGGGCGCGAGGATGACGATGAACATGCGCAAGCCATCACGGCGAAGAACAGCGATGGACCTGCAAGGATCGGAATTGAAGCCCGTGGCCAAGCTTGGACCCGACATCAAGGCAAAAATTGGACAACAATTGCGCGTGATGTACAGCGAGGTCGTCAACCAAGGAGTGCCGGACCGCTTTGTTGAAATCCTTCGCGGCCTCGATGAACCGACTGACGAGGGCCTGAAGAATGAGTCCTCATAAGAACGTTCGTGAGGTCATGCTCGAAGCCGTACCGAGCTTGCGCGCATTCGCCATTTCATTGTGTGGAAATGTCGATCGCGCCGACGATCTGGTGCAGGAAGCGCTGCTGCGGGCATTGGCGAACCTCGGGTCTTTCGAGCCGGGCACCAATATGTCGGCGTGGTTGTTCACAATCCTGCGCAACCTGTTCCGCTCGGAATATCGCAAGCGCCGACGTGAAGTCGAGGATGTCGATGGTTCCTATGCGGAGCAACTCACCTCCTTGCCGGAGCAGAGCACCCGCCTCGAGATCAATGAATTCCGCCAAGCGCTCAAATTGCTCCCGCCAGAGCAGCGTGAGGCGCTCATACTCGTCGGCGCATCGGGCTTTTCGTATGAGGAAGCCGCAAAGATTTGCGGATGCGCTGTCGGGACAATCAAGAGCCGCGTGAACCGCGCACGGAGCCGGCTGGCCGAACTTCTATCCATCGACGACGCCAGCGATTTCGGCGCCGACCGCGAGACTCGCGCGGTCGTCAATTCCGACCTGTCGAACACGCGGCGAACCTGATGCAAGGCCACGCCCAAGTCTTCCGAAGGCCCAAGTCTTCCGAAGGCCCAAGTCTTCCAAAGGTGTAATCAAAAGCGCAGCATCGAGTTCAGAGCCGCCACGAGCGACGATCGCTCAATCGGCTTCTGGATCACCGGCATATCTTTCCAACGGCAGGCCAATCCGCCGCGCCCATATCCGGTAGCAAATGCGAACGGAACACCCGCAGCGGCGAGGTGCTCGGCTACCGGGTATACCGGCACGTTCTTGAGATTGACGTCGAGGATCGCGGCGTCGGGCCGGCGCCCGCGCAGGAGCATGAGCGCTTCAGGTACGGCCGCTGCGTGCAGCACTTGCCGGCAGCCAAGTTCGGTCAGCATTTCCTCGACCAGTAATGCAACGATCGTCTCGTCTTCGACCAGAAGCAGGCATTGATTATCCAAATGTGGACCCACGATTCGCCCGATCCGAACTGTGGCGGGAGCGTCGTTCACAAGTGTCCCGGAACAACGGGATTTCCAACATGCACTCCTGCCGACCCCAGCCAAGCCTTGAATGACCGTACATCCAACGTTGAAAGGCTCGCTCCGTTCCCGTGGGTATCAAATAATCCCGGACCGGCTGTCGCACACACGCTGGCGAAATCGTTGCGCCAAATAGGCAGGGTGGAATTCGTGCCCACGGCGGCCTGGACTGAAACCCATCTCGCCACGGCGGCGTATTCCAGGAATACCACGCGACGGCTCTCTCGGTACACTGGCGTCGTTCCATCGCATCGTGGAGCGGCGCGCATTCGGGGCTGGGGCGAACACCAGCCATTGCTGATTCTACGCCTTGACGGTACCATTTTACCACGCCGCGGCGGAGTCCGGAAGATGTTCACGGGCGGTCCGCATGTCACGCACCGTGGCCGGAAAACCCTCCTTGGCGCCGTCATCGCCCTGCAGGGCAGCGAGGAATTCACGTTGCCACCGATCGACATCGTATCTTGAAACGACGGCGAGCAGGGCCTGATGGCGGGCGCGTCTTTCCTCGATCGGCATGGCGAGCGCCTGGGCGATCGCGCCGGCGACCGCTTCCGGGTCATAGGGATTGACCAGCAGCGCGCGTCGGAATTCGATTGCGGCGCCGGCGAAGCGAGACAGAACGAGGACCCCTGGATCGTCAGGATCCTGGGCGGCGACATATTCCTTCGCAACGAGGTTCATGCCGTCGCGCAACGGAGTGACCAAGCCGACGCGCGCAGCTCGATAGAGTCCCGCGAGCACCGACCGGCTATATACCCGGTTCACGTAGCGGATGGGCGTCCATGAAACCTCGCCATATTTGCCGTTGATGCGGCCGGCGGCGGCCCCCAAGTCTCCTTCCAATTCAGCATATTCGGGAATTTCAGAACGGTTTTTCGGCGCAATCTGCAAATATGTCACCTTGCGGATCCAGTCGCTGTGAGTCGCAAGGAAACAGTCGAATGCATCGAGACGCTGGATCAGGCCCTTGGAATAATCGAGACGATCGACTCCGATGACGAGGACGCCGCCATCGAGGCTTGCCATCATATCCTTCACCAAGGGAGACTGCACATTGCGGCGCGCCAGTCGCTGAAATGCGCGCGGCTCGATACCGACTGGAAAACTTCCGATTCGCGTTTGTTGCCCGTTCACGATCAAGGTGGTCTGGCGGCCGGCGATCTCGAATACCCGCATTTCCCGCAGTTGGTTGCACTCGGAGATCAGGTAGCGCGCGAAATTCCCGGCATCGCCTTCGGTTTGAAAGCCCACAATGTCGTATTGCATGAGCAATGGGATCAACTGCTCATGGTTGGGCAGCGAGGTCAGGACCTCCGGCGGGGGAAATGGAACGTGCAGGAAAAAACCAATTCGGTTGGCGTGACCGCGCCGCCGCAATGCATCCGCGACGGGGATCAGGTGATAGTCATGGACCCAGATCAGATCGTCGTCCTCGATGATTTTTTCGAGTTCGGTCGCAAAATGATCATTGACCCGAAAATATCCGCTGAGATCCCGGCGCGCGAACTCGGCAAGGTCCAGCCGGTAATGCAGGATCGGCCATAACACCCGATTGGCGAAGCCGTTATAGTATTCCTGGTAGTCGTCCTTCGATAGGTCGGTAACGATATATTCGACGTTCTTGTGCCTGACGGAGCGCGTTTCCAATCGGTCCGCCACCCCGACCTTGCCGCTCCAGCCGAGCCAGACGCCGCCATTGCGCTGGAGCGCCGGCCGCAACGCAACTTCGAGCCCGCCGGCACGCTTGACGCCGTCGCCCGACGGAACCGAAACGCGATTGGATATGACCACAAGTCGCGCCACAATCGATCCTCCACACTTCACGACCGACGCATCGCCGTCAAGATCAATCCAGCCATCGCACGGGTCTGCGGAACGTTTTCGCACCAATGACCGGTCCGGACGTGAACATCCGCCGCGAGCAGACCGTCGCCTGCCATACCGCGGGGTATCATTGAACATTTCGTTCGCGTCGCCCGAGCTGGCATGACCCCTCGATCAGCCGCAACCGGCAGATCAGAAAAGCCGATTTCAACAGGCCGAAATCCGGCTACGTCGCTTAATGCATAACGCGCTCGCGGCGTAAAAGTTCACGTTTGCTGGCCTGGTCTTTGCTGGCCTCGTCCGTTCGCACGAATCGCCGATCGTCCGCCGCCACCGGCCTGATTTCCGGCACAAGCCGGCTTCCGGCATCGAATTCATCGACACCGAAGGCGTCCGCAAATATGCTCCGCATTCATACCGGCCCCTCAAGCAATCGCAATTGTATGACTTGCTCGACTTTTTATCCGCGCGATCCGGCGTAGCCGGATCGCCTGGTGAACGCGCCCGTCTTGACAGGAGTCAAATCCAGATTGACAGGAGTCAAATCCCGAACACTGGCCACGAAGAGCTGTCGCAATATGTCGCGGTCGAGCGGCTTTTGGAATATCCGCACGTCCGGAAAGGGCGTCGCGATTGTCTCGGCGCCGTACCCAGTCATGAATACGAACGGCACCCGTCGTGCCTCCAAGACGTGGGCGACGGGGTATGCCATCTCGCCGCCAAGATTGATGTCGAGTATGCCGGCGTCGACCGCCTCGTGTTCAATAGCCGCCAGCGCTTCGCGGACCGTCCCGAAGGGGCCCACCACGTCGAATTCGAGTTCCCGAAGGGTTTGGTCCATCATCATGGCGATCAGGCTCTCATCCTCGACCAGCAGAACACGTTTGCGCGGTCCGACCTCGACGGGATCGGAATCGGAGAGGGTGGAACTCTGAAGCGAACCCTGAGAGTCGCCGGAGAACTCCATGCCCAGGGCATGCGGTATGCAGATCATGCATTGCAGCCCATCGTGCAGCCAATCAAATTCGACGGTGCCGGCCAACTGACTTTCCACGCTTGCCCTGATGACGCGAATTCCGAATCCTCCCTGTGCCGTCTGCTCCAATGGAGGTCCTCCACGCTCGATCCATCGTAATTTAAGCTGGGCGCCCTGCAATTCCCAAGCGACCTGAACGCATCCGGATGGAGCCGATAATGCGCCGTATTTGGCGGCATTGGTGGCAAGCTCATGAAACGCCAGGGCAAGCGCCTGCGCGGTGGAAGGTTCGAGCGACAAGCTCTTTCCCAGAATTCGGACCCGTTCAAAATGCGGCGTGCGGTAGGGAGCGAGTTCCTCCCGAATAAGGTCGGTGATATTAGCGCCACACCAGCGGGTTTCGGAAAGCAGGCTGTGGGCTCGCGCCAGCGCCTGGATGCGTCCCTCAACGGCGGTAACGAATTGCTTGATGTTTTCCGCCCGGGTCAGTGAGACGATCGCATGTACTACAGCGAGCGCATTCTTGGCGCGATGATCGACCTCGCGGGCGAGCAGCGATTGGCGCTCCTCCGCCTCCTTGCGGTCGGTAATATCCATGGTAACGCCGCTAATGCGCGATACTTGATTGTCGGCGTCCTTGCTCGCCGCAACTGTGCCGAGGCACCAGCGCACCCCGCCATCGGGACGGTAAATGCGGAACTCGACCTGATAAGACCCTGCATTCTGTCTGGCCTGCTTGAGCGCCCGGCACAGCATTTTCCAATCATCGCGATTGACCAAAGCCCTGATGTTCGAGAGCTTGACTTCGAAGGACGCGGAGTCGACCCCGAATATCTGCTTTTGCCCTTCGTCCCAAACGCAATCGCCGCGGATGAGATCCCAATCCCAGGATCCCATCTTGCCGGCCGCAAGTGCGAGGCTTCGGCGATACTCGCTTTGCTGCAAACGGCGATTCGAACGCTCCAGTTCCGCGGTACGGTCTGCGACCCGTCGTTCGAGATCGAGATTGAGTTGTTCAAGCTGCCGAGACTTACGGTACAACTCGGCAAAAATCTTGACCTTGACGCGCAGTACCTCCGGAATGACGGGAACCGGAACATAATCGACCGCCCCCATCTCATAGCCGCGCAGACGATCGACATCGGTGAGGTGAATGCCGGAGATGAAGATGATCGCGGTCTTACGGAACCGAGGATGGTCGCGGATCATCGCGGCAAGTTCGAATCCATCCAACTCGGGCATGCAGACGTCCATCAGCACAACCGCAATTTCCGTTTTGAGCAGATGCTGCAGCGCCTCCCGGCCCGACGACGCCTTGATCAGATTCTCGTCGATATCGCGCAGAATTAGCTCATAGCTCAATAGTTTCGCCGGCTGATCGTCAACCAGAAGGATATTGACCTTTTCATCGTTGCGCATATTCGACTCCGTTCAACGGTGCAGCCACATGCGCAGGGCCGATAACAGTTGTTCGGTGTTGACCGGCTTGGCCAGATAGTCGGACGCACCGGCTTCCAGGCACTTTTCGCGGTCTCCCTTCATCGCCTTCGCGGTCAGCGCGATGATGGGTAGTCGACGCAGTCCGCTGTTCCGGCGGATTTTCTTGATGGTCTGATAGCCGTCCGTCTCCGGCATCATGATATCCATCAGAACGATGGCAAGGTTCGATGTCGATTCTATGATGTGAATGGCTTCATCTCCGGTGGCTGCGGCCAGAACGTTCATTCCCCGGCGCTCCAGCGCGCTGCTAAGAGCGAAGATATTGCGAGCGTCGTCGTCCACCAGCAGCACAGTCCTTCCAACGAGGTCCTCGTCCGAACTGTGTAGCCGTTCAAGCATGCGCTGCCTTTCCGGCGGCAGGTCCGTCACCACGCGATGAAGGAACAGCGAAGTTGCGTCAAGAAGACGCTCCGGCGATTCGACGCCCTTCACGACGATGCTGCGAGCCATCGTATGAATTCGCGCATCCTCTTCAGAGGACAGCTCCCGCCCCGTGAAGACGACAACCGGCAGGTCCGACAACGTCGGATCCACCCGGATCTGTTCGAGCACGTCGAACCCCGACATATCCGGAAGCCGAAGATCGAGGACCATGCAGTCCATCGATTGGTCCCGAAACGATTGCAACGCCGCCGCACCGGTTGCTACGGTAATGATCTCGATATCCTCATGGCCAAGGAGTTCGCAAATGCTCGCCTGCTCCGCGACATTGTCCTCCACCACCAGCAATCGCTTGCGGCGCGGCTTCACAAACTCCTTCACGCGGCGCAGCATCGCACGGATCCCCTCGGTCCTCACCGGCTTGGTCACGAACGAGAATGCGCCGCGCGCAAGGCCATGCCGGCTATCCTCATCGAGAGTGATGATCTGCACGGGAATATGGCGGGTCAGCGGATTGAGCTTGATCTGACTCAATACGGTCCACCCCAGCATGTCCGGGAGAAAGACGTCGAGGGAGATCACAGTCGGATGGAATTGCTGGGCAAGATCAAGTGCACCGGCACCGGTCATCGCCGTCAGAACCTTGAAGCCCTCGTCGCGGGCAAGGTTTACAATGATCCGCGCATAGTGCGGATCATCCTCGACGATCAGCAGAATGTTATCTCCCGGCTGGATGTCAAGTCGATCATCGGCGATGGCCTCGACGGGATCGGCTTGCATCACGGCGGCATGGATCGCCATCTGATCGGCGAACGGCAACGGTCCGCCGTGCCGCCCGCCGAGCGCGATCGCGGGGCCGGCATATTTGATCGGCAGATAAAGCGTGAAACTGCTGCCACGCCCGGGCATGCTACGCAGCTGGATTTCGCCGCCCAATAGCTGGGACAACTCGCGGCTGATGGCGAGGCCGAGGCCGGTCCCGCCATATTTGCGGCTGGTACTCGCGTCCGCCTGCTGAAACGCCTCGAATATGATCTTCTGCTTGTCAAGAGGAATGCCGATACCGGTATCTGCCACCTCGAAGGCGATGACGCCAGGTGCCTGAAGCACCGGATGGTCGGGCTTCCAGCCGTTTCTTGCCGCTATCACGCTGAGCCGTACGCCGCCCTGTTCGGTAAACTTGAAGGCGTTCGAGAGCAGATTCTTGAGCACCTGTTGCAAGCGCTTGGCATCCGTAAGGATGCTGCGGCAGACGTGCTGGTCGATATGTACGTCGAATGAAAGCTGTCGGGAATCGGCCTCATGGCGGAACGGACGTGCGACCACTTCCAAAAGCGACGAGATCAGGATTTCTTCCGGGTCCACCGTTACGGTGCCGGACTCGATCTTGGAGAGGTCAAGAATATCGCTGATAAGGTTCAACAGGTCGGTGCCTGCCGAATGGATGGTACGGGCGAAGTCGACCTGCCTTCCGGTGAGATTGCCGTCCGGGTTTTCGGTGAGTTGCTGGCCGAGAATAAGGATACTGTTAAGTGGGGTGCGCAATTCGTGCGACATATTGGCAAGAAATTCCGACTTATACTTGGACGTCAGGGCAAGCTCCGTCGCCTTGTCCTCCAGCGCGCGCCGTGCCTGCTCGATTTCCTGGTTTTTTCGTTCCACCTCGAAATTGCGCTCGGCAAGCTGCTGGGCCTTCTGCTCGAGCTGCTCGTTGGTTTGCTGCAATTCCCGCTGTTGCGTCTGCAATTCCCCGGCGAGCTGCTGCGATTGTTTGAGCAGACCTTCGGTCTGCATCGTCGCCTCGATGCTGTTGAACACGATGCCGACGCTGGCGGTCAACTGCTCCAGGAAGGTCATCTGAAGCTTGGTGAAGGCTGAAACGGAGGCCAGTTCGATCACGGCTTTGACCTCGTTCTCGAACAGGACCGGGAGCACAATGACGTTTTGCGGTTTCATTTTGAACATGGAGGATCCGATTGGGGTGACATCCGCGGGCATCTCCGCGATGAGAAGGCGTCGCTTGTCGATCGCGCATTGCCCGACGAGCCCCTCTCCAATCAGAACCCGCTGACGATGGGGGCGCTCGTAGTCGTCGGCGTAGGCGGCAAGGGCCTTCAGATATGGGGCACCTTCCTCGGTCTCCATCTGGTAGATGGCGCCCAATTGCGCATTCACCTGGGGCGTAAGCTCGGATAGCAGCAGCCCGCCGACGGTCGCGATGTCGCGCTGACCCTGCAACATGCTGGTGAACTTGGCGAGATTGGTCTTGAGCCAGTCCTGTTCGGTGTTGTGGTCTGTGGTGAGCCGCAGATTGTCGATCATCGTGTTGATGTTGTCTTTGAGCTGGGCAACCTCGCCGCGAGCATCGACCTGGATCGATCGAGTCAGGTCGCCTTTGGTCACCGCGGTCGCCACCTCCGCGATGGCGCGAACCTGGGTCGTCAGATTGGCCGCCAGCAGATTGACGTTGCCGGTGAGGTCCTTCCAAGTGCCCGCCGCGCCCGGCACGTTGGCCTGGCCGCCCAGCCTTCCCTCGACGCCGACTTCGCGCGCGACCGTCGTGACCTGATCGGCGAAGGTCGCGAGCGTATCCGTCATGTTGTTGATGGTCTCGGCAAGCGCCGCCACCTCCCCCTTCGATTTCACCGCAAGATTCTGCTTTAGATCGCCATTCGCTACCGCGGTCACCACCTTCACGATGCCGCGCACCTGTTCGGTCAAATTCGCGGCCATGACATTGACGGTGTCGGTGAGGTCCTTCCAGGTCCCGGCGACGCCGGACACTTGCGCCTGTCCGCCGAGCTTGCCTTCGGTGCCGACTTCGCGCGCGACGCGCGTCACTTCCGACGCGAAGGCATTGAGCTGGTCCACCATGGTATTGATGGTGTTCTTGAGTTCCTGAATTTCGCCTTTCACGTCCATGGTGATCTTGCGCGACAGGTCGCCGCGCGCGACCGCGGTGGTGACTTCGGCGATGTTGCGGACCTGGGCGGTCAGATTTCCGGCCATCGAATTGACGCTGTCAGTCAAATCCTTCCAGGTGCCGGCAACGCCCAACACGTTAGCCTGGCCGCCAAGCCGGCCTTCGGTGCCGACTTCGCGAGCGACACGGGTCACTTCGCCGGCGAATACGTTGAGCTGATCGACCATCGTGTTGATGGTCTCCTTCAGCTGCAGGATTTCGCCGCTGACGTTTGCGGTGATCTTTTTGGAGAGATCGCCGCCCGCGATGGCGGTCGCGACCTCGGCGATATTGCGGACCTGGGCGGTCAGGTTGCTCGCCATCGAATTTACGCTCTCGGTCAAGTCCCGCCACACCCCGGTGACTTCCCGGACCTGGGCTTGGCCGCCAAGCTTGCCCTCGGTTCCCACTTCCCGCGCGACGCGCGTCACTTCCGAGGTGAACACGCCGAGCTGCTTGATCATTGTGTTGACGATGGTGGCGGACTGCAGGAACTCACCCTTTAGCGCACGGCCATCGACCTCGAGATCGACCGTCTGCAAGAGATCGCCTTTGGCGACGGCCGCGATGGCGCGCGTGACCGCCATGGTGGGCCACAACAGATCGTCGATCAGGGTGTTGATCGAATCCTCCATCTCGGCCCAGGCCCCGTTCGAGAGCCCGAATTTGACGCGCTGGCGTGTCTTGCCCTCACGCCCGACGTCCTGGCCGACCCGCGAGAGTTGTTGCGCGATCTTCTGATTTGCCGCGGCGATATCGTTGAACGAATCGGCGATCTTGCCTGGCAGACCGCCCCGATCGCCGGCCATGCGGATCGAGAAATCGCCAACCCGCATGGCTTGCAGGGCACGCAACAGATCATATTCGAAAGGGGCGGCACGGTGGCCATATGTGTCCGAACCAAGCGGACCGGCTGCATCCGGGGGGACGTTGGGCAGCGGCCCATTTGCTTCGGATCCAACGGCATCTTTAACAGGCTGCATACTGCCCCCTCCGGCAATTAATTCTGGTCACGAAATGTCGCGTGGCAGGCACGTTTCCCCAACCGCGGCCTCTCGAAGGCCGCGATAAACGCTGATGATGAATTCGGCAGTCCATGCCGACGTCTGGCCATCCTGGTGCTTTCCCCGCCAAGCGTCGACACATGCTGCCGTACGCTCTACATCCAGCCTGAAACGCACCGACCGAAGAAAAGGTTCCAGAAGACCAACGGATTTTTCGGTTCCACATCTGGAACCATGCTGGACGGCCCCCTCAGCGTGCGAATTTTCTCAAAAATTGAGTGCAATTCGGTGATTTTGGTATGTAATATGCATGCACATCGGTTGTTGAATGGTCGTATCCACCCGCGCCTGCCACCGGGGGAGGAGAGGATGCTTTATGATTCCAGCAGCACTTGTCGCAATGGCGTTCGTCGTCGCAGCCGCCACCGGTCCCGAGACGACCCCTCCCCTGGCGGCCCTGTCGGCGCAACAAAAAAGCGCAGCGATGAAGCCGCTCGTGCGATCGGCGACGAAATGCATCGCGAATTCCGTCGCCGACGATCCACGTTTTGCGCCGACGTACCCTGATCTTGCCGATCTGATCGTCGAATCGATACCTTCATGCGTGAATCCGGTACGTGCCATGATTGACGCCTATGACCGGTATTACGGAATCGGATCAGGGGAGGCCTTTTTTATGGGGCCGTATCTCGACATCCTTCCGCGGGCTGTGAGCGAGTGGATCGCGAAGCCATCCCGTTAGGGACATGGCCGCCGTCGCGGCCATGTCCAGTCGATCGTCAGGCGACCGCAAAAGAGGGGCTACTGACGGATGATATCGACCACCTGCATGTTGAGCGGATCGACCAATACCACTTGGTTATTGACCATCGTGTACCGGTAGCCGGAGGCCGCCTGGGCAGTCGCCACCGCTTCCGCCGGGAGAGCATGGAGCTCGATCGACGCCGGAACTTTCCCGCCAATCGACGCCTGGAAACTGGTCGGCGCGGCGCTCTTCGATTTGTCCTTGCTGACTGCGTTGTAGATCGCGGTCTTCTGCGCAGCGCTCAGCTGAACCTTCTGATTCGGACTGGCGCTTTGGCTTGTGCTTGGCGCACCTCCCGGCGTCGTGGTCGGCGCTTGCGCGGCCGCAATCCCGACGGTTCCAAGAATCGCCAGAGCCGTCGTCCCAAAGCGAAAACGATTTGTCATGAAGACACTCCATCTGATGAATCGCGGCCACGATGACCGCAACGTCTCTCCAACGCATTGACGCGACCAAAGGTGCGGTGCCGCGGCGACATTACGCACGCAATTATTTGCGTTTTGTTGCACGACATTTTCCAGACACGCAGTTGCTGCGAATTCGCCAACCTTAGAAGGTTCAGTCACAGGCACGCTGCAATCGACCGCCGCATGGGATTCGATCAGAGACTGCGCCATCAAGGCACCGTCCGGGAACATGCGGGCGCATGCCGCGTTGTCAAATGCGCGGAGCGCGAGTCAAAAGATCAATTCGCACGTCCTCAATCGGCGTCAATCCCTGCATTCGCATCGCTGGAGGCTGCAGCCTTGAATGAAATCGTGAGCTGGATGGAACAGCACCACATCAGCCTCATTCCGGTCCTCGGGACTGTCGGCCTTCTGATCGCCGCGATCGCGCTGAGCCATGCGGTCAGGAGCGTGTTGCAGGACTCGCTGGGACGGGTCATGACGCGACTGCGCCTGCCCTATGAGACCGCGTTGACGATCACCCGCGTGTTGACCGGTACGGTGTGGATCCTTTCTGCTGCCTTGATCCTGGAAGTCTGGGGCATCAGCGTCGTCGGCCTGTGGACCCTCCTGGTGAGCGCCGCAACCGTGATCGGCGTCGGGTTCCTGGCGACCTGGACCATGGTCAGCAATATTACGGCCAGCTTTTTCATTGCGATCTGGCGCCCCTTCCGCCTCGGCGACACCGTCGAAATCCTTCCCGAAAACCTCAAGGGTCGGGTGATCGACAGCAATCTGATGTTCCTGACCGTCCGAGATAGCAGCGCGTCCGTGATACACATTCCGAACAATCTGTTCTTTCAAAAGATGTTTCGCGTGACCGGCGGACGAGACCGATCGCTTTTTGAAGAATTTGAATCGGACACAGGTTTTGGTCCGGCGACTCCACGTCGGGCGGATCTCGTCCGCCAGGGCCAGTCTGCTGCAGCCCAATCAACCCAACCCTGCGATCCTAAGTGACCCTTCGGCGCAACCACCAATTCTGTTGCCGACAACCATCGCGGCGGATAGACATTCTACCTTCGACAATATCGGCTCGCGCGGCGCAGAAAACATGAGTACATTGTTCTCGCAGGGATCGCCTGGCGCCAACGCACAGTCCGAAGG
>Ga0209698_10005796_pt1 | contig 13255 bp, 9 predicted proteins | sample LitLauG_LLR_2012_FD_187203 | JGI IMG/M metagenome (GOLD analysis project Ga0209698, IMG submission 187203) | Freshwater sediment microbial communities from Pennsylvania, USA - Little Laurel Run_MetaG_LLR_2012 (SPAdes) (version 2) | ecosystem: Environmental > Aquatic > Freshwater > Creek >... | reverse complement strand
CGATGCCCACCTGACGGCGGAGTTCGAACAGTTCCTGTTCCGACATGCGGGTGACTTCCTGGCCCAGCAGAAGAATGCGTCCGCTATCGGGCGGCAGCAATCCCAGGGCAAGCTTCAGGATCGTACTCTTGCCGGCGCCCGCGATTCCGAACAAGGCCTTGGTTTCGCCGTGCGGCAGGTGAAAGGAAACGCCGTCGAGTACAACATTTTCTTCGAAGGCGATGGATACGTTGTCGAATACGAGCGCGGGCGCGGACGGATCGCTCGCGGCGGCCGATCGGCCTTCGAGGGGCAGAGTGGGAGCCATCGTCTACCTGTACCCAAACAGCGCGAAAATCAGCTTGGTGACGAAGAAATCCACCACCAGAATGAGCACCGACGAGGCGACCACGGCTTGGGTCGTGGCGCGGCCCACGCCCTGCGTGCCGCCGCGCGTGGACATGCCGTAGTAACAGCCCACCGTCGAGATGATGAACCCGAAGAGCACTGGCTTGACCAGTCCGGTGAAGACGTCGCGGAAGACCAGGATCTGCCACGACGAAGTCCAGTACTGGTTGGAGTCGAGGCCAAAAATCAGGTGGGCGACGGCCCAGCCGCCAATCAGGCCCAGCAGGTCGGCGATGATGGTCAGGAAAAACAGCATGAAAGAGGTAGCGCCGACGCGCGGCGTGATTAATTTCTTGCTGGGATCAGTGCCCAGGGCGCGCATGGCGTCAATCTGCTCGGTCACGATCATCGAGCCGAGTTCGCTGGCCATGCCGGACGCGTTGCGGCCCGCCACCATCAGGCCCGTAATGAGCGGCCCCAGTTCGGTCACCATGCCCAGAGACACCAGTTGACCGATGAGGGTGATGCCGCCAAATCGTTGCAGCGTATTCGCCGAGTTCAGCGCCAGCAGTGCGCCGATGGAGAGTCCGGTCAGCACCACGATGGGCAGGGAACCGAATCCGATCAGATCGGCCTGCTGCAGCATGTCGCCCATGTAGAGCGGTTTGCGGAACAAGTTGGCGAGGGATTGCGTCGCCAGCAGGGTGTATTCCTGAACTGCCCGAACGGTGTCCTTGGCAACTTCAAGGGGCGAGATCAGTTCCAGTTCGAGCGCCATGGCCTGTTCCAGAAACTATAGCAGAGCAGAAAAGGGGTTCGCCTCCCGATGGCACGAGTGGCGCCACGCAAGCGTCAACATCCGCCCTGCGATTGTTGTAGAGTATTGGTCGCAGAATTCCACTCTGTTCTTTGCATTGCGCGGGAGGTTCGGCGGGAGGTTCGCATGAAGCATATGGTCGTGGTACTCAGCTTGGCTTTGATCGCAACCTCCGCAGTTGGTCAGACGACCCCAGCGGCGGGCCGGATTGACATCCGCTACACCGTGCTGATGATGGGCAACAAGGCGGGGTTCGAGACTTCCAGCGTGAATGCCGACGGCAGTCTTCAGCTCTACTATGAGTTCAACGACCGCGGCCGAGGGCCCAAGATCACGGAACGAGCCGTTCTCGATAAAGACGGTCTGCCCACTCAAATCGAGTCTTCTGGAAACGACTACATGAAGGATCCCGTGCAGGAGCGGTTCTCGCTGCATGAGGGCCGCGCCAGTTGGAAGAACCGCGGGGAGCAGGAAGAGCGAGCGGTATCCGGAAAAGCGTATTACGTCAGCTTGTCGGGCGTGCCGGAGGAAGCAGGGCTGCTGGCGAAGGCCCTGCTGGCAGCCGGCGGACACCTGCCCTTGCTGCCCGCGGGCGAAGCTTCCATTCAGAAGCGCGGGGAACTCAAGGTCGAAGTGAACGGCCAGTCCCGCACGGTGACGCAGTACGCCATTTCGGGTCTCGATTTCGTGCCCGACCCCGTCTGGCTGGACCAGGATGGGAAATTCTTTGCGCTCGTGGCCGGGAGTTGGTTTGCGGTGGTGCCTGAGGGCTGGGAATCCGCAGTGGAGACACTGGCCAAGTCGCAGGATGACTTTGACAATCGCCGCGCCGCTGACCTCGCCAGCAAACTCGCTCACCGGCCTACCGCTCCTCTTGTCTTCGTCCATGCAAACCTATTCGACACCGAGAGCGCCACTTCGCGCCCGCATAGCACGGTCGTCATCAGCGGAAACAGGATCACCGCGGTCGGCGAAGATGGGAAGGTCAGCGTTCCGCAGAATGCCGAAGTGATCGACGCCTCTGGGAAGATGCTGATGCCCGGCCTTTGGGACATGCACGTCCACCTGCAGCCGAACGATGGCGTGCTCAACATGGCCGCAGGCGTCACCTCGGTGCGCGACATGGCGAACGATATGGATCGTCTGATGGCCATGCGCGACCGCTTCGATGCAGGCACCGAGATCGGCCCACGTGTGCTGATGGCGGGCTTTCTCGATGGACGCGGCCCCTATCAGGGCCCGACCAAGGTCTTTGCCGATTCCGAGGAGGAAGCGCGCAAAAACGTCGACGCGTATGCCCAGAAGGGCTACGTGCAAATCAAGGTGTACAGCTCGCTGAAGCCGGAACTCGTTCCCAAGATCGCCGAAATGGCTCACAGCCACGGCATGCGCATCAGCGGCCACGTTCCGGCCTTCATGACGGCGGAACAGTTTGTGAAAGACGGCGCCGATGAGATCCAGCACATGAACTTCATCTTCCTGAACTTCATGTTTGACACCGTGAAGGATACGCGCACGCCCGCGCGCTTTACTGAAGTTGCTCAGCACGGGGCCGAGATCGATCCGAGCTCCGCAAAGGTCCAGGCGTTCATCCAACTTCTGCAGGAGCACAAAACCGTCCTCGATCCAACCATCAACATTTTCGAAGGCATGTTTACCGACCGTCCCGGCAAAATGTCAGCCGGCTATGCCGCAGTGGGCGATCGCTTGCCGACACAAATTCGCCGTGGTTTCTTTTATGGCGGGCTGCAGCCGCCGGAAGGAATGGACCAGCGCTATCGCGATTCCTTCCAGCAGATGCTGAAGATGACCAAAGCCCTGTACAATGCGGGCGTCCCGATCGTGGCCGGAACCGACGCGCTCGCGGGGTTCGCATTGCATCGCGAACTGGAGCTCTACGAGCAGGCGGGCATTCCCGCTCCCAAGGTGCTGCAACTCGATACCTTGGGCGCGGCGCGGGTCATGAAGCGCGACAAAGAATTAGGATCGATTGCCCCCGGCAAACTGGCGGACGTAATTTTGGTGGACGGCGATCCCAGCGTTCACATCAGCGATATTCGCCGCGTGACCACAGTCGTCAAAGACGGAGCGGTTTATAAGACGGCGGCGCTCGATGAGGCCATTGGGGTAAAGCCCTAGCTGGATAAGAAGACCCGCCAACTCCCCTTACTCGCGGTGGTTGTGGTTGTTGTTTTTCTTCTTGATCTCGATGTTCAGCCGTTTGATTTTCTGGTTCAGGGTCGAAAGCGGCACGTGGAAGCGCTCTGCCGCTTCGGTCTGATTCCAACCGCATTTTTCCAGGACGTCGATGATGATGCGGCGCTCGCAGTCTTCCATGATGTCGAACAGCGAGGCGCCCGGATCCGAATCCAGCCGCGGAACCGGGGTGCCGCGGCCCGCGATGTGGTCCGGCAGGAGGTCGATGCCCACGTTGACGTCGGACGACAGAACCACCGCGCGTTCGATCACGTTCTCCAGTTCGCGAACATTGCCCGGCCACGCATAACTCACCAGCGGCCGCAGGGCTTCGGTGGTGATGCGGCGCCTGGGCCGCTCGTTCTCTTCGGAGTACTTCTTCAGGAAGTGCTCCACCAGCAGCGGGATGTCTTCGCGCCGCTGCCGCAGCGCCGGCAGTTCGATGGCGATCACGTTCAGGCGGTAAAACAGATCTTCGCGGAACCGTCCTTCCCGCACCATCTGCCGCAAGTCCACGTTGGTGGCGGCGATAATCCGCACATCGGCCTGGACCTCCTGCACGCCGCCTAGATGCATGAACTTGCGGTCCTGCAGCACGCGCAGGATCTTGCTTTGCATGTCCAGACCCATGGTGCCGATCTCATCCAGGAAAAGCGTGCCGTGATCCGCGACTTCGAACAGGCCCTTCTTGGACGCAATGGCGCTCGTGAAAGCGCCCTTGACGTGCCCGAAGAGCGTGGACTCGAGCAGGTCAGGCGGCATGGAGCCGGTGTTGACCGGCACGAACGGCCGCTCGCGCCGGGGCGAATTCAAGTGCAGCGCCTTGGCAATCACTTCTTTGCCCGTTCCACTCTCGCCTTGCAGCAGCACGGTGGAGCGGCTGGGAGCCACCTGGGCAACCAGGTCGAAAATCTTCAGCATGGGCTCACTCTTGCCCACGATGTTTTCAAAGTTGTAGCGCTGCTTGAGCGCGCGCTTCAGCTGGATGTTTTCTTCTTCCGCCTTGAAGCGGGCAACCGCCGCGCGCACGTCAGCCAGCAGCTTTTCGTTGTCCCAGGGCTTCTGGATGAAGTTGGTGGCGCCGAACTGCATGGCGCGGACCGCATTCTCAACCGTTCCGTAGGCGGTGACCATGATCACGGCCTGCTGCGGGTTCAGCAGCCGCATTTCGGCGAGCACATCCATGCCGCTCTTGTCGGGCAGGGCGAGGTCGAGCAGCACCACGTCGAAAGAGCGCTCTCCAATCATCGCCAGTCCCTCGCGGCCGCTGGCCGCGCCGGCAACCGCATAGCCCTCCAACTGCAGCAGGGTTTCCAGCGACTCACGGATTTCTGCTTCGTCATCAATAATGAGTACGCTGCCGAGGGTTTCGGGAGCGTTCTCCGACAGGCTTCGGTGCGATACCACAGCGGCTTCAGACATGGACGGCCTTCCTGATCAGGGGAAAATCCAGGGTGAAGGTGGTGCCTTCCCCCGGACGGCTCTCCACGCGGATATTGCCCGCATGCTCCTGGATGATGCCGTAGGTGACAGAAAGTCCAAGACCGGTGCCGCGGTTCTGGCCTTCGGCCGGCGCAGTCTTGGTGGTAAAGAATGGATCGTAGATTTTCTGAATGTGCTCCTGGGCGATGCCCGAGCCCGTGTCCGTAACGCGGACACTGACGAAATCTCCGTTCAGAGTCGCCACTTTCAGCACGCCGCCGCCGTTCATCGCGTCCTTGGCGTTCAGGAACAGGTTCAGGAAGACCTGCTGCAGGCGTCCCGCGTTGCCCTGGATGAGCGGCAGGGTTTCGTTCAGGTCCGGCTTGACCTCGATGTGCGCGACTTTGAACTGATGCTCGAGCAGCGCAAGGGTGTCGCCGATCACCTTGTTGAGGCTGATCTCGGTGAGTTCCGTTCCGGTTGTGCGGGAGAAGTTCAGCAGGTTGTTGACGATCTCGGAAGCGCGAAACGTCTGCTTGGTAATCTTTTCCAGCAGGGCTGCTTTCGGAGTATCGGTTTGCAGTTGCTTGGCCAGCATCTGCGTGTACGACGAGATCACGGCCAGCGGAGTATTGACTTCGTGGGCCACGCCCGCCGCCAGCAATCCGATGGATGACAGTTTGTCCGCCTGCGACAACTGCGCTTCAAGTTCCATGCGCGAGGTGATGTCGTCCAGGATCACCAGCCGTCCGACCACGTTGAACTTGCGCGAGACCAGCGGGGCGATTGCGACATTGACGGTCCGCGTTTCGCCGGTCGGGGTTCCCATGCGGAATTTGTAGAGATTGTGGATCCCCGGGTTCTGCCGCACGCGGTAGAACTCTTCCGCGAACGCAGCTGGAAACACCTCGCTCAGCGAGCGTCCCAGCGCCTGCCAGCGGGGCAGGGCATACATGACTTCCATCTGGGAATTCCAGGACTCGATCCGGTCCTCCAGATCCACCGCCAGCACGCCCACGTTGATGGACTCCACGATGTTCTCGTTGAAGTCCTTGAGCCGCTCGTACTCGGTGACCTTCTGTTCGAGCGATGCGTACAGCCGGCCATTCTGGATGGCGATGCCAATGTATCCGGCCAGCGTTTCCAGCAGTTCCACGTCTTCGCTGGAGAGGAAGTCGCCCTGCATCGTCTTCCCGAGGCCCAGAAAAGCAATCGTCTTCTGCTGCGCGTGGCAGGGAATGTAATAGTTCAGGTCGAGCCGGCTGATGGCTTCCTGCGCGCTCGGATCCTCGCGGGGCAACAGGTGCGTGTTCTCGAAGAAGATGTGGCCGGCGGCGTCTTCGATCCGGGGCTTGGCCAGGAACGACAGGTCGAGGCCTGCGATATGCGCGAGTCCGAACGACTTCGCCAATTCAAACTGGGAGGAATCGCTGTTGGCGAGGAAAATGGCGATGCGGTCCACCATCAGCGTACGGGCCAGCCGGTCGACCACCGAGGTGAGCATCTTGTTGAGGTCGGTTTCCGAACTCAACTCGCGGCCAAACTCAATCAGCGTACGCCGGTAGTCGTAGCGTGTCCGGTAGAAAACCTGGTCGAGCTTGTCCTGAATCCACTTGCGCATCGGATCAAACAAGAGCGCGGTGACCACCATGGCCAGCATCAACCCATACGGACCCGAACTGGGCACGCGCATTTGCACCAGTTGGGCGATGCCGGCCACACCCGCAAAATAGGTCGCCACGATGGCCGCCGCCGCCAGCGTGTATGCCATGCCACGCTTGAAGATCAAATCCACGTCCATCAGCCGGTAGCGGAAAATTGCGTACCCGAATGTCAGGGGCAGCAAGCCGAGCGAGAGGGCCGAAACCTCAACCGTCCGCCAGCCCAACAAGAACGGCACAACATAGAGCAGCGTGAACGGGGCGATGGCAAGAATCGTGCCGCGCGTGATCCATTTGAGCTGCTGGCGAAGAATGGCCGTGCTGGCGCGTTGATAGCTGTGGACCAGCACTCCAGCCGAGATTGCGAAGTAGGCCGCCAGATAGAACATCTGGACGCGGTCGATGTTCCAGAGCAGATGCTCGCTGGCTCGCAGAAAACGCAGGATCAGCACATGCGCCGTCAGCAACAGGGCCGCAGGGACATACACCACTACCGGAAACCAGCTATGTTTGCGCACCACGCCCCGCCGCTCCGGGAACGTCAGCACGAAGTGGAGGAACAGCGCGGGCTGGAACAGCCAGGCGACTGCGTTGCACCAGTAAATGGTCCAGTCGAAGTCGTTGAATTTGCCGGTGTACTTGAAGGAGTAAAAGACGAACGAGACAACGCAAAAGATGTAGAAGTGCGTAGACCCGACCGCAGTCCAGCGCCGCAGGAGCACGTACAGACCGATGCCCAGGTAGATCAGTGCGATCAGGCGCAGCCAATCGTTGATGGAACGGTCGGCGGGAGCCAGCACCACTTCCACGTCCACCGGAACCGACCCGCGAACCAGCGAGTACGTCGCCTTCGACCAGACGCCCGAGTAGGTCTGCTGGCGGGTCAGAGCGGCGACCGAGTCCACCTTGCGGCCGTTGATGCTGATGACGATGTCCCCTCTCCTAATGCCGGACCGCTGGGCGGGACCTTCCTGATCGAGCCGGTCGGCGACCAGATGGCCGTTTCCTTCCAGCCACCACACACCGTCGTAAGGAACGGTGTACTGACGCGCGACCCGGTAGTTGTAGCCGGCGAAGACCACCGCCGCTACAGTCAGCAATCCCAGGAGGATCGCCGTAAAACGAGCCTGAAATTCACGATTCATGGGCTCCGGTCGTGGCGCTGCGGCGCGGCCAGTTGTTCGCCGTTGTTCAAGTTGGAGCAAGTTCACTGCCACGTTCTCTCCGGGCCCGCCTAAATAAGTCACTGCCAGACAATCATTTCCATAATTATAGAGAGGATTGAGTAGATTGGATATGGATTTTAGAATGCAAATCCTGTTTTTGGTAGAGTCCGAGGGAGACCCATTTGCCTTGGGTTTTGGGTTTGGGTGCTAGGTCAACTGGAAGAATGTTGGTGGGTCCTGATAGCGAGGGAGAATGGAGTAGTTCTTATGGACAAGCCCAAACCCTTTTATTTTTTGCGGATGAGAGGGCTCGGGAGCCTTCCCCGGATTCCCGAACCCTCTACCACCCATTCTCGCTGGGCGTTGTTTCTGGCTCAGCGAGTAAACCCGTTAACTTGTAGTGATCTTGCACCCGATTTCGTGACACGTCCATGGAGCCGGTCTGAAGGGGAATGAATTGATCTGAAGAATTTTCCACTTGGGCTGGCTTGACAGGCTTGCGGTCACAGCCCAGAATTTTCGCCATACTTTGCGGGGTCGCCGGGAGGCAAGTCTCGTGCCCGAGAAGAAGGTTCGCTTCGACGATTTTGTGTTGGATTTCGGCCGCTTCCAGCTCACCCGGGGCGGTCAGTTGGTCCGGCTCGAGGGGTTGCCGCTGCAACTGCTCATGTTCCTTATCGAACAAAAGGGACAACTCGTGACCCGCGAGCAGATCTCCAGCGAACTCTGGGGCAAAGATGTTTTCGTCGATGTGGAACAGGGTATCAACACCGCCATCCGGAAGGTTCGCATTGCGCTCGGAGACGATTCCGATCAGCCCCAGTACCTTCAAACCGTGGTCGGCAGAGGCTATCGCTTCGTTGCCCCCACGACCACGGACGGTCAAGCACCCAGCGCAGTCGCCGCCGCCGAATCCTCGCCGGTATCTTTCGAGGAGTTGGGACGCGCGATCATGACCGCAGCCGGCATTGATCCGGACACTCCCAAACGGCCTTCCAAGACTCCCGACGAATCCCTGAGTAAAGAGCGTTAACGCCGCTAAAAAGGCAACTGTATATAATCCGCTGGGCGGGGTGAGAAATGAAAATTCCAGTCAAACTGGTTGTCACGACTCTTCAATGCCTGATTGTGGTCACCGCTTCTGCGACTCACCTCACGGCCCAGGTCAATCCCTACAAGGACGGTACCCCCGGGGTCACGGGTTATCGCTCGGAGGTGCTGGCCGAAGTCACGATTCAGGAAGACAAGTTTCTGCGTCTTGCCGAAGCCATCCCGGCTGAAAAGTACACCTGGCGTCCTGCGCCCGATGTCCGCTCCTTTGCCGAAGTGTTTCTGCACGTTTCGGCCGCCAACTTTAACTTGTACAAACTGGTTGGCACACCTCCACCTGCCGGCGTAGACATCAAAAGCCTGGAAAAGTCCTCGACGGACAAGACGAAGGTCATTGCCACCCTGAAGGATTCGTTCGAGCACGCCCGCAAAGCGATCACCGCGATGCCCGACGCTGATCTGGAGAAGAGTCTGGACTGGTTCGGCGGAAAGAACACCGAGCGCGGAGTCTTGCTCTTTGCGACCCGCCATACTGCCGAGCATCTCGGCCAATCCATCGCCTATGCCCGTTCCGTCGGCGTCGTTCCTCCCTGGACCGAGGACGCGCAGAAGCAGCAGAAGCAACCGCCCAAGCAGGAAGCACCACCCAAGGCAAAGCAATAGCTGTTTCAAGGACAGCAGCCACCGCGTAGCGAGTTGGTCTTCTCACCAGTCGGCGATCTACAATTTACGTATGTCTCGTCTGGAACAGATCGCCGATCTTGAAAAGCGCTTTCTTCTTCCCACCTACAACCGTTACCCGGTCGCGTTCGAGCGCGGGAAAGGCGTGTTTCTCTTTGACTTCGAGGGCAAGAGGTACCTCGACTTCGTGGCCGGATTGGGCGTCAACGCCCTGGGTCATGCGCATCCGAGAATCGTGAAGACGATCCGCGAACAAGCTGCCAAGGTCATTCACCTTTCCAATCTCTACTACAACGAATACCAGGGCCAGCTTGCCGGGAAACTCTGCCAGCTTTCAGGCCTCGACCGGGTGTTTTTCTCCAACAGCGGCACCGAAGCCATGGAAGGCGCAATCAAGCTGGCACGCCTGGCCGGACACCGGGTTGGAGGCGACGCCAAGTGCCAGCTGGTAGGGTTGCAGGGGTCGTATCACGGGCGCACCTTCGGCGCCATGTCGCTGACCGGTCAGGACAAGTACCGCAAAGGATTTGAGCCGCTGCTGGAAGATGTGACCTTCGTCCCGCAGAACGACCTTGCGGCCCTGCGCGCCGCAGTCAGTGCCAATACCTGCGCGATTGTGCTGGAGCCGATCTTCGGCGAGGGCGGAATTCTGGAGTGCTCCACTGAATTTCTACGCGAGTGCCGCACTCTTGCCGACCAGCACCAGGCCGCGCTCATCTTCGACGAGATTCAGTGCGGGTTGGGCCGCACAGGCACGATCTTCGCCTTTCAGAGTTTCGGCGTGACTCCCGACATCGTCGCCATCGCCAAGCCGATTGCCGCTGGCGTTCCTCTGGGCGCCTTTTTGTCGCGAGAGTCGTTTGCTTCGGCCATCTCGCTCGGCCAGCACGGCACCACCTTCGGCGGCGGACCGCTCGCCTGCCGCGTCGGTCTCGAATATCTCGCCATCGTGGAAGAAGAGCGGTTGCTCGAAAATGTAGCCAAGGTTGGAGGCTATCTGCAGCAACAGCTGCAAGGCCTGGTGGAGAAATACGCCGCCACTCGCGAGGTCCGCGGCCGCGGATTAATCCAGGGTCTGGTGCTCGACATTCCCGCCCGGCCGCTGGTGGAGCAGGGTTTAGCCGAGGGCGTCCTGTTCAACGTCACCCAGGACACGGTCCTGCGCTTCCTGCCCCCGTTCCTGCTCCAGGAAAAGCATGTCGACAAAGGAATTCGCGTGCTGAAGAAATTGTTAGGCGAGAAACGGAAAAAGCAGGCAAGCCCGCCACCAGTGGATCGCGCCATCGCCTGACGGCGCAAAAGAAACGGGGAGCCGAAAACTCAGCTCCCCACAGAAGCGACAGAGGCGATATCACTACATAAGACGCACGAGGGGAGATTTGGGTTGCCGACCGGAGAAAAAAAAGTTGCGGCGGTTCTTTCTTCACCCAGGAACCACAATTCTGGGCCAATCATCGAAGAGCACTGGCTGCCTCTGGCCGGCGGCCGTATGCGCTATCGGAAGGCCGGATCCGGCCCCCCACTAATCCTCGTTCATGGCCTGCTTGCATATTCCTTTTCCTGGCGGTTTACGATTCCAGCGCTGGCCGGGCACGCGACCGTTTATGCCATCGACAGCCTCGGGTCCGGTTTGTCCTCCAGTCCAGCGGGGATGGACTGCCGCATGCGAGCGGCTGCGGAACGGCTCCTGCAGTTCGTGGATGCGCTCGGCATCGAAGAGTTCGACCTGCTCGGAACTTCCCACGGGGGCGCTGTCGCCATGTTCGCAGCTGCCATTTGCGTCGAGCGCCACGACCCGCGCCTGCAGCGCCTGGTGCTGGTTGCGCCGGTCAATCCCTGGTCGCCCCACGGAAGGTGGCTGGCCCCGTTTGCAGGTAGTCCCTTTGGCTCCGCACTCTTCCGCCGGACAATTGCCCGCTGGCGTGTTCTCGATTACCTATGGGTGCGCCGCTTGTTCGCGGACGGTGCGAAGATTCCGCCCGATTCGCTCGAGGGGTACCGCATGCCCGTGCGTGAGAACCGGGCCTTCGAGCATGCGCTGCGGATCGTCAGCACCTGGACAGCAGACCTGGCGGAACTGGAGCAGGCGCTGCCGAAGATTCGCAACTATCCCACCCTGCTGATCTGGGGAACGCGCGATCGTGCTGTCGATTTCCATTCCGCCGAGATCCTGCGGCAGAACTTCTGCAATGCTCGCCTGGTCGCCTTCGACGGCGTCGGCCACCTGCCCTACGAAGAGGCGGCCGCGGACTTCAATGGCGCGCTCGTCGATTACCTGTACGGCGAAAACCGCACTTGACGGCCCCACCAGAGCGTGTGTTCTGCTAGACTTCATCGCCCTTCATGCATCACGCCATCTTCCACCTGCGCACCTTCATCGCCGACTATGGCTACTGGGCCGTCGCTCTCGCTTTGCTGTGCGAGAACGCTGGTATCCCCGTGCCTGGCGAGACCGCGCTTTTGCTCGCCAGCTTCCTGGCTTACTCGGAACACAAGCTCCAGTTGGGGTGGATCATCGTCGTGGCCACCTGCGCCGCCACCATCGGTGACAACCTGGGATACGCCATCGGATATTACGGCGGGCGCCCGCTGCTTGACCGCTACCAGAGCGTCTTGCGAATTCCTGAACGCGCCGTGAAAAGTGGCGAGGCCTTGTTTGCGCGCTACGGAGCCGCGGCCATCTTTTTCGCCCGTTTTGTCATTGGCATGCGCGTGTTCGCGGGGCCGCTGGCGGGTGTGCTCCGCATGCCCTGGCGGGCGTTTATCGTCTTCAACTTCCTGGGCGCGGCCGTCTGGGTTTCCGTGATCGCCAGCGCGGGATACCTGTTCGGGCGGCACTGGCGCAATCTGGTTCGCGGGATGCAGCGCTTCAACCTGGCAGCGCTGATCGTCGCCCTGGTTGTGATCCTGTTTCTTTGGTGGCGGTACCGCCACCATCGCCCGCCACAAGATCTCTGAAGGTATCTTCCGTCACTTCCCCTCGCCCTCCCGCCGGGCATATGCTGGCTAGAACGCGGTTGAACAAAATGGTTTTGGGAGGGGCACAGCTTTACAGGCTGCGGAAAAAGTCTATGCTGCACTTGATTTTGGGTGGCGCAGCGCTTCACAACTTGCGGAAAAACTCTAACCCGTGCGAGGTTTGGGAAGGGCACGACTTCAGTCGTGCCGTTAAGTCATTGAAATGTCCGCGCTTTAGCGCCGAGGTGTGCTTTCTGCGACCTCGACGACTTTTTCCGCAAGTTATTCAGCGCGAGGACGTTGACTTGGCACACCCACTGGAACGAAAGCAGTTCCAGGCGCATCCCAGTCATCGGAGACCCAGTGACCACTAGCGGCGCACCAGATTCGTCCAGTTCCAGGCTGCCGCAGATCGCCTTCTCGCAGGTCTGGATAAGATTCCTGGTTGCGATCCTGGGTCTGGTGCTGGCCTTCGGCGCCGCTCTGTTCTCGACCGTGTCGAGCGAGTCGGGCAACATCTGGGCCACCATCATCCTGGCTTCCGCTGCGTTGCTGCTGGCCACATTCGTTGGCTTGACCACCGTTCCCTACCTGGCTCGGCGAGTGGTGGCGGCGCGGGTCCGCGACGCCATGGACTACGATGTCACGCGCGCCGGAATCGTCTACATCCTGATCGCGCTGGTCATCGGCATTGCCGCGATCAATACCGGGAACAATCTGCTCTACGTCATCGTGGCGGTGTTGCTCTCCGCCATCCTGATTTCCGGCGTCGCTTCCGCCCTTGTACTCCGCAATCTCGAACTCGACGTCCACCTGCCTGAGCATGTTTTTGCGGGGCGTCCCATGCTGGCGCGCCTGCTCCTGCGCAATACCAGCGGCTGGCTGCCGTCATTTTCCGTCCGGGTTGTGCCTTCCAAGCGTAAAGCCGTAAAAAAGTGGCGTTGGGAAGCCTACACGCTGGGCTGGCCGCCCAACCG
>Ga0209698_10005795_pt1 | contig 13259 bp, 8 predicted proteins | sample LitLauG_LLR_2012_FD_187203 | JGI IMG/M metagenome (GOLD analysis project Ga0209698, IMG submission 187203) | Freshwater sediment microbial communities from Pennsylvania, USA - Little Laurel Run_MetaG_LLR_2012 (SPAdes) (version 2) | ecosystem: Environmental > Aquatic > Freshwater > Creek >... | reverse complement strand
GGAAAATTCGAGAAAGAAGATAGCCGGCGGCCAATGTTACAAAAAAAGCTGGCCAACGTAAGGAGCTATCCATGGCGGCCGTAGTTAATGCCGCAAAGACGAGGGCACCGACAATCTTGCAAACCCAGGCGACCACAAGGATGGTTTGGAGTGCCTGTTGATCGGCGAGATCCACAGTCGGAAGAGCCGCGCTGATGATTCGGCCGTGAATGTGAGAAATCTCTTCCCACTGGTTCGAAGCAGCATCGCAAAAGCGTTGTTCATTTTCTGCTTGCTGGTTGTAGTACGCGTATTCAGCATTGGAATGCCGAGCCTTTACAGAGGAAATTGGAATTGTCATGTTTTGTTTCAGCCCCAGCTACCGGCGAGAGGCCTTCACCCCTTCATTAGAGATAGTAGTACTACACATCCGAGATTTCAATACATATTAAATGTTGATTTAGTATGATATGACTCAGTCATGTTTTTAAAAAGCGTGACTAGATAGATGGTGGAGGTTTAAATCATGTCACGAGATACACCCAAAGAGAAGTTCGCGGAGCTTCTGCGAGGGCATCGTGAATCCGCTGCAAGTACCTCAAAAACCAAGACTAATCTTGCGAAAGCTATCGGAGTATCCCAGAGCTACATTTCCGTTTTGGAAAATCCGACAGACAAGCGGTCGCCACAGCGGCATGTTGTCCACGCAATTGCGGATTACTTCAAACTTTCCTTTCAGGAACGGAATCAACTCCTGGAGGCTGCTGGCCACGAGAGAGTTGAGGCTCCTGGCGATCTGCACGAGGATCTATTAAAGTTTCTGCGAGAGTCAAATCTTAAAGATCGAGAGGCGACAATCCTTGTCAGAGAGCTGAAGGGGTACGCTTTGCGCTGGGTTAGACAACGACGAGCAAGGGAGGCGGCGATCAAAAAGGCCGTGCTCGTGGCCGCCGGATGGCAAGCGCGCTTGTTTGCACCAGAGAATCTTGAGATAACGATTCTACACGCAGCAGAGGAAGCTCTAAAAGCTGACATTCCAGAACTGATAATTGTCGTTGCGCCGACCAAGGCCCCTCCCAAATTCGACCAGATGAGATCGTTGCCATTGGCGAAAGTACGGACCGTGGTTCAGGACGAGCCATTAGGATTGGGACATGCAATTTTACAAGCCCGTCCGTTAGTGGGTGAAGAGCCCTTCGCCGTGATACTCCCAGTTGACGTCGATCCATCGGGAGATTCAATTCGGAAAATGAAGAAAATTTACACGCTCCACATGCAAAAACCGCTCATCGCGGTAAATCCCTCACGGCAGGAAGGGAAAAGTGAACATCATCACTCGGGTGTTGCGATTCTTGGCGAACCTGTGGAGAAGCTGGACCAGCTTTTCTACGTAAAGATGCTTCAAGAAAAACCGTCGATACCGTGTCCGCAGAGCGGGAGGACTATAATCGGCCGATATATCCTTACTCCTGATATCTTTTCCGTAATTGACGCTACTGACAGGAATCCTAGAACAAAGAAGTATGAACTAACGGATGCGTTGGAAGAATTCCGTAGGAACCATCACTTTGTTTGCGCCTATGAAGTTGAAACTGAATTGTTGTCTCTGGGGCCAGTCCGAGCCCTGATGGATACGCTCATCAGATCTACGCGGGAGACAAAGAAGTTGGAAAAAATGATTGCTATCGCCCGGTCGGCACTAAGCGAGGCTGAGGAGATCAACGATGAGACTTCGCTATAGAGCGTTGCCCTTTTTTCATGAATGACTTAGCAGTCTGTGTCTAAAGTCGAAAAAACATCTGGTACTGAGAATGTTTCGACCGTACAATTGACGTATGGCGATGGGTACGCGGAAGAAGCGAGAGAGAAAGGAGGGCTTTGGTAGGAGGCGGAGTTACCCACAGCGCCCGGCCACCCGTTTTATAAGCGCCTCAACGAGGTTCTCGACAAGGCGAGTTTTGATCGCTTTTGCGAGACGAAGTGCGCTGAGTTCTCTCACGAGAAGTTGGGACGACCGTCGCTGGTGCCTGGCCGCGAACGCGGCATCGCCTGGGGGTTGGCTGATTCACTTACCTTACGGCAGTTCTTGGGTATTGGGCTCGACGAGAAGACACCCGATCACGTCACGATTTCGCGGACCAGGCGGCTCATCGACGCGGAAACGCATCAACGAATCTTCAACTGGGTGCTGGAACGTCTGGCGCAGAGCGGCCTCCTAAAAGGCAAACCATTGGCGTGGATTCGACCACGTTGGAAGCCAATGCCGCCGTGAAATCCATCGTCCGGCGCGACACCGGCGAGAGTCACAGCGCATACCTGAAACGTCTGGCGGAAGCAGAAGGCGTCGATGCCAAAGGTGCGGCCGCCTGCTCCGCATGGACCGCAAGCGCACGAAGAAGACTTCGAATGAAGACTGGTGATTTCGGTATTTTAAAGTGGCCCAGTTCGGAATTTTGTTTTGGCCCACCCCAGGGAAACGAACGGGTACTCTAATTTGGGCTTAGCCTGAAGCGGAGGGACTCGTGGACTGGAGAGTCAAAGTGGAGTTATTCGAAGAGATCCGGCGCGAGTATGAGTTTGGGATCGGGACGATCACGGGAGTAGCGAAGAAGCTGGGCGTTCATCGGCGAATGGTGAGGTAAGCCATCGGATGTGCGCTGCCGAAACCACGAAAAACGACCAAGCGGCCGCGGTTCAAGCTAGGTTCTGCCATTGAGTTTATAGATGGCGTCTTGGAAGCAGATCGCAAAGCACCCCGCAAACAGCGTCACACTGCACGGCTGATCTGGGAGCGGATCCAGGCGGAGTTGCCAGATTGCCAGATCTGTCCGCGAACGGTGCGCCAGTATGTTCATGACCGAAAGCAAGCGCTCGGTTTGTTGGAACGAACGACTTGCGTGCCACAGAGTTACGAGTGGGGCGGCGAAGCGCAAGTGGATTGGTATGAATCTTACGCCGATTTGGCAGGCGAGCGATTGAAGTTGCAGGTGTTCGCCATGCGTAGTATGGCGAGTGGAGCCGCGTTCCATCGCGCATACTTGCATGCAACGCAACAAGCTTTTTTGGAGGCACACGAATTAGCCTTTGCCTATTTTGGCGGCGTTTTTCAAAAACTTCGTTATGACAATCTCGTCTGGGCCGTAAAGAAAGTGTTGCGGGGCCACCGGCGCGAAGAGACTACGCGCTTACTGGCGCTCCGTTCTCATTGGAGATTCACGGCTGAGTTCTGCACACCGGCGGAGCCACATGAGAAAGGAGGCGTCGAAGGCGAGGTCGGCTACTTTCGTCGAAACCATTGGGTGCCTGTGCCAAGGGTGAGTGATCTGGCGACACTCAACGAACAGTTACTGGCAGCCTGTCAACAGGATGAGCGACGGTGTATTGCCGGCCGCGAACAGAGTGTGGGCGCAGGACTCTTGTTGGAACGATCCCATCTTTTGCCTTTGGTGACAGAAGGGATGGACTTGACGCAAAGCAGTTTTCCAACCGTCAACATCTTTGGCTGCGCCCTCGTGCTAACTAATGCTTATTCGGTGCCCTTGCCGGCAGGCACCCAGGTCCAAGCCAAAATCCATGCGGGCACGGTTGAGCTCTGGCATAACGGTGAGCTTGTGGCGAAACATGAGCGATGCTATCGCCGAAAGCAGCAGGTATTAGATCTTGAACACTACCTGGATGTTCTGTCGCGAAAGCCAGGCGCATTCGCTGGATCGACACCTCTGGCACCGTGTCGGCAAGCGGGTCTTTGGTCTCCCAGCTTCGATCAACTCTGGCAATCATTGACTGAGCGGCATGGCAAGGCGAATGGCACAAAACAGATGATCGACTTGCTGAAGCAGTCGCGGCAGTATGGTCCAGCCAAGTTGCGCGAGGCATCGAACTAGCTTTGTCTACAGGCTGCCATGATGTGGCGGCTGTGAAACATCTGCTCAACGCCGATGAGCTGCAGCGTAAAACGTGTGGGGTGATGGACGTCGGTTTCTTAGAGCGATACGCGAGACCAATGCCCGTCATGGCTGAATACGACCAGCTTCTCGGAATGGGAGGTGCACTGTGAGTCAACCTATGATTGAGCTGCAGCAAGCCGCCATCAAAACGCGTTGCAAAATGTTACGGCTGCCGATGGTGAGTTCGCAGTTTGGAAGTCTCGCCGATCAAGCGATTCGCGAGAAACAAGGTCACCTGCAGTACCTTGAAGCATTATTGAGTGGTGAGGTCGATGAGCGCGAACGGAACACCATCGAGCGGCGCATACGCGACGCGCATCTGCCGCGCGTCAAGACGCTGGAGGAGTTTGACTACACGCAAACCCCGCTGATCAGTGCGGCCAATATGCGCGATCTCGGGGAAGGCAAATATATTGAACAGGCAGAACCAGTGCTGTTGATCGGTGATTGTGGAACAGGGAAGACGCACTTGTTAACGGGCTTGTGTGTCGCAGCCTGCCGGCAGAAACGCCGCGTTCGTTTCACGACGGCGGCCGGTCTGGTAAATGAGCTGGTCGAAGCCAAGCATCAACTTCAGTTGCGTCGCGTGATGGCTCGTTGGAGCCGCTACGACTTGATTGCTATCGACGAGGTCGGTTACGTCTCACTGGCCGAGGTCGGCGCCGAGTTTCTCTTCCAAGTCATCGCTGAACGTGCGGAGAAAGCGGTCGTGATTTTAACGACGAACTTGCCATTCTCCGAATGGACACAAGTGATTCCCAACGCCCGATTGTGCAAAGCGCTGCTCGACCGCATCAGGGATCGTGCCCACATTTTGGAAACTGGCAAGGAGTCTTATCGCTTCCGCCGTTCCGCCGAAAAACAGAAGAAGGGAGCAAAGACCAACTAGCCAAATCCAGCCGTGGAAATGACGATCGGTGCAAAGCCTGGAAAATCAAAAGCATGTTTTCCACTCTTCCCACCGCTCTTGGAAATCGCGGCCGCGATTCCCACAGTTCCACCGCTTCGACGACGGCTACAGGAAGGCTCAAAACGGCTTCCTTAAAGAATCAACAACTTAGGGTGGGCCAAAATAAACTGCCAAAGTGGGCCAGATTTACTTGCCAAACAGAACTGGGAAAGCCCGAGCGACGGCGAAGCCGAGATCAGGCCGCGAAGGCAGCGGTGTATGCCAACCGGTGGCGCATTCAAGGAGCGCACGGTAAACGACTGCAGCGGCAACGGGGAGAACGGGTCGAGCGTAACTTCGCGCATCAGTTTGATACCAGCCGTCTGGACCGACTTTATGTGCGAGGCATAAAGAATGTTCACAAGAAGTTCCTCATTCAGGCGGCGCCGTGCAATCTCGCGCTACCGATGAGGTCCATGTATGGATCGGGCAAGCCCAAAGCCGCTTGTGATCCGGCTCTGGCAGCTATTTTCGCGATTTTGGCTTTCATCAGGGCTGTTGAAGACTGTTTTCTGCCATGGTGGGCGGATCCACAATCAAACCTTAACCTATGTAGAATTCTACATCGAGGTCGGATTCTCAAGCCTACCTGGAAAATAGCCGGGTTTAGACGGGCTGTTAGGATAGAACACACACTTGATTAAGTGAAGTTCCCCGATCTTATGACCGGCGATATCTCAAAGTTCAAAACTGCTCCTAAGCTGGACGATTCTTGATCTCATACTTCCAATTCTCGAAGTACGAAGCCTGCAAATACTCCAGCACAAAAAGGTTTTGCGTGCTCAGATCCCTCGCGTAAAGGCACTGTTGAGCGTCCAAAACAACTCTGCGTGTAGATTGTGACCGATATCGCTGAAGGAGCAGGTTTGTCTCATACAGATTGGCAACACGTGCTGAGAGTACCGTGTCCCGCGCTTCAACTCTAAAACCAAGTTTCTCGCCATATTGATGATAAAGATCGATTAACGATACGGCAGCAAAATCATGTTCAAGAAACTCCCGAGGAAAACGCGAAGGATTAAGATAGGCTCGATGAAATGCGCTAGGATTTCCCTCGATCAGCCGAACTCGTTCAATCACAATGAACTTCGCGTCTTCACCTAAACCTAGCGCCTTCCTCGCTTCGTGTTCTACGACACAAAAGGGATGGTCAACGTCATCAATCGGTAGTCGAAGACTCACCTGAATGATCTCTGTTTTGAGGTCGTGGCCTCGCGCATCAACCGACTGTGTAAAAGAAAACGAAGGATGATCATGGTTCATGGTATGGTGACCGAGAATGAAGGCAACAAAAACTTCCTCATGAATTTCCGAACAGGCTCAAACCCATCGATGCTCCAAATATCGCGCGAATAGCGTGCCCCTTCAGGCTACCTGCGGGCGACTCTGGCAACAACTCGGAAGCCTCCGTTCTTACAACTACTAGTCTAGCAAGCTAACGATCTCGTGAGCCAGTTCCTCTTCCTTCGCTACCACGAATTTAGTACGTTTCGGAGTCTTCGGATCTGTTCGCCAAGCGGCAAATATTTCCGGAACATCAACAGTGCTCACCAGCGGTCTGCCAGTCGTGTCCAGCACAGTCAGGCCGGCCTGTTCGGCGATGAACAATCCTGGGAGCAGATCGTACGCGGCGAAACCTTTGCAAAACTCTACAGCCGCGTCCGCATATCCTGCAGCGACCTGTATGATCGCGTTCGAACCCCATGCCAAATTGATTCGTCCATCCTCACACGCTAGTTTATCAAGAAGTCGCCGTTGGTTTGACACTGCCAAGAAGCGGTCGACCTTCGTGGTTAGGATATTGATCCGACACCCAGCAACCTTCTTTCGCGGCGCTGGCCCACCATCCAGCTTGAACCAGGAATGCGTGACAAAATCAAGGCCCTCAGGAGGACCCGAACGCGAAGCCCAGTACAGCCGATTTAGAAATGCGTCACCCGCTACTGCTACCTCAACTCTGTTGTCCGCTCTGTTATACAGTGCCAAAAGACACCACCCGCCTTGCAGGTGTTCTACGAACTCAGTACCGTCCACGGGGTCGACAAATGCGACCCAGGCGGCTTGATCGGGATCAGATCCCTCAGGCAAGCAACTGATACCACGTTCCTCCGAGAATATGGCGAGGCTATCGACGCCGATCATTTTGGGTAGCTTCCGGAGTAGACCGGAGATCAAGAGATCTTCAATGTCAGCGTCAATGCCTTTTGTCAGGTTCGTATCCGCCTTTGTTTCCTCGGAGGTGACGATCGTGTCGCGAAGACGCAGGCGATCAGCCCCGCGCATGTGTCCCCGGAGTCTATCCATCGCCTTCAAAACTACTTGGCGAAAATAACGAAGGACTTGGTCATTCAATTACGTTCACCTTTAGCTATCGAGCGTTTTGTGACGTAGTTCTCATAAATCACTTCTGTTTCACAATCCAACTGTTCTAGTTTTTGGCCGATCTCCCGCAGACGTTCCTGCTGTTCAGGTGCTGCGGAAACGTCCTCTTTGTAGATGCTGTGGTACTGTTCAGCCATAGTATTAGAAAGCGACGTTCGAACTTGAAACTCTACGGGTATCAGGCTGACGAGATAATAGAAGAGATCGTACGCAGTCCAATGCTCATGCGGCCCGTTTCTCACTCTCACTGCAGTTTTCTTCCCCGCCGCGGTGCTTTCCGCAAACATTGCCGAATAGCAGAGGACTTTGCTCAGAACATTAGCCCCGCTACGAAGATGTTCGCTGTCCGAGTCGTCGGTCCGGCGATTCTGGTTCGTGTCAGTGCTCCAAAGAAAGAATAGGTATTCTTTTTGCATTCTCTGGAACTCTACTAGTTGCAGTCGAATCGAATCCCATACTATCCCTTCCACCTCATGAGTGCCCAAGTATGCAGTCTTGATATCGCTAAACTTTCTCGACAAATCTTCGGTCACATAAACAATTGGTCTTCTGCGCTGTTCGTCTTCGCTAAAGGCCTCCGGTTGTTTACCAGTTGTCATTGAGCACACTTCAATCGCCGCCTGCCGCAAAGTTTTAGACACTGTCGGCGATTCGCTATCCCCACTGACCACAAACGTCCTCCAAGCCTTGGAGTATTCATTCGCCTCGTAGAGAAATGTTTCAAGATTATCGAGTAATTTACGCAGAGAAGGTAAGCTCGTTGGCTCTGGCGTATCTTGAGGAGGAGTGGCCCCTTGAGACAAGCGTCTTATTAGCGTATTCGTTGCTTCTTGGCACAAGTAAACGCCAAATTGCTTCGCTTCTGGCGGTGCATCTTGGCGTTCATCGCTCATCGCCGAACGTGCTGCTGCAAACCAACTGACGTAATCACGCCGCCAACCCTCTCTCCGCGTCTCAAGGTTCAAGTACCGTCTTGCCGCTGCTGGGTGCCAGTGTGAATGCGCTGCGGCCATGTACTGTCTTACCTTATTAAGGGTGAACAGCCTTCGACCCCAATAGCCCTCGTCGACGGCATGAGGATCCATAAGCGCTCGGATCTGCCAAGCATAGTAGCCATCTTCTCCGTCGTGGATCCGCGTGGCGAGACAAAGCCAGCGCTGACGCGATGTCTCTCTACCAATGGGTCGCTTGACACTCGGTCCGGAAGGCGTTCTGTACAGAAAGGGGTCACCCCCACTCCATAACCGTTCGTAGACGGCGAACACTTGATTCTTGAAAAGACAATTTACGCGATAACCGACATAATCGAATCTAAGCGTGTCCCAATTCAGAAGTGAAGGTGGCAATTGGTCTCCGGATATATTGACCATAGTCCGAAGCCTCTTGTATACACCCAACACCGTTAGTCGGGCGTGCACTCTATAGTAACCCAATTGACTAGAAGTGGCCGCCGAATAGACATCATTGTGTCGAGTTCTGTTTAGCAGCTTAGCGAAATTTGTGGTTGACAACGCAAGAATTTCCGCTTTAGCGCCCATCAAGGCATTGACAAGCTTGAGATCGATCCCGATTGTTTCGGACTCTTTTTCGTCAGATCTAGCAGGTATTGATGGCCCTACCCCTTCCATCGACCACTTCTGGAGAGCTCTGCGCAATTTCGTTCCGACACACGAACACGCTCGGTATAACTTAACGTACGAAATCGCCTCCCCGTCTTCTTTCCACTGCTTTTGATTTATTATCTGGCCATAGAGGGATGTTGCGAAGTTAATGAAGCGATCGTAAGTCAAAAAGATTCCAAAATAGATCTCCTCATCCGAGAGGGGCTCTTCCTCGGAAGCGGGTTGTGCGATTTTCCATTTGTCCGGAAAAGACGGAGAGTTTCGGAGGTTACGGGCCAGGGTACTTAAAGCCTCATCGACCAATGGTCCTCCACCATCCGTATCAAACTCCATGGGTGGCGCAAGAAAGAGGACGTCCGCATAGGGTTGAACCTCCCAGTGCCGATCCGCAATCTCAGATGCCACATAATCACTGAATCTAGCGTGAGTACAGATTGGTCCAATCGATTCGTCAACGGCCGACGCAACGATGTCTGCATACCGCTTTAGATTTTGGACTTCCCTGACTCCATCGGTTTTCCTCAGATGAATGGATAGAAAGGTCAGCCAGATCGCCATAACCGAGTCAAAGTGTGCCGAGTGAACGGTACCGAGCCGTTCAAAGTATTGTCGATATTTCTTAATTCGAGGTGAATACTCTAACTTGTCTATGAAGCCCATCGTTCTGCACAAAGTCGGGACGTGATAATGGAGCATTCCGACGACAGTGTCTGCTTGCACTTTTTGCCGTTGCAGCGCATCAACAAAAGACATGTCACTGATAGGAATGCGATAGAAGTCGATCGCAGTGAGCGGTATTGGGTCGCTTAGACTATTCCCTCTGTATGAAATGTGTCTCTCCACGAGTTTGCCAAGCTCGACTGCGGCCCATGACAGTTTCCACGCATCGTCCATCGTAAAGTCTGGAACCGGGAGGATGTACGTTAGTGCCTGTACGCGTGCAGCAAGTCTGTCTGACGGAAAATGGATCACATATGAATCGTCAATTCTAAAGCGGACACCCCTTAATGTTGCGGATTGATCAGAGCGTCTAGATGCTGCCTTCTTGTAAAGAGATACTTTGGCCAGAGACAATCTCCAAAAATCTGCAAAGCTATCCGTCCTTGGACCCTTCGTGACGTGTGAAATTTCCGACCCACTTGGAACCACTTGGATATAAAAAAGAAATTGCTGATTCCGCTTCTTTTGGATACTCACCTCGTACAAAAAGTCCGGCGCGTCGGGAAGGCTCGGCACCTTCACTTCAACCTTCCACGGAGTATCCGTTCTGAGCGTGGCCATAATCCCCTCAGTAATCTGGTCACAAATGCAACCGGTTCCTTGACGCCGTCCGCTGAGCGTGCGGGATACTGCCAGGAAGTCGTTTAGCGATTCGTAGAAATGGGCGGCTCGCTTCAGCAGCTTTTCGCTTCCATCTCCCGACTTCTTCTGCCGCAAGCTAGGAATCGCCTCCACAAAGCGTTGTTCTTCGGAGAGGCTCCCGAACATTACCTGTATTGGCGGGCGCTTGCCGTCGACGGACGTGATGTTCTTGGAGGACGACCGCTTGCTTTCATTGGCGAACGGATAACTTTGGCAGCAAAGATCGCTCAACCTGGCCGCTGAAGCGCCACCCGCTGCGGCCTCCGCAGTGATATCGAACGCAAGGTAGATGGCCCCAAAAATGGAGGGGGGTGGGATCTTGAATCCCAAATCAGAGACCTTCCGGCCCAGGTTAGTCAACTTCTGCCACATTTCACTAAGCAGAGTGAGTGGCGCCTCGATATCGAACTCATGGCCAAGAAATTCATTAATCAAACCATGCAATTTAACCGAATTGGATGCCTCTCTCCCATCAGATATCACCCCACCCTTCTCGGCAAGAAAGAGACCCTTGTTCTCAACTCTAAGGATGCCAATCACCTCTCCACGCTGATGAATCCGTATCGGGACGCCATAGTAGTTATAAAAAAAAAGGGGGCTAGCTCCGTCCTCGCCGCGATTATTCCAGATAATTGGGTCGAGTGGCCCTAGCTTATTAAATGATCTAGTTTCCCTAATCTCGAGCTTGTCCCGCACTCTGGCAGCCTTACCCTGTACGATTTGAGTAGTTATTCCAGCTTCGAGGCTAGTCAATGACCAACCAACACAGGCTTCCCACGGGCTATTGTGGTTGGACGCCACAAGTTTGACAACCCCCTTTGGATATATTGCGTGCGGATACATTAGTCCGGCGATCGCCAACTCTTTCCGATATTGCGCCCTCGTCTGACCTGGACCTTCGTCGTCGCGGGCGTCCCTGTACCAGTCCTCTACTACGCCCAACTTCTCTGTTATGCTTGTCTTTGGGTCCTTTAGTAGCATCGCAAGCATTGGGTCTGCTGCTGCTCGCTTTTTGACCGTCGGTTCGTCTGTAACATTAAGAATGTCGTAACTTTTCAACTGGATCGTACACGATTGCGTCTTGAGAGTTTCGGCGACAATTTCGCAAAAAGACTTCATTACCATTTGCAAGGATTCGGGCGAATATAATGGCACCCCCCGTTTGAAACCGGAAACCTCCGCTGCTAGGAGTTTATTAGCAAATTCCCTGAATTCCTTTTCACTTAGCTGTGCTTGATTCTCTGCCGTCATCTTTGACCCCTATTCACTGGTCGTTGCTGACTACCCTACTGATCGTGTCAGGCCCCGTTCGAATCGCGTTACCTCGCGCTGCAACGTCATCAAAAATTGCTTGTGCGATAGAAGAGAACGACCGAAATTCCGCTCTCGTTGTGAAGTCCGCAATGGAGATGATCTCTCCAGGACCTGCGTGCTCAATTGCAGCGTGCACGATCTTGGCGAACGTCCGCGCTTCCCGAACCTGTGCCACTCTGTTCATTGCCATCGCAGCTCCGAACATACCTGGGTTTGAGATACGGCTCGAAGTAACTCGAATGATCGATTCTTCAGTCAGATACTTTTCTCGCCCGTAGATCTTGTCAAAATACTTAAGCATAAAGCGCTTAGTTTGAGTTTCGACAATTTCTCCGGTGCGCCCGGAAAGGACGCCGCCAGAGAGAATTATTTCGGAAAATGTATTACGTCGGTACACGTTATAGAGCTGAGCCAAAATCATCGCCATCTGCAAGCTGATTTGGCTGAATAGCGCAGTCACACCTGCAATCGTGGTCGCCAAGGCAGCGAACGGGAAATCGTGGGGAAAGTCATTTTGGTGTAAGGAGTTCACGGAATGGGAACTGCCGCCACACAGCCAGACGATCCTTCGGACGCCTTCTTCCCAAGAGTAGGTCTGAACAATTTCTGCCCGGTGTCGACTTAGCATGTGACTTCGTAAGCATCGCTCCAAAATAAAAGTGCCACGGCTATTGATGTAGTTACGCAAACGTTCGTTTGCTTCTCCGCGAAGTACCATCTCGACAGCTGCTATAAAAGGCGCAGCGCTACCCCGGCCTGGTTTGTTGTCTGCGCTAACGAGTGAGAGCAGATATGAATCGAATAAACCGTTCGGAATGAGTTCAAGCAGTCTTCCGATCTCGTCTGGCTCAATTCGACTGGAACTTTCTTCCAAATTGAGACCGTCGCGTTCACCGAAAAGCGTCTCTCCCTGGAACTCAAACTTCCTAGTTAAAAAACGAACTCCGGCCGCAGCCGTGTACTGTCTCGCAGTACAGTCGGGCCATGCATCGTTCGGCTTAGCATTTAGGTTAATTACTAGCTTCGCAAATTCTGCGACGTCCCGCGCAACCGCGCCATCTGCCTGAATTCGACCACCAGCTATCGACGTGCCAAGTTTCACAACTACCATTCCGCCGGCCTTGCTCCCCCGCTCAAGCACTCTAAGGGAATAGTTACCAAGCGCCTCGGCGTCCCCGTCATTTAGTATTCCAACTTCAAAACTGTGCTTAAGATTCTGGCCTGCCTCCTTAGCTGCACTTCGCGCAGCGGTTCTGAACTTGTCAAGGAGGCTCAGGGTAGGCAAGCGGTTGATGTGATCGTTGTAGCCGAATTTTTCTTTTCGATCGAAGAGCTTTGCTAGAACACCGGATGTGGCCACAACCCGGTTGTCGCGAACGCCGCCTGGCCAAGAAATGCCAACGCCGTCGATATCATCCCACCTCACGTTGCACGCCGAAAGAGTTCCCGACAAGTGATGCATGATTTTCTCGCAGAAAGCGATCACCTCTATCTGGCCCGGCGTGTCGAGTTCCTTTGATACACCTAACAATTCGCCGTCAGCAAAAAGGCCACATTTTACGTATGTTCCACCGATATCAATTCCTATTACATAATTTGTTGACATGTTATCTCCTTTTTTCCATATCCAAAATATTGAGGTCCGACAAGTTTAAGCCCTGCAGCTGTTTTCCAAATTTCAGGCCCCGGAATAACAACTAGCAC
>Ga0209698_10005794_pt1 | contig 13260 bp, 16 predicted proteins | sample LitLauG_LLR_2012_FD_187203 | JGI IMG/M metagenome (GOLD analysis project Ga0209698, IMG submission 187203) | Freshwater sediment microbial communities from Pennsylvania, USA - Little Laurel Run_MetaG_LLR_2012 (SPAdes) (version 2) | ecosystem: Environmental > Aquatic > Freshwater > Creek >... | reverse complement strand
TGCCATCGGTGCGGCCGCGGGCACCCGGCCCCTCACCGCTAGGCCGGGGAGTCGGCCTTTGCGGTCCCGGTGGTCGGTGCCGGCGCGAGCGTGTGCTCCATACGATAGACCCAGGTGAGCACCTCCGCTATCGCCACGTACAGTGCCGGGGGAATGTGCTGGTCCAGGTCAAAGTGCATCAGTGCCGCAACGAGCTCGCGCGATTCATGCACGGGAATGCCATGCGCCCGGGCGCGCTCCATGATGGCCTCCGCAATGGCGCCCTCACCCGTCGCCACGATACGCGGGGATAGTCCGCGGCCCTGCTCCTGCTCGCCATAGCGCAGGGCAACCGCGCGCGCCCGGTACATTTTTTCAACGGCAAGCCCAAAGGGCCGATAGGCTGACACGGCTAGGCGCTCACGGCTGCCGGCCGCGGTGCGGCGGTAGACAGCTGCGCGAGGCTCAGGCCGCGGGCAAGCAGCGCCGCGGCGAGGACGGGCAGTTGCGTTTCCAAGGCGTCCGGCTGAGTGGATTCCAGCTGCACGCCCACGGTATTTTCCATGACCCGCACACGGGCATGCAAGGTTCCCAGGTGCGGCAGTTGCAGGGTCAACACGGCCTGGAAAACCCCGGTAGGGTCGCCGGTGTTGGCGGCCTCCGGATGGTGTTCCCGGTCCCGTTCTATCGCGATCTGCACCGACTGGCCCGGCCAAGCCTGCGCACCAAGAACAAAGGCCTGGTGTTGCAAGGCATGCAGTTGCTGGCTGCCCCGCTGGTCCATGGCCTCCTCCTGACCCGCGCGCACGAGCAAAGGAAGGCGACGCGCCTCCTCCTCGATCTGCGGCAGTGAGCGCTCGCCGCGCACCCATTGGGCGAGGTGGGATTCGAGAAACAGGCCGCTCGCACCAACGGCGTCGGCCAGATCGCGAGCCGGATCGGCACTGCCACCCGACTGCAGAATAGGCAATGCAAGCAGTGTGAGCGCCCGCTGTGGAACCGGGGGAAGCGAGTGCTCCGCCTCGGCGACATCGGCCAACGCGCCCGCATCCAGGGGTATGCCCGCACGCCCTTCCTTTACCTGGGCATCGATGCCGGCAATGCGCGCTGCTGTGGCCAGGTCCCGAAAAAGACCCGGGCCTGAAGCGATGGCCGAGCGCCCGGTATCGGTCTGGCCGGAGCTACCCAGCGCAACCAGAACGGCATCCCGCGCTGCCCCTGCCAGCGGCAGGCGACGGCCCTCGATTTGCACCTGCACCAGGCCATGGTCTGCGGCAACGAATATGGGCACGTTGCGACCCGCGGCGGCCAGGGCGCGCAGGCCCTCCAGCAGGCCGGCTGGCAATTCCAGGCCCTCGAGGGTTGCCAGCAATCGGCTCGCGGTCAGTTCCTCGCGGACCGGTACGCCGGATACCGACCAGTCGGGGCGCGGCAGGCGATCCGTCACCAGCGGGGGGATCTCGATCGCCATGGCGTTCCCCGGGACCTTGAATCAGCGGGTCGTCGGACCCGCGTTGCGTGCCGTGGATAGGTAGTCCTCGAGATCGCGCAGCCAGGGTTCGGCGCGCACGCGGATCTGGGCATCGTCCTTGAGTATGCCGCGCAGCAACGCCACGCGCCGCGTCTTTTCGGACTCGCTCAGGCCGTCCGTTCGTGCCGCCTGCTTGAGCGCGGCGATCATCTCGCGGCAGCGGGACTCGATCTGCTCGACACGCGCCCAGTCGCCCTGCTGGGCCGCTTCGAGCATGGTGCGGCTTGCCTGGGCGATGGACTCATAGTGCTGTATGAGCCCGTGCGGGCCAGCGCCAGGATGCGCGCCCGCGGGGTCGTTGTGCTTCAGCGACATTGCTACCGTACTCCGGAATATCCGATCAGACCTGATAGGCTTGCAGCGAACGGCGTCCCGACGCTACGGTAGCGGGTGCGGCGCCGGTGGGCCGCGTGCGGGCGTTGAGGGCGGCACGGGCGCTGCTTGCCGCCGCAGCGCTGATGGGGCCTATCTGGACCCAGGCGTCGCGCAGCTGCCCGATGATCTTCGCCGCCTCTTCCAGGGCCCGAACGTCATTGCGCAGGTTGGCCTGCAGCAGGCGCATTTCCACAAAGTGGTAGAGCGATATCAGCCGCCCGGCGAACGCCGGATCCACGGTCGGATCGACGGCAACCTTCAGGCCCTCGTCAACGATCTGTATGGCCTTGCTCAGGTGGCGGATCTTCTGCGCGCCATCACCGGCGGCGATGGCGGCACGGCCGCGCTGCATACAGGTGAGCGCGCCATCAAAGAGAATCAGAATCAGGCGATGGGGATCGGCGTTGAGCACATCCGTCTCAAGGCCCACGTTGCTGTACACCCTTGCACCGGTTCCAAACACGACTCTCTCCTTGTTGCGACATCGATATGAACATTATCGGCAGGGGACGCGCTACGTTGAGCAGGACCAAGCATTGAATTGCCGCGCTCGCGACCTGCTTACGGTATTGCCGGCCGCGTGGAGTGACCCGCCCGGCAGCACGCGCTCAGCCCGGCAGTGCCGCGAGCGAATTGGCCAGGGAGACCTGTTGGGCCTGCGCAGCACTGAGGTTGGCGTTGAGCTGGGAGTACTCCTGCGTCAGGCGCTGCTGGGTGACGGCAAGTTCCGCCTGTAACTGCGCTTCCTGCGTGGTGAGCGATTTCACCTCGGAATTGAGCCCCTGCTGGATGGAACCCAGGACTCCCGTGGAGCTGATCAGGTTCTGCACGGAGTTTTCCACCTGCACGGCGAATCCCTGCTGATTACTGGCGCCGGTAGCGGTGGTGAACAGGGCCGATACCGACGCAGGATCGGCCGCAAGCGCCGCCTGGAACTTGGTCGAGTCGAGCGTGAGCGTCCCGTCGGAATTGGCCGAAATTCCCACCTGCACCAGGTAGCTGTACGGCGATCCCGCACCGTTGGCCTGGCTCTGGCTGCCCATGATGGATTGCAGGGTGCTCACGACTTCACGGCTCGTGAAGTCCCCGGTGAGTACGGACGAGGTATTGGAGGCGGCGTTGTAACTGGTCAGACTGCCGGTGAGTGTGATCATCGAGTTGTACGCGCTGACAAAATCGTTGACCGTCTTGGTAATGGCGGTCGGATCGCTGGCAACCGTTATCTGCGATTGCAGGGCGGCTCCGCCTGTGGCCGGCCCCTGGGTAAGATTGAGCGTCAGACCGTTGATGGCGCTCGTCACCGAATTGCTGGCTGAAGTCAGTGCCAGACCATTGACGGTGAAGCTCGCATCCATAGCGCTCTGCGTCTGGGTCATGGTCTGGGTTCCCGCTGCCGCGGTCGGATCGAAACCAAACTGGCTGAGCCCGGCCGAAGCGGTCAGGCTGAACCCGTTGGCGGCACCCGTATTGCTGGAACTGAGCACGAGGCGGCTGCCGCTGGAATCCGTTACCACGGATGCCGCAACGGTACCGTTGGCTGCGGAATTGATCGCCGATGCAATTCCGTTGAGCGTGTTGTTGGTTGAATCGATCGTGATCGTAATAGGATTGGCGCCGCTCTTGGCGGTAAAGGTGTTGCCCGTCGCGTTGTACGTGCCTGCCTGCAGGGTCAGGGTACCGGTACCGAGCGTGGCTGTGGGGCTGGCTACCGCAGCCGAAGCAACCGACTGGCTCTGCGCCAGGTTGTTCACGGCTACGGAATACGTGGCGCTGGCAGGCGTGCCACTGACCGTAGCCGAGACTCCCGAACCGGTGACGGTGGCACTCGACGCCTTGAAGGCCGAGGGCAAAGCGAGCGCAGAAGCGGCCGTCTGCAGTGATGCCAGTGCACTTTGTTCCTTGCCGTAGGCACTCAGCTTGGTCTGTATGCCGGACTGTTGCTGCTGCAGCCGCACGAGCGGTTGCGACTGCACCGTCATGAGCTCGGAAACGAGCGTAGTAACGTCGATTTGTCCAGCGGAGATCAGCGTCCCGGAGGTGGACGTATAGCCGGTGGTATAGCTACTGCTGCTGTTGCCCAGGCTGGACAGGATCGTGGAAAGACCGGAATTGCTGGAGGACGTTGTCATGGGGCACTTCCTGTCTTGATACTTGCCTAGGCCTTCGTATTAACGAGGGCGCCGCTCGCCGTCGTCCCGGAAAGCGCGCGCGCCGCAGCGAGCATCGCTTCTGAAGGTATCTGCTGCACGACCTTGTGCGTCTGGGTATCCACAATCTTGACGATGGTCCGGTGCACCTGATCGTCGAAAACGAAAGTCAATTGCGTGCCATTCTCTGCCAGCGACTGATTCGCATCGGCAACGGCCGCCTTTACTGCGCTCCTGCTGGGGCTGGCGGGCGGTGTGTCCGGCGTGCCCATGGGCGACGCTACGCTACCCGGCGTCGAATTCCCCGAAAGGCCGGAAGATGCTGCGGCCCCTATGCTGCCTACTGGTAGATCTGCCATTGTCGTCTCCCGGCGAAAGTGCCGCTGCGGCGGAGTTCCGCGCTACGAGGGAATTAACGGCATATTCCCAGGAGACTTTAGGCTTTGGCCAGGACCCGAACAAAAAAACAAGGGGTCCGCTGGCTGCGCCACCGGACCCCTCGCCGAAGAACCGCCGCGGGCGAACCCGCTGCAATTACATGTTCTTCATCAGGCTCAGCACGTTCTGCGGAATCGAGTTGGCCTGGGCCAGCATCGTCGTACCCGCCTGCTGCACGATCTGCGCTGCGGTCAGGGCCGAGGTCGCCTGAGCGTAGTCGGTGTCCATGATCTGCGATTCAGCGGCTGCGGTGTTCTGCGAGTTGATCTGCAGCGTGGAGACAACCTGCTGGAAGCGGATGCTGTCGGCACCGTAGTTGGCACGTTCCTGATTGACCTGGGTCAGGGCACTGTCGATCGCTGTGATCGCCGCGCTGGCCGAGGCCGCGGAAGCCACGCCACCAGTCGTCACCGAACTGATGGTCGTGCTGGACGTCAGGTTCGTCGTGGTAACGGCGATCTGGTCCGTGGAGTTGGCGCCCACCTGATAGGTCACCGTGCCGGCGCTTGAACCGAGGATATTCAGACCGTTGAACTGGGTGTTCGTCAGTTCACGCGTGATTTCCTTGCCCAGCGCCTGGTATTCAGCGTCGAGGTTGGCCTGGTCAGCGGTACCGTTGGTGCCGTTGGACGACTGCACGGCCAGGGTACGCATCTGCTGGAGCATGTTGGACACGGAACCGAGCGCGCCGTCCGCCGTATTGGCAAGGCCGATGGCGTCGTTCGAATTGCGCACGGCCTGGTTCATGCCGTTGACCTGTGCCTGCATGCGGGCCGAGATCGCCAGACCGGCAGGGTCATCCTTGGCGCTGTTGATGCGCAGGCCGGAAGACAATTCCTTGACGGCATTGGACTGCTTCATCTGCGAGTTGGTGAGATTGCTCTGTGCAACGAGCGACAGTACGTTGGTATTGATTACGCTGGGCATTTTCTTTCCTTTCAGTCTCTGTTTGTGGCAGCCAGAATGCGAGGCTGGTTCAACCTGTTACCCAGGCGGCTGCCACTACGTTGAGAGAGGCGCCTACCGGTTCGCGCTTCACTTCAGTTGCACCGCTTGGTCTGCGGTTGCGCTTTTCGTGTCGCGTTGGATCGTTTATCGGTGCGAGCCGCACGGAACTTTAGGGCGCGGTGGATTTGCCCTGCAGTTCGATGCATTGAACATCGCGCGAAATAGGCATCAAGTCCGGCGCTATTGCGCGGTGCCTGTTGCGAGGCCACTGCGGCCGGCGTGCGCTTCGCGCGGTGTGCGAGAGGCGCTAGCGGAGCGCGTGCACCGCCCACCCTGTGTTCACGATAACAGCGTGCTGCCCAAGCGAAGGCGGGAATACCGCCGGTGGGCAATGCCAACTGCAGGCACTGGGCCACGCGGCCCCACGGGGAAAGCGCAGGTAGATGGACAGGACAAAAAAATAGCGCGCCGGTGACGGGGGTCAGCGCGGCGCGCGAAGCGGGGGAGGAAAGGTATTACCTCCGCATTTACGGCCGCCGCGGGCATTACTTTAGGGGGTTGGCGGGACAAATTTGGGGGAGGCCGGCCTGCCCGGCCGCCTATCACCGGGTTCCGGCGGACCACCGGCCGGCTCCTGCCGCCGGGGGCTCCACCAGAGGGAAAAAATGGCCAAGGAGCAGTCGTGTAAGGGAAATTCCTACACGGCGCAGGCAGACAACCTGACGGCCGATTTGGCGGATTCCCGCTGTCGCATCCGGGCCGGTGTCGTGAAAATGGCATCACTTCGCAACGTAATCCGGGCCTTCGCAAAGCCCGAACCAACAGGAGGATGCACCATGAGCAACACGAGTCCCGTAAACGAACAACTGCTCCAGGAAGTCCAGGAAGTCAATCTCGCCTATCTGGTTCTGGCCCAGCACATGATCCGCGCCGACAAGGCGCAAGCCCGTTACCGCCTCGGCGTGTCCGATGAAGTGGCGGCCATCGTAGAGCAGCTCACGCCCGCCCAATTGATGAAAATCGCCGGCAGCAACCAGCTGATCCTGCGCTTCCGTTTCGATGACGATGTCGTATGGAACCTGCTGACGAGCCACTCGCGCTCCAAGCTTGCCCCGGGCGCCGCTGTCGCGGGCCTGCACGCCAACATCGTCATGGCCGGCCATTTCGCCGAAGCCAACTAACCTTCCGGATCGGTGACCATCATGCGCATCAAGAGCATCGTTACGGAAAGCCGCCAGATCCAGCGCGCCATCGCGCTGATCAAGCTGGGCGCGCGCCTCCAGGTACTCGAATCCGAGACGGACCTGTCGTACGAGCGCCTGCTGCGCCTGTACAAGGAAGTCCAGGGGGAGTCGCCCGCCCGCGGCATGCTGCCCTTCTCGACCGACTGGTTCATGACCTGGCAGCCGAACATCCATTCCTCGCTGTTCCTCAACATCTACGAGTACCTGAACAAGACGACGGAGCTCGAGGAAATCGACGCGATCATCAAGTCCTACGAGCTGTATATCGAGCAGATCACCGCGCAGAACCTCGATCCGCTGCTCTCCGTCACGCGGGCCTGGCGCCTGGTCAAGTTCGTGGACGCCGGCATGGTCACGCTGACCCCCTGCTGCAAGTGCAGCGGCAAGTTCGTGACCCACACCTATGAACTGACCAAGAACTACGTGTGCGGCCTGTGCGAGCCCCCGGCGCGTGCCGGCAAGGGCCGCGGCAACGTGCGCGCTGAAGAAGAAGTGGTCGCCTGAGGCCCTGCGCCCCGGCGAACACTGTCAAGCAAGACACCGTACCCCATTTCCTCCGACCTCGGCCCGGCACCTGCCGGGTCTTTTTTTGCCGGCAGCGGCCGTAGATCGCCGGAATTCCCCGCCCCCGACCGGCGAGTTCCGGGCTTCCCTAGCAGGCCGCATCGACCACGCTATGGGGGTCGTTCAAGCTCCGGTGTCCGGCTGCCGAAACGGGGCTAGCGCAGTCTTTCCCGGAAACGGGAAGCCATGGCAGCGGGCCATGGGCGGGAAGGGGCGGTGCTCGGCCTCTGGTTCAGGGTATCCACAGCGGCAGCGCAGCAACACACGGGGAAAAGGCCAGGCAGCATGTTCGTCATCATCGGTTATGTGGTCGTCCTCGGGGCGGTCTTCGGCGGTTACGCGCTGGAGGGCGGCAGTTTTGCCGTGCTCATGCAGCCCATCGAGTTGCTCACGATCGGGGGCGCCGCGGCTGGCGCCTTCATTACCTCGAATTCGAGCAAGGTGCTTTCGGCCACGATCAAGGCCCTGCCCAAGCTGCTGCAGGGTTCCAAGTACACCAAGGCGCGCTACATGGCGCTCATGGCGCTGCTCTTCGACATCCTGAGCAAGATCCGCAAGGAAGGGATGATGGCCATCGAGTCGGACGTCGAGGATCCGCACAAGAGCGCGCTGTTCCAGAAGCACCCGATCATCTCCTCGGATCACCACCTCATCGAGTTCATCACCGACTACCTGCGCATGATGGTGTCGGGCAACATGAATCCGATCGAGATCGAGAGCCTGATGGAGCAGGAGATCGACACCCACCACCACGAGGCGATGGCGCCCTCGCACGCCCTGCAGAAGGCCGGCGACGGCCTGCCGGCCTTTGGCATCGTCGCGGCCGTCATGGGCGTGGTCAAGACCATGGCCTCGGTGGGCAAACCGCCCGCAGTACTGGGCGAGATGATCGCTGCCGCCCTGGTGGGCACCTTCCTGGGGATCTTGCTGTCCTACGGCTTCATCGGTCCGCTGGCCGGCCTCATGGAGCAGAAGGTGGACGAGTCGACCAAGGAACTCAACTGCATCAAGGCGACCCTGCTGGCCAACCTGCAGGGCTACGCGCCCGCGCTGGCCGTGGAATTTGGCCGCAAGATCCTCTACTCGACCGAGCGCCCGACCTTCGCCGAACTCGAGAAGCACGTCAAGCAGAAGCGCTAAGAGCGCGCACCGGACCCCTTCATGGCTACCGCCAGCGAAAAAGCCAAGTCAACCATTGTCATCAAGCGCGTCAAGAAGGGCGGCCACGGTGCGCACGGGGCTGCCTGGAAGATTGCCTACGCCGATTTCGTGACGGCCATGATGGCCTTCTTCCTGCTGATGTGGCTGCTGGGTTCGACCACCAAGGGTGACCTCAAGGGCATTTCGGAGTATTTCCAGACCCCGCTGCAGGTGTCCCTCTCCGGAGGGGATGGCTCAGGCGATACCACCAGCGTGCTCACCGGCGGCGGCGAGGACCTGACCCGGTCGGCCGGTCAGGTCAAGCGGGGGGATATCAACGGCAAGAAGCACCGGCGCAACGAGATCATCAAGAAGGAACGCGAGCGCATGGAGGAACTCCAGCGCCACCTCAACCAGGCGATCGCCGCGAGCGAGAAACTCTCGCAGTTCAAGGAGCAGCTCAAGGTGGAGGTGACGCCCGATGGCCTGCGCATCCAGATCGTGGACGACTTCAAGCGGCCCATGTTCGACATCGGCAGCGCCCACGTCAAGGACTACATGCGTGACATCCTGCGCGAATTCGGCAAGGTGCTCAACGAGGTCGACAGCAAGATCGTGCTCACGGGACACACGGACTCGGCGCAGTATGCCGGGGGCGACAAGGCCTATTCCAACTGGGAGCTCTCGGCGGACCGCGCCAACGCCTCGCGCCGTGACCTCATCGCCGGCGGCATGGACGTACACAAGATCCTGCGCGTGGTAGGGCTGGCCGACTCGAGCCTGCTGGACCGTGAGAACCCCATGAACCCGCTTAACCGGCGCATCTCCATCATCGTGCTCAATAAGCTGGCGGAGGAGCGCATGATCGCGGCCGGCGGCGAAATCGAGGCCGGCAACGTAGAAACCGTGGAAAAATCCATAGGTCAGGGGATGCGCGAGATCGTCGGCGCAGCGCCCGAGGCCGCGGCGCCCGAAGCAGCGACGGCCAGCGCGCCCGCCGCCGTTCCCACCGCTGGCACGGCAACGCCATGAGCCGGGAATACACGCGGGAAATCGACCTTTTCGACGGTTTAACCCGGGGCAATCGGCCCGAAAATGGCAGTGCCGGGATCAAAGGGCCGGGTACGGAGTGCCTTTGCGCGGGCACCGCCTCCCCTCTGGCGCAGGAACTGTAATGCAGGAGCAAGCATGAATACTGACTCGCGTTTCCTGATCGTTGACGACTTTTCCACCATGCGGCGGATCGTACGCAACCTGCTCAAGGAAATCGGCTTCAACAACGCCGAGGAGGCCGAGGACGGGGTTGTCGCCCTGAATCTGCTCAAGAACGGGAAATTCGATTTTGTCGTCTCGGACATCAACATGCCGAACATGGACGGCTTCACGTTGCTCAAGAACATCCGCGCCGATGCCAGCCTCAAGGGAATTCCCGTCCTGATGGTGACGGCGGAGGCCAAAAAGGAAGATATCGTCAACGCCGCCCAGAACGGGGCCAACGGCTACATCGTGAAACCCTTCACGAAGGCCACGCTGGAAGAAAAAGTCCAGAAAATCATGCAGAAGAACGGCTAAGGACAGGGACATCATGGGTCACAGCGATGGTTTTTCCCAACTCCAGCCCGCTCTGAGCGAGGCCGAGGCCGAGCAGCTGCGCGTGTGGGGCGACATGTCGGCCTGCCTGGCCGGTGGGCCCGCGGTGGACGAGGACAGCGAGGCAGCGGCGGACGTAGGGGTGGAAGCGGCTCTGGAAGTGCTGCCGGTACAGATTGCCGACGATGCCCAGCCCGTGCCGCCGGCCGGGGAAAGCGCCGGCGCACCCGAAGAGCTCTTCAAGCGCATCGGCCACCTCACGCGCACCCTGCACGATGCCTTGCACGCTCTGGGTTACCAGGAGAGCCTCACGGACGCGCGTGACAACCTTCCCGATGCCCGCGACCGCCTCGAATACATCGCCCGCCTGACCGGTGACGCTGCCGAGAAGGTGCTCAACTCGGTAGACAACGCCCGCAACCTGCAGGACACCATGGCGGAACGCTCGCTGGCTCTGCGCAAGCGCTGGGCCGCGGTAAGCGCCTACGCCGCCAAGGGCGAGCGCACGACGCCCGCGGGTGCGGCCCTGATCGACGAAACCAGCGCCTTTCTTGCAACGCTGGACGAGCAGGCGAGCCAGACCAACGCAATCCTGACCGAAATCATGATGGCGCAGGATTTCCATGACCTCACCGGTCAGGTGATCCGCAAGGTGGTCACGCTGGCCACCACGCTCGAGGAACAGCTGGTCCGGATCCTGATTGACGCCACCCCGGGCGAACAGCGCAAGAAGATCGCCGCGCCGGTGCTCGATGGCCCGGTCGTGAATCCAGAAAAGCGCACGGATGTGGTGGCCGACCAGGCCGGCGTGGACGACCTGCTGGCAAGCCTGGGTTTCTAGGGCTGCGCTTCCCGGTCACCCACAAAAAACCGCCCGATCCGGGCGGTTTTTTTATTGCGCCACCTGCGCTGTACTGCCTGCGCTGTACTGCAGGTGGCTGCGCGTCAGATCTGCATGTTCATGACCTGATCGTACGCCTGTACGAGCCGGTTGCGCACCTGAACCGCCGCGGAGAAGCTCAGCGACGAGGTGTTCATGGCGATCATCGTCTGCTCCAGGCTCACGTTGGGATTTTCCAGCTGGAACTGCTTTTGCAGTTCATCGGCATTGGCCTGCGTCTGGCTCACCGACTTGAGGGCCGAATCCAGGGTTCCCGCGAAATCGAAACCGGCCTTGCCGGCGCCCGCCGCCGTGCTGCTGGCGCCGACCACGCCACGGGCGTTGGTGACGGCCTGTGCAATCTGCGTATTGATGCTTCCCAAATCCATTTTTTCGCCCCCGCGAAGAGCCAAGTCCACTGCAGGTCCGCGTGCATCGCTGTGCGCCGGGATGGTCTCCCGTACTCGGCGGTCCCCACACCCGCAAGCTAGCACTGCCCATTGCCCGGCAATCGACCAGAAAGCCGCACGCAGCGCCGGCAATTCGCCGGGCGCCGGCGGGGCGCCCGGCCGGGCGGCGAAACGGTCGCTGTTTCCTCGGCTTATCCGTGCTTTCGCGGGCTAAAGCCGCCGAATAATGGTGCTGCTGCGATCTGACGCAAACCTGTGACTCCGGCAGCCACGACCTATAAAAATATGGAAAACGCGACTCTTACTCCCGGCGCCATGACGATTTCCGGACCGAGCGTCATGGCTCGGATGTCCCCCCGCACCCGCGCCATGGCCATGCTGGGCGCCGCCGGGCTCATCGCCGTGATCACGGCAGCCTGGCTCTGGAGCACGTCGCCCGCCTACGGCATCCTCTTCACCAACGTCTCGGACCGCGACGGCGGCGCGATCCTGGCCCAGCTGTCCCAGATGAACATCCCCTACCGAAATTCGGACGGCGGCGTGATCCTGGTGCCGGCCGACAAGGTGCACGAAGCGCGCCTCAAGCTCGCCTCCCAGGGGCTGCCCAAGGGTTCGGTGGTGGGTTTCGAGATGATGGAATCGCAGAAGTTCGGCATGACGCAGTTCCAGGAACAGCTCAATTACCAGCGCGCCCTCGAGGGCGAACTGGCCCGCTCCATACAGACGCTGGCGCCCGTGGCGGCCGCCCGCGTGCACCTGGCCCTGCCCAAGTCCTCGGGCTTCCTGCGCGACAAGGAACCGCCCACCGCGTCCGTGCTGCTGCAGATGCACCCCGGGCAGACGCTGGACCGCGCGCAGGTGGCTGGCATCGTGCACCTGGTGGCCTCCTCGGTGCCGGAACTCAACACGAAGAACGTCTCGGTGGTCGACCAGCACGGCGACCTGCTGGCCAGCCAGTCCGAGGGCGTGGCCGGGCTCAATTCCTCCCAGCTGGACTATCTGGCCCAGATAGAAACGGCGACGATCAAGCGCATCGAGGACATCCTCGCGCCCATCGTCGGGCGCGGCAACGTGCGCGCCCAGGTTACCGCCGACGTGGATTTCTCCGTAGTCGAGTCCCAGGACGAAACCTACAAACCCAACCAGGGCGCGGACAAGGCTGCCGTGCGTTCCCAGACGAGCAATGAGAATTCGCAACCCGGCGGCAACACCCCGCAGGGTGTGCCCGGCGCCCTCTCCAACCAGCCACCCGTCCCGGCTACCGCACCCATCAACGGAGCGCAGCCGCCCCTGAACCCCGGGGCCCCCGCGGGCGCGGCCAGCGGCAACGCGACCCACCACGAACAGACCACCAACTACGAGGTGGACAAGAACGTGCGCCACACGCACAACGCCACCGGGCAGATCCGCCGCCTCACGGCCGCGGTGGTCGTCAACAACAAGCCGGCCGAGGGCGGCCAGGGTGCCGGTACGCCCTGGGATGCCAAGGAGATCGAGAACCTGCAGGCCCTGGTGCGCGAGGCCATGGGCTACAGCGAGCAGCGGGGCGATTCTCTCAACCTGGTGAACGCGGCCTTCAGCCAACCGGAACTCGCCGCGGTGGAACCGGTGCCGTTCCTGCAGCGCCCGGAGATCATGGCGATGGCCAAGGAGGGCGGCCAGGCCGTGCTGTTCCTGGTGATCACCGCCATCGTCGTCTTTGGCGTGCTGCGCCCTGCCCTCAAGTCCATCGGTACGGCCCCCGTCATTGCCGAAGTGGCTCCAGCCGCGCCCGAAGCACCGCCGGCACTGTTGCCCCCGGTGAGCAGCCAGCCGGCCTCCCTGGAAGGCGTGCGCCAGATCGCCAAGAGTGACCCGGCCGCCGTAGCCAACGTCGTCAAGAGCTGGGTCAGCGACGGCAAGGCCTGAGGCACACGATGGCAGAAGACTCCGGGATCGAGCGCGCCGCCATCCTCCTGATGACCGTCGGGGAGGAAGGCGCGGCCGAGGTATTCAAATACCTCACGCCCAAGGA